>SAMEA3663083__coassemble_4356_pt1 | contig 3847 bp, 5 predicted proteins | sample SAMEA3663083__metabat2_high_PE_004 | metagenome-assembled genome bin SAMEA3663083 (sample SAMEA3663083) | pig gut metagenome | biome: pig gut; feature: pig-associated habitat; material: faeces | place: France | collected 2012 | reverse complement strand
TGTCATCCGAGCTTGTCTTGGCATAATGCTTGATTAACGATTATTGATGAATGAGCGAATCAACGTACCTGTCCCTATGACCCGCTGACCCGTCTATGACCCGTTAAAGTGGACTAATCGCTCTTTGAAATAATTGAATTATAGTCTATTACGCCGTATTTTGCAATGAAACGGTTTTGTTGTTGAATATTTGCATTTATTTTACATATATATAATTTTGTGGAGCTTTGAAATCCTCTTGTACCGAATATGGGCTAAGAGGAATAGAATAGGCGACTACATCTTTCACCTTGATGGCGTATGCCTTCGATTTCCCATTAAAGTAGCGGAAAAAGAAAGAACTGGTTACACCTGATGCGGACCGTGTGGCAGCCCACAACTCTGTGGGGGTTGATTCAATAACGTCATCGATACGGAATTCACCAACTATCATACATATTGGAGATGATGCATAGATATAAACCTTATCGACTGGAAGGCGGAAAACAGTCTTGCGGTACTCGTACTGCTTTTCACCAGAGAGTAGCTTAAAGGCGAATTCTGGCTTAACTGATAAGATAGCGTTCATTGATTTCTCCTAACTTTAATATTTGGTTGAACTGGTCTATAGTGAGTCGAAGGAATCCCCAGTAGGCGTTCTTCTTAAGGCCTACTTGCTCTATAAGTGTTTTGCGTATCACCTTTCTGGAAAAAGCAATATTATAGACCATTTGGATGAGGATGAAATTTGGCTTCGAACGATACCACTGGCGCAACTCGTCTTCAGCAAAGACGGACTGCTTGTGGGCATAGCGCACGAAACCGTTCTCGTCGGCAAAGTCTTTGATGGTTTTCACTTCCAAGACAGTGCAGACTGAGGTGCAGACACTACGGTAGTTGGCTGGTCCCTTATTGTCGTTCGTTCGATAAATGACAAGTTTGTCGCCTGGACGCAACTGTAGAGTGTCCTTCATCCAACAGATATATGTCTTGTATATGCTATTGGTCTCGGAATTGTCTTGTATGATGTCGTACTTCAGCTCGTTCCTCAGAATGGAGTCTGGAAAGAGACGGGTATGGTACTCAGGCATTATACTGAGCAGAAAGAAACGGTCACCACGGATGTTGGTGAAAGGATAGTCCTTCAGAGTGTCACCTACTGTCTGTCGCATGTCGCGCAGATAGACGTTTTCTTCCTTTCCTCCCACATGCCTTTTGACACCACACTTGACAAAGCCGAATTTCTCAAAAGAACGGATGAGTGGCATCAGCCTCTTCTCAGGGAAAATCGTGACATATATTTCATCGACATTCTTGGAAATAGCAGTGTCGAGAAGCTTCTTCATGAGGCGTTCGCCACGACGTGTGCCTCTACTATTAATCTTGAATGTGCCGACCTTAAGGCGATGCTTGGCAGAGAGATGCGGAGAGACATCGGTAACTTTCTCTTGTTCCTCCTTTAGGTAAAGGAAATCGAGTAGTACGTCATTTTCATCATAATATGTAATGGCAATTTCGCCTGAAGCTGCCTTACGTCGAAACCAGTCATCAAAATCGGGATAACTATCTCGCAGCGAGTTGAAGAAATCGTCATTGAGGTCTATTTCATTAAAGGGGTTCTTACATAAATCCATAGTTTATATCTTCAAATTTATATTATTAAATAATATTTTTTGCCTGCTTCAACAGTGGACAGTGTGGACAGGTATGTGTCCAGATTGAATGTTTATTCGCAAGCTCATCAAGCTAAGCAAGTTTCTGACGGATCAAAGGGATAGGTACGCCCGAACCGCAACTAATATAAACATCCTGGATATTTCTCATATTCAGAGACTTGCCATACCCCTTACTATCTTACTTGTACAAGCAAGTTCTTCAAAATCTGAGTGAAATCATCGCTTGCAAACAATTTCTTGATTTTTTCTTTAAATGTTTCTTCATCAGGACATTCTTCGGTTGAGCCATCCAATAAGTTCTTAATAGCACATGGATATATTTTAATAACATCGTAAGATACTACAATAACTTTCAGAGAATAACCTTTCAGAGAAGGAACATCAATGGAAACATTGATTTCATATCTGCCGTTTTCTGATTTTTTTTCTGGATTCAATAGTGATTCTACAGTCACAACTATGGAATCATCAATTTTCGATTTTACCGTCATTGTCATCTTCCCCTCGAATGTTTCGTTGAAGGAATTGGCATATTCATTAATAACTTGAATAGGAAGTTCGACATTTGCAGGTTCTATTCCTGTCCATATATTTTTTTCCATAATCTTTATATATTTAAAGTAAAAGCAATCGGTAGATGATCCGAATAATTAATTGAATCGATTTGATGCTTGTCATTTATTAAATTGAAGCTATCCCCTCCTGACAGGACTTTCAATTCGTCTAAGTTGAACTTGCCAATTACATCAGGTCTGATTATCACTTGGTCAATCATCTTCCAAAAATATTGATGGAAGTCATTGGTCTTGTGATAATAAGATCCAGAAGGTTTTCCAATCATGCCATCACCAAGTAGATTCCACATCGGATTGTAAAAATAATCATACGACTTTGATCGTATTTTTCTATATTCATTATTTGCAATATGAATATTCATTGTTGCATGAAAATTTTGAGCATTCACCATTGTAGGGGAAAAGGGTTCTACATTAAAATCTCCGCAGACAATGGTACGTTTGTGTTTGGCATCATGTGTCTCGTATTCCCGCAAAGCCGTACAAAACTCATTTGCATCGCTATCTAACTCAAAATCATCTGAGCCAAACTTGCTTTTCATGTGACAGAAAACAAGCGTGTACGGGAGCTCATCATTGCCTATAACTTCTTTAGCATGAAAACGTCCATTATCTTTTTTATTATGGATGGTCACTCTGTCATCTCTATAGAACAATTCTACTTTTTCATTAGCAACTACAGGCTCTAAATAGGAAAACACTTTTCCTTTTGCTGCAATCTTCTCAATCAGGGAATTACGATTAGCTCCCTTTTCTTTAGGAAACTCGGCCAAAGCAAGTATATCAACATCTTCTTCGATCACGATATTTGCTATCGTATCAAAGAAATTAGATTTCTTGCATATATTCCAAAAGAGGACTTTCACAGGTTTGAATTTTTATATTCAGAAACTTTGATAAGTAAAGCTCTATCTCCTCCCTTATTCCATATGCGATAATCATTATCATAGCCCCAAAAGAACTTATGAGTTGTAGAACCTTGGCTATTTGTGAAAGATGTATTAGTACCCACCTTTGTATAAATTGCTATATAATCCCCCTCGCTCACATTCTTATTAGGGAAGATAAACAAGTGTCTGTTGATATTTGAAACCTTTCCATCTGGGCCATATGTGTTGTCTATTAATACATAAGGCCACAGGTTACAATCATCCACTACTTTAAGAATTATACATTCATCTCCTTCTCGTAGTACACCTGATATTTCTATATCCATATTGACTATTTCTAAATTGTTTCTAATATATCTTATATAAAAATATTCGTAAATTTCTGATAATTGATGACTGATTAATCATACTTTCATCATCATAAATTCTTAATAAAAGAGCATATTTTCAACTCCTACTTTTACGCATAACACACTCTATTCCAATAAGTTAGAATAATGTTGCCTCAAAAGTTAGCGCAACTACCTTTAGGTAGGATGAAGGGTGAAAATATATTTTGATTGCAAAGATAATGCTTTTTTTTAAATAAAACAAAGATTTTATAGAAAAAAAATGTTAAGTAGGTAGTTTTTTCTACCTCACCCGTCCTCTCCTGCTAGGAGAGGTTCCTACTTTTTCGAAAACTCCCCCGTCCCCTCTTAACCTGAAGAGGGGCTCCACCGCTTTC
>SAMEA3663083__coassemble_2968_pt1 | contig 5047 bp, 5 predicted proteins | sample SAMEA3663083__metabat2_high_PE_004 | metagenome-assembled genome bin SAMEA3663083 (sample SAMEA3663083) | pig gut metagenome | biome: pig gut; feature: pig-associated habitat; material: faeces | place: France | collected 2012 | reverse complement strand
CGAGGAACTACTAAATTACATACTCGAAAATGTGTCCAGACAAGGTTACAGAACACTCAGGGCATCATAGGGCATCACAGGGCATAGGTGATGAGAAGGGACATGTTAACTTTGCAGCCAGAAAAAGGAGATTACAAAAATTAGGAGTTATGATGAGGAGTTATGAATAGCCATTACCATTTAGGGGTGTAGGTTGAAGCCTCACCCCCAACCCCTCTCCAAGGGGAGAGGGGAGGTAGTAAGCTTAGAGGATGCGATAGTCAGGACAGGGCTATACAGACAATATCTGTAATATCTGTGAAATCTGTGGGAATAAAGATAAAAAGCAGCTTACAGATTTATCCCACGAATGTTTTCCATAGAAATGGAGGAACATTCGTGGGATTAGTGGGATTAGTGTTATTATGAGTTCATGAACAAGTGCTCGAACTACTCAAACTACTCGAACCATTTGAACTACTCGAACCATTCGAACTATCGAACGACGCGTTACTTCTTAATCCTATATATATAAAAGGTACGCGCGGGAACGGTCACCTGCTGCGATGGTGCATTGACGGTGAGGGTTGATGTCTGCGGAACTATCTTTGTAGGATTGTCGAGAGTGTTCTCTGCATCGAGGTCATCGGAATGGAAGGAGATGAGGGTTGCCTCACGTGTACCCTTCTTCATACCCTTAAGGTTGAGCGTAACGTCCTGTGGTGCGTCGCCAGTGTTGATAACCTTGATGACAACCTCGTTGGCCTGCTTGTCAAGAACAGCCGATGCGAAGAGGCCGTCCTGTCCGTCGTTGCCCGCCACGGGCTTGCCGTTCATGGTAAGCGGCAGCACGTTTGTACCCTTGTTGAGAGTGTACAGCTGCTGCACATAGTAAGAGCAGGAGTTGAACTTGCGGAGGTTGTCGAACCAGATGGCATCGGGACGCCACTGCCATCCCTCGACATGTGCGAAGAGAGGTGCGTAGGTGGCCATCTCAACGATATCCGCATTGCGCTCCAGGTCTGTCATGAATGCAGCCTCCATGAGTGATGCGTTGAAGTGGTTCCACTTCTTTCCCTTTCCGTGGCACGCATACTCGCCGGCAAACACCTTCGGTGCCTTCTTTGAGCGGTCGTAATTGTCGTAGCGGTTGCCGCTCTTGAGGAACCACTCCTCATTGCGGTAGAAGTGCTCGTCGTAGAGGTCGCAACCGAGCTGCTTCATCAGCGGCTGCAGACGGTCGAACTTCTCGCCCTCCGAGTCGGGGCCTGTAGAACCGATGAGCTTTATCTCCGGGTGTACCTTGCGGATGGCATCGACAAAGAGTTTCAGGCGCTTGGTAAAGGCAGGGTTGTCCTTATAGTCCCACTGCTCGTTGCCCACGCCGAGATACTTGAGGTTGAACGGCTCCGGGTGTCCCATGTCAGCGCGCAGCTTTGCCCACTTGTTGGTGGCTGGGTCGCCATTGGCAAAGTCGATGAGGTCGATGCAGTCATCGATGTATGGCTGCAGCTGGTCGAGCGGCACGTGTACATGGGCCTCGTTCTTGATGTCGTTCTGATACTGGCAGCTCATGCCGACATTGAGAACAGGCAGCGGCTCGGCACCGATTTCCTCGGCAAGCTGGAAATACTCATAGAAGCCAAGTCCGTAAGACTGGAAGTATTCCGGGTAGTAGCGATGTGTGAAGGTATAGTGCCAGCGGTTCTCATTGAGTGGACGGTTCTCTACGGGGCCAACAGTGTTCTTCCACTGATAGCGTGTTGCGAGGTCGGTACCCTCAACGATACATCCTCCAGGGAAGCGGAACACACCAGGATGCAGCTGCTCCAGCGACTCGGCAAGGTCCTTGCGCATACCATTCTCATGTCCCTTGTAGGTATCGACGGGGAAGAGGGAGATGTGCTCAAGGTCGGTAGTAACCTTGGCGTCGCCCCAGATACGGATATGCGCCTTGTCGAATGTCCTCTTCGACTTGAGGACAACAGTGTATTTCTTCCATTCCTTGCCTGCAACGTCGAGGCCGGCATTGCATATCTTCTGGTCGTTGGTCATGGAGGCATTATCTACAAGGTCTATCCACAGCTTGGCGGTACCGCCATCGGGAACCCTTGCCCATACAGAGAAGCGGTAGTCGGCATTCTCCTTAAGGCCGATGCCGAAGAATCCCTCGTTCTCAATCATGGTATGTTTCTCGCGGTGTCCAGATGGAGCGAGGCGCACATAGTGTGGGTTTCTGTCGAATGGTCCATCGTCCTTTATTGACACCTTGCCGGAGATAGTCCAGCCGGCATAATGGTCGGGGAACTCAAACGAGCGGTTCTTGATAAGCTCGGCATAGAGGCCGCCGTCGGCGGCATAGTTGATGTCCTCGAAGAAGATACCATACATGGTGGATGGAATGGGAGCACCAACCTTAGTGGTGTTGATGTCGAACTGATGCTGCGCATAGGCTGGCGATGCCATGAATGCCGATGACAGCAGGATAGAGAGGAATGTTGATTTTCTCATTGTTATTGTTGGTTTTAGGTTAATTGTTTATATTCGTTTGGACTTCTTGCTGCGTTCCTTGCCTAATGGAATTTAGAATCTCTTGGTGTATTCCGATTTTCAACTAAATCAAACAAGTAATGAGGAGAGTTTCACATGGTTAACTCAAATATTTATGTTAAACAAACCACAATTGTTTCAGTATTTCCCAAAATATAACTATATTCGCGTAAAAAATGCGAAAAGAAGAATTAAATACATTAAGGGATGTACTTATGGAGATCGAAAATTATCTCTACAATGACCTTGAAGCGATTTGTGATAAAGAGTATGCGGAAGAAACTAGCAAGTTGTTAGAAAAAGTAAAAGATGAAATTACGATTCTCAACAATTCATTATAGCAAACAATAGTTCCTATGAAACTCAAGATATTTTTGATGTTGTTCCATAATTTTTGTCAATCTCATATCCGGTGATATGGCGAGAGCACTAATATCGTTGGTTGGAATGGCGCTAGAAAAAATTATCTTTCCCCTTTTATCGAAAGATATGTATCCTCTATCAAATAGTTTGTCAAGATTGGGTGTTAGCAATAAACCATTATAAACATCCAATCTTTGCATATTGTCGCTTTTCCGCCAAGGCTTGATGTGAGATGCCATTAACAATGGGATGGTATGACATTGTGTTACAGAACATCCATGCCAAAAAGCTATTAAGTCATTGCGAAAAGTTCCTTGTCCTATTCTTGACTTAACAATTGAGTTTCTCTCAGTTATAGAAATTGAATTGTCATTAAGAATCTCATTTTCTTCAGCTAAAACCGTATCGTCTAATATCTTTCGATAATCAGATTGTACATAATCAAGGAATTTTTTTAACCCAGAACCAATATCCGTAATTCCCTTTGGTGTGTTATACCTGTCTCTTTGGTTCATGGATAAACGTAAACTTTCTATTATCTCGTCTGCTTTTTCTTTTGTTAGCGTTTTATCTAATCTAAAGAAATGTGAGACATAACGAAGTCGGGAAACGTAGTCATGGCATGTCTTTGAATTCTTGAACATATTGCTGTCTATCATATATGCAAAGAAATCAGTTTGTTCATTAATATAGTATTGTTCAAAATTTTCCATATCAGTATTAATCCTATTGACTGAAGCAAAGCTATTAGACTGCTTTCTTCTGTATATGACTTGCTATACGGTATTTTTGTTGTCATGGCAATAAAAAACGTCCCGCTCATTTGAGCTTCAAGAAATCTCTTCCTCCTTCGCATCTCAGCAATGTTCAAACAAGTTTGACATTGCTCTCGGTTTGTCGTCGGTTGAGCATCGTTGAGAGGCTTGGCGGGTTCAGGTGCTGCAAAGATAAGGCATTTATTGGTATTGCGCAAGGATTTTGGAAGAAAAAATGTGCAAGGTGAGTGCAAAAAAAAGCAAGTTTACTTGTTTTATTTGCCGAGCCGCAGCCATTTTTATGCAAAAAGTGTGCAAGGTGAGTGCAAAAAAGTAAGTTTACTTGTATTTTTTGCCGAGCCTGAGTCAACTTTATCAAGGTTTAAGACAAACAAGTAGTCAACCTAAATCAGGAAACTACAGCCGCAGCCATTTTTATACAAAAAGTGCGGAATCGGAGGTGGTTTTTAACAGATGTTGGGCGTTTCGAGATGCAAAATGCGGCATCTGCAAACCAAAGTGGGGTCATCTACAAACAATATTGGGCAGTTCGGAGGATTGGATGTAATGTTGCAGCGTTCCTTAGTTTTGCACCCGAAATAGTGCGGAATGGTGTGTATAATTGTTGATTGTCAGAATATTGAATAATTTTCTGATGATTTTGATGCTTATATGAAAGAAATTGAGTATCTTTGCTGTGCAGATATTATATACTGCATAAAAGTTAAGCCAGATGATATGGCAAGTTTAACAACAAAATAACATAAAAGTTATGGCAATAGCAATAAAAGCAATCCCTACCCTCTATGGAGAGGATGCAATAAGATTTCGTTCCGACATTGAGAGGGTTGACATGGCATGCGAGTCTCACCCTGACCGCGATATCACAAAGGATCCTCGCTATGTAATGATGAAAAAGATTCTTAGTAAGGCTAAGTTGGATTAAATTTCGGCAAAGTTTCAAGTATTTATTCTCTAACGAGATAGACGAAGATTTGTATATCAAGCCTCCCAAAACAGAAGAAGAGAAGAAAGAGCGAAAACAACATCCACGTAAACTAAACACACGATTGATGTATTGTGACTTGCTCTCGGAATATTATTAGTACAGCATATTTTTCAATCAAAAAGCAATGATGACTGCATTGCCAACCATATACATTATCCGATATGACCGCCTAATCCTAAACAATTTAGGGGGGTATTTGCTATGGCATAGCATCGTCAGCGACATATAGCGTCATGCACAGAGCCTTCCGCAGGTGTCAGACAAGGGCACTGGTGGAAGGCTCTGTGCATTTCAGACAAAACATTCAAAATACCTTATCTTTGCAATAACAAAATAATCCTTAATTCCGCAACACTATAATTTAACTTTATTTATAAGTTCCTGAGCAACA
>SAMEA3663083__coassemble_2799_pt1 | contig 5251 bp, 6 predicted proteins | sample SAMEA3663083__metabat2_high_PE_004 | metagenome-assembled genome bin SAMEA3663083 (sample SAMEA3663083) | pig gut metagenome | biome: pig gut; feature: pig-associated habitat; material: faeces | place: France | collected 2012 | reverse complement strand
GCAAGAGATTTCATGCCTGCACAGGCGGATGAAGATGTGTTCGTGAGGTTCATCTTCAATCCGGATTATCTGCAAGACAAAAAGAAATACATTACTGACGTTGATAAGGTTATCAAGAACAGCCCTTTTGCACAGAAATACAAAATTGTAAACATACCTATCATTCTTGATGGAGGCAACTTGGTGTTCTGTAAAGGAAATAAGGAGCACGAGGAGACTGCATTCGTCGTTATGACCGAAAAGGTGTTAGCTGAGAATCCACAACTCTGTAAAAAGCAGATAGAAAAGCTTTTCAAAGACGCATTTCTTGAACCCAATCTGATTATTGTATGGCTCCCTTGGGACAAGGAAGACACTTTCGGACATACAGATGGTATCGTTAGATACGTTGGCTACAATACGTTGGGACGACCCAAAGTCTTGGTTAACCTTGAATTGTATGACGAGGAAATTGCAGAACAGATGTACGATGCTCTCAGTGAACATTTTGATGTTATCGAACTGGAACTTAGTGAATATGACGATTTGAGCTGGGCTTATATCAACTGCTTACAGACGCAAGACTTCATCATAATCCCTGGCATAGGCAATACCATCACGGACGCAGAAGCCTTGAAGCAATACAAGGAGTTATTCCCTGAATACAAAGGCCATATCTATCAGGTGCAGATGCGTGAGTTCATTGAGGAACATGGAGGTGCATTGAATTGTCTGACATGGACGATCAAGGAAAACTATCAGAAGAATCTATGCAAGGGTGTACAAATACCATTAGCCGGTCTTGAAGACAACAAGGATTGTCCTCATTATCAGTAAGAGAAAGATGACATACTCAGAGATAACTTTTAGAAAAAAAATAAAATACATATTACAGCAATGAAAGAATTAATGAAAAGACTCATTGAAGTAAACAAGTCATTGAATGAATCTGAACTTGATGCCTTGTTCCCAAATTTGGCAAAGTTCTTTATGGGTAACTATTGCATCAAAAGTAAGGGCAACAAGTATTTCATAAACGAGATTGAGTTTTACTTCTATGGTGCTAATTATGATGATCTTAGAATAAACAAAAAATCGACCGTTACCTACCCAAGAAATGCTAATGCTGGTTGTTGGTACATACATGATTATGGCGTTGACTTTACTTTTGAAAGTAATGAGAAACAGAAATTTGGTGGTGGCATTCTCATAAGAACAGTTGAAGACAATTATGGCAATGTCTTTGACGGTCCTGTGAAATGCGTCAATGAAATGTGGGAAGAAGCAGTTTGCGCATTTAAGGAAACTGCCCCAAACCCTGTAGTTATTCCAGAGAAACGAATAATAGAACTTGACGAACCTACACTTCGCATAGCTGTTGGTAAAGATGACTCTCACAAAAAACTATGGCGTTTCACAGTAAAAGGAAAGAAAGTAAGCAAGTGAAATCATCTGTTCTCATAGGACTTAGCAGGCATCGAATCGGCGTGGATGGCGAAGGTGTGACAACACTTGTGGCATTCCACGGATGCCCTTTACGATGTCAGTATTGCCTGAATCCTAAGGCTCTATCTCCAAATGGGGTATGGAAGAGATATACTCCCGAAGAACTGTACAATCATGTGAAGCAGGATGATCTCTATTTCCGTGCAACTGGAGGCGGAGTGACATTCGGTGGTGGTGAGCCATTGATTTCATGCAAAGAGATACTGCACTTTCATAAGATATGCAGGGATAAAGGGCATGATTGGAAAATTACCATCGAGACCTCGCTTAACGTTCCAAAAGTATTTGTGGAAGTATTAGAAGGAATTGTTGACCAATGGATAGTGGACATCAAAGACATGAATCCCGAAATCTATAGGGCATATACTGGGAAGGATAACGCACAGGTCATCATCAATCTCCGTCACCTTCTTGGAAGCAAGGCGAAGATAACAGTCAGAGTACCGTTGATACCATCTTTCAATACCGAGGCTGATGTAGAGCATAGCATTGCCATCCTTCAAAAGATGGGAGTTCGAGACATTGATAGATTTACCTACATAATAAGAAATCATTAGACATGGAAACTGGAAAAAGAATTTGTCAAGCACTGAAGAATCTTCGCAAGCGCATAGCAGATGCAAACGAGATTCCTTTTGAAATAGAAGAGTGTACCCTCAAGGGCTATTGCCCCGGTACTTGTCCCAAATGCGAGTCTGAGCTGCGTTACCTGATGGAATCCATTAACCAACGGGAACAGGAAGGAAAACCTGTTGTTGTAGATGGTTTGATGAGTGAAGCGGAATTGCATCAAGCTTTTGACATCAAACCAATTTGTCCGGAAAGTCCCCAAGAACCAGAAGATTTTGTCTTACAGGGTATGCCTGCACCTCCCAGTGATACTATGAGGCTGATGGGTGACATTGCAGCTCCGTCAAACTCAGATTTTGCAGCAATCATTGCAAGAGAACTGTTGGCAAAGACGGAAGGTAACATCGTCTTCTCGCCCGTTGGCTTATGCCGTATGCTTGAAATGCTTCAGGAAGGTATGGACTATGATAGTCCTATCTATGAAAGGGTTAATCAACTTATCCTTGGGTTTAATAGCAATCTGGAACCCGCCTATGATGAGAACTTTAGACTGGAGCACGCATCAAGTATCTGGTATAACAAGTCAATGGGCACCATCCATGAGGATTATATTGACGAACTTGAAAATGTTTATGATGCAGAGGCTCATCATGCCAACTTTGCTCAGAAGGAGCATGTGAAACAGAACATAGACAAATGGGTATCTGACAACACCCACCAGATGATAAAGTCTCTCGACACGGAAATCAGTCAGGATGCCTTGATGCTTGTACTTGATGCCATCTACATGAATGGGAAATGGGAATCTCCGTTCGACCCTGACTATACTGAAACGGACACATTCTATAACGAAGATGGTTCAGAGACAGACGTTGAGATGATGTATCAGAACATTGAAGAGGCAGAATATGCTGAGACAGACATGTATCAGGTCATTCGTCTGCCTTATCGGGATCATGCACATAGCATGGTTTTGGTGCTGCCTAAAGAGGGAATAAGCATTGAGAGCATTATGGAAACGGCTGATTGGGTGGATGATGAGACTGACATTTGTGAAGTGGATTTATACATGCCACGCTTCCGATTCGACAACACACTATCATTGGAAAATGTTCTGCGTGAGTTGGGACTTGGAGACATGTTTGACAAGGATGATTGCTTCCCAAAGATAACAGACGAACCTGCGCATATCAGTCAGATAAAGCAGCAGTGCGTCATCAACGTGGAGGAAGAAGGTACTGAAGCAGCCGCTTTGACCATAGCAGAATGCGAAGTAGGATGTCCGCCGCCAGATGAAATGCCGCAACCTCTGACAATGAGGTTAGACAGACCATTTGCCTTTGCAATCAAGGGCAAATATGATGAATTGCTCTTTATGGGTGTCGCAAAGAACATGGAATAACACAATCAGCCGCAAGACAACACATCTTGCGGCTGATAATATATCTTTGACATGCAACACTTTACCGATGAAAGGCTGATTTGACTTTGTCTTCCTCCTCCTCGCTCGGGATAGCTCGAGCAAGCTCGGCTCTCCGCTCGCTCCTTCGTCGGTTGGCTACATGCTCTTCTTGCTGATATTCCTTCATGTCCTGGAGTTGGTCATGTACTCCCTGAATGTTCATGTCCATGGATTGGTCGTGGTCGTAGGGAAATGAATGCTTAACAGATAATCCGATATTTGTTACGGTTCCAACATCTATGCTGTCCTTCTCCTTGTTGTACTGAAGATAGAGGAGAGAATCATTAGGCATGTGCAAGATGGGGAGCTTATGTGTAGCCAATGCCGTAAATGCCTCATGGGTCATTTCTCTTGCGACCTCCCTCACGTCCTCACTGGCACGCCCGATGCCATAGCGCGTTATATGGATAGTGGGTTCTTTGTCAAGTGTCTACTTCTGTGGCGGCGACTGTGTGGAGGATGTGACGAGCCACTTGATGCCCCATCTCTCGCTTCATCCCACTCTTCGCACGTGCAGCTCTGACACAATTCTCAGGGGAATCTCCGAGCTGAGCTCCGCCAACACGACCTATACTTCTGACACGGGAAAGGACTACCATTTCAATACAGCTACAAAACTGAACCGTCTGCTGGTGAAGGTGCTCATGAACACAGGCCAGCTCGTGGCAGGAGCGTCTTACGACCTTGACTTCGACCACCAGTTCATAGAGGCGGAGAAGTACGATGCAAAGATGACTTACAAGAAGTTCACGGGCTACAGTCCCGGCGTGGCAGTCATAGGTGACCTCATCGTGGGCATAGAGAACCGACGAACGAAGCAAGAGCAGAGACAAAGCTTGCTTTGGCTATGCCTTGCGAGGAGAAGGAAGCCCAAAGGGCAACAGCGACGGCAATGCTAACGTGCGTTTCCGCCAGCAGGACACGCTGTAGCGCATCTTCTCGAATCTGGAACAGAACGGCATCCGCATCAAACGTGCCCGTATGGACTGCGGTTCCTGCTCGCGGCAGATTGTGGAAACCGTCGAGAAACACTCTGAACACTTCTACATCCGTGCGAACAACTGCTCGTCGCTGTATGACTGCCTGCTGGCTCTGCGTGGATGGCAGCGCGAGGAAATCGGGCGGCATAGAGTATGGGCTGAATTCCATCCTTACGGAGAAGTGGGAGGGCAAGGCATACCGTCTTGTCATACAGCGGCAACGGCGTGTGGATGGCAATCTGGACTTGTGGGAGGGAGAATACACGTATCGCTGCATTCTGACCAACGGCTATACATCAACCAACCGCGAGGTTGTGGAGTTCTATAACCTCAGAGGCGGCAAAGAACGCATCTTCGATGACATGAACAATGGCTTCGGATGGGCAAGGCTGCCAAAGTCCTTCATGTCAGAGAACACTGTGTTCCTGCTGCTGACAGCACTCATACGCAACTTCTACAAGTTCCTCATGGACAGGATAGACGCAAAAGCCTTCGGACTAAAGAAGACCGCGCCACAGCGCAAGCCCTTCACATCATACCTCATCTGCATCGTCACCTCCATCTTTCTTCTCCTCGCGCTCTATTTCCTAATAAGAACCAGATTCAGGCTGTAAGCGTATCCGCGATGCTAGTAGATACGCTTACAGGGCAAAAACAAGCGAAAGTGTCCCCACTAAAAAAAATGGCAACAACGAACAAGAGAATTATTAGGAATATTGTTATATTTCTTGCTCAAATCAAAGAAAACATTATT
>SAMEA3663083__coassemble_2766_pt1 | contig 5288 bp, 2 predicted proteins | sample SAMEA3663083__metabat2_high_PE_004 | metagenome-assembled genome bin SAMEA3663083 (sample SAMEA3663083) | pig gut metagenome | biome: pig gut; feature: pig-associated habitat; material: faeces | place: France | collected 2012 | reverse complement strand
CGGCATGTCCTTTCCCTCGTACACTACCCTGCCGTCAGTAGTGAGCACGGTGACGGTGTCGTCCTCAAATGTGGAGCCGGCAAGTGGGATGCTAATGTCATCCGTCCCTCCGTCAAGCCATTCCGCCTCCACGATGTTGCCGAACATGCACCAGTCGTAAGACTGGCGGTAATCCTGTGCGCATCCGACAGGGACATACACTTTCACGCAATCGAAGATGTCCTGATAAACCTTCGGAATGAAGCTGTACATCCTGAAAATGCCTGCATCTTCATCCGTCTCCTCAGGATCTGACATGGTGCATTCCACCGGAGTCTTCATGTTCGCGCTGATGGTGAAGTCCTTGCAAGGCTCACCGTCCCAGAAGTCGTACCACATCCAGAAGGCACCCTCTTCGACATGGTTTAGGGTAGATGGAAGTTTCAGACCCTTCAGGAATCCGCATCTACTGAAACACTCCGACTTTATGTCTGTTACACCCTCTGGTATCTCCAGAATCCCTGTGAGCTTTGTCTTGTAGAAGCTTTTCTTTCCAAGCGTCTTGAGTGTCGAGGGCAGCCTAATACCCTTTATCCCAGAATATATGAAGGCATATTTGTCAATATGCTCAAGTCCCTCTGGCAGAGTTATGTACATCAGCTGTCTTATGTAGCAGTATGCCCTCGCCATGTAGTGCAGTCCGTTGTTTGGGAAAGTGTTTCCCTCAAGTCTTGCCCCTGAGAGGTTTATTCCTGTGAGCTTTCCGTATTTCAGTTCCCTGCTGAGGGTTTCCACATCCATGTGTGACAGGTATCCCTTTATGCTTATCGAGTCGAACGTAGCAGACCTCTCGGCAATGGCTTCCCCGAGAGTCTCTCCATCGTCCAGATCCACTTCCAGCGTGACGAAGCAGCGTGAATCCTCTACGATGTTCCCGAATATGCTCCATCCCCCTGCGCTCCTGTAAAGGCCAGACGTGCCTGCAGGAACATGAAGTGTCATGTCCTGAGGCAGTGTCTCCATGACGAACGCCCCACTGGCAGCAGGAGGAGTCGTGCACCTGATGTATATGTCCCTCAGGTTCCTGCACGCCTCGAACGCACTGTCCCCGATGAGAGATACCGTCCTTGGTATCTCGATGCTCTCCATCTGGGTGTTTCGGAACGCATGGCTTCCTATCCGCCTCGTGTCCTTGGGAAGGGTCACGCACGCAAGTCCGGGATGTCCTTCGGAAGGCTTGAAGTCTCCAAAGTCGAAGGCATGGTCCGGCAATCCCCTGTCCTCGAACTCAAGTCCCGCCACGCTTATGTCAAGTCCTCTCAGGCACCCATCTGTAACGTACTCCCTTAACCTCTTGAAATCGCTGTCTTTGATGTAACAGCCATATATGCACATTGAGTCTGCAAGCATGGCATCAGCACCAAGATATTCGTCCAAACAGCTTTCTGAGCCGTCTATAACTGCCGTAATGACCCTGTTCTCTGCATGAGACATGCATGAGAATGCTACAGCCAGAAACAAAAGAATGATTCTCTCCATAATAACAATCCTTTCTTATGATTTGAATATTAAATTAAAAGACTATCCTTACGATTCTTCCCGCCATGGCTTGAGACGAAAGGAGTCACGGCATTGTCCGCAAGCCATTCCCCAAGCCATGGCCCTTAGCGACGTCTCATTTCAAGACCTTCCTGCTCTCGACAGGAATTCCGTCCTCGACAAGCGTTATGCCATATACACCAGAAGGCAACGACGCAGTAGGAATCTCACATTCACGCTCGCCTTCCTCAACCTCGTATTCTGTCGTAGGCAATGAGGCTGAGGCGGAAGACAGTTTAAGGACAGTAGTACTTGTGGCTGCATCCCTTAGCACGACCTTGACAGAGCTTTTGGTGTTCTCCAAGCTTTTTATCGCCGAAACGGGAGACACATTGACTTTTGAGTAGCTTACAGCCCCGTCTTCCAGAGACTCAGACCTCACTGTAAATTCTGACTCAGAACTTGATGCCGGAACATTAATGGAATTACCCGTACCAATGAGGTTTCCCTCGCTGTCATACCATTTATAAGATACCTGCTCGCTTGAATTCTCTGCACTCAATGTCAGGTGTCCGTTCATCAGTGTGCTGTTGATGTCTGTTGATATTGCAGGTCTTGCACTCTGGTGAATCCTGAATGTCTCGCCACCGATCCATCTTCCCGTTGCATTGTCAATAAGAACAACATCAATATCATAAGTTGAATCCTTCTCAATAGGTTTTTCTGCAATAAAACTGCATTTCATCGAAATGTATCCTCTTGCTCTCGCACTTAAAGCTATATCTGAAATAATAGCACTGTCATTTTTTATTCTTATAAAGCCAGGGTTCTCGTTGTCAAATTCGACATAAGAACCTTGCTCCCCGCTTCCTTTCCATGCTTCTTCTAATGGAGGTGATACCTTCAATGATATTTCAGCCTTATTGTTCTCCAATAGATGGTTATTATTTGTGGTAATTTGTAGTTTGTAGAATTTTGTTATATTATCTACATTACAAAGTATTACATTAAAATTATTATCTTTTGTTGTTAACAAGCTCAAGGTGTTGTTCTGTGCAATTTGGTCAGACTCCCATGCTGCTACTATTTTATCAGAATCAGTTATTAATTCATCTTTATTAGTTTCATCTATTCTTGCCAATATGCATATCGGCAAATAATCATCCGATGTGTAATCACTTGCATTGTCAAATGTCTTTTTAGTCAGAATGATAGTGTCTCCTCCTGCCTCAATAGTACCTTTCACACCTTTCTCTATGATTTTACCACCCTGGTTGTCTTTATCATATCCTCTCCATTGGTCCTCAGTAATGTAAAGACTTGATAAAGCCCAGTATAGATTAATGGTAGTGTTTCCATTTATATATGGCTTAACACCTATATTCTTTATTCTTGTATAAATGAACGTTCGTGCTTCATCATCTTCTATGATTGGAGTTTGGTTCTCCGTGTTTTCAAAACCATCGTTTTGATTCCTTACCCATATATCCTTTGATTTCCAGAACATCATATTTCTTCGATCTAATACTGGTATTGATGGCGTGATTTGTTTTGTATACTCTTGAGTCTTTAAGATGCAGTCGGATGCATCATGATAAAAGCACAGGTACACTGTTGGTGGAATGCTGTCGAGTGCCAGACCGCTGACGACCGAGTTTGTGAAGTAGTTGATGGCAGGTGTCTCGCTGGCGAGCATTGACCCACCGTTGGCATAACGGTCGTTAGATGCCGCATAGTTGTGAGCGTTGATAATCCCTGCATTCCTTGTCACACTGTTGCCAAACGCATCCTGTCCGTTTAGTGTGCATGTCCAGCGATACAGGAACTCGTCATACGGGATGTCTGTTCTTGAATAAGAACGCTCGTCCGCCTTGCAAGCTGTCGATACCACCCTGTTTGAAGCCTTCAGCCCATCAATGAATCCGCCGGAATTGCACTGTCCAAGAATGAAGGTTATGAATCCTGCCTGACATCCATCCAGATATGACGACAACTCCTCGGGGTAGAGCCTCTCCCCTCCCCACAAGCATATATACGACTTTCCGTTCTCCGTGCCTCCGTGGTCTGTAACGAACACCAGCAGATGGTCAGAGTCAGTCAGTTCCTGTGCGTATGTCTCGAGTATTTCCCTGATGTTCCCCTTTGTCGCGGCATACTCTATGTCGTCTGTGTTGTCATTGTCAAGGTCCAGCGGAGATGAAGCAAATTCGTTTCTGTCAGTCAAGTTCATGTCCTCGGCGGGGTCTGTGCCGTCAGCCATTGCCACCTTTATGTTCTGTCTGGGTATCCCGTATCTTCTCCTCAGCGTCTGGTATATGAACGAGCAGTCATTCCAGTACCTCTCCATGTTCTGAACCTTTGAGACTCCTCCGCTGACGATGAGGGCGTATGTGTGTCCTGCCGTATTGTCAATGCTGTTTGAAGGGATTGACATGACAGAAGGCTTTGCCGCAGCTGCCTCTCCCATCCTGTTTGGTTTCATCAGAATCCTAAAGTCCACGTCCAGAGGAGGCTGAGTTGCATCAAAGATGGCGTTCACTGGTGAGACTAAAGAAGAACTGATGGTTCTGTTGATGTACACCAGCTTGCACGGATGGTTCCATCCTGCATCCGGCATCAAGTCCACGAGGACAAGCAATTTTGTGGTACTGCCTGACAGGCTTGCGGATCCTATATAGTAGTCGTACATCGTTGCCGTGTCTCCGACTGCCTCCATCGCGTACCGAAGTGCCATGGAGTCCGTCACCATTATCAACGAATCTCTCTGTGCGTAGGTCCCCATTACGCACAATAGGGTGAAAACAAGTTGTAATATAGTTCTCTTCATAGTATTTTATCTTATTAGTTTTCTGTTATTTCCACATTGTCGTTATATATTATGCTGGCGTATGCTATCCTCAGACAGTTACACAGCAGGTTGCTGTCCCCAACGTTCAGGTTTGAATTCCTTACCATGAACATAACCTGCTCCGTGTACTGGGCAACATCCACGTTTCCATAGTAAGCCGTGAAGATGAACTCTGCCATGAAGTCAATATAGTCAGAATCCTGTGGGTAGCATTCCTTGAGCTTGTTGCAGTAAGCTTCCAGGTCCATGTTCCTGTCGTCTATAGCCATGGCTGCCTCTATTCGGCTTCCTACCTCACTCATCATGGTGCTGGACAGACCTCCGGCAGCTGCGTATCCAGCAGATTCCGCACGCATTACACTGTCACATGCCTGTATCATCCTCTCTTTGGAAATGGTGCTGTCTGCACCGAATTTGGAATACAGCTCATATTCCGCTATGTTGTGGTAGTAGCCTACGCTGTCCTCCAACGTAGCATCCCCGTTCACTCCTATGACCAGGTTGTTACGGAAATAACCTTTAATCCATGCCTTGAAATTTTTCCACAGGTAAATCTTTATTCCTTTGTAAAGTGATTGGGTTACACCACCGACGACAACTCCAAGGATACCGCCGGCAGACCCCCTTATGCAGCCAAGGACATCAGCCATGGCAATTTTTGCCTTGTCCATGGTCGTGAACTCTGGTTTAGGCAGTCTCTTTATACTCTCCGTATTATAGGTTGTACAAGTGCTTGTCTCCTTGTCATATTCTCTCAGTCTCTGTGTGAGTTCCTGGACAGTCTCAATCCTTTCAGTATTGTTACTTACCATCGCACTCTCACCTTCTCTGTCGGAGCATGAGAGGACTGTAAACGAAAGGGACAGGACTATGATTGTAAATATTCCTTTTCTCATTGGTCATTAATGTTAAATTTGACTTA
>SAMEA3663083__coassemble_2714_pt1 | contig 5364 bp, 8 predicted proteins | sample SAMEA3663083__metabat2_high_PE_004 | metagenome-assembled genome bin SAMEA3663083 (sample SAMEA3663083) | pig gut metagenome | biome: pig gut; feature: pig-associated habitat; material: faeces | place: France | collected 2012 | reverse complement strand
AAGAAAAGCCAAGAAGACAATCCTCTTCAAAGCCCTCCCATGCATCAACCACCGTTACCCCTCAAAACATTGCCGTCATCAAGGTGACGGGTGACACTCTCGCAAGTAGGGACACACTGCGGATGCCACTGGGAGCGAATTAAAAAAGGAAGACTACAGATGTTATCATACCGCACAATCGAGCCCAACACCCTGGAACTCTTTAATAAACTGTCACAACTGTCCATTCTCTCCGAAGAGTCACAGGGACAGGAACTGCACAGCCAACAGAGATTTATAACCCTTAACGATTTAAACCATTTTATTCCCAAATAAATACCTACCTACAAATTATTCTGTGATATATTTGCTGTTTTCAAAAATTCTTTGTACTTTTGCAGCATCATAAACAAAATATTGGGCAATGAACAAAGACAGGAATTATCCAGATGAGCTCACAGCGAAGATGCACAGTCAATTCAGAGTATCTCGTGATATTGAGATAAAATACAAATTTTGTTGCGTATGGAAGAGTGTATCCCCAAATGCCTCCAGAGAAGAATTTGAAAAAGAGGCTGTGGGGTATGGCATCACATATGAAGACGTAATGAAACATAGGCACAAGTGGCTGACTGCCATCCACAATAGTATGTATAAAAAATGATGTTAATCGTTATATACATATATTTTTCTTGATGTTATAATAAAAACATAATACCTTTGCATTAAAAAAAATATGATTCGCAATATTTATACAACATTATTAGATTTAATTCGACAGAATAATACAGAATTACTGTCAATCATTTCTCGTAGATTAAAATCAAACGATGATGGTTTGCAGCTTACAAAGTTACTGGAAGTTGAACAAACAAGTACAGAGGAAGCAATGGGGAAAATCCATAATGTTCTTGATATCATATCAGGCAATGGAGATTTCTTTGGTAAATATAATGCAATAGAAAATATACTTCAACAAGGTGGAGTTGCAAAACTGATGCATCTGTTGTATATTAAAGGTAAAGAAAACGATGACGAGTGGATAGTAAACGAGTTTATTTCTCCAATTGAAAAACTCCAAACGTTATTCCGAGGAATGCCTCTATTCAGAGTTGAAGTTGTTGATGCACGTCCGAATATGCAAAAGAAAATTGGCACGCGAATGAATAATGCGGGCAGGTATGACGTTTTTCTTCAAAAGGAATCGACTAATGAACGCGTACTTATTAACTTTCCAACCAAAGAGTCGAAGATAATCTATCTGTGGATGCTTTTGCATACAAGACAAGAACTCAAACGCAGTGAGATAATCAAGAGCATGGAAGAATTATTTCGCATCTGCGAGCTATGCTATTATGGAACTTACTTTGAGTTGAGAGATAAGATAAATGGAAAAGAGATGAAAAATGGCAGGGATGGTTTCGACCAGTTCTGGCTTCAGCATAAGCCAAAAGCCAATGCTAGTGTTCAGTATGCCCTCGGCAAGCAAGACATTGCAGAATGGTACACTATTGAATATGACAAGAAGAAAGAGGTCAGTTCTATTAGTTTGCCTGATAATTTCATTTCATTACCAGAAAGTTTAACGTTTTAAAATATTGATTATATGTCATTTACAAATAAAATCAAAAAGAAAGGGCAAGGAGACGTTGTTAAACCTGGAGAAGAGCTTGACAATGTGTACCCAACAAGAATATCAAATATTTCGTACAAAAGTGTTATAGAAAGACAGGTGGCCCTCAAAGAGTTTGAAGATAAAGATAGGGATATATTAATAAAAAACTTAAAAAGCGCATATGAAGACGTCTTTATAAAAATTATCGAAGGATGCATGCTGTCTGATTATATAGATACTATTTATAATAATCTCTCAGAAAAGATAACAGAAGATTTTGATAAGTCCAAATGTATATCTCAGTTGCTAAATAGCGTGAATATCTATTTGGTATCATTGAAAATGTGTGGAGGCAAAACCATTGATGGAAGAGAAATACCTTCTGATACTGTAAAATCGATTGTATTATCAAAGAAAGAACTCCATGACAATATTGCCAATAAAAAATTTAAGGAAGCTAATGAAAGAGTGGAGCTGAATAATGCTGTTCGTCTGGGTTGTTACATACGAGACACGAAACGTTATTTTGCAGGTGAAGGATTTATTCAGGCCCAAGCAAGTTCAATACATTCTTTTGAAGATGTAAGTGAGCATTGTAGTATTTTCCTTTGGGTTGACCATATATATGATATCTCAAAAAAAAATGATAACCCTTCTTTTGAAGCATTATTTACATTCGTTCTTTTACACGAACTAATGCACCTTATGATGGACGTCTTCGATGAGACAGAATTTGGAATCTATGGTGAAGGCAACCTTAAGGATTTGGGACAGTTGTACGGATATTTCCGTGAAGAGTCATTAGCCAACGCTTTAGCGCTTTATCTTTGCGATGCAACAGGAAATGATGCTCTGGTTTATTCAATATTGGATTATTTCGTAGAAGGTCAGACAACTCCGTATCAAACAGGTTTGCTATATATAGAAAAGGATTTATTAAAAAAGGCCGTTATAAACTGGATGAAGTGCAAGAAAGGTAAATATCTCACAAAGCAACTAGCAAAAGAATGGTTGTTGGAAGTGACAACGGAATCTCCAAGACAGTCCGAATTAATACGAATAGAGGATGAAATCGCGACATTAGTCCCATAGATAAGTCCAGCAACATTAGCAGAAATCCCATCATCCCCGATGGGATTTTTCTATATACGTATATCATTACCTTGCCTTTGAGAAAACTGTCGTATCTTTGCAGCACAAAAAATATTCATCAAAAACAAGATATTATGAAAAGAACATTTATCATTTTGAGCCTCATTTCCATGGCTCTTTCTTCAAAAGCACAGGCAACGTATGTAGATGGTATCCGTTATAATGTACTTGACACGGTTGCTAAGACATGTGAAGTGTTGTATGAAACATTTGTAGAGAATAACGGCAGTAGAAACATCTACTCATCTTCGTATAGAGGTGATGTCGTTATTCCTGAAAAAGTGGAAATTTTTGATGGTACTTATACTGTTGTTGCAATCAGTGAACAGGCATTCCGCAATAGTGGGGTCACTCATGTAAAATTACCTAATACCATCAAGACAATAGGACTTGGAGCGTTTTATGGTGCGGCAAGACTCTGTGACATAAATATACCTTCAAACGTGAAAGAGATAGGTCCAAGTGCCTTTGAGGGATGTCGTTATTTGGACACAGTTGTTATGAGTGACAATGTTTCTAAGATAGGTAGTTGCGCATTCTTTGGTTGTGTTTGTCTTAAATCCGTAAAACTTTCAAATAAGATCAAAACATTGGAAGAAAGAACATTCACAAACTGCAATAGTCTTGAATCTGTAAATATACCTACTTCTCTTAACAAGATTGGCGATGTCGCGTTTGGCGGTTGCGATAAATTAACTTCATTAACCATGCCTGCAACACTCAAAACGATAGGTGAAAATGCTTTTTACAAGTGCAAGAACCTCGAAATTAAGGGTATTCCAGCAACAGCAAAAATTGCGCCAACAGCATTTGACTTATGCAAACACAAATACAATATCGTACAGAAAAAGTATAGTGCGAAGTATGGTGCTGCTCTAGTAGCAAAGGTAGTTGGTCTTTTCAAGAACAACGCTCAATTCATGGATTGTCCTATTGGAACTCCATTAGTCCTACTCCAGGAATTAGGTAGAGTGATGCAGGGAGATAACAACATTTTCCTCACGCAAAGACCATATAATGAATATGTTATAGGAAGCAACAGATACAAGCACTACAATTTCAATGGTGTACGAATGATATTCAAGAACGGAAGATTAACTGACAAGAGTGATTGGCGAAATATCTAATTCAATATTATTTGATAGTGGCAGTAGTTTTACACTACTGCCACTACAATAATAAATGTATTGGCAAAATGGAACATACAGATAATTTAGAATCAGTTAATAATGATGATTACCTTTCTCTAACAACTTTGTTGGAAGGTGCAAAGAATGGATCTTCTTCTTGCATGGTAAGATTGGCAAACAAAAACCAGAAGCATCGAATATACTTTGATGGAATGAGTATTCTTAACGAAGAAGACGAATTTTATTGGTTGCATAGAGCTGCCGAATTGGGGTATGCTCCTTCATACATCCCGCTGGGATTGAGATACCAATGTGGTTCCGGGACAGAACAAAACAAAGACAAAGCGGAATTTTGGTACAATAAGGCTAAGGAGGCCGGAATAGAGACTTCTATGGATTATTTGATAACCTTTTGGCAAAAAAAATGGAGGGAGAAAAACAATGAAAGTAAGATGTATAATTAATGTTCATTACGTCAGAGACTTGATAAACAAAAACGGAAATATTGTTCCTGCCACTGATATCATTGAGTCAATGCTATTGGAAGAATTTGAAACTATCGAGGTTTCAGAAGAACAATACCAATATATGCAGGCATTTTGTTCCGATGGCGAGTTACATTCACTTGACGAGATGCGAGACGACCTTAATGTTTTTTACAAGCAATTGAGTACGCCGAGACTTGCATACATCGAGAAAATGTATAAGGATTACATCATGGATTCACGCTCTATGGAGTGTAAACAGAGAATAAAAGCGTTTGTAATTCCGCTTCTTTCTGATAAGTTCCAGATGTTGTACCATAATGACTTTAAATATATAGTTGATAGAGATGTTGTATATAAATACCACTATGACGGCAAAAAGAGTGTTGTTCTCTGCTTAAACAAAAACATAGAATCCTTTACGTCCGATGCTGACTACATTGAAGATTCTGCATTCAGCAGATGTCGATATTTGAAGTATTTGAATCTCCCCAAAGTTAATGAAATAGGGAAGGATGCCTTCATCGGTTGCCTTAGTTTGAATGATGTTCATCTTTCAGATTGTCTGAAAGTTATAGGTAGTGGCGCATTTATGGGCTGCCATTTCCTTAACTATATAGAACTTCCGTCTTCTCTTGTCGAAATTGGAGATATGGCATTCTGTGAATGTACAAATTTAACTCTAATCATCAACAATTATTATGGAAACTTAGTAGCCGAAAAGAAACTACATCCTAATGTTATAAAAATAGGAGAAAATGCATTTGAGGACACTCCTATTGAACATCTTTCATATGAATAAAAGCGCAATCTACTCTTCAAGAGATAATAATATTGAGATAGATGAATATGAGAATGTAACAGCTTTTGCTTTGGTATAGTCAAAATATTAACATGGCATTTATCGCAACTTAAAGAAGATAAGAAGAAATAACATAGGATCACAGGTACCTTGATTCGCCCCATAGCGGGTCAAAGCGCCTATCCCACTCCATGATTTGCC
>SAMEA3663083__coassemble_2106_pt1 | contig 6569 bp, 7 predicted proteins | sample SAMEA3663083__metabat2_high_PE_004 | metagenome-assembled genome bin SAMEA3663083 (sample SAMEA3663083) | pig gut metagenome | biome: pig gut; feature: pig-associated habitat; material: faeces | place: France | collected 2012 | reverse complement strand
TCCGGGGTTTAAATATTAATTTTAACTACGTTCCGATTTTAACGGGACACTAATGGTTCTGACCAATAAGGATTTCCTACAAGATACTCTTCTGTCGTCTTCTTACTTGACCCTTCCCCAAGATTCCCTTTTGGATTTATTCCTATAAGCATGAGGTCAACCTCACCATCTATACAATTTAATGGGGACTGTGTATAATATGATGTATTATACTTTTCTGACAATTTGTTGAATTCTGGGACATACTTTTCAGCCCATTTTACAATTTCTTCTTGAATGTTCATAACTTCATCGGGATTATAATTAGAATAATCTGTTTGGTAGATTTGTTTCACGGTTATCTCATCTTTATCTAACTGGTAGAGGCCAGAAGGCAAATCATCTTGGATTACCTCTCGCTCATAATAATCCATATTCTCATCTACTAAGACTTTTTTATAATAATTCTGCTCGTCTTGTTCAATTCTACCAGTAAACCATTGGGGAATCTCAAAAGACTCGCCATCATTTACTTCTATTGGATAAGCTTCCTGGCCTTGCTGTTCAAGAACTTCTCTCGTATTACTATCATCATAATAGTCAAAACCATAATCTTCACAAATACTTTCTATGGTTGACATTATTAATTAGGGTGTCCAGTTAACGGTTCCAAATTCAGATGGCTTTTCTGAATATCTTGGTTCGTTCTGTAACCCAGTTTGTGGACATGTTCTTGGTTGCCCAAGAATCAACGTCCTTAAGTTTAACATTCACTAAGCGCTCTTTGAAATTAAATGTATCAGTAACAGATTTGTTCACGAGTTTTGGGTATAGCGGAATCAACAGCACGAAAGGAGTAATACCATACAGCTTGTTTGGTGACTTCTTCGACTTGAAGATTCCAAAATCGGACTCAATGATGTCAGATGAGATGTTGTCATTCTGCACATCATCAACCAGCAAAGCCTCTTCTTTCTTGAAGTAGTCAAGCATTCTGATGCCCAGCATGGCTCTGCGGTTGTTGGCGTTGCCAATGACATTCCTGATGATATAATGCTTGCACTCATTACATGTGGCAATATTGAAGCCTCTGGTCTTGCAGATTTCCTCTACATGTCTTACGGCATCAACGGCTACAACAAGTTCATCAAGCAGTTCTTTATTCTCAGGAACGAAGGAGTATGCCTCTTGCTTCTCCTTAGGTAGAATGCTATATGCATGGAGCATGTGCTGTCCCCAGTCAACCCATGACGACATGTTCATGAATCTGGCGATGGTTCTCATGTTAGGAGGTAGCAGGAAAGCCTTGTCTGTAAGGTGATATTGCAGTCTTACTTCACCTAGGATTTTGGTAAATGCAACGAAATCAGCCTGTTTTCCATACGCCTTCTTCAAGATTGTGCCCATGGCATGGCTGATGTCAATGTGCTGAGCAATACCAGATTTGGCGACTCCATTCGTAAGGTTGTGCGCCTGATCATTGATGATATACTCGGGGTTGCGGCCTGCTTTCGTGGCCGCCTCCTCTATCTCCTGTTTGATGTCATCACCATTGAAGGCCTTGCCAACCTTCATGCCGACAACCGTCACATCCTCATGCTTCACAGGCTCACCTTTATGACGAGCAGGAATGCCAAGCAGAAGAAGCAGTTTTTCGCTGTTGATGAATATGCTTTCATCCACTACGACTGCATACTTACCTCCTCTGCATGGAGTACGGTCGTTCTCGTAAACTGACAGCCCCAGCTTCTTCATCCAGTTCTCGACTGTATTGTAGCATGGAACCTTTCCGCACTTACCTTCAAATACCTCGCCGAAGATCTCCAAAATCTTCACCACGGTGCGAAGACCGCAGTTCGTACGGGTGTAAATCAGTATGCAGAGCTTGATTACCAGAAGCGAATATCGATGTCCGGGAACAGCGTCGAAAGTAATTTCTTCTGCTCTTTGCTCAAGGTTGCCGTCGTGACGTCTTTTTTTTTGAGTTCAGCCTTGGTCTGTTTAAGATCATCCTTGGCTTTCTTGAGTTTACCTTTGGTTTGCTCATGTTGCTTACCAGACTTCTTGAGTTCTGACTTCAAGGACTTATTCTCTTCACGAAGACGTTTCAGTTCCTCTTCTGGAGTCTCTTTACGAGATGTTGATTCTGACTTTTTCATTGTTTTTAGATGATTGTAATTCTATACAAAGTTACTAAAAATCAATGAGATACGCAAATTTTCAAAAAACTATTTCTATTACTAAAACGTTAAAAATCAGAACATTAAATTAACATTTTAAACAGGGCTAATCCAGTGCGTTTTTAGTACGACAAACTGGACACCCTAATTATTAATACAAACATAACAATAAAAATTAAAAGTTAAACATTTTACAATATTTCTCTTGCTATCCACGCACATGCTTCTGCGTCTGCAAAATTATTCATTTCTCTGATTTATCAGATTCACCACAACTTTCACCATCACATCCTTCTCTTCAGTCTTGCTCTCTGCTATCATCAGAGTTAGGGCAACGAGAGTGTTGTCAGCCAAGCGCTTGGAGCCATCCTCACGATATAGGATGTGGTTATTGTTGAGGAACCAAAGGAATAGGGTGGCTGCAATGCGCTTGTTGCCATCACTGAAGGAATGGTTCTTGGTGACAAGGTAGAGCAACATTGCGGCTTTCTCCTCTACACTGGGATAGAGTTCCTCACCTCCAAAGGTCTGGTATATCTGTCCGATGCTACTCTTAAAGGAGTCATCTTTTTCATTACCAAAGAGGGCTGAACCTCCGAATTTCTCGCGCAAGCCATTGATTGCCTCCATTGCATTTTCGTAAGTTGCATGGAAGGGCTCTTCCTTTGTCGTCTTGTCGATAGTCAGTCGCTCGTAATCATAGTTGTCGAGGGTGTCGAGTGCGTAAGTATAATTCGTTACTACTTCAAAAAGGGCATTCGTCTCGTCGTTCGACAGAAGAGACTTATTCTGAATGGTTCTGCCAATCATGCCTACCAGTTGACGCAGTTCTCCAATCTGCTCCTTGCGGATGCGCTCATTGACGGCATAGCCTTTTACAAGATAGTCCTTGATGATATTACGTGCCCAAATGCGGAAGGCTGTACCTCGTTTGCTATGAACACGGTAGCCAACAGAGATGATGACATCAAGGTCATAGTATTTCACTTTACGAGACACGTTCCTTTTGCCTTCCCGTTGAACTTGTAAGTATTCCTTACAGGTTGAATCCCTTTCCAGCTCGCCCTCTTTATACGCATTACCAATATGCATGGTAATGTTCTGAGGTGTTTTCTCGAATAACTCAGCCATCTGAGCTTGCGTCAACCACACTGTTTCATCCTCTAGTCGGACATCAATCTGCGTCTGTCCGTCCTCTGTCTGATATATGATAATCTTGTTTTCTTCCATATTGTATGTTGTATATAGTTCTTAGAGTATTTCTCTTGCTATCCATGCACAAGCTTCTGCATCGGCCAATGCATGGTGGTGATCTTCTAACTCATAACCACAGGCAGCAGCTACAGTCTGAAGCTGGTGGTTTTCTAAATCAGGAAACACCCGCCGTGAGACACAAAGGGTGTCATAGAACTCATAGTCAGGATAGTCCATCTGATAGACGCGGAACACTGCCTTCAGACACCCCTCATCAAAAGGCTTATTATGAGCTACAAATGGAAGACCTTCTATCATTGGTTCTATCTGTGCCCATACTTTTGGAAATTCTGGGGCATCGTTGGTGTCTTCATAACAAAGACCATGAACCTGAGAGCACCAGTAATTATAATAGTTTGGATCTGGTTGGATAAGCGAGTAGAAAGTATCTACAATCTCTCCATTGCGGACTATGACTATTCCAACGGAACAAACCGAAGAACGTTCATTATTGGCTGTTTCGAAATCTATTGCTGCAAAATCTTTCATTTTATTGTTTTTATTATTTCTAACAGTTGATAATAATAGTTGTTCAATGCTTCAACTATAATATCACTATCTGTTGATTTGATAGTAGGAAGATGTAAATATATCCTGTTCTTAAATCCCATATTATCAATTATTGCATTGGGATATCTCTTTATTAATTCTTCTTTATAGGGGACAAAACTATTTGTATCCCAGACTGTAACAAACACATGAAAGTAATCGTCATTTTCTATGTTTTTTCGTCCATACCAAGATTCAAGACCTATTTTGTTTGTCTTATCATTGAAAGAAATTCCTAAATCCCAGCCTTGATAAATCCACCATTTAGCGTTTGTCATTTGTGTTAATCGGCTTTTGATTAATGACAATTTTGATAAGTATCCAATCTCTCCTTGGAATTTATCAGAAGATCTGGTATCATAACAGAATTGAAGTTTCATCAACATACCCTCCGGTTTGTTTTTCATGAAACGCATCAGTCGCCTAGGATGCATAAAACTGTTTTCTTCAAAAACAGGACTTAGGTATTTAACACCTAGTTCATGAATGGTTTTATCAAAAAAGCATTTAGCTTTGTCTCTAAATTGAGAGTGTTGGGACAATTGTCCAAAACCTAAATAACATGGTGCTTTTAAGTTCTTAATGTCATCATTAAATATTTTATCATTGATGTCGTTAAGTTTAAACTGATTGTTCAAAGCAATTCCTTTATTAGGATTTGGATCTTTGAGGTAAAACAGATTAAATATTTGAATAACACCATTAAGATTGCCGTAACCGTTAAGTCTAGCTCTCTCAGTAAACAATTCGTTTACAAGATTCAACGTGGGATCACTACCAAATTCATACCAATCTTCGGTAAAACTTTGGTCATTATCGAACTGACGCAGATGGTTCAGCAATTCCTTATCTGTTTCTGCATGATGATCAGGATACTTAAAATTGGCTCCACCCGGATTCATCATTACTATCGAACCAATAACATCCCATGAGTTGCCAAATTGCAGTAAAGTTCGCCAACGGTATCCCATGTCAGTATTGGCTATTTTATTATAGTGAGTATAGACTTTCATCTGTTTATTCATTGTTTATATTATATTTGTTCCACATTCTTTTAATCTTTCCGGCAATTTCCTTACGGAGCCAGAGGGGTTTGAGCACTTCTATATCCTCGCCGTTCCAAAGCAGCTCTTGCTGAAAATCAAAGGCTGGACGCAGATAGTAAGTAAAGATGCTGTATTCTTCATTTCGTACCGTTTCTTCCTGCGACTCATGTATCTTCAGGTCGCGAATATAGTTAGCCTGACCTGCCACAACTTTCAGCTTGACGGTCTGCGGCTCTATACTTCGATCAGCAATAATACCGAAACAATCTTCAAAGAATTCTTTGGCTGTCCAGTCTTTTGGCATCTCGAAAGTCTCATCTGTTGCTTGCAGAAAGTTGATACGGTCAAGGGAATAGATGCGTGGTCCCTTCTCATAATAATAAGAATAGGTACTGCGAGCCACCATATACCAACGCTGACGGAACAACTTCACACAATACGGCTGCACATCAAAGTTGTTCTCCTCGTCCTTCCAATAACTGTGATAGGTAATGTTAAGCACTCGGTTTTCCTTCATAGCCTCAATGATGGGCTGAAGGTAGTTCTGGCCAGACGGCACATACTCTAGGAGGATGCGATCCTTGATGCTCTGGCTGTTGGCCAAGGCATTGCTCACGCAGAACGTGTTGTAGAGCCAGGAACGAAGTCCGTTCTTACTGATATCCTCTTCGTTTTCGATGTAATAACGGTATTCGCCTCGGTTTTCGTTGACTATGCTGATACCGAACATATCCCAGATGACATAACGCCAATTGTCAAAGGTGCGTTTCGGAATCTCCACGCCCCGACTGATGTCATCGCGCAGCCATCGCTCGTTCAGTTCCTTAAACGAAATCGGGCCTTGGCGGTAGATGGTCTCTATCACCCAGACGTATTTGGTAATTAGGCTTTGTCCTCTATCATTGTCTGCCATATAAAATCGAATTTTTCTGCAAAAGTACACGAAGGCTACGCCATTTCGTGGCAGAGGTTATGAAAAAAATGAGATTATCTCAATTACTTTGGGCTATATATGAGCAGTACTTATTAAGCAGATTTGACAAAGGGAGGTCTCCTTTCTTGAATCGCTCCACATCAAGTTTCAACAATCTTTCACTCACAGGTTTCTTCCCCTTGAATATGGCTTTTAGATACGGAATGCCATTCTCATCGAAAATACTTACTTCAGTAAAGAACTGCGAAAGGTCTTCTGCATCATAGACGATGGAATAGCTTGGGCGCTTTGCCCCAGGAATGTCCTCTATGAGTATATTCTTATCGACAAGATCCTGTATGTCGCGTATGGCGGTGTCCTTCGAACATTTCGCCAATGTTGCCCATGTCTTTGACGTTATCTTTGCCTCGTAGCCGTCAAGGAACAGATTGAGCATCTGCGTTTGCCTTTCTGTCATTGGTACAGCGGAAGCTTTCTGCCAGAAGAAACTCTTGTTTAAGATGGTAGTGACAATGGTGTCAGCCTCGTCGAGCGCATCTGCCAACTTCTGCATATACCAAACCAACCACTCGGTGATGTCACCATCGCCACGTTGCGTACGCTCCAAAACGTCGTAATAATGGTTCT
>SAMEA3663083__coassemble_1975_pt1 | contig 6883 bp, 9 predicted proteins | sample SAMEA3663083__metabat2_high_PE_004 | metagenome-assembled genome bin SAMEA3663083 (sample SAMEA3663083) | pig gut metagenome | biome: pig gut; feature: pig-associated habitat; material: faeces | place: France | collected 2012 | reverse complement strand
CATGACCTTGCTATACTTGAACGAATATAATGTGAACATGAATAAAAGAGAATACACACAAGCCAACAAAGAATGGCTTACAGCAAAAGCACAGGAGGAGGGAGTGAAACCGCTCCCCAAAGGGATATATTATAAGGTATTGGCAGAGGGTATGGATGACGGAAAGCATCCAACCCCCCGAAGCATAGTTACTGCCCATTACACAGGCCGTACCATCGACGGCAAGCAGTTTGACAGCAGCCGTGGCGGTGCTCCATTGGCAATCCGTCTCTGCGACCTCATTGAAGGTTGGATTATCGCTATGCAGCAGATGTGTGTGGGAGACAAATGGGAAGTCTATATCCCTGCCGAAATGGGTTATGGCAAGTTCTCACAGCCAGGCATCCCCGGAGGTTCCACCCTCATCTTTGAGATTGAGCTTCTTGGCATTGCGTAAGTACAGGTAACTTTTTAAGCTTAAAAAAATGACCGCACCGAGTATTGAATCATCAACACGAGAAGAGCGTTTGGATTATGTCCTGAACGAATGGAAATGCTTACACAACTGTGAGCTGTGCGGCAAATGCCATGTTCTTAAAGGCCGAAGCGAAGAAACACTCTATGCCGACTATATAGACGGCAAGCGGTCGTATATGGATATAACATTGGAAATAAGAAGCAACAGATAATGATGTCACAGAAATACATATATCCATCATTGTTCCCTGAGGAAGAATTGAATGAGAACATTTCTTCTGAGAGGAAAGAGTATGACCTGACGAGTCTCTTCGAGAGGCTGGCAAAGTCAGACTTCCGCAGCCGTTTCCATCTGTCAATGAAAGACAGGGAGTATATAATGGAGAAGGGGTTGCCAACAATACGAAAGCACGCAGAGGACTTCGTGGCAAAAAGACTTGCTCCGGCTGTTATACCGAACGACGGCATGCAGACTCCTATGCGTGGGCATCCTGTTTTCTTGGCTCAACATGCCACTGGCTGTTGTTGTCGTTGCTGCTTCTTCAAGTGGCATCATATTCCAGCAGGCAGGGCACTGACTAAGGAAGAACAGGAATATGCTGTTGCAGTATTGATGGCATGGATTGAAAAACAGATGAATAAAGGATGAAGATAGATACAACCAATATGTGCTCACACCTTCAGAAGAAGCTGTTTGAACCTGATGGTGTGTATTATCCGATATGGCAAGCCATGCAGGATGATGAGACCTTGACGGCTGTGGTACGGAGCAGACAGCTGCACATCTACAGGAATGGGAAGAAGATTCTCGTTCTGGCAGGCAAGGCACAACCGAAGGTAATACGCGAAGATAAATTGAATGAATTGATAACCCAATAAATAGAATAAAAATGAACCGACGAACGAAGGAAACGCAGAGTAATGCAGGCATTAACTCTGCTTTACAAGGAGGAGGAAGACCAAAGGTCAAATCATTTGGACAAAAATCGTGGATGCTTCCACAGCCGGTACTGATTATCGGCACATACGACAAGAATGGCAAGCCCAATGCAATGAATGCTGCTTGGGGCGGTCAATGGGACGCTAAAGAGATTATGATTTCCATGGGCGCACATGCCACCACCGACAACCTGAACGACTGCCCTGATTTTACTGTGGCATTTGCTACAAAACAGACCATGGTGGCTGCTGATTTCGTGGGCATTGTCTCTGCCAAGAACGATGCAGACAAGATGGCGAAGACAGGTTGGAAATGCGAGAAGGCAGAGCATGTCAACGCTCCCGTCTTCACCGACTTTCCCATGACCTTGGAGTGCCGCATCAAGGAAAAGATTGACGAGTCGGAAGAGGGCTATTACATCGTGGCAGAGATAGTCAACATCCTTGTGGATGAGAACTATCTGGCAGAGGACGGCAAGCCCGACATGGAGAAGATGGAACTCATCGTGTTCGACCCGATACATCATGGTTACATCGAACTTGGCAAGACCATTGGAAAGGCATTCTCAGATGGCAAGGCTTTGAAATGATGACACTCAGATACATCTTCCATAGTGGTTTCCTGCTTGAAACGGCTCGGTGCATCCTGGTCTTTGACTACTGGATGGATCCTGCCGATGTCATGAGTGGGTACATGAATACATGTAAACATGTGTACGTGTTTTCAAGCCACTTCCATGAGGACCACTTCACGAAAGCAATCTTCAAATGGAAGAATAGCATCCCCAATATCACATACATCCTGTCAAAGGATATACTCAAACGAAGAAGAGCGCAGAAAGAGGATGCCGATGTATGGATGGCCAAAGGAGCGGTATGGGAAGATGAGAACCTGAAAGTGACAGCCACAGGCAGCAATGACAGTGGCGTGAGCTGGATTGTTGAAACAGAAGGTAAAACCATCTTTCATGCTGGTGACTTGTGCAACTGGTACGCACGCTTTCTTGTTGACGGCACGCCTGAAGGAGAGGTCTTCAGTGAAGAGTTTGGTCAATACATCAATCCAGTGGCAGAGGAAAAGCGGTTCCTTGGTGAACTAAAAGATATCCGAAAGATAACCGACTCGTTTGACCTTGTGATGTTTCCAGTGGACGGACGTATCGGCAACGGCTATACGCTTGGAGGGCGTCAATTTATCGACCGCTTCAAAGCTGGGATGTTCGTTCCAATGCACTTTGTCATGAGTGGGTTTGAGAGTGCTTGGCGCATGGAGCCTTTCTGCAAAGAAAAGGATGTCCCCTTTTGGTGCATCGGGCACGAAGGAGACAGCATAACAATATAATAATAACACATTAAATCGTTAAAACAATGGACGCAAAAGAAAAAGTATTAGCAACAATGAAAGAGGCAGGTCAGCCTCTCAACGCAGGTAAAATCGCAGAACTCAGCGGTCTCGACCGCAAAGAGGTAGATGCAGCCATGAAGCAGCTGAAGGCAGAGGGCGCAATCGTCTCTCCTGTTCGTTGCAAATGGGCACCTGCAGAGTGATGGTACAGGACTCGACAACATATTATGTATGGATAGGCGGGTCATGTGACTACGGTCATAAGGAACCGACGCACGTTTCTGTCCCCCGGGAAACGGGGGAAACGAAGGGGGTTAAGAGCAGAGCCCAAACTTGTTTGGGCTTTGCCTTGCAAGGAGGAGGAAGACGAAGTCAACGTGCTGGTGGTGCTGCCGTTGTGATAGAACTGACTTTTGGCGAAGGACAAAAGTAGAGCTTAGCGAGAGCGGAGTCAAAGAGATTTGAACTCTGCCGAGTCGCGACAGAAGAAGACTAAGAGTCAACACGACGGTAGCATTATCGTCGTGTTGCCATCAGTGATTTGCATACCACAGAGTTCCGTATGATGCTAACGCTTGTCAAGGAATTATCTTTCACCGCTAAAATACAGGCTCTTGAACGCTCGGAGAAGCAATAGATAAACTTGGCGAAAGAGGAGAAGCAGGATTACATGAAGGTGCTGGTGAGATACTTGCACGAACGCTTGTTGTTCCGCATTTCAGCAAGCCCTTATAAAAGTCACTTCTTGTTGAAAGGAAGTTCCCTGCTGTATGCATTGGATGGTTTTAAGGCTCGACCCACCATCGATATTGACCTGCTCGGTGAGCGAATCAGCTATGATAGGGACAGCCTAAAAAGAGTGTTCCAAAAAGTATGCAGTGTGGAATGTGATGATGATGGTGTCCGTTTTGATGCTGATTCTATTGTGGTTACGCCTTATCCTGTCTCATTGGATTACCCATTGTTTCTTCCCGATGTTCCTGCTGTAGAACTCTATGCCTATTCGCTGGAAACGCTGATTGCTGAGAAGTTTCACACCATGGTTGACCGCGACGAGAGTAACAGCCGTATGAAGGATTTCTTTGATGTGTACCAGCTCTTCACCTATCATGAAATAGACAAAGCTCTTCTAGAAGAAGCCATAGTCAGCACCTTCAAGAACAGAAATACATCATACAAAGATAACCTCGCCCTGTTCACGAACATGTTTGCCCAAGACGATACACGTAATGCCTGGTGGTAAGCGTTCTTGAAAAAGATTCGTTGGAAGGAACATATAGACTTCTCTGATGTAATGAACTGCATTAAAGAGAATCTACAAGAATATTGGAAGGAAGATGTCTTGGGACGATAACTGAACAATCGCCCCCGCTTCTTTACTACATATATAATAAAGATTGAAGAGGCTGTGTCAGTTACTTTTGACACAGCCTCCTTATCGTACTAATTATCAGAATCTAAGGATTATTCCTCTACAGCTGCCTGCGCGGCTGCTAACGACAACTGAAAATCAGTGGGTTGTATCTGTTTCGGGAAACATTTGGGAAACATCACGTGCTTGAACGGCACATTCTGCTTCCGTGTTCCTATCTCAACGATATTCACTAATTATCATGTATTGTATCTACGTCATATTGATCTCTTTTTATATTATAGTTATTATTGCATCACGTTTTGGCACATTCTGCCTCCTTTATTAACACGTTCTGCAAATTTTGCTTGCAAAATTAAGGATTATATCCCATCTATCCAAATTTTCAGTAAGGTTTTCACGTTTTCCACGCAAAATACGCTGATTTATTGATATAAATTAGGGTTGGCATTTCAATTTAGGTTTCAGTTAAAAGAAAAATTGTCCCGATTCCGACAGAAAAGGTTTAGGTTTAAGTTTAAAGGTTCTTATATATATAAGTAGTAGTAAACTTACAATTCATTCAAATCAGGTTTAACTAACGAGTTTAAATGTGCATGTATATATACATGGGAAGACCTAAACCTAAACTTCGCCTGATGACGTTTTCGTAAAGAACCTTTGTTGTTTCCCAACTTTCACGTTTTTCTTTCAAGGTGAATGATCAAATGCTTGACCTCCCCTCTTTATAATCATTTTTCTTTTTACTGAATGTATTGTATCACAAATGGTCATGTTAAGCTGTCATTATGAGACAAAGTCACTATAAAAACATCATTTTGTATAACATTATTGGCAAATCGTTTTCTATTTTGCCAAAAAAGTTATATCTTTGCACAGAATTTCAATGAAAAGTAATGACTATAAGTTCTGAGATCATAAAGTTTGCGACATCCAGAACGAGCGCTTTTACTAAGAAGGAGCTTCTGGAGTTCTTGAAGGCTGGCACAGAGGATGTGTCAGCTGGAACTGTTCATGTCTTGTTGAACAGACTTGTAGAGAGTGGGAAATTGGCAAAGGTAGGACGTGGTCTGTTTTCTTTATCAGACAATATTAAACCGCCATACGTATATATACCAAGCAATGTTGAAGGCGAAATGTCAGCAACCTTAAAGCGCAAGTTTCCCTTCGTAACCTACTGCGTTTGGAAAGCCAATGCAATTACGCCATTCATGCAACACATCCCTTCCATGTCATTCGTTTTGGTAGATGTGGAACGTATTGCGATGGAAGCCGTGTTTCAACATCTGCAGGGGCAATATCCAGAAAGTATGATCCTGCTCAATCCCTCCCAAAGCGATTGTGATCGTTATCTGAATATGGATAGCATCATTGTGGTTCGACCATTAATTGCAGAAACTCCATTGTCGACTTATCAAGGAATAAATACCCCAAGCATGGAGAAGATCTTGGTTGACATCGTTTCTGATAAGGAGTTCGATTATGCAGGAGGTACAGAACTATATCATATATATAATAATGTGTTTGAGTCGGTAGATGTCAATAAGAAGAAATTATTGCGCTATGCCTCACGACGAAACAGAAAAGAAAGAATTGAACAAATACTTAAATCCAATAACCTATGATACATCCAGACAGCCGCTCACTTACTTGGATTCAAGAAGTGGCAGACAGATATAAATTCAAAGAGGTACAACTGATAGAGAAGACTATCAGAGCGTTCTCTTTGCTTGAGGCACTGGTGCGCAGTGGTTGCCCGTTCGTATTCAAAGGCGGCACGTCACTCATGCTTCATTTGAACAGTTCCAAGCGTCTCTCTATCGACATTGACATTATTTGCCCTCCTGGTACTGATATTGAGAAGTATCTCGGAATGTATGCAGAAGAATATGGGTTCGGGAATATACAACTTGTGGAGCGCGTATCGAGAACGGATGTTCCTAAGAAACACGCAAAGTTCTTCTATCAAGTATCATTTTTTGCAGGACGCAAAGAAGAGAAGATTCTGCTTGATGTACTGTTTGAGGAAATACACTACAACAAGGTTGTTACACTTCCAATCGAAAGTCCTCTCCTGATGACAGAAGGCGAACCGGTAATGGTAAATCTTCCAAGTTATCAAGATTTGTTAGGTGATAAACTGACCGCTTTTGCACCACATACGACAGGCATCCCATTCTTCAAGGGTGAGAAAAACTGCAGCATGGAAATCAACAAGCAGCTCTACGACATTGCCTCGCTGTTCGATTTGACTAAAGATTTGGCCATCACAGCAGAGACATTCAAGAAGTTTGCTGTGGTTGAACTTGCTTACAGAAATCTACCAACCGATGACATCCATCAAGTTCTTGATGACATCTTCAACACCTCGCTATCAATGACCATTCAGGGAACAGGAGATCCTGAGGAATACAAGCTATTGATAGATGGCATGAAGCGTGTCAAAGGCTTCATCCATAGTGAGAAGTACGGACTTGAAAGTGTAATCATCAATGCTTCGAAAGCCGCCTACCTAAGCAAGATTATAGAGAAAGGAAGTACGGAAGTCAATCACTTCGATCCTGACAATACGTCTGATTTGATTGACACAGAAATTGTTGCTCCGCTTCCCTCAAAACTTAATAGATTGAAGAAGACAAACATTGAAGCCTTCTATTACTGGTCAGAGGTTCAAAAGCTGATACAGTAGCTAGGAGAATCTTCCGATAAACAATTATACCTCAAATCCGCAACTACGCGCCTAATATGATACAGAAGCGAAAATAATCTGC
>SAMEA3663083__coassemble_1816_pt1 | contig 7331 bp, 8 predicted proteins | sample SAMEA3663083__metabat2_high_PE_004 | metagenome-assembled genome bin SAMEA3663083 (sample SAMEA3663083) | pig gut metagenome | biome: pig gut; feature: pig-associated habitat; material: faeces | place: France | collected 2012 | reverse complement strand
CAAGGCATATAATCTAGAGCGATTTGCAGCAAATTGTACCTGCAAGTCGCTCTCAGCTGTTAAATGTAGCTAAAAAACGAAGAATCTTAGGTGATTTTGTTTGAGTTCCGAATTTTATGACTATCTTTGTAGTCAAAATCTGACAATACAGAATAAGAAAATCCGCAGATATTAAAATATACTTAGAAATAATGAATATTTTATGCAAATACCGACGTCTGACATACTTACCACGAACCGGCTTGGGAAGATTTTCTCAAATACGGTTGCAACATACAAATTCTTCTGGTTTGTATCGATTATGCAGATACACGCAAAATCGGACAATCCGAGAATCAGCGTATGGGACATCGTAATCAGAATGATTGCAAATGCATGGTATCCTATTCACTATTTCCGCCTGTCCTTTGGTAAGAGCGATTCTCTATTTGATATTGTGATGGATTTACAGCACATCACACAGATTCCCATTGATGCCAATTCTCAGATAATCATTGAAGGCTTGAAAAGCAGATTAGAGGACAAACAGATAAAGCGACTATTAAACACACTCACACTGAATGTTCCCTATCGTTTCCTACGCCCATGGATTGACACCTCTGATGACAAGGAGATGCTCAAACGTTCCCAGACATTGGAGAATGGAAGTCTTTATGCTTTATATAAAGATGGCACAGATTTCTATATTGTTCTCAATAAAGCTTGGAATGCTTACCTGCATACACATTACAATATATTAATAGATTTTGCTTATTGGAATCTTACATTATTCCTGCAAACAAGGAATCCAAATGTGCCTGCCATCTCTAGTAAATTGATTCGTCCTGAAGTTAGAAATTCACTTGCAAGGCAGCATAATTATTGGGATATGGTGATGGAACTAGGAGGTCCTATTCATTGTATCTATACAGACAAGGAACTTCACCCGAAAGATTATGATCTTGATCATTTTATCCCATGGAGTTTTGTTTCTCATGATTTGTTATGGAACCTGATTCCTTCTGACGGCAGCATCAATTCTTCAAAGAGTAATAATCTCCCAGACTTGAACGTTTACTTGCCTAAATTGGCAGAATTACAACATCATTCCTTACAATTGCTAATTAAGAATAATAAGGAGCCGAAGGTTATGGAGGACTTCATTTCTCTCGGTTATACGGCAAGAGAACTGGCGGACATGGATGATGCTCATTTTCGCAAACTATACGAAAGAACGTTTAATCCAATCAACCAAATTGCCCTGAATATGGGTTTTGAGGTCTGGAAATACTAAAATGATTATGGAACCAGAGAAAATAAATCATCCCTACCTCACGGCTATCAAACGCACAGACTTTTCTGTGCCGACTAGATACCTCATGCAACATCAACTGCTGAAAGGAAAGATTCTTGACTTCGGTTGCGGTTTCGGATTCGATACTGACGAACTGAAAAAGCAAGGATACGACATTACAGGATATGATTATTACTATCGGCCCGACTTCCCCGAAGGAAAGTTTGATACCATCTTCTGTAATTATGTACTGAATGTTCTTGAACCCTATGCCCAAGCGGAGGTTTTGATGAATGTTACTAATCTTCTCTCTCCAAAAGGAACTGCATATTTTGCAGTACGTCGTGACTTGACAGAAGAAGGCTTCCGACTCCACGCCATACATAAACAATATACCTATCAGTGCAACGTCAAATTGCCATACAAGAGTCTCGTTGCCAACAAGAGTTACGAACTGTATCAATACAACCACTTTAACAAACTACCTCGCAAGGACGGTGAGAAATGTCCCTTCTGTAGGTTATCAAGGAGGGTTGAAATAATATGTGAGACAGCTACGTGCGTTGCATTCTACGATGGTTATCCTGTTTCTCCAGGTCATGCCCTGATAATTCCCAAACGGCATGTTGCCAACTATTTTGACCTCACTAATCATGAGCGCGAGGCAATGAATGTAGTGTTGCAATATGTGAAGCAGAAAGTTGATGAACGTTTCCATCCTGACGGCTATAATGTGGGCATCAACATCAACGAGGCTGCAGGCCAGTCGGTATTTCATTGTCACATGCATTTGATTCCAAGGTATAAGGGTGATGTGCTCAATCCGAAGGGTGGTGTGAGAGGTGTTATACCAAGTAAACAGAAATATTAGTCTATATTATATAATGATGAAAGAGAATATATATCAATTAGCATTAAGGTGCAAAATTATTGCTGATGAAAAAATTGGGACAGATCGAAATCTGATTCCATATCGAAATATATTGTTTACAGATTATACTGTAAAGGGGGCTATTGATGAGTATCGAGAGGCCATCAGAGTTTTACAGGTGGCAATGGCAGATAAGTACTCCGCTATTAGCAATGAACTGAAGCTGCACAATGAAGAATATAGCAATGGCGATAAAATAGTTCACTATACAGCTATGAAAACAATCGTGGAATGCATTTTGTCATTTGAGAAGCGAAAGAATGCTAAGCGAATCTTTATCAGTCATTCATCGAAAGACAAGGATATTATGGAGAAGTTCACGGACTATATCTTGCAATTGGGAATAGGGCTGAACCACGAAGATGTTTTCTGTACGTCAATAGAAGAAATGGGAATAAAAAATGGTGAGGATATTCGGCAACATATTAAAGATAATGTACAAGGTGCGGATTTCTCTTTTTTGATGATTTCTAAGAATTACAAGGAAAGTGAAATCTGCTTGAATGAAATGGGAGCAGTTTGGGCTGCGGACAACCGTGTGCGATATTATTTGCTTCCAAATGTGGATTTCAAAGAGATAGGTTGGCTGTTTGATACAAATAAAGCTGACAAACTTTGCGACTCCGTTGTTCTTGATGCTTTAGAAGAAGAACTGACTGGCTATTATGGGTTGCTTCATAAAGGGGGTATTTGGAGTCGTCAACGACAGAATTTTATGGAGTATCTAACATGTGGAATGAATAAATAAAAGCGAAACTAACATGGAACACATAGAATGGATCTTTAGTGGAATAGGAACACAGATTATCACATTCCTAGTGGGGGCTATTACTGGTGGGTTTTGTGGATATAAGATTGGAATTCACAACAAGACAAAACAATCTCAGAAAGCTGGTAATAATTCATCTCAAACTCAAATCGGGTCGATTAACTATGGAGCTAATAAGTAAAAAGGACTTGGAACAACAGCAGAAAGCTGGCGACAACTCAACCCAGATTATGGTTGCAGGAGATTTGAATACAGGTATTACTGAGCAGCAAGCAAGGGATATTTGTAGAGCTGAATGTGCGCTTGCTCTGCAGAATTGGGCATTCCAAGCAGGAGCATTTGCTGAAGCTAGAATTCAGAAGTTAGAAGACAAGGTATTGCCAAAAATGTTGTCTTATGACAAGAATCTGAGTATTTTTGGCGATCCTGGTTTTCAGATATTACTCAGAAAGGCTCAAATAGCAGCAGCTTCGTCTGAAAGAGAGAATGATTATGAAATCCTGTCAGATTTATTGTTACATCGTGCAGAACAAGATAAAAATAGAGAGAGGAGATTGGGTATAACCAAAGCTATTGAGGTTGTTGACCAGATTGATGAAGTCGCACTTATTGCCTTGTCTATTGTGTATGCAGTTTCAAAATATACCCCAATCAGTCCAAAACTAAATGAAGGTCTAAAGGTTCTGGATATTCTATATGGCAAGATTATAGACAAAAAGAGTTTACCTGCAAATTCATCTTGGATGGAACATTTAGATTTGCTATCAGCAATAAGGCTAAGTCCAAAAGGCATAAAATCATTCAAGAAACTGGAGGAATATATGCCAGAGCGATTGAAAAATTATTTTGAAGCTGGATTAAAAATAGATTCAGATGAATACAAACTTGTGTTAGAAAAGTTCAACACAGTAGGAGTTCCATTATCTTGTTTCGAACTACATCCACTTAAAAAAGGATATGTGCATCTTACAACATCTCGAGAAGTGGACAATATTTTCTTGTTATTAAAAACGCCTCAAGGCACAATTCAAACACCTCTTTCAAAACAACAAAAAGAAGCTTTTGAATATGTAAATAGTATAAATTTCACATTGAATTGCAAAGACAATGAGATGACGGAATCTTTTTGGAAGATATGGGAAGGCTATCCAAACCTTAAGGAAATAAGGTCTTGGTGGAATAAATTAGAATCGCACTTTCAAGTTACTCCAGTTGGAGAGGCATTAGCTAATGCTTACATTCGTGGAAAAGAACCATCTATTCCACCGATGTATTAACTAATAAAAAATAATGAAAAATGATTGGAAATATCGACATATTGGTAAAGGAACTCTGCAAACTGCCCAAGGAAGTAGGGTGGGTTGAGTTCAAGCATAACAATTGTGAGCCAAATATGATTGGACAGGACAGAGCAATCACTGAATGCAATTATTTTATTTGTAATAATATCATAGCAATTGATTAACTTTGCAAACGTAATATGACGAAAGAAGATTTATTACAGAAACTCACGGAGATAGAATGGGATGACTTTGAGTGCAAGAGGGCACAAGATAAGTTGCCCGATGATGTGTGGTCAACGGTGTCGGCTTTTTCCAACACCTCGGGTGGCTGGATTATTTTCGGTGTTAAGCAGCAGGGAAAGCTGTTTGAGATAAACGGGGTGAACAACGGAGAGAAGACGGAGTCCGACTTCCTGAACACACTGCGCAATGGGCAGAAATTCAACATGCGCTTAACTGCCATAGGTCAGAAATATTACTTCGATGGTAAGTTAGTGCTGGCGTTCTTTGTACCATCGAGCATCGTTAAGCCTATCTATGTGGGAAGCCCAATCAATACCTACATCCGTACAGGTAGTGGAGACCGTCGTGCTACTGAGACAGAGGTGATGGCCATGATGCGTGATCAGGCTTTTGGTAGTAAGAGTGAGCAAGTGGTGGAAGGGACAAATATCAACGACCTCAACCAAAGTTCACTGGAAACTTACAGAAACCATATCCGCAACGACAACCCTTCTTTTCCCTATAAAGACCTGCCGGATGACCAATTCTGTGACAAGGTGGGTATTTCCAAGGATGGACAACTGACCATTGGCGGCATCTTGATGCTTGGTCAGAGGGATGTTGTGCAGCGACATGTTAGCAATTTCTGGATAGACTATCTGGAGATTCCAGGCAAGAGCCTTGCAGATGCTCAGGTACGCTACACGTTTCGAATGCAGGAGCAAGACAACATCTGGGAATCATATCAGATTATCCTCCAACGCTTGCGCAATTTCGTTGATGCTCCCTATGAAGCCCGTCCTAATGGCGTAGGAGCAGAAGATGAGTCGCAGTTGTATGCCCTGAGAGAAGGACTAACGAACTGTTGTGCACATGCCGACTACTTCAGTCCTATGCATCCGACTATAAGGGTGTTTACAGACCGTATTGAACTACAGAATCCGGGCAGGTTTATGTTCCCGCTATCAGAGTTGCGTACACAGATACACTCCATTCCACGAAACCCCAACCTTATCAAGTTCTTCCGCTATGCCAAACTAGGTGAGAATGCAGGTTATGGTATAGACAAGATGCTGGTATGGGAAAAGCTGACCAAGGGAAAAGTGGAGTTCACTAGTGATTTGGTATGTTCTACTATTACCTACTGGTTTGGGGAACAAGCTAGTGGTCAAGCTGGTGACCAACCTAAGGAACAACCTAAGGAACAAGCTAGGGTACAAGCTGGGGTACAAGCTAAGGAACAAGTTCAGCGTCTCGTAAATGTAATCAGGGAAGATGCATACACCGTTTCAGATCTCCTTAGATTATTACATCTCACGGGAAGAAGGAATTTCGTAGAAAACTACCTAAAACCTGCGATTGAGGAAGGATACGTACTTCGTGCTTATCCTGATAAGCCCAAACATCCTAACCAGCGATACTACCTGTCTGAAAAGGGATTGAAGCTAGTAAAGTAAAGCGAAAAGGCGATATTTGAGGTGTATGCCGAGTTTGACAGAGATTTAACTTGCCGGTAACTTGCTGGTAATTTGCTAAAGAAGAAAAATAGACATAGATATGTTATTCGGAAAAAAGATTAGAGAATTAAGAGATGAGAATGGCGTACTGCAACGCCAGTTGGCTGCACTATTGGAGATAGATACTCCGATGTTCAGCAAGATAGAACGCGGTGACAGGCGTGCTAAACGTGAGCAGGTTGTAAAACTTGCAGAGTATTTCCATCAGGACGAGAACGAAATGCTGACCCTCTGGCTGGCTGACAAAGTGCTTGATGCGGTGGATGGCGAGCAAGAACTCAGTTCGCAAGCCATTGAAGTTGCCCAAGAACAAATCAAAGAACAGTAAAAGTATGGAGATTGGCATTTTTCCTATACCACATCGGAAGGATGGGATTGCCAGAAACTTTGACAAGGTTTTCCTTGGCATTCTTCATCATAACTTACATCATCGCTGCTTTTAAGACGGCTCAGTGTATTGTAGGCAATGATGCAGAAAAGGAGTTCGTATGCTTCCTGCTCGCAATTCCGATATTCGTTGGCTATTACGCTCTGTTTGTGCTTGCCTGTCATGGCATCAAGACGGGACTCTATGCTTACTTCAAGTCTCACCGCAAAGAATGGAACAGCATAGCAGACCGCGAGGAGATGGAGGAGTACATCGCTGAACCTTGGCCATATACAGAAGAAGGCACAAGAGAAGACGGCAACTATCACCAATACAAAGAATGCTGCACCTTTTGCTGATGACACTCCCAAAAGAGAACGTAATGTAGAATCACATAGTCCAGAAGAAATAACTGTTACTCCTGAGGCATTGGAAAAGTTGCAGTTGAAGCGTGACATCCAAAAGGCACATGACGAGTTGGAGGTCCGAAGACAACTGCTCTCTTTGCGCTCAATCTGTTTTATGCCTGGTTTAGCAACACCGAACCTTTCAAGCATTCAAAAGACATTGCGCAACACTGCGGGCTCATATACAATCGAAATTGATGCGAACATCATAGACCATCTGCCTCAGTTGGAAGAGAAAGTACTTGGCAAGAATCACCAATTGTGTATTTATCGATTCCTATGCTTGTTTATCACAACCGCCTCTATTACATTTTCTTATCGTTAACGTGTTATTGTAACGTATTGATACACAATGATGTTTAGATTTGAGGAGGTGAAGTAAGCCCCTGTAGAAATAGAATACATTATAGGTAATACATTAATCAAATGAAAAGCGTGTGTCTCTTCTGAGTCACACGCTTTTCTTGTTTTAAAACACCCGATTGTAATGACATAAGAACAGGGCATCCTAAGGTCAAAAGAACACCCTATTCTTGTATCATAAGAACTGGGTATTCTAATG
>SAMEA3663083__coassemble_1058_pt1 | contig 10817 bp, 9 predicted proteins | sample SAMEA3663083__metabat2_high_PE_004 | metagenome-assembled genome bin SAMEA3663083 (sample SAMEA3663083) | pig gut metagenome | biome: pig gut; feature: pig-associated habitat; material: faeces | place: France | collected 2012 | reverse complement strand
ATGGAGAAGCGAACTGCAAAATTAGTCAGCATCAATATTAGTTGCGGATTTTAGGTTCATGAGAGTCAGCCATCTTTGTTACAGTTTCTGTCAAATTGAAAAGGTCGCTTGAGTTAAAATGAAATTAGCAATGGTTAATGTGAGGTGGTTTAAGCCTTGCGTCATTATTTATTTTCTGAGTGCAAAATTAATAGAAATAGCCTGATTTTATATGTCTTTAATGTTTCTAATCTATGCATGCTATGTTAACTTTGAGAGTTGTAAGTTGAAAAATAGCCTTTTTTGTTTCCTTATTGAGAAATGTTTGTGTTTTTTCTTGCAAGTTTGGGATGTTATGGTTAGCTTTGCAATAGATAACCTAAATACAGTTTTTACAATAACTATAAAACCTTCATTTATGTCTATGAGAACTATCTTTACATTACTGTTCTGCGTACTGGGTTTTGCCAAAGTATGCTGTACAGGTCAGTCGAACTGTACTAAATCAGGACTTTGTTTGGATTCTTTCCATACTACGATAGAAGGCAAGCAAGTGTCTCTTTATGTGTTGACAAACGACAATGGAGTCGAGGCTTGTGTCACAAACTATGGTGCCCGTTTGGTTTCCCTAATGGTTCCTAACTGGAATGGCGTTTTTGAGGATGTAGTCCAGGGATATGACAATATTGACGATTATGTGAACAAAGGACAGAATTTTGGAGCTACGATGGGCAGATATGTTGGAAGGATTAAAGGTCCGTCATTTACGCTCGATGGAGTTGAGAGCCATTTGCAGGATTCTGGCAAGGGACATATATCCCATGGAGGAACCCCCGGTTTCCAGAATAGAGTGTGGGACGTTGTTGAACACACAAGCCAGCGTATAGTGCTCAAATATATCTCTCCCGATGGTGAGAATGGCTTTCCTGGTGAACTTACGGTTATGCTTACATACACTTTGACAGAGCAGAACTCCGTTGATGTTGACTTTACCGCCACTACAACAAAGCCTACAGTCATTAACCTGACAAACCACTCTTTCTTTAATATCTCAGGAGACCTTGCCCGGAGTGTGACCTCCCAGCATCTTTGGATTGACAGCAAGCAGATAGCCGTATATGACACTCATAAGAATCTTACAGGTGAGTTTATGAATGTCAGGAATACACCATTCGACTTCATGTGTCCGCGCCTGATAGGAGATGCCATTGACGATTCGCATCCCCAGTTGCAGGTAACGAAAGGCTACGACCACACTTTCATGTTGCATCATCCGGGAAGTCTGCGCCATCCGGCTGCAATACTCTACGATACGCAAAGTGGCAGGGCACTTACGGTATATACTACCGAACCGGCAATACACATCTATACTGCCAATGGACTGAAGGGTAACCAGAAAGGAAAGAAGGCGATAGTCTATCCATTCAGGTCGTCTGTTTGTCTTGAAACGATGCATCCTTCAGATTCTCCCAACCATCCACAGTTTCCATCTACATCTCTGCGACCTGGAGAGGTATTCCATTCAAAGACGGTTTTTCTTTTCTCAACTGATCCACCAATGATTAATGGTGTGGATTAATCGGTCTTTATATTTAAGTTTCGCAAGTTTAAACTTGCTCAAAGGAGTTTCCTTGAGCTTTGCGAAATAACAAGTTGACAAGTTGCTACTTTAGTTGACAATTAAATGAGTTATTACCTCTTATGGTAACTTCCTCCCCTCCCCAGAAAGGGGCTTGGAGGTGGGCTTCAACTCGTTAACTGACAGAATGTCGAAGACATGCGAAACATGAGTAGAAAATAACGTTTCTTATTTTGTATTGTCTTCGACTTGCACTAACTTTTGATAACTTAGGCTTCGTCTCAACAATAAAAATAAAAAATAACGTTTTTTATTTTGTATTGTCTTCGACTTGCACTAACTTTGCAACGATGAAGAAAATAGCAGTTATTATATGGTCAGTGTTTCTCCCGTGCTTCTTGATGAATGCACAGGATGATAGTATGCCTCAAGACACTTCCGGCGTGGAGCCTATAGTGACGGCTGAACTCCATGGAGCACGTCAGGCAACAGAGGAAGAGAAGGAATATGCCCGGATGCTTGCAAAGGAAAGAGAGGAGCAGCAACAGATAGACAGCAACCTACCCCTTGTAAGTGAGAATGGTCAGGTTATGACTCACCCAGTGTATTACCATCCTTACTATGGTCCCTCATACGATCCTGTATGGCATCTGCACAAAGGACTCAACGTGAATGTAGGAGCGTCGGTATTTGCTACTACCGGAGGTGGGCACAGTGGCGCAGGCTTTGGTCAGGATATATCTCTGATGTATGTAACAAACCTGTCACGGAAAGCAACACTTGCCATAGGAGGATATTTCAACAACACCATTTGGGATGGAGACAACTATACTACAGCTGGTATTTCTGCCATGCTCGGATATCGTTTCGACGAGCATTGGAGTGCCTATGCATTCGTGCAGAAAGCTATGAACAGTGGCAATGTGCGACCATCCCGTTATTGGGGGATGGGTGCTTATGGCTATTATCCATACTATGCCGGATTCGGTTCCTGTTATGGAGGTTATGGCAATGTTTTTGGAAGCAACCCAAGCAGATATATGGACCGATTCGGTGCTGGAGTGAGATACGAATGGGGAGAGAATAGTTTTGTGCAAATACAGCTTGAGGTTGACAGAATGCCAGAGAACGGTCATCGTCAGTATGATACACGTCGTTATGACTATCCTGTGAGATAGATGTTGTAGATATAAATAAAACGAGGCGGATAGCCTGTAAAGGTATCCGCCTCATATTTTTATGCTTTCATCGAAAGCTTATTTCTCAGGAACAACTTCAAGGGTCTTCTTTAAGAGTTTCCAGAACGGTTCTATGGTAGATATAAGGCAACGTTCTGAAGTTGTGTGAGGACTACGCATTGTCGGTCCGAATGATACGACGTCAAGGTTTGGATATTTGCCAAGGATGACGGAGCATTCCAGTCCGGCATGATCTACTTGCACAATGCCTTCCTCGTTGTTCAGTTCCTTATAGACCTTCAGCAGCAAGTTCAGAATCTCGCTGTCGGGATTTGGATCCCATCCACCGTAGCTACCAGCAGTTTCAACCTTCATACCTGCCATGTTGAAACAGCTTTCCAGAGTCTTCACGATATAGTCTTTCATGTCTTCTCTGCTGCTGCGTGCCAGTATCTTTATGGCTGCCTCTCCACTTTCAATGTCAATAATTGCGAGATTGCTTGATGTCTCTACAACGTCAGGATAGAATGGAATCATTCTTACCACACCGTCGTGGCATGCATATATTGCATCAACAAGGTTGTCTTGTATCTCTTCCGGAACTTCAGTCTTGGGTGTCTCCACATCTTCAGTATAGAACTCAATTCCGCTCTCGATGTTCCTGTACTCATCCTCAAAGTCAGCTTTCCAGTCTTCTACAAGTTCCTTAAGTGCATAGACATTGTCCTTTGGCAATGTAAGAACGACCTCAGCTTTGAAAGGAATGGCATTGCGCATGTTGCCTCCGTGCCATGACGCCAGTCTTGCCTCACACTCCTCAATGGCCTCGCGTACGAAACGTACCATTAATTTATTGGCATTGCCTCTGCCCTCATGTATCTCAAGTCCAGAGTGACCACCTTTCAATCCTTTCAGTGTAACTTTCACCGCAGCGTCTTCTGGGTCGGTTTCTGCTTCCTTGTAGCTAAGGGTTGCAGTAACGTCAATACCACCTGCGCTTCCTATTACGAACTTACCCCATGTCTCAGAGTCAAGGTTAAGCAGTATGTCACCATTGAGTTCGCCCGTTGGGAGGTCATTGGCTCCATACATTCCCGTCTCCTCATCGGCTGTTATAAGTGCCTCTACAGGACCATGCTTCAGGTCTTTAGCCTCCATTACAGCCATGATGGCTGCCACACCCATGCCGTTGTCAGCTCCAAGGGTAGTGTTTCTGGCTTTCACCCATTCGCCATCTATCCATGGCTCTATTGGGTCGGTCTCGAATACATGGTTGCTGTCGGGTGATTTCTGTGGCACCATGTCCATGTGTGCCTGCATTATGATACCTTTCCTGTTTTCCATTCCCGGTGTTGCGGGCTTTCTCATGACAATGTTCCCAGCGGGGTCTTTGAATGCCTCTACACCAGCATCCTTTGCGAAGTCAAGCAGGAACTGCTGCACCTTTTCAAGATGTCCCGATGGTCTTGGCACTTGTGTGAGAGCATAGAAGTTTCTCCACACACATTCTGGTTTCAGATTCTTGATTTCACTCATAATGGTAACTTTTGTTTTCTTATGTTTACAATATATCCTCGAAAATAATTCCAAAATCTGTCAAAGCGAATTAATAGAACCCACCTTTATCTTGTGATGGCAACCTTTTCTTAGTGAACGTCAAAGAAGTCCATGCGAAGATGCCGAGCATGATGACGAGCAGCGTCTGCACCGAGTGTACGATGAGTACGAAGAACAGTGCGTCGTTGGCACTGACACCATATAGTATAAGCATTGTCTTGACGGCGAAATGCCACGGGCCGGCTCCGTTGGGTGTGGGCACCACTACGGCTATCGAGCCTACTACGAATGTCACCATGGCACATGCCGTGCCCAGTCCTGCCGTAGACTCAAAGCAGAAGAAGGTGAGATAGTAGTGCAGGAAGTAGCTTGCCCAGATGCCTATGGTGTAGGCAAGGAAGAGCGGTATGTTGCTGACTTTCCTCAGTGACATAACTCCCTGCATCACGTCCTCGAAAGCCTTCTTCACCTTATTATATATATATAGCCTCTTGGCAAGGTAAAGGGCAAGGATTATGGCCGCTACGGCACATATAGCTGTCACTACCCATCCTGTTGTCGTGAACTGGTACAGCATTCTGTCGATGTTGTTGCCCGTGCGGCTGAAGAATATGTCGAAGACATCGGCCTGCAGCGCTATTGTCGTTCCGGCAAGTATGGCCACGAACAGCGAGTCGATGGCGCGCTCTGTTACAACGGTTCCCAATGACTTGGGGAACGATACCCCCTCGAAGCGTTTCAGCACTCCGCATCGTGCAAACTCTCCAATCCTTGGTATTACTAAGCTTGCCGCATACGACAGGAAAATGCTGTTCATGGTAACCGAGGTCCTTGGATGCTCGCCTAACGGCTCCAGACTCTGCTTCCAACGCCATCCGCGGAATGCCTGCGCCAGTATGCCGAAGGGAAACGAGAGCAGCATCCACCACCAGTTCATCTCCTCAAGCAATACCTCCCTGACGCTCCCGAAGTCGAAGTCGCGGTACATCCAGAAGAGTATGCCGCCACCCAGGGCAAGCGAGCATGCCAGTTTCAATATGTCGTTGATGGTTCTTTTCATTTCACGTACAAAAGTAATACTTTCTGTTGAGAAACGTGAACAGTAGCAGACATTTTAGTTTATTTTTTCTTTTTGGCATCACTTTGAGCACGATGGGGTCACATTAGCAACCGGAAATGAGAAGAAAGACGACAATAATTGTAAATATACTCAACTTTAGCAAGTAGTAAAGAGGAGATAAAGGGAGATAAAGGGAGATAAATGACGCATGTTTAAGCCAGGCTTTTACTATTGTCTTTTAACTTCCTAAGCGACCAAAGGGAGCGATAACTTCTCATAACTCCTTGTAACTCCTAAAGTTGAGCAATGCGAAACTTAAATAAAATATAGCTTACAATAACAGAACAGGGCATGGCCATATAGCATTATTGATACCATTGTGTGACATAAAAGTATTGGCGATTGATGGTTTTTCGTTAGAAAAAGTGTATCTTTGCGCTGTCTATTTAAATTAGGACATTGCATGAAACAAGTAAAACCCAAGAAGAACCTCGGTCAGCACTTCCTTACGGACCTCGGAATAGCCAAGCGTATCGCTGACACCGTCGATGCCTGTCCCGACATCCCTGTATTGGAAATTGGTCCGGGCATGGGAGTGCTCACGCGCTTTCTGGTGGAGAAGCCACGGTTGGTGAAAGCCGTGGAGATAGACTCAGAGTCGGTGGCCTATCTCAACGAGGCATATCCGTCCCTGCGCGAGAACATCATAGGTGATGACTTCCTGCGTATGGACCTCACCGATATATTCGGTGGCAAGCCGTTTGTCCTTACGGGCAACTATCCCTACGACATATCCTCGCAGATATTCTTCAAGATGCTCGACTACCGCGACCTGATTCCCTGCTGTACGGGAATGATACAGCGGGAGGTGGCATTGCGCATAGCCTCGCAGCCCGGCTGCAAGGCCTACGGCATACTGTCCGTTCTGATACAGGCATGGTATGATGTGGAATATCTGTTTACTGTTGACGAGACGGTCTTCAATCCGCCACCAAAGGTCAAGAGTGCCGTCATCAGGATGACGCGCAACGATACCCGTACGCTTGGCTGCGACGAGAATATGTTCAAGCGGATAGTGAAGGCCGTCTTCAACCAGCGCCGTAAGATGTTGAGAGTTAGTCTGCGCCAGCTTTTCTCCTCTGCCAACATGCCAGGGGAGACTTTTTTCGGAAAGGATATTATGACAAAGCGACCAGAACAGCTTAGTGTAGCTGATTTTGTGTGTTTGACTAATCTTGTATCTGATTTTATATCGGAATAGACCTGTATCATGGAGAAGAGAGACAACTATACATTCCTTACTCAGGGTCCCGTCCACAAGGTAATTCTCACCATGGCTGTTCCAACGATAATATCGATGCTCATCACGAGTCTCTACAATATCGCAGACACATTCTTTGTTGGACAGCTTGACACACAGTCCATAGCAGCAGTTGGTGTCTCTTTCTCTGTAATGTTCTTTATTCAGGCGGTGTCCTTTTTTTTTGGCAATGGGTCCGGCAACTATATCTCTCGTGAGTTGGGTGCCCGCAACATTGACAGTGCCCGCACAATGGCTTCTACTGGTTTCTTTCTCGCCCTTTTATGCGGACTTGTCATAACTCTTGCAGGACTCTTCACTCTTGAGCCGCTGTCGGTATGGCTTGGAAGCACTCCCACCATACTTCCATATACAAAAGAATATCTGTCTATTATATTTCTTGGAGCCCCTTTTGTGACCACTTCGCTTTGCCTTAACAATCAGATGCGTTTTCAGGGCAATGCCCGTTTTGCTGCATGGGGCATAGTAAGTGGAGCTGTTCTTAATGTATTGCTTGACCCCTTGTTCATATTCGTTTTCGACATGGGAGTGGCAGGAGCAGCAATCGCAACGGTTATGGGGCAGGCTATAAGTCTTGCCATTCTTTTAGTAATGTCCCATCATGGCAACACCCTCTCCGTTAATTTTAGGAATGTATCGTTGCGCTCCGTTTATCTAAGAGAGATATTTGCAGGAGGTACACCATCATTGTCGCGACAGGGACTTGGGTGCATATCTGTTGTCTTGCTGAACATTGCTGCCGGTGCATACGGTGACGCTGCCATTGCTGCAATGTCCATTGTTAGCCGTATAACGATGTTTGTTTTTTCCGTGGTAGTAGGACTTGGACAGGGATTCCAGCCGTTTTGTGGCTTCTGTTATGGAGCCCATTTATACGACAGGCTGCGACATGGATATGTGTTCAGCGTCAAGGTTGGTACTGCCTTTCTTGTCATAATAGGTGTTTTTGGTTTTATTTACTCCGACACCCTGGTAAGCGTTTTTCGCGATGATATGGAAGTGGAGACTGTTGGCTCGCTGGCATTGCGTTGTCAACTGATAACCTATCCGTTGTGTGCTTTCATTATGATGAGCAATATGATGATGCAGACAATAAGAAGGACATTCTATGCAAATCTTCTTGCAGCAGCCCGTCAGGGACTTTTCTTCATTCCACTCATAATCATCCTTCCTTTCTTTTTTGGACTCCTTGGCGTGGAGATTTGTCAGTCAGTGGCGGATATCCTATCATTCCTGCTTTCTGTACCAATAGTTTGGAAAGTGTTTCGTGAACTTAGGAGTAAATGTTAAGCATATAAGTCACAAGAAAAGAAGCCATCAAACCTGTTGAATTTTTATATGTGACTGCTCACGCAAAACATATAGTTCATATTAGGTCTGTGGCACGGAGAGCCTGTCGCGCTTCAACCTCTTCTCAGCCATAGCTGTCTATGGTGCGCCAGCCGATCGCTACAGTTCGGGGCAGGCAATTAACGCCGTGCGTGAGGCAGCCGACGAGGCATTGCCCGAAGGCTACGGCTACGAGTTCGGAGGCATGGCGCGTGAGGAAGCCTCTACAGGCAATACCACCACCGTGGTGTTCATCATCTGCATAGTCTTCATATACCTCATCCTGTGCGCCCTCTACGAGAGCCTCATGATACCGTTTGCCGTCATCCTGAGCGTGCCCTTCGGACTGGTAGGCAGCTTCATCTTCGCACAGCTGTGGGGACTTGAAAACAACATATACATGCAGACGGGGCTCATCATGCTCATCGGACTGCTCTCCAAGACCGCCATACTGCTTACCGAGTACGCATCGGCACGCCGCCGCCAGGGTATGTCGATAAGTGCTGCAGCCATGGCAGCCGCCAAGGCACGTCTGCGCCCCATACTCATGACCTCGCTGACCATGGTGTTCGGTATGCTTCCGCTGATGTTCGCAAGTGGAGTGGGTGCCAACGGAAACATATCGGTAGGTGTTGGCACAGTGGGAGGAATGCTGCTGGGCACTGTAGCCCTGCTCTTCGTGGTACCGCCGCTGTTCATAGTGTTCGAATATCTGGAGGAACATTACGTGCGCATAGCTCCACGGCGAAACCAAAGATTGAAGATTGAAGGTTGAATCTTCAACCTTCAATCTTCAACCTTCAACCTTCAACCTTCAATCTTCAACCTTCAACCTTCAATCTTCTTCAACCTTCAATTTTCAATCTTCAATCTTTGGATGGTTGGAACAACACCCTTCAGACTTGTAGTCTTGTTCTTTCCATTGTTGATTCTTATTGGCAATGAAACTGCAGGTGTTTTGCTGCTTGTTCCTGATGGTGTAGTGAACTCCTTGGTAGTAAGAGGTCCCCATTCGTTGTTGGCATTCTTTGCAATAGATGCAGCTATGTATGTCGTGTTCGGACTTGCATTCCATTGTGCCACATCAACACCATACTGGTTCCAATCAGGATCATTGTCATTATCTGTCATGAGGTATTCTTTCACGCCGCTTTCTCCCCATATGGCTTTTTCGTATGCCTCCTTGGTTATTATCATATCTCTATGGAGTGCGCACTGGTCGTTTGGTGTATATGTAACCTCCTGCCAGTAGTTGCCAGCAGTGCCTCCAAACTCACCAATCTCTATAGTCACGATAGCCTCGCCTGTTCCTCCGATGTTCTCAGTCTTGACCCTTGCTACTATGAGGTCGCCCTGTGTGCCGTTGGCATCAAGGGGCAGGATGTATATCTCGTACCATGTGTCTGGAGTCAGGTCTGTCCATTCCCTGCTGCCATTGCCATTCATCTCAACGCCCCATGCCTTTACCATGTCGCCTCTGTTGGCAAACTGGTACATGCCGGCAAACATCTCATAATATGTGTCAAATTCTCCGTCGCCATACAGACATACATAATAAGAAGATACATCGCTGTTTGGAGTGAAGGAAACATTTATATTGCTGGAACCAACTTCCGTAGCTTTCCATGCCACGTTAGGAGTTCCGACGATATCAGGATTAGGAATAACGAAGTCAACTCTTTCAACGTCTCCTGCCACATTGTATTCATCATATCCAACAGTCAGAATGGAGTATTCTCCACCTTTTACCAACTCCTGTCCTAACGATGTGGCATTGGTGCGTATCGTTGCACCAGAGAAATCATCGTAATATAAAACCTCATTGCAATAATCTTTTAGGTATCTGTCGGCTGTGCTTCCATCTTTTATACTCATGGCAACTGCGGTGGGCAGAATGCCTATTCTAAATGCCTGACAACTCTCTGTCTTTGTAATGTCAAGTGTTATCATATAGTTGCCATCTGCCTCCTCTGTGACACCGCTAAATGTCATTTCTGCTGCAATCTTGCCTTCAACAGAGGCAAAAATAATACTGTCAATATTCTCTATTCCAAATCCCTTGAAATATCCATCCTTGTCAATTACAAGCATTCTGTTTGGAGTTGACTGTGCGCTTGCCGCAACGAAAGCCATAACGAGCATGGCTGAAAAAAGAAGTCTTTTCATAATATATAATAATATGTGTATTATTGATTTTTATTTTGTGAATTTAATAGAAGAGTCGTTTACCTTGAGTATATATACTCCCTTTGGCAGAGTGGCAATGCTGACAGGTGAACCGTTCCATCTGTCTAAAGATATTACGATGCGTCCTGCCGCGTCGCATACTATTGCCTTTGTTTCTCCATTAAGTCCTTTCACTCCCATCCATTCACCATTGCAATAAGGAGCTATGGCGCTTTTCCCGTCTTTCAAGGCAGAAATGAAATTTGCATCATCAGTGAATTTAAGGCTCATGACACTATTCATGGCAATCGATGATGCATTGCCATCCTTGGATGTTATTGCCATCAGTCCGTTATCAAAGGAAATCTTCCTGATGTCAGCGATGTTCGTAACCAACTTCTCAACATTGTTGTCCAATGGCGTTATAACCAGCACACTCTGTCCGTGTGCAATGTTGGCAACGCCCATAGAGGCAATCATCGCAATTAGTAATTTGGTTTTTTTCATATTGTTCCGATTTTTAAATATACCTAAATTCCACAGCACTTTAGTTTAACTTTTTTATAAGTACCTGAGCAACTTTTTGTTACTCATGATTTTGCCATGTCAGATTTTTCACCTATCTTAGTGTTGCAAATCAAAATATGT
>SAMEA3663083__coassemble_745_pt1 | contig 14345 bp, 11 predicted proteins | sample SAMEA3663083__metabat2_high_PE_004 | metagenome-assembled genome bin SAMEA3663083 (sample SAMEA3663083) | pig gut metagenome | biome: pig gut; feature: pig-associated habitat; material: faeces | place: France | collected 2012 | reverse complement strand
GCGATAACTTCCTATAACTCCTTTTAACTTCTAAAGTTGAGCACATGCGAAACTTAAATTAAATAATAAACAGATAAGAAATGAAAGACTTTTTCAAAAACGTATTGGCAACAGTTGTGGGAATAATACTCACATTTGTCATAATGGGTATCTTCGGCATTATGGGCATCATAGGAATGGTGGCATCAACTGAACAATCCAAGAACGTGGAAGACAACTCCGTACTCGTTCTCAACATGACGGGAACCCTAAGCGAAAGAGCAGAAAGCAACCCTTTCTCTGACATCATGGGAAAAGTTGCCAAGAGCAACGGACTCGATGACATTCTGAAAGCCATAGAGAAAGCAAAAGACAATGACAAAATCAAGGGCATTTATATTGAGGCAGGACTGTTCTCTCCTGACTCATACGCTTCACTGCAGGCTATCAGACGAGCTCTTTCCGATTTCAAAAAGAGTGGGAAATGGATTGTAGCCTATGGAGACTCATACACTCAGGGTGTTTACTATTTAGCTTCTGTGGCTGATAAATTATACATTAATCCACAAGGGCAAATAGACTGGCATGGCATAGCTGCCGAAAGGATGTACATGAAGGACCTGATGGCTAAATTCGGTGTGAAGATGCAGGTTACAAAGGTAGGCACTTACAAAAGTGCAACAGAGCAGTTCACAAATGACAAAATGAGTGACGCTGACAGAGAGCAGACTACAGCCATCATCAACGGTGTATGGAAGAATGTTGTAAACGAAGTGGCGGCAAGCAGGAAACTCACAGCTGCAAAACTTAACTCATACGCAGACAGCCTCATCACATTCGCATCTACAAACGACTACGTGAAAATGGGACTTGCAGATGGTGTCCTATACAACGACCAAGTGAAGGACGCTGTAAAAAAGATGTTGAAAATAGACGCCGACGAGGAGATAAAACAATTATCTATAGGAGACATGGCAAACGTAAAGAAGGCAAATATGGACAGAGGCGAGAAAATAGCTGTTTATTATGCCTACGGAGACATCGTTGACACCAGTTTGGCTAATGCTTTCGACAACAATAGTGTCATTGATGCCCAAAAAGTATGCAAAGACCTTGAGAAAATAATGAACGACGACGATATAAAGGCTGTCGTCTTTAGAGTAAACTCAGGAGGAGGTAGCGCATATGCCTCAGAACAGATATGGCACCAGATAACACTCCTTAAGAAGAAAAAGCCAATTGTAGTATCCATGGGAGGAGCAGCCGCTTCGGGAGGATATTACATCAGCGCACCAGCCAACTGGATAGTAGCTGAACCTACAACACTTACTGGCAGCATAGGCATATTCGGTATGTTCCCAGACATGAGCGGACTGCTCACACAGAAACTCGGACTGAAATTCGACTATGTTACAACCAACAAGTTCAGTGCTTTCGGCACACAGGCAAGACCTTTCTCCGCAGAGGAAATGGATATACTTGAGAAATACATTGACCGTGGCTACAAACTGTTCCGTCAGCGTGTGGCAGATGGAAGGAAGATGACCGTTGAACAGGTTGAGAAAATTGCACAGGGACATGTGTGGACAGGCGAAGATGCCTTGAAAATCAAACTTGTTGACCAACTGGGCGGCATAAACACAGCCATAGCAAAAGCCGCAAGCCTTGCAGGTGTGAAAGAATATTACACAAAAAGTTATCCTGCACCTGCCGATTGGACAGAACAGTTGTTGCAGACAGTAAGCAACAATAACTATCTCGACGAACAGATGAGAGCATCACTTGGTGAGTATTACGAACCATTCTACATTCTCAGAAACATCAGCAACTATGATGCTATTCAGGCTCGAATGCCGTACTATCTAACCATCAGGTAAAATAAATCCTTACAACTCGCTTTAAGGAATGGGCAAAAGCAACAAACCAATAAAAAGCTTAAGATGGGGTCAGAAACACATAGAGGGCGATTTCATAAAACTTAATGAATGGCTCACACCTCTTAGCTGGCTCTATGGAATGGTTGTGGCATTACGCAACCAACTCTTTGAAATTGGAATTTTAAAGAGCAGGAGCTTTGACATTCCTGTCATTTCTGTCGGGAACATCACTGTTGGAGGCTCAGGTAAGACACCTCACGTGGAATACCTTATACGCCTGCTTCATAAACGTATGAAAGTGGCAGTGCTTAGCAGAGGGTATAAAAGGAAAAGCAGAGGCTTCGTTCTTGCAAGTGAAGATACTGACGTGAGGGATATTGGGGACGAGCCATACCAGATGAAAAGGAAATTTCCTGACATACATGTGGCTGTAGATAAGAAAAGATGCCACGGCATTGACATGCTTACCTCCGACATCACGACAAAAGACACTGATGTGGTACTGCTCGATGATGCCTTCCAGCACAGATATGTCAAACCGGGCATCAACATATTGCTCATCGATTACCATCGGCTCATCATCTATGACAAACTGCTGCCTGCTGGAAGACTAAGGGAACCGAAAGAGGCTAAATCAAGGGCAGACATTGTTATAATAACAAAATGCCCCGAGGAGCTCAGAGCCATAGACTACAGAGTGCTGAAAAACGCACTCAACCTATACCCTTACCAAGACCTCTTCTTCACAACCCTACAATATGCCAGTCCACACAAAGTATTTGGCGACGAAGAAATAGATATTGAGAGCATTAATGGAAAGAACGTCATGCTGCTTACCGGCATTGCATCTCCCATGCAGTTGCATGTTGACTTGGAACACCGATGCAACTCAATAACGGAATTATCTTTTCCCGACCATCATAATTTCCGTAACAAGGACGTTGTGAAAATAAACAAGACCTTCAACGCCATGGAGGAGCCGAAAATAATCATCACTACAGAGAAAGATGCGACAAGGCTGGAGGGACTCGACAATCTCAGTGAGGAAGTGAAAGACAACATCTATGCACTCCCAATCAGAATCAAGTTCATGCTTGACGAGGAAGACAAATTTAACGAAAAAATCATAAGCTATGTACACAAAAATTCAAGAAACAGCATCCTGGTTAAAGGAAAGGATGACCACAAACCCAAAAACAGCGATAATACTGGGAACAGGCCTCGGACAATTAGCTTCCGAAATTACTGATACATACGAATTCGAATATAAGGACATTCCAAACTTTCCCATTTCAACCGTTGAGGGACATTCAGGAAAACTAATATTTGGAAAACTGGGAGGAAAGGATATCCTTGCCATGCAAGGAAGATTTCACTATTACGAAGGTTACGACATGAAGGAAGTTACGTTCCCCATTAGGGTGATGTACGAACTGGGCATCGAGACGCTGTTTGTAAGCAATGCATCGGGAGGAATGAATCCAGAATTCAGAATCGGTGACTTGATGATAATCACAGACCATATCAATTTCTTCCCAGAGCATCCACTTAGAGGCAAGAACTTCCCTACTGGTCCACGATTCCCAGACATGCATGAAACTTACGACCATAAACTCATTGAGTTGGCTAACTCCATAGCTGCCGAGAAAGGAATACGTGTAGTTCATGGTGTGTACATGGGTGTGCAGGGACCAACTTTCGAGACACCGGCAGAATATAAGATGTATCACAGAATGGGAGGCGACGCTGTTGGCATGAGCACAGTACCTGAGGTCATCGTGGCTCACCACTGCGGTATAAAGACATTCGGAATAAGTATCATAACAGACCTTGGACTCGAGGACACTCCTGTGGAAGTAAGCCACGAGGAAGTGCAGGTGGCCGCCAACAATGCACAACCACTCATGACAGAGATAATGAGGGAAATGATTAGAAGGAGCTGACATAAGTATGGATATTTCTAAGCTTGGAGAATTCGGCCTTATCCACAGGCTGACAGACGACATAAAACCAAAGAACACATCAACGGTAAAAGGTGTGGGTGACGATTGTGCAGTTCTCTCATATCCCGACAATCAGGTCCTGGTGACAACAGACATGTTGATGGAGGGAATTCATTTTGACAGAAGATATGTGGACATGATGCATCTTGGATACAAGTCTGCAATGGTAAACATAAGTGATATCTTTGCCATGAACGGCTCTCCAAGGCAAATGGTCGTAAGCATTGCTCTCAGCAATGTATTCAGCGTGGAACACATTGAGGATTTCTACACAGGACTGAGGAAGGCATGCGACAAATGGGGAGTTGACATAGTCGGGGGTGATACGACATCTTCATATAGCGGACTCGCCATAAGCATCACATGCATTGGAGAAGCCAAGAAGGAGGATGTTGTATATCGCAACGGAGCTAAGGAGACAGACCTAATTTGTGTAAGTGGAGACCTGGGGGCAGCTTATATGGGACTACAGATACTGGAACGTGAAAAAGCAGTGTATTTGCAACAGGTTGAGGAGGCAAGAAAGAAGAATGACAAGCGTGCTCTCGAAATCCTCAAAGACTACGTGCCTGAATTCAACGGCAAGGAGTATCTCATTGAAAGACAGTTGCAGCCAGAGGCAAGAGGAGACATCTTAAAATCATTGAGGGACAATGGAATACGCCCTACAGCCATGATGGATATAAGCGATGGACTGAGTAGCGAACTGATGCATATCTGTGAGCAGAGCGGATGTGGATGCCGTATATACGAGAAAAACATACCGATAGACTATCAGACAGCTGTGGCATGTGAGGAATTCAACATGAACCTCACCACAGCCGCCCTCAACGGTGGCGAGGATTACGAACTGCTGTTCACTGTGCCGATAGGAGACCATGAGAAAATAGAGGCTATTGATGGGGTGCGCCTTATCGGACACATCACGCGCAAGGAGCTTGGATGCGCACTTATTACCCGAGACGGCAACGAGTTTGAACTAAAGGCTCAGGGATGGAATCCTCTAAAAGAATAAAAAACAGCTCTTGTTGTACAATAACAGAAGAAAAGTTTGTATCTTTGCAAAAGACAAAGCATCAGATGGGAACAAAATCTATGCAGACTTGAATATTAAGCCCTGATGTCTAATGTTATTTTCAATATTGATACTATTAGATGTTAGACAAAGAAAGAAGCCAAAACGATTGGACGTTTTGGATGAGACAAGACATAAAGATATCGATTTCCAGTGGAAGTTAGTCTAATGGTTATCGACATCGTGACAAAAGTCACTTCACACATTGCCACGAAAAATACATATCTTTCGGGGGAAGGAAGATTGTAAAGTGACTTTACTTCTTTACAACATATAGAAAATCAATCCGGATGTGGTTTATTGTCAAGACTGAATACTCAAAGGAAAGTGAGACTGCCGACATGCTGAGGGGAATGAAGGGCATAAATGAAGTATATTTCCCTATCTACCGCAAACGGTTGAACGTCTCTGGCAAGGAAATCTATAAGTTTAAGCCAACAATCAGCGGGATATTGTTCATAAACGTTGCCGACCGACTGGCTCTTAAAAACATAATAGACCCAAAAGGGTACTTCCACTCTGCCATAAAAGTCTATGACAGCGAGTCAGATTCAATCATTGACAAGGATATCATAACTCCAGCCCACTTGTACCACTCTTTCAATGGATACATTTCACTCGACAGTATCATATCCAAGGCTTACGTGTCTGAGGGTGATTTGGAAAGATTCCGTTTCTACAATGAAAAGCTATGCGACAATTTAGAGAATCTGAAAATCATAGACCTATCATACCAGACTCTTGAAACAGACAACGACACTGTCATGATAACCGAAGGTCCATATATAGGATTCCAGGGAATAGTAAAACAGATTAAAAACAAAGGAAGAAAAGACAGAAACCTTCTGTTCAGAATAGGCAACTGGTGTGTATGCCTTCCAAACATCAGGAAATACAGGCATATAGTTGTGAGGGAAGCCATCAACGGACTCAAAGCGCGAACAGTAAGCGCATGGACCAATACCGATTACTTGATTGGAAGGCTTCAGGCATACGGATTCATTGACAATGCAGCTGAAACGCTGAGAATCATGCTGACCAAGCTAAATGATGGAAACCTCCACAATCTGCACAATGCCATTAGCCCGGACAACATACTGTTAAGGTCTTTCGTCTCGAACATGGACAATATTGACGAGGGATGCCTCTTCTCATTAAGCAGGTATTTCCAGTCAACAGGCAAAAGCATGGTACAGGGACTCGGAAGCATGATTCCTGACATATTCCTGAGACCTTTCCTCACTCCCACCCCAGGCTTACAGATGTGCGACAACACTACACACACCATTCTCAACCACGGAAAATTCATCGAAATCGTTGTACGCATGGACTTAAGCTATCTTTTCAGAATTAACGGAAAAGACAACAGCGGGAAATATGAGCCAATAGAACTGGAATATTCCAACTGTAATGATGAGAATGCCAGAAAAATAATGGTGAAAGCCGACAAGAATGAATATATATACTATGCACACGTGGCATTGTCAACATGTGGAGAAAACTCTGTGAGGGCAAGTGTCAACTGGGGAGGATTCATATCCAAATATCTATATCTGACTGACACAGACCGGCACTCATTCCTTAATCAACTTGACAGCCACCATTACCCAAAGACACTTTCTCTCATGACGGATAGTGGCAATCATAAGATAACACCCACAGACAATGCCCTTGGAGGATGTTACGAGAAAACTTTCGGATTTCAAATCATCATACCAGATGTCTCTATAGAGCCTGCCAACCCTATGGGACAGACTCACATAGCTGAAGCTGTCAACACGCTCACGAACACATGTGCCCAAGCTGCCGTGGAAATATGGCAAGGTACACGCATGTTGCCTTGGAGACAGTTGCTTCAACGTTATGTCCTGCTTCATAGGATGCCTGTAAACTGAGTTGCTGAATTGAAAAAACAAAAAACATTCTAAAAAACTTGCTTAATAAGAATTATTTGTATAATTTCGCAAATTATTAAGCAATATAAGACAATGAGAGAATTCAATGACATTAGAATAGCCGTGGCAGGCACAGGCTACGTGGGACTGAGCATAGCAACTCTACTGTCACAAAACCATAAAGTGACAGCTGTAGATGTAATTCCGGAAAAAGTGGAGAAAATCAACAACCGCATCTCTCCTATCCAAGATGAATACATTGAGAAATATCTTACAGAAAAGGAATTAAACCTGACAGCTACACTTGACGGAAAAGCAGCCTATAAAGATGCTGATTTCGTAGTAATAGCAGCTCCTACTAATTATGACCCTGTTAAGAATTTCTTCGACACTCACCACATAGAGGATGTCATTGACCTCGTTCTGGAAGTTAACCCCAATGCTGTGATGGTGATAAAAAGCACCATCCCAGTGGGATACACAAGGGGATTGTACCTAAAATATGCTAACAAAGGTGTCAAGAGACTGAACCTGCTTTTCTCCCCTGAATTTCTCAGAGAGTCAAAGGCTTTATACGACAATCTTTATCCAAGTCGTATCATTGTCGGACATCCAAAAATCATAGACAGTCCCGCTTTCGCAGAAGAGAATGCAGCCATCTCAAAAGTCACAGACGTGGCTAAGATGAAGGAAGCAGCCGAGACATTCGCCCAACTCCTCGTAGAAGGAGCTAACGGAAGCCAGGAAAGCGCAGCCAATCAACAATCATTAATCATTAATCAGTCATCTGAGAACAAGGGTATTCCTGTGCTCATGATGGGTATGAAAGATGCCGAGGCTGTGAAACTATTTGCAAACACTTACCTTGCGCTGCGTGTCAGCTATTTCAATGAACTTGACACATATGCAGAAATAAAGGGACTCGACACACAGAGTATCATCAATGGTGTTGGACTCGACCCAAGAATAGGCACACATTACAACAATCCTTCATTCGGATATGGTGGCTATTGTCTGCCAAAAGACACAAAACAACTGCTTGCCAACTACAAAGATGTTCCAGAAAACCTCATTGAGGCTATTGTAGAGAGCAACCGCACACGCAAGGACTATATAGCTGATGCTGTTCTCCAAAAGGCTGGATGGTATGCCTATTCAGAGAATAATGTGTTCAATCAATCATCAGCAATCAATAATCAATCATCAGTAACCATCGGTGTCTTCAGACTTACTATGAAATCTAATTCCGACAATTTCAGACAGTCTGCCATACAGGGTATCATGAAAAGGATAAAGGCAAAAGGCGCAGAAGTCATTATCTATGAACCAACTCTTGAGGATGGTACGACATTCTTTGGTAGTAAAATCGTCAACGACCTTGAAACTTTCAAGAAACAGAGCCAGGCTATCATAGCCAACAGATACGACTCCTGTCTTGACGATGTACAGGAGAAAGTCTATACACGCGACATATTCAGAAGAGACTGACATATTCTCATACAAGGATTATCACTAATAAATATATTTCAACTTGGGCAAATACGACTACCTTATAGTTGGTTCAGGACTGTTCGGCGCCACTTTCGCTTATTGCGCACACATGGCAGGCAAACGATGCTTGGTAATTGACAAGCGTCCACATCTTGGAGGCAATATATATTGTAGCCCTACCATCATCCCCACCTCAGAAGGTAGGGATACTGTAATAAATGTGCACAAGTATGGGGCGCACATTTTCCATACTAATAATAAAGAGGTGTGGGATTTCGTTAACTCCATCGTTGAGTTCAACAGATATACCAACTCCCCTATCGCCAACTATAAAGGAAAGCTGTATAACCTTCCCTTCAACATGAACACGTTCCACCAGATGTGGGGAGTGAATACACCCGAAGAGGCAAAGGCAAAGATAGAAGAACAGAAGGCTGAGGCTGTTGCTGCATTAAATGGCAGAGAACCACAAAACCTCGAAGAACAAGCCTTATGTTTGGTTGGAAAAGACATATTCTATACTCTCATAAAAGAATATACAGAGAAACAATGGGGACGCAAATGCACTGAGCTTCCGGCATTTATAATAAAACGATTGCCAGTACGCATGGTTTTCGACAACAACTATTTCAATGACCGTTATCAGGGGATTCCAATAGGAGGGTATAATAAATTAATTGAGGGACTGTTCGAAGAAATCGAGACAAAGACTGATGTGGATTTTTTCCAATCTGAATATAAAGACTGGCAAAAAATTGCTGACAGGCTTGTATTTACTGGTGCCATAGACGAATATTTTGATTTTTGTTTCGGAAAACTCGACTGGAGGACAGTGTCATTCAAGACACGTATTGAGGACACAGCGAACTATCAGGGCAACGCCGTGGTCAACTATACATCCCATGAAAAGCCATATACACGCGTCATAGAACACAAACATTTCGAGATGTTTGGGCAGGATATTTATGAATGTCCCAAGACTGTCGTATCAGAAGAATACTCCACGGAATACAAACCTGGTATGGAGCCATACTATCCTGTCAATGACGACCGAAACAACTTATTGGTAGAACGATATAGAGAACTTGCTCATCAAGAAGGAATCATATTCCCTGAAGAATTAACCCATATGTCAAAAGAAGCAGAGTGGAAAGGGGCGTCAGTCCTTTTTGGTGGAAGACTCGCTGAATATAAATACTATGACATGGCGCCAATAATAGAAAAGGTTCTCACTCTTTGGCGGACTGATGACTGACTTTTGTATATCAATTTTTCTGTCTGGGAAAGAATATATGCCTATTTCATTCGCCTTAATCGATTCTTTGTACTATCTCTGCATTTATAATGACTTCATCTGAGTCGTAAAAGCCTACTGCAATAACAGTCATCAATCATCATCAATCAATAATCAGTCATCAATCATCAGTCATCAATCAGAACTGACGATGGTGAAATGTGACGTTCCCACAATTACGAAATCAGCGATTTCGCAATTGGAAAACTACAATTTTACCCTCCCCGTCAGACATCTAGACTGGACGCATAATCTTGTACTGATTAAGCAGGTCAAGGACATACGCGCACGCTATTGGTATATGGTGCAGAGCATCACAAACCATTGGACGACACGCTATCTGCAAGAAGCCATCAAACTCGACGACTATGGCAAACATGGAGCGTTGGCAAACAACTTCACTGAAACCCTGCCCGTACCGGAAGCAAATGATGTGAAAGCCATGCTCAAAGATCCGTATATATTCGATATGCTCACTTTCACGGAAAAATACAATGAGCGTGATGTAGAAATTGGCTTGGTAAAGCATGTAGAGAAGTTCCTCGTAGAAATGGGCGCTGGTTTCGCTTTTATGGGTAGGCAGTACCACATAGAGGTCTCGGGCGATGACTATTATATAGATATACTGATGTACAACGCTTTTCTCCATCGCTATTTGGTGATTGAGCTGAAAGACACTGAGTTCATGCCGGAATATATTGGCAAACTGAACTTCTATTGTTCAGCGGTAGACGATATTCTTTGTCGTGAGGGGGACAACCGAACCATTGGCTTGTTGCTCTGCAAAACGAAAGATCGTGTCAAGGCTGAATATGCATTGCGTGACATCCAGAAGCCAATCGGCATCTCAGATTACGAGTTGGCACAAGCCCTTCCTGCCGATTTCCGTGGCAGTCTGCCCACAATAGAAGAGATCGAGAAGGAACTGCAAACAGATAATCAATAATCAGTCATCAATCATCAATAATCAGTAATCAATCATCAATAATCAGACACTTGCGTAGCTTGATGAACACCGCTGAAAATATATAATGTGTGAATAATCAATCATCAGCAATCCGTTTTCGTTTTCGTTAATACACATCAACAATGAATAAACATATTCTCCCCGTTACCTCCAAGGACGTTGAGTCCCGTATTGTTATCGTAAGAGGTCAGCATGTCCTTCTCGACCGAGATGTGGCAGAACTCTACGGTGTAGAAACAAAACGCATCAACGAGGCAGTGAAAAACAACCCCGAAAAATTTCCACCTCGTTGCATCATCTACCTCGATGAAGAAGAGTCCGCAGTTCTAAGGTCGAAATTTTCGACCATAGAACCATCGCAAGGCAAAGGCCACTATTCCAAATATAATTTCAAGGCCTTTACCGAGCGAGGACTTTACATGCTCGCCACCATTCTGAAGTCGCCCCGTGCCACCCAGACCACCCTCGCCATCATCGATACCTTCGTTGAAGTGCGTGAGATGGCCCGCACCATGGAAGCCCTCCAGAACGTCACCGATGGCGGCACCGAGCAGCAGTCCCTCCTCCAGAAGACAGGCCAGCTCCTTGCCACTGTAGTAGGCAACAACCTCTCCACCGCCTCCACAGAGACAGAAATCGAGTTAAACTTCGCGGTTGTGAAGATAAAGCACAAGTTCATCCGCAAGGATGAGGACAAGTAATCAGAAACTTGCGTAGCTTGATGAGCTCCGCTTAATATAAACGATGTGCGAATAATCAATAATCAGTCATCAGTCATCAATCAAATTCGTGCCCCCTAAATTGAGCCTTAACGCTATGTCCAAAGTTGTTTATCATAAGCCTCCTAAAATGATATGGTTGATAATGCATTATATATAATAGGTAATGGTTTCGATTTACATCATGGTGTAGCAAGTTCATACGAATCATTTTGTAAATGGCTAAAGAAGCATGACATTGAGTTGTTTAATTTATATGAAACAGTATGTTCGTATGATGCTCTTTGGTCAGACTTTGAGACAAGTATGGCTTATGTAGATCGAGATTATTTCTTGGCGACAGGTGAGGCAATGTCACCAGATTCTAAATCTGATCCTGACGATTGGACAATGGCTGACTTTTTATTAGGTGGAGACACGGCAAGATGTATGGCTGAAAATCTCATTGATGATCTTAAGAAGGATTTTCATAAGTGGGTATGTACTTTACATGCTCCACGAAATTACAATCAGAAAAAGTTATATATAGATGATTATGCACGGTTTCTATCGTTCAACTATACCACATTCCTTGAAAGTCATTATGGTATACCTTCTTCTCAGGTGAATCATATACACGGAGTTAAGACTCAGCAATGGGGTAGCTTAGTTGTAGGTCACGCAGAAGATAATGATAAGATATTTGATAAATGGTGGAAATCAAAAGGCTATGACCGTCCACATTATAAAAAGAACGGTAAAAAATACTTTAAGCGCGACAATATCTATCGAATGTATCAAGGTGATACACAGTATCTTCCCGAATACGAATCCATCACAGAATCTGTAGAATCATATTATTATGATTCTCAAAAGCCAGTAGAAAAGATAATTTCCTCAAACGTATCGTATTTTGCATCTTTGCATGATGTGAAAATAATATATATATGGGGATTTTCCTTTTCAAAAGTAGATCAACCATATATATGGAAAATAATATCCTCAAACGATAATCCTCAGGCAATTCAGTGGTATGTGAGCATATTTTCTGAGGCGGATAAAACCAAGGCTCTGGATACGCTTTTGCCGTTAAGTATACCTGTTGATAATATACATTTTAAGCCGATGTCAGATTTCTTGATAAATCCCAATCTCAACATTAAGAATTAATGCTATGCTTACAAAAGAAAATGTAAAACAACTAGTGCGAGGATTTCTGCATGAATCATGTGGATATTTAGGGATAGATGATTCTCAGATAGGCATTATTTATATGACAATGCCAGTTCAGATGATGATGGTGATGCTACATAAACATTCAGATGATATCGTCATTGATACAAACTTGCTTGCAAAAGTAGTAGAGCAGAACACATATACAAAATTGCGTTTCGAAATATATCGTGTGGCAAGAGAGATTTATCAGCGCAGAAAGCATCAAGCAGAAGGAACTCTGGAAGATATGAAAGCTGATGAAATCGATTCTTATGCTTTTGCTTATGCCCTATGTTTCTTAAATGGGCTGCGCATGACTATACCCCATCAGATTGTTGATGAATGTCATCCCAGAATTCTTCACATACTCAACAATGAGTTTCATGAGAATTGTGTATTACATTCTGTCCCAGATCCGCAATTTAAAGGCGAATTTTGCTATCGTGCTAAGAAAATCAAAGAAGCACATCAAGCAGAATTAAAGTTGCATACAGCAACAAAACCGGTTATTGTATCTCCTGACATATCCAACAACGAGAAAGGTTCTGAAACACATCCGTTTGACAATGTTTTGGAAGCATGCCGATTTATCAAAGAAGAAGAGCGTAAGGCATTTGAGAAGGATGATTACATGAGCAATATATTGGCTAAAAGGCAATTTAATTATTGTGCTGATATAAATATTTATAATATAAAATGGGCAGATGGTAAAGTTTCTTACTGTCACCCGGAACTGCCTGCTGATGCCTTTATTGTAAATCAGTTGATGAGTGGTAAATTTTCCTTAAAGCCCAATCTTTATGGCCGTAAGTTTCTGTTTCGTGGACAAAGTAAGTATTATGATGTCTGCACTCCTGGGCTTTTCCGCGACCCTAAACAAAGCTACTTTTTAAAGGAACTCATCCAATATGATGAACTTCGAGCAGTCTTGGCAACACATCCACTTGTGCAATTGTTTGAACAAGGTATTGATTTGTGGCATGACATCTTTCGTTTTGAGGTAAACTATGGCGGATTGGCTCAGCATTATTACAACAAGACCAGGTTTCTCGACTTGACATCAGACATAGATACCGCTATGTTTTTTGCTGTAACTGACTATCATTTCGATGAATACACACCTCATAGAGACACAAGCAGTCTTGGAGTGATGTATTATTATGAATTGGCAGAGCCGGGCGCATTTTCACTTCAAAAACAGCAACATTTGTCAACTATAGGCAAACAATCGTTTATGAGAAGTGGAAATCAACATGGTTTCTTGCTTAATATGGAGAAAAGAGCAAACTTCAATGAGTTTTCTCAAGTTCACAAAGTGTTCTTCAGGCATGATCCTTCTATTTCTCAGCAGATATTTGAAAAATCAAATAATGGAGAAAATTACTTTCCTTCGGATATACTACAAGTACAATGGAAGCGTTTCTTGAAACAGTTTGAAGATAATCCTACTGTTTCTCTTGAAGCTGTCAAAATTAATGTCAAGGATAATGCTGTCCACCATGAGACAATAAAAAGTATCAGCCGTAAGTTAGAAAAGATGTACGGAATAAAGGTAGATAAAGACAGAACACCTGCCTTTGATGCTGATCTTATGGATAAGTATTATGAAGACATGAAAAACGGATGGTGGCAAGATGTTTTCTGTAAGGACATTCATTTTGTTTCTGGGGATGGCATAGTATACAAGGATCTGTTAATGCGTGTCCCCCATGACACTCGCTATGCACGCTTTTTTACACGATAAATTTATTCAACTCAAAGGGTTACAGCAAGAACGCATTCAGATAGCGGAGTCTATCACGCTATATTGAGAGGGGTAAACAAACAACAGATTTTTGAGTGCACTGAAGA
>SAMEA3663083__coassemble_699_pt1 | contig 15149 bp, 7 predicted proteins | sample SAMEA3663083__metabat2_high_PE_004 | metagenome-assembled genome bin SAMEA3663083 (sample SAMEA3663083) | pig gut metagenome | biome: pig gut; feature: pig-associated habitat; material: faeces | place: France | collected 2012 | reverse complement strand
CCTTATTATAATAATCTATGGTAAGATAGCCACTCTGATAAAGCATTGGAACAGGTGTCGAAGCATTCTCGCATGGCACATTAAATTCCTCCAATGAAACCTCCACACCATCGAAGTCGAGAGGGTTGAAGCCGGGGAAATGTTTGAGATGCTCGATGAGCGATGCCGATGTGCCCGACTCAAACCAGAAGTTGTCTGTCGTATTGTTGTTGAGGGCGCGCATAAGACTGAAAGGAGCATATATATCCTGACTCTTTCTTGCAAAGTGATAGCCATCGTATTTCTCTTTCAGCAAGGCGTATGCCTCGTCGGTCGTAATCTCAAGGTTGGATGCATATTCCTCGACACATGGGCGCAGGACGGTGTCAAGTTCCTCTTGGGTAATACCGCACAATCCTGAATATTCGTCTGTCATGGATATCTGATTCAGGTTGTTCAGCTCCGAGAAAATGCTCATTTGGGAAAACTTTGTTACTCCTGTGATAAACACAAACTTGAGATATGCCCCTTCGTCTTTCAGCACCTGATAGAACTCACGTAGCATCATGCGCATTTCTTCCAGCTGATCCGTGTCGTAGAGCAATCGCATGACCGGTGCATCGTATTCATCGAGGATTACCACGACACGCTCGTCAGTCTTTTCACAAGCCCTATGAATCAAGCCGCGAAAGCGTGCTCCAGGAGTTTCCTCTTCCGTATTACGTCCATAAAGTCGTTCGTAGTCGGCAAGTAAGTTTTCCAACTTGGTCTTCGCCTCGCTCACTTTCAGGTTCTTCAGCCCGCTCATAGTGAAATGCAGCACGGGATATGTCTTCCATTCCTTTTCCAAGTCCATGACCTTAAGCCCCTCGAACAGTTCCTTCTTACCCTGGAAATAAGCCTTGAAGGTGTTGCACAACAACGACTTGCCGAAACGGCGGGGACGGGCAAGGAAGACATACTGATACTTGTTGACAAGACTATACATCATGTCGGTCTTGTCAACATACACCTTGCCATCTTCACGAATTCTCTGAAACTGGTCGGTATCTACCGGGTACTTGAATCTGCTCATATCATCTGCATTTTATCAAACAAACACACTTCACACCGCAAAAATACGAAAAGAAACTGATATTGCAAAGAGATAGAGAAGAAATATGGCTGAAAAGAAAACATATTCTCCGTGAATAAGAAGGACTACTATATTGACAGGTGTGACATACGCACCTGTCTTTTTTTACACCTATAAGAGGGCGTTCTCTCACGCAAACTATTCGAGAATAGAGCAAAAAAGCAATTTTCGACAATCACCAAATTTTCAAGCACTTGTATTTCGTAGAGCTCACGTTAAATATCATGAAGAACCTTGTTGGACATTCATATGATATGCATGTGGAATCCTGTCAGATGATGAAAGCCCTCGCGGCATATAGGGGAATGTTTGTCATCCAGTCTTGTTCCTTGAAGCCCTTCATGGAGAAGCGGATGCCATGGAGGTCGTAGTCTTTGAAGTCATGGGTGATACATGTTGCAAGGGATTTTGACTTTACATTCTCCTCTGCCTTTACTTCTATAGGATATATGATATTGTCTTTCTGCACAATGAAGTCCAGCTCCTGTGTGGAATTGTCCTTGCTGTAATATCTTCATTTAAATCAGTTACAACAAAATCAACGACATCTGATAATACAGATGAGAAAGAAGAAAAAGGGGTTGACAAGTTATTATTACTCTCTACAATCTATAAGGAAGTCTGCGAAAAATAAGAGGATAAAGTAAAGTGGCGTCAAGATAAAGCTTTGCAGGTGGCATCGCAAAGCATTGCAAGTAGCATCGCAAAGCATTGCATGGCGGATTCCAGACGCAAGCGCAAAGTTAATGCAGATTTTTAGGGGAATAAATAATTCAAGTTTCGCATGTACTCAACATTCAGAAGTTAAGGAAGTTGAGTTACTATAATACAATGGGACGAGTATGGCAACTGCCACACCCGTCCCATTTATAGGTATTCATAGATTGACTAATCAGTCACCCCATGTACTCCATGGATCAAAACCATTGTCTTTAGAGGATTCTGGAACATTGCTTGTCCCATTGTTATCTCCAATTACTGGTACGTCTGGTTTTTTTCCAGAATCACCTGCTGCATTTTCCCATTTATCTTTAGAAATGACGTCCATGAGATTATTCTCCATCTCAACAACGATGATATCCGGGCTTATATATGTCTTTTCCATATTACTTTCTAACTATTTTTTTACCGTTAACAATATAGATGCCCTTTGGCAGACTGCGCATATCGTCAGAAACTTTCTGACCGTTGAGATTATAGACACCTGTTGCTATGCCGAGTGCGTTGAACACATCTGGGTCAACATCCACCATATCTATCGTTGTTACCACATTGTCGTCATCATCGCCCGGATTGTCTATCTCGAGAGATATACTGTTTATCTTGCCGCCTGATGCAGGATCAACCTTTTTCTTAAACCAAGCGCGATAGCCCTTACCGTATGAACTGCCGGCAGACACGTACATCTTACCATTTCCGTCACTTACAAAGATGTCATTCTCTTCGAATTTGACACTCCAATTATTGTTAGTTGATGAAGTTACATTAGCCGTACTATATCCTGGCACACCCTTGAAAGTATAGGCACCACAATCAATGTCAACCTGGCTAATGAATGGATTGACGCACTTGCTATATACTGTGAAAGCAGTGATATTGCCGTCCTTGTCTTTATCTACATCTGCTGTGGCATCATTTGTATTATCATCAACTTCTACACCTGTCGGCTTGATAAGGTAAGGATGACCAGGCAGCACATTCTGTATCTCATGATATATGAACGTCAGTTTTGCGCAGCCATTATTAACCGTTGCATTGTTCAGCTGTATCAGCTGTGTTCCAGCACCAAAGATTCTCTGTACTTCTTCCTCTGTCAGGTTGAACGGCAATGTCAGCGTCGTCCACTGGTTAGGCTTGAAAGTGCGTGTGAGCGTGATGCTATAGAACTGTGGGATAGATACGCCAGCTACAGGAGCAATATCTTTATCGTTAATTGAATAGTCATAATTCTTCAGGTCCGTACCCTCAATTTTTCCATTCTCTTTTGCTGTTATCTTGTTGTATGCTTTGACATCGCTCAGATCCAATGTAGATATCTTGTCAGAAACAGTTTCTTGTGGCTGTGATACATCAGGGACGAAGTTCGCTCCAGAGAATCCCATCTTTGAGAAATTAGAGAAGAAATAATATGTCTCGTTGCCTGTCACATGGAATGTGTATTTGACGATACCCTTCTGGACAGCAAGGAATGAGCCATTGTCAAGCTCAATGATTTTCTGTGCGCCAAGCGGTCCGCTATTCCAACTGTCATGTGCTCGCTTTTGTTCTTCTGTTGACATGTAATCGGCAAACTCAGTCCATTTAGCTACGTTGTATGGATTGTTATATTTTGTCTTGTTATAGTCTTCGTCTTCTGGGAGCATACAGTAATAGCGAGAGTCAACTTTCTGTTTCGTCGATACGCTATAGTTAGGCGAGAACTCCTGTACGGTAAGACCACGCTGGTTGACAACTTGGAATGCGTGTGGACGGAATTGACCTGGTATGATGTCTCCTTTCTCGTATGTAATACTTCCATCACCATCCTGTACGTACGTACCACCATTGTTATTTGTATTCCATGCTCCGTTCTGGAGAATGTATATCGTGAGTGTTCCATTCATCGTTGGCTCAAATGTCATAAATGAACCACGAACGGGGAGAGTGTATGGGTAAGATACAGTTGTCTTTCCATCGCTGTCATGCACTGGCGACTTGAACCATCCGTAACGTATGCTTCCATATATCGCTTTATCTGATGCAGCTTTCGACTCATCTACAGCATCGTTCGAACCATTCCACGAGTAATAGTGTCCATCGATAGATGCAATATCAGAAGCCTTTCCGCCAGAATCATTCCACTTGTCAGTGTAGTATGTGGCTTTGTCAGCTCGTTCAACTTTATATGAACCCAATGTTTTTGTTGTTGCATCTGCGTTAGCATAGCCTTCCCACTTCCAGCCGCCGAAAGTCATCTTGACAAGCTTCTCCTCTGTTCCTCCCGCTGTTGGTCTTGTGATATATTTTGATGTGTTAATTGCTGGAGCAGTCTTATTTGCATCTACTGAGAAGCTATATCCTTGCTCCAAGAGAACATTGAAGAATGCTGGGTCAGCATAATAATTTTCGTTTTCCTTGAGTGTAGCATATATCTTTGCTCCACCGTTTCCAGATTCAGCAATGGTAATTACGCCTGATGATGCATCGACAGTAGCAACCGAGGTCACATCGCTCACGTATGTGTATGACAGTGATCCATCTTCCAGCAATTCATCTACACCAGCTGCATTCTGAATATATGCCTTGACTGTCGGTTGGTCGAAAGTTGGTTGTGTCGGTGTCGTCGTTGAGTTCCAAGTCCACTCTGTATTGCCATTTCTGTCAGAGTATTTAAGCGTGATTTTCTCCTTCACTACTTTCACATTGATGATGTAGGTAGTCGTGGAGCTTCCATCCTTGGATGTCACGGTGTATGTATATTTATCCGTCTGTCCTATTGTAGAAGGAACAGTGATTGTGATGTCTCCGCTTACAGTTGTTCCATCCTTTTTTATTGTAGCTCCATCCTGCGCTGTTGGAGTGATGCTGATTTCCTGTCCTCTCTTGTTTGCACCAATCTCCAGCGTTGTGGTGTACGTGCCCTCTGTAGTTTCTGTAAATGTCAGCTGTGAGCTGCCATACGTAAATGTGGCACGTGAGTCGCTCTCTGGATAGTAGCGTGTGATATTGATGTCACCAATTAGGGAGTTGCTTCCTTTGTATAAGTAAATTTCATTCTTTCCCACCACAGCGTCACCTTGTTGGATGACATAGCTGCCAGTGAAAGATTTGGTATTACTGTTAGAGGTAGAGGCTGTGGCTTTCAGTATGAAAGAAGACGTTGCAGGGTTGATAATAATCTCATCACCAACCTGCAGGCTGTTGTCAAGCGTTATTTTAAGGTAGCTTGAGCTGCTGCCGTTAAGGTTGATCTGATTACTGCTAATCATATCCTTTGGATCAGCGTGCCCGTTGTATAGTTGTGCAGAGCCACCTGTAATGGTCGCGTTGTCACTTGTCACCGCAACAGTTGCCTTAGATTTTACACTGACAGTAGGAGATGTGATGGATGTCAATGTGAAGAGGTCTGTTATTGGTGTCCACTTGGCATAGAGGGTGATGTCGTCGGAGATTGGTGCGCCAGGTGTGGCTGCTGTAGTGCAGCCTGCATCTGTGTACCAACCGCCAAATGTATAGCCTTCTACTGCTGATGGTGTTGGCAATGGGTTTGGCAGTGCTGTGAGGTCTGAAGCAGGATCTATCTGCGTACCATGACCATTCATGTTGTAGGTAACAGTATAGGTCTTGTCCTTCACTGTTATCGCAGCGACATCAGATGTGGCGGTAAGAGTCTCTGTGCCATTTGTAGCTGTTACTATACAGTAGTAGTATGTTGTGCCGGCTGTGCTCGGCAAAGTCGGTGTGTAGCTTTCCGCGGTTGCTCCAGATATTTCAGTGCCACCAGTGTTTGAATTTGTGTTGTTCTCATACCACTGGTAAGAGAGAGTATATCCATCTAATGTTGCCACTACGGTAAGAGGAGTAACAGTAGCTCCTGTTACATAATCAGTGCTTTTAGGCTGTTTAGAGATGGTTATTGATGAACCTGTACGTGTGATGGTAATAGACTTGAACTTTCCGGACGAATTGCTCCAAACATATAGTACAGTGCTATTAACGAGTCCATCTGATGACGTTACAGTATATGTGCCACCACTTACAGAACATTTCGTATCTTTCGCAGATGTTGTAGTAAGATAGAAGGAACCGATGGAACTTTCATCCGACGTAAATTTAATAACATCTCCTTCTTGGAGAGGAGTGTTCAAAGTTAGTTTTACATATGTACCACTGCTGCCATTGAGTGCAATGTTTCCTGAACCGTTTTTTAAATATATAATGTCAACGGCAGAAGATTTTCCGTTGTGCACAAGGGCTGAACCTCCTGTCACAGTAGCATAATCAGATGTGAGATTCAAATCTGCACCAGAGGAAAGATTATAATTTTTATTATATGTAACAGTCAGAGAGAAAATATCATTGCTTGTCCCTGTTCCACCAGTCTCTGTACCAGTTGACTCCACCGTCACATTAGCAGTGCTTGTGGTGATGGTATATGAGCCACTGGTGCTTGCAGCTCTTATCTTTGCAGCTGGAGAAGAAGGAGGAGTGACTGTTATTTTGCAATAGTATTTGCCAGATTTGGTAGGGGTATATGATGCGTTTGTTGCTCCTTCGATAGGATTCGATGTGTTGGCATCGTACCACTGGTATGCGGGTGTGCCATCGCCGAGCACCTCAACCGAGAGGGACTCATTGGAGTTGAGGGTGTATGTCTTGTTAAGGTCCTTAGACAGCAGCATAGAGGACTGATACAGACGCTCATACTCTGTAGCCGCCATGATGAATGCACCGAGAACCTTGCCTTCGGTTTTATTCTCGTTCTTCTCTACTTTCGCCACATCGTAGCCAAGGAGATAGTATGGCTTAGAGCCGTCACGGAATTTTTCTTTACCAGCTTTATAGTTATCTCCACTGCCTCCCAGACCTGCAGAGCGGCAGCTTCCGAAAATGTTTACCTTACCATTTTCATCGACAGAGAAGAAGTTGTTGACAAGACATTTGTAGCCATTCACTGCTACAGTCTTGTAGTCATTCTCTGCAAGATATCCCAAACGGATAGCTTTCAGGTATGCTGCTGTAAATAGGGCAGTAGCTGATGATTCAATATAGTTGTATGTAGTAGTGTGTGATTTACCATTGTTGTAAGATGATGCAGAAAATTCGTTATTCTCATCAAGAATCTGATACCATCCGCCTGTGGTCTGATCCTGACGAGCTTTTATGCCTGCTGCAGTCTCTGCGAGGTAGCCTTTTAGGGTTGTATAACCAGTACTTGAAGAAAGATTAGCCTTTTCCATCTGCTCAAGGATATCAACGAGCGCGAGGAAGTACCATCCTACGGCACGTCCCCAGTATGAGGCAGAGTGGAAGACGTAAGGAGAAGTTGAGCTTAGTCCAGCCCATGTGTCAGAATGTGATGTAGAGTTTGTTCCTCCGTCAGCTGCAAATGCATGGTATGGGAGCTTGTCAGTTTCATTCCAGCACATTTCGTGGAGGATAGTGAACTGCTTGACGATAAGGTCCCAGTCGTTGGATGAGTCGATGTTTTTCGTTGTGCCCGAATAGTTTACGAGCTCTGCGAAGAGAGCAGGACCCATATATGCTCCGTCAAGCCACATCTGATTCTGATAGCCAGACTTGTGCCACCAGCCGCCAAGAACATCATTGCCTGCTGTTTTTGCAAGAATGTTCTCGTCTTTAATACGATAATTGGTATTGTGTGCGTTCAGACCTTTTATTGCGTTATCGAGAGCAGTTTTTGTGTTGGCATAAGTTGCCGCGTCTGGGTATGTTCCATTAGTCGCCGTTAGTTCTCTCAACGGTATGAAAAGCTTCACTGCGTTGAGGTCATCAAGGCTGCCGCCACTTGTTGCGACTCCTGAGTAGAATTTGTTACCGTAGTTTTGTATGCTCAAGAACCAAGGCTTGGCAAAAGACTGTGCCCATGTGAATTGGCTGTAATACTGTGAAGCCTCGATAATGCTCTTGGCAACAAGACCAACAACATAGTCGAGCGAAGTCTTTCCGTCAACACGGTCAGCAGTCTTATTGCCACTTTGGTCATAAACAGCAAAGCCACACTGCGTGGTGTTGGCGTAAAAGTCGTTCATTCGCGAGTCTATTACCCACTGAGAGTATCTTACACCGTCATTGAACTTGACGTCAGACTGTGCCTTTGTCCCCCCTACCCCGACAAGGATGAGGCACAGAAGGAGTAGTAACCTTCTGGTGGGACTAAAGCAACTTGTTGAACCGGTCATACCCATGACCCATTCAAATTGTTTAGTAAATGTTTTTTTCATTGTTAGTTTTTTTAGTATAATCTTTCTGTTCTCTTTGTCACCTTAAAGGGGTATTTCTACTCCTTATTAATAATATTTAAGTTTCGCAAGTCTCCATCATGCTGTCAGGAGTTACCTTGAACGAAGCGAAAAAACAAGTTGACGAGTCAACCAGTCATTAGTATCCCTGAATATTGACACACTTAAGTAATAAGGTGTTATGTAATTTGTTTTGTTAAAATATAGTTTTTTAGTAATTCAGCAGTTATTGTAATGACCGTTAAACCATGGCATCAATCTGTATTACAGTATGAAAATGGACACGATACATTATTTTAATCCGCAAATTTATATATAATTATCTATATGGTGATATGTCTTTAAGAAGAAATTAACCTTATATAACATTGCAAGCTACAAATTAACAATAGTTTTCGCTACAAAAAAAGTCCCTGCTCTCACGTCTGTTGTGGAGCAGGGACACTGAAAGATGGATTATATTTGCTAATTAAAAATAGTAAGCCACGCCTATCTGCCATGCATTGTTCTTGCCCTTTACAAGGCTCTTGGCACCGTCAAGGACAGTAGCCTCACCTGTTGTGCCACATGCTATATTGTAGTTGGCTGTCACCTGAAGGTGGCTGAGGACTGTTGCTCCAAGTCCGACGTTCCAGCTGAAGTTGGAGTCTTTCCATTTCCAGTTTATGTCCTTGTAGTCGTCACCGATGTTGAAACCGAACTGTGGACCAGTGAAGGCGAAGACGTTAACGACCTTGCTCAGTCCCACCCCGTAGCGTACATTCACCGGTATCTGGAAGGATTTCTGCGTAAGGGTCTTGCCGTCATCATGTTCGTCGCCATTAATCTTTGCCTCTTTCTGGTCGTAGAGAGCAGCGGCATCGAAGCTAAGTCCCACGATGGGCAGTGTGAGCTTCACGGTTGGACCAATGAAGAAGCCTGCACGGTTGCTGGCATCCACTACGTCCTCATTGAATGACATATTGGTGACATTGAGACCACCCTTCAATCCGAATTTCAATTTCTGTGCGCTGGCTGGCATCACAACCATCAATGCCATGGCTACAGCTGTAAGTGTAAAAATTTTCTTCATAACTATAGTTATTTAATTTATAAAAGTTGACGAGTTGATTAGTTGACGAGTCATTACCTCTTATGGTTACTATCTCCCATCTCTTATGGAGAGGGGTTGGGGGTGAGGCTTTTAGTGTCTCTCCCTTCTTACTGACACGCGTGCGGATCCACCGGATGATGTTGCGGAACCACTGCTGCGTCGTGTCTTCCTTACCGTTGAACTGTTTCCACTGCGGCGTGAGCGTGACTTCTTCACCTTGCCTGTAGCTTCCTCCTTGGCTGCTGCTATGCTGTCGAGAGAGTCGCGCTTAGCCTGGTTGCCGAAGATATTTTTCTCGAACTCAGCCAACTCCCACTCTATCTTCTTCTGCTCTGCTGTCATGGCAGAGTCGGAAGGACAATATTGTCTCAGTGTCCTGCCAAGCATGTTGTTTGTCTTGTAAATCTTTCCCTCATACTGGTTGGTGGTGAAATAGTCATCGACACTCATTGTTGCGGCATTGTTCAAGTTGCTTGTCATGATGACCTGCTTGCTGAGGAAAGGAGCCACGTCGTCGTATTTCACCCAGAAGAGAGGATATGTAGCTTCTCCGTCACCGAAATCATCCTCACGTGTCATGATAGGGCATAGTGCCACCACCTTTCGGTGGAACGTACCGGTGCCCTGGTCATAGTATGCGCTTTCCTTAATATAGTATGACTTCACCTCGCGTGATGGTATGTCACTGTTGTCAAGACGCAGTTTGCCGTTGTCCCTTTCATAATATATATGGTAGTTGTCGAGGAAGGCAAGAGGTTTTATGCGCGACGAGTCGTTGAACAGTTCATTGCCGTCGAGTCGATACTCGTAGGCAGCTACGCCCCCGTTCTTTGGTCCTCGCAGCACAAGTTTGAAAAGGTATGTGAACAGGTTCACCTGTGAGCCTATAGGTTCAACGGGGTAATATAGTCCGGCATTGGCATCCTTGGTGAGGTCCAGCTCACGATAGATGTCACGTCTCCACACCACGTCTTCCGACATCACCTGTGCCGTGGGGAAACTAATCATGGCGCGTGTGGTGAGGTTCTGGGCATTTGACTGCTTCTGTGCTTTCTGCTCCGCCCTCCTTCTTGCTGGCTGTGCCGCCACTGTCTGTGCCAGACATGCCACTGCCAATATCAGCAATAATCGTCTTGTCATTATCTTGTATGTTTATGGTTCATGTATGTTTATTTCACGATGACTTCAAGAGCCTGCGGTAGCTTGCGCGTGATGCCATCAGGACCTACCGCCGTGACACGCGTGATATAGAAACGCTTGTTGCGTGACAGCTGTCGGAACTGCTCCTTCTGCCTTGGCGAGAAGGATGCGCCCGATGATGCCAACGGAACGGCATTGCCCATGTTGTCGAAGAAGACTGTCTCGAAACTGAGTACTTTGAAAGGTATGTCGAGTAGTCCGTCGTCTATTGCCGCCTTTATGCCAGCGGAGCCCATGAGTGATGCTTTCTGCAGTCCACCACCCTTGAATCGGTCGTTGCCTATGGCTATGTATGCTGTCGGGTCTGGCAGTTTGCGCACATGGAAGGTGAATGTTCCAACACTCTTTCCTTTTGCAGACACTGTGAAGGTGACATCATGTCCCACTGCCGATGGCACAGCTACATAATGTCCAGGACCTGTGGAGCGTATTGCTCCTCCTGCCATGGAGACGGAAACAGAGCTTTGTGGTGTGTTGGAGACACTGACACTTATTGGGTTGTCATATCCGGCGTATAGTACGTTCATGAGGTCGGCAGAAAGTGTGGCACCTGTCGGTGCGAGTGGTGGAGCCACCACTGAGTATTTCTGCGAGAAGTCCCTGCGCAGCATGTTTCCGGCTATGTCGCGCATGAGTATGTATCCGTTGAGTGTATAGTCGCCCACTCCTCCCACATTGAATGAATAGGTGTCGCCGGCTATTTTCCTACCATTTACATACACCTCAGGCACCTGTGTGGTATCAACGGCAGCCATCACCATCTTGGCAGTCATCTGGTCGCCTGGGAAGAGTTTCGTGGCACTTGGCACCACGAACGCCTCAAGTTTGTTGACACGTATGTCCTTTAGTCCTATGTTGGAGACAAGTGTATGTAGCACCTCACCTTCTGCATACCGTATGTCGCTCTGCAACTTTGAGAGTAGTGTGACGGCAGCCGCCACAGGCATATCCTCGAACATGTATTCCTGCCAGTTCTTTCCAAGGGTGTTCTCGTTTTTCGGAACATCAGTGCTGAGGTTGCTGGCAATGATTTTCTTTTGCAGTGGGTCGTTGACAAATGCAAGTATCTTCTGGCGGTAGGAGTTGATGGCGGCATACAGTTTTGCGCCCTCGCCTGTTCCTGGTGCAAGCATCACCTGTGCCGCAGCCTCAAGGTCTTCCTTGTTCCTTATATTGTCAGGGTTGCCATCGGCACCGTCGGCTTCCCTTACTATACTCAGCTTGAGAGCTTGGGCATAGTTGTAGAGGGAGTCGCTCATATCCTTGACGGCTGTTGCCTTTTCGAACCATTGGCGCACCTTCTCAGGGTTGCGTTTCATCTGGTTCTCAAGGTCTGCGAATATAGTCTCGTTCTCCTTGGCTGAATTGGCGGTGGTACGCCTCAGACTCTCCTCCACGATGGAGAATCCGTTGAGCACCTCCGTAGAGATGTTCAGCGCAAGCATTGCCATGAGGACGACATACATGAGGTTAATCATCTTCTGGCGTGGTGAGACTGGTCGTTTCTTTATTGCCATTGTTCAATATTTCAATTTTTGACTTCGTTGATCAACCTTTAACCATATTTGCGGTCATGGCGTCTATCATCCTTGTATAGATAGAGTTGAGCTGCTCTATGAGCTCTGCCATCTTCTTGGTCTGGTCGTTAATCTGGTCGATGGTGCCAACCTGCTGGCTTGCCGCCTTAAGCTGCATCTCGTATATCTTTGTGATGCCAGTGAGTGTGCGGTTGAGGTTCTCCATCTCTTCGCTGTCGCGTGTGAGTCGCTCACTCTGTGCGCTGACTTTCTGAAGCATCTCGGTAAGTGAGTTGAGTGCATCGACATAGTTGCCCTGGGCTTCCACCATGTCTGGTGTCGCTTCCTGCTGCTGTGCCACCCATGCGCCATTAACCTGAACAGTGCCTCCCACTACTGAAGGAGCAGGTATTGCGGATGGTGTGTCGCCTCCTGCCGGAGTTTCTGATGCTGCCGCCACGGATGATGAACCGGAAGGCATCACTCCTCCGCCGAATATTATGGAAGGACCGCCGTATGCCGGTGCACCATTATTGACTGCTTCGTCAAGTTCTGCCTCGACGTTGTCGTCATCCTCCTCTGCGTCGCTGTCAACAAAGTCGTCCTCCACATGCGTTGGAAGGTCACGACCATCGGCGGTCTTGTCGAACGGACGGTCAAAGGCTGAGAGGAAGAACACTACTACCTCAGTACCCATTCCCAGGAACAACATTATGTTTGCTCCCGGCAAGTGTGTCAGTTTGAATAATGTACCGAGGATTACGATAGACGCTCCCCAACTGTAAGCGTAGTTCAGGAACGTCTGTCCTGGCACGCTATCCATCCACTTCTGCAGACGGTAAACAAGATTGTATTTGCTGTATTCTGCCATAGTCGTATGGTGGGATTTGTCTCCACCATGGTATTTGTTGTTTATAGTCATGGCATATTGCCGTGTCCTCACATAAGGACTGGCGTCTCATGCCCCTTTATTTCTGTCTCTTGCTTTTCTTGTTTTTTTTCTTTGCCTCCTTGACCATCTTGGCTGTCTCGCTCGATGAGCTTGCAAGGCTTCTCACACAACGGAAGCCGATATATGAGCGTGGCTGGTTCTGGTACTCCCATGTGCGCCATGCGCTCCTTATATATGACTCTGGGTCTTTCCACGAGCCACCCCTCACACTCTTCTTCTTCAGTCGGTAAGGGTCTTCCTTTGCTGCCTTGTAGTCAAGCTGTGGGTTGAGGTCGTTCATGGCATCCACTCCTGCCTCTGTATAGATGGTGCTGGTCCATTCCGCCACATTTCCCGCCATGTCATACAGTCCGTTGGAATTTGCCGAGAATATTCCCACCTTGCTTGTTATGAGGTTGCCATCCTTGGTGTAGTTGCCCCTGTCGGGCTTGAAGTTGGCATAGAAGCATCCGTTTCCGCTCTTCACGTCCTGGTTCTCCCATGGGAACTCCGTCTGGTTCTTGCCTCTTGCCGCATATTCCCACTCAGCCTCTGTAGGCAGACGGTAGCGCTGTACGTACCTTGCCTGCGGTCCAAGTCCTTTTAGCAGATAGTCGGTGCGCCATGCGCAGAAGGCATTAGCCTGCTCCCATGTCACTCCTACCACTGGGTAGTCGTTGTATGTGGAGTTGCTGAAATAATTGCGCAGGTATGTCTCGTTCTCCGAGTTGCGGAAGTCGTTGACCCAGCATGTCGTATCGGGATATACATTCACGATATATGTGTTGAGGAAGTCCCATGGTCCTGAGAGTGGTCGGTTGATGGTCTCTCTCACTATCCTGCCCTCATCGTCTATGTAGGCTGTGTCCTTTGATATCATCACCACCTCATTAGGATTGGCAATGACGTCAGTGTTGAGATTGCGCTCAGAGGGGTTCAGACGGTTGCGTCTCAGTGCTGCCGTGGTATAGTCGTATATCTCGTAGCGGTAGTTGAGCTGACTGGCATCCAGCATCTTTTCACCTGTTACAGGATTGTACGCATATAGACTCTCTATGGCACGCTGCTCGTCCTCATTGGGTTTGCGTGGCAACTGCTTCTTCCAGTTGAGATGTGGCTTCACGGGGTCGCCGTTCTTGTCCTCCGTTATCATGTATGTCTCGTCGCCTCCGTATGACGGGTCGGCAAGGCGAGTGCGGAGTATAGAGTCGCGCACCCAGAATACGAACTGCTTGTATTCGGAATTGGTTACCTCAGTGTCATCCATCCAGAAACCGTCAACAGAGATGTCTTTTACCGGTGTCTGCTTGCCCCAAAGGCTGTCTTGCTGCTCGATACCCATCTTGAGCCATCCCCTTTTCACAAGGGTCATGCCAAACGGTGCCGGCTCACGGAAACTCTTTCCACCTCCAACACCTGTCACCTCACCACCTCTTCCGGAGGTAGTGGCTGACTTTCCGCCGAAACAGGCTGTCATGAGTGTCACTGTCATTGCAGCGACACACAGTGTCAGTATAGTCTTACGTAATTTCATATATATTGTATTTCTATTGTCTATTTATTTCCGGTCTCGCAAGTAACTGGCTAACCCGATGGATTTTCCATGGACCTTGCAAGAAATGCAAGTTTGAATGCTGCGGTTCCAGATGCTAAAGTATTCTCACGCTCTTATGCTTGTTCTTGCCCTTCTTCTGAAGGTTGATGTCTGTCTGGTAGCTGAGGAATAGCCCGTGGCTGCCATTGCCCGGATTGATGCCAGAGGTGTATATCTCGTAACTGTAACCCAGGTTTATGCCATGGAAACTGCCTCCAAGCAATACCGTGGCTGAGTTGTCGGGACTGTACGAGGCTCCTGCATACAGCATCTTTGTGTCATTTTTATATACGAGTCTTGCTCCCACGTCAGCCCGGTAGTCATGACCGTCATATCTCACCAATGCATTGGTTGGTATAGACAAGAACGGATTTCTTAGCTTAATATTGTATCCTCCTGTCAAATAATATGTTGCTTCTATGTTGAGCTCGTTGGTCTCGCCAAGTTCAACCTTCGGTGCATTGAGATGCTGTCCCGACACTCCTACATACCAATTGCCATGTGTATAGAAGAGTCCGGCTCCTATGTCAACGGAGTTGCCCGTAACCTCTGACTTCGGCAAGGCTGGGTCGTTGGAGTCCTCCGCATCGACCTTTGTTCCATCGAAATTCTCCATTAGCATTCCGAGGCTGACACCTATTGCCATGTTGCCTTTCAGCAACTTGAACCTATAGGCATATTGCGCGGCTATCTTCTGATGGGTGAACAGTCCTATCTTGTCGTTGAGAAGGGAAAGTC
>SAMEA3663083__coassemble_607_pt1 | contig 16883 bp, 16 predicted proteins | sample SAMEA3663083__metabat2_high_PE_004 | metagenome-assembled genome bin SAMEA3663083 (sample SAMEA3663083) | pig gut metagenome | biome: pig gut; feature: pig-associated habitat; material: faeces | place: France | collected 2012 | reverse complement strand
TGAAGAATATGATGGATGAAAAGTCGATGGACGAGATTATCGATGCCTATCGTATACTCTGCGAAAAGCAATGCAATGACAACTATACAGCGGTGCTGATTTTTGTAGTTTAAATAGATTGATGCCTGCATGGATGCTTATGTCGGAATACCGTTCCCATAGAAGAGTGCACAAGAAATAAAGCGTCTCTTAAATAAGTTGTTGTTAGGCGACATAAATATTTTAATTAACATAGTGATGATATCAAATTAAAACATTAAAAAATAACTGTTATGGCATTATTTAAAGTATCTATTAAACGGTCTGGTCGTTACAATGGCTGCAAGGTTGAAAATGGTATGGAAGTGGAGGTATCCTTCGATAGAGGTATTAATAATCTCACTGGTACCATTCAAGGTCAAGAGATTATTGTAGCCGCATTCCAACGGAAGTATGGGCTGGACATTAAACCTATCATGGGTTCTTGGATTTCCTATATGGACATTAAGCAAAAATAGTTCTCAATGCTGACCTGTATCTCCAATACTGACCACTAGAAAGAAGTGCTTTCTCGTATTCCTGTGGTGAAGCACACATTGTATATTGGTACGGCTGATATAGCAGGTCTTTATGTTGAAGTTGGCAGACAGGGTAATTCCCGATGCAAAAGTGTTTATTCTGCATACAGAAACATGTAAAACGATTAAATTAATCAAGTATGAGAAAGTTATTTTCAAAACCTCATGAGAGGCAGAAAGGCAGCTTTGATGCTTCTGAGATTGAGATCATCGGTGTAGGATGTGGCGGTACTAATATCGTGAATTATATGCAGACGCATGGATTCAAGGATTTTCCTCTGGCAGTATGTGACATGGATGCATCTGTCATTGAACAGTCGAAAGTGCGAGAGAAACTATTGTTCGGCATGGATGGATTGGGTGCTGGCAACAATCCGGAACTTGGGAAGAGTGAAGCGGAAAAGAAAATGATGGATATTCGTTCCATCATAAAAGAGCACACGAAAGTTTCATTTGTTGTTGTGTGTTTAGGAGGCGGATGCGGTACAGGAGCATCCCCTGTCGTCGCTCGGGAAATCAAGAAGCGTGGCGTCAAAACCATTGGGGTGGCCACTTTGCCATTTGAATTTGAAGGGAGGCTCAAATTTAACCAAGCGATGGATGGGCTTATAGAATTGGCAACATACACGGATGCCATATTCGTCCTTAATAACCAATATATACTCAATCACCATCCAGAATTGGCTATGAATGCAGCATTCACAATGGCAGACGAATTGATGGCAAAGGTCGTGTGGAGTATTATCGACTTCATGTACGTGAACCGCAATTCGAAGCATACAAATGGAATAATAGGCTATATCAAAAAGTTATTCACTCTTTTTGACCTATCTGACAGTGAATCTTAACTGTCGGTTCAAGATAAGGGCGTTCAAGGCTCCGCGAACATTACCCTGACTTTCCTTGTGTCATTTCCAAGACAGTGTTCAACTATATAATGAACATTCGCCAAAAATTTGAAGAATCAAAACCACCGTTTCTAACAACGGCTCAAACTCTGTTCCTTCATTTTGTTCATATCTGATTATCAATGTATTAAATGCTCTGTATCGGAAAGTAAATCCCGATTAGCATCGATTACAATCAATCACAAAATATCACATAAGGCGTTCATTATGAGCGCCTTTTCTTTTTACGTGCTTTTTAAGTAAAGTCCGTTATAAATCGTTTTTGCTCGACTTTTTGTACTGCTCCTGTACCGCCACCTCAGAAATAGCCATTATAATAGCGGCGGAGGTTAGCGAGATAGTAGAAGAATTTCACGATGGTGCACGATGGTTCACGATGATACACGATAAAGTCCGTTGTCATTGTCCATTGTAATCCACATATTATTAACAAAAAAATGAGTATATATGACAACCAATGTCAATCAAGAAGAAACAAAACCAACGACAACGCATGTCGCAACAGCCCAAACGGACTAGGTGCGTTTCAATACCATCTGTAACAAAGAACTTGTTGACAAGGTTCGTGCTATTGCTGACCGCAACCACAGCAGCATCCGTGATGTCGTTGAACTGATGTTCCGTAGGTGCATCAACGCATACGAACAGAAAAACGGCATTATCACTATTGAACAGAAGAAACCGCTGGAAGAATTGTTCTAAAGGCATAAAGAGTAATTTGGCGCCATTGTTTCACTTGTGCCGCATCACACAATGAAGAAATGGCGCTTCTATACCTAATGGGGCCTTGTTAAGATATACCTCATTCCCTATCGGCATGTCATTGTGTCTTTTCTTAACAGAATCATCATCGTATGCAGAGGGGCTTGCCCTTCTGCCACATTTTCCAAGTATCGGGAAGCTCACTACCCGATACCCTTTGGGGGGGCGGTGAGAATGAACAGATAAGATAGCAAGCAGTGGTCATGATTCATCACTCGTATCAGAGTATCGATGGCAACTCCAAATGAATCATTAACACTATGCACATAATGTCAAACTTGAAAAAGTGTCACAGCATCACAATTACCACAATTGTGTATTGCAATCAAAAAAGTTCACTATGTGGTAAAACTACTCTCCAAGATCAGTATGTGGATTTAAGCTATTCAAATGTAAACATCAGGTCAAGTAATTCCGTCTTACGGACTTCTTTACCCCAGTTCTTCCCCTTGAAATCATCGCTTTCGTTTATCTCACAGAGGCCAATAAAACGGAACAGGCGGTTGAATACTCTATATTCATACCCATGAACAGCATTTAGCATTGGGAAAGCCTTGCTATACTCATCAGCATAGAACCCTGTGTTGCGCCAATCCGCGCCATAGTGATGCAGAAGCCATAAAGAATACAGTCGTCCCAAATTACCCACTTCGTTGTCTTCATACGAATCAAGCCAGCCAGTGTTGTAATCCCTGAAAAGGAACAGAATTATCGTTCGCATCAATTCGTTATGGTCAACAAGTAATTGCTTACCCTTAGCCGTTAGTGACAACTTTCCGACACGAGTCTTGATGAGTCCGCACTCCTTCAACACGACCCTGAGTACCTGCACTTCTTCTGTCTTCGGTTCGCTCTTCTGTTTATACCAGTCAGAGTTCCAACTATGACTTCCTATTTCGTAGAGCTCGGCAACCGTCTTTGGAGGTATATATCCCTGTGACGTGAGTTTCAATTCCTTTTCGCTCAACATATTCATCAGGTGCAGAGCCTGTCGCATGACGGGAATCTGCTCTATCTGCTCATCAGTTAATCTACGCAGTTGTACTGGACACTCCACTTCTAAAGGTCTGTTAAGCATCTGGTGCATCTGCTCAGATGAGAATCCATTGAAATCCGGCTTTGGCATAGCGTTCTGTGCATGCATGATTTCACCTAGATGACGGTTAATATCATTCTGGTTCACGTGCTTTCCGCTTCTCTCCATCTGGTCGATACATTCCTGCAACCGACGGGTAATTTCGTTTTTGTCTATCATATAGTCATTCTATTTTTGTCATGATTATATCTGCAAATCATTATTTACCACTTGCGTATTCCCAGTAGATGTCCGGCATAGCATCGCAAAAGCCATATCCACTGCTTTCCGTGTTCTTCAGCATTGCCTCAATACGTTTCTGAAACTTCGGCAGTAGATTGTTCTTTGATATATACTTCATTGTGGCTTCAAAATTACTTTCCGTAGAATCATAGAACGACTCCCATAAATCACCCCAAGCATCAGCCACCTCACAGGCATTCTCTACCAAATACAACATCCGGTCTGCAAGATTCTCTGGCGAAGGATGGAGCTTCCTGAAATCGGCAATTGCTTTCTTGCAGACGCTAAAACGACATTTTCCCTCGCCACGCTTCGGCCAAAACTCATTCCTTATAATCGCTTTATACTCCTTCAACTTCGCTTTCTCATCTGGATTCAAGAAGTACTCAAGGTACTCTTTGGCCTCCTTTCGGGCATCGTAGAGATCAAGAACAACGTCTATAACCTCACGTTTCTCTAAGGTTCCAAGATATTTCTTTAATGCAATTTTCGACATAAGCTAATGACTTAACACTTTTTTGGGTCACCACCATCCGGATCGTCATTAAGATTTTTCAGTCGCTTCACAGCCTTGTCAAAGTCACTCTCCAGCATACGCATCTCCCGTTCACGATAGATTTCAAACTCACGTTCTGCTTTCTCAATAGCCTCTTGATGTGATACGGTACCATTCCCTTCTAAGATATTCTTTCTTAATCGCAATATCTGATCGTCAAGGGCGGCTATCCAGTCAGCCATCGTCATAGGGTTCTGCTCCAATGCCTGAAACTCGGCATAATCGAGGAACTGAGAGGTAAGCAAGTTCAGCCGTTGTAGTTCCAACTCCGACAGATAGTTCTTAGCAATCTTCACGTCATCGCGCGTCACATAATTACCCTTAAAGTTAGTCATACCTACAAAAGGTTTCTCGTTATCCACACGTTCATAAATCAGCTCTGCTGCCGTATGTTCATGCACGGCATAGTGCATCTTATTCTGAACGGTAGCAAAGAACAACTTTGTCATTTGGGCTCTTGGGTCGTAGTCAGTCGATGTGGCATAGATGTCCGTTACCTGCTGATAGAAGTTGCGTTCGCTGCTGCGGATGTCGCGGATGCGCTGCAAGAGTTCCTTAAAGTATCGATTGCCACCTTGTTTCAGTCGCTCATCGTCCATCGTAAAGCCCTTTTGGATATACTCATGCAACCGCTGAGTAGCCCAACGACGGAAGCGTACAGCAATGGGCGACTGAACACGATAGCCCAAAGCTATGATTACATCAAGATTGTAATGGTCGATGTTTCGACGCACATGCCTTTTACCCTCTTGGCGAACTAATAAGAATTTCTTATAAGTTCCCTCTTTGTCAAGTTCTTTATCTGTATAGATGTTGGTGATATGCATGGAAACATTCTCCTGAGTAGTCTGGTAAATCGTAGCAAGCTGCTCCTGTGTCAGCCACACATCCTCATCTGCAAAGCGAGTATTCACACTCACCCTGCCTTCCTCATCCTTGTACAATATCAATTTATTCTCTTTGTCCATATTTCACATAACGTTTTTATTCCGTTCTGTATTACATCTTCTTCCATCGTTCTACCACCCTTCAGGCTGCTTTAGGCTTCTTCTAGCCATACTCATGAGTAAGGCAAAAAGTTCATCTTCAATACCTAGGAACTTGCACATTCCAACGTGTTTGGGATCCCTACCTTTACACACATAATGCGGTCTTCGGGATTGGGTATAAGTGCTTTTTGAGTCATATTATTCCATGTCATAATGGTTTTCGATATAGTTCTCATTCTTTCCTATAGCCAAGAGGATGATAATCATCAATAAGGGTGTTGCCAGAAGACTCAGGAGCACCCACACTACCACACTTCGGTTTCGCTTTTGCGCCATCACCGCAACAAGCACATACAAACCAACAGTTATGCCGATGACAAATAAAACACCTACGATGGCAATAATCATATAAAGTCCTTCATTTCCACTTGAACGGTCATAGTCGTATGTGCTGAAAGGATTGTCATCAATAGACTCTTCGACTACTTCATCTTCAACATTATAGTCTTTGAGTTTGAACTTAATCTTGAAGGATGGTGAGCCTCCAGGCATGTTTTCAGATTTGTAATAGTGATAGTTCCTATCATGTTCGTATGCTGGGATGTCAAGTTTTCTTGTCATCCCTGGAGCAATACTTATACGTCTGGTAAACTCTTCATAGTCCAGTTCTTTGCCAGACATATCAAGATACGTAATCAAGAAAACTACATTCGTCACTTCCTCACTGGAATTGTTTTTTAATGCCAATGTTCCCTCCCTGTCAAGCCATCCTTGTTCATAAGACACCATTGTAATGTCCTTTTCTAAATCCTTGTTGGCTGCCAAAGATGTGACTGCCATGAACACGCTCAAAAGAGCTACTGCAAATCTTCTTATTGCCATATTAATTTGAGTTTAAACTGTTACAAACAGATTCCTTATTTGACTATTTCTACTTTCCAACCCATTTTTAGAGCTGTGTTAATCTTATCCAAGATTTTCTTTTTGTCTTTCGTACTGCTATGTGTTAAGACATATAGACCAGGAGCAGCTTCGCGCTGGGCATGACCATATTTTTTATCCTTTGTTGTGGAAACCACGTTGATGCGACAGAATTTGACATCCAGTTCTCGAACTTTTAACAAGCCTGCCTCAATAATTGCAGAGGTGAATGTGGTGGCAGCATCGTGTTCCTGAAGAATAGAACCGTCTTTTCTACGGATACATAAACCTGTTTTGGGAGCCATCTGCGTTCTCTTAGTCTTCCTTGGACCGAATTCCTTGTGTTCAACTTCAGGGTCAGCTTCCAACCTTTTTGCATCAATCAACTCTGTAATATTAGTTTTACGTGACAATGATACACTAATTGGCTGCCCAGGATGGTAGTCAACCACCAGTACCAGCTCTCGTTGCACCTGCTTCAATGCAGGCTCAATGGTTTCTGTTACCACAGGAAGAATCTCTTTCTTAATAATATTTTCTTCCAGTTCACTTACCTGTCTCTCCAAGTCTTCATTCAGGGAGAGCCCTTCTTTCCGCAACGTTTCCATTGCCTTGTATAAATCGCCGAGTCGTGTCATAATTCTATATTATTAATTTGGTTTATTCACACTATGAATTAAATCTTTGCATCAAGAAGTCTATCTGCATCACATCATTAAACTCATAAATACCTTCATTATTCTTAATACGAATAATAGTATTATTTGCTTGTTCTTGAAGATAATGGTCAAGATGAACATTTGCAAGTATTGGAATAACCTCTAGATAGAAATGGTGTCCCATTATCCAGAAATCAAACATCCCGTATTTAGTAATATCCTCTCGCAGTTTTTCACCCATAGGTAAATATGGATGTTTCATATAATTCTCGTCTGGGGACAATATGATATTATTAAAACCATAAAAGACACGTAATTCTCCCTTATCATATCGTGCAAAATCACGTACAGCCTGAAATATACGATTATGCCCATCACCTGTTTCAAGATGATATTTTTGCAAAAACACTTCATACAGTCCCCTCTTGAACTGATGAGTTACATATTTTGAATTGAAATTGTTTTTTATTTTAATAAGATGATTACTATGGCGATATGTGAAATATGAGGAACTGAAATTTTTGTATGATTCAGAAGATAAATTTTTGCTAAACATACGTATTGCGCCAAAAATTTCTTTGAAAGCATGATCCATACATGGAACGCCTTGTCTTCCCTTAGGAGCTGTGCCAAAATAGTGGTTACAATCATCACAAACATCGTCAACTATTTCTTGGCCACCCAAAGCATGAGGAAGAATGTGAGCAATCGTATTAAATTCAACTTCTGGCTCCCTTTTTCCACACCAGATACATGTTTTCTTTTTCTTCTTAATCATATACAATAATCTTTTTCATAATCTTCTCGTGTAATAGGAGTATCTGGGTCAACAATGAGGACTTCATCGTAGGTCAGGCCGTAGAGTTGATAGACGATGAGGTCGATAGCGATTTCTTCTGCTTCTATTCCCATACCACACTTTTCAATAATTATTTTGTCAATCAACTTTACTATCTTATCTTTTTCCGTTGTTGGCACAACTGGAAGTGGAAGACGTGCTAATTGATTAGTCCTCATCTTTGTAAATGCACCTTGAGTCAAATCAAATGCGATCTTTTGAATATAAAATGTTGCAAATGTAGAGTTTAAAATCGCTAACAAAACCTTTAAATCACCAACATTATAAGCCAACTTTGGATAAATAGCATACAATGAACTTAAGAAATATCTATTATCTAAATCCAAACATGCAGTTATCCTTTTGCCAGCTTCTCGAATAGCAATTTTTTTACATTCATAAAAAGATTTGTTCTTCCAGTTCCTTGCCAACCAATCACCATACTTTATGTAGATGTTGTCTTCTTTAATAATATATCTATCAATTCCCTTTCCTCGAAGGGTTTTCTTCCAAGGCTCAGAAAGAGCAATAGCCGATTGTCTTACATATTCTTTATCGTTACCAGTTTTAATACATTGTCTCAAAAAGCATTTTTCACCCAAACTCGTCATTTTACTAAGTTTGTCAAACAGCTCCCTTTCCAAATCATTAAGTGAAATATCAAAAGTAAAGTTTTGGGTTTGTTCAACATCGGAAATATTCAGAAGACAATCTACAGAATTTCTTAAATCTGATACATTGCAAATACTTCTTTTTACTCCAATTTGTTGAACTTTAATCCCTTTGTACATTCGCAATATGCATGTGTGGACAACTGCTTCAAACACATCCATGCCAAAGTTTGTGATTTCTTGTAAACCATATTTATAAACAAGTTTACGTCTTAACTTTTGAGAATACAAATTAGATAGTATCGTATTAGGATTAATGAAGACAAGGGTACCTTTATCTTTTAATAACATCATTCCTCTTTCAATGAAAAGTTCATATAAATCAACATGCCCTTCTATTATAGAATAATGTTTTAGATATTTGTCTTTTTCTTCATTTCCTACAGAAACATAGGGAGGATTTGCTATTACAACATCAAATCCGTCCTTTATATCAAACATCCATTCAGAATCAAAGAACGGTGAAGATGCATTTTGGTCGAACATATCCCATGCAGCGAGTTGTTGCGCTTCTAAATTACCCACAGCTCCTATGTCTTCCAACATCGTTGCAAGTTCATCGCGAAGCTGAATAACACAATCTTTATATTTGCGTTTTGTTTTTACCGTTTTTGCACCAAATATACGATGCTTTGCCTCTTTCATTTCCTTTTCCTTTTTGCGGATAGCTTCGGAGTCAAAGAGGTTAGCTTCGCGTTTCTCTAATCCGACCAATGTGTTTGCTGCCACGAACTTTGCTTCGAGGTTAGGTAAAGGACGGATGCCGAAATTGTCAACAGGATTATTGTTTGTCTTCTGATCAACCACCAAGGAGATAAAGAAACGGAGTTTGCTTATCTGGATGGCAATAGGTTGGATATCTACACCATAGATGCAATTTTCTATAAGGTAGAGCTTACGAGCATAATCTGGACGATTGATGCTCTCATTAAAGCTACGTTCAATGTCAGCTACAATTTCTGCACGCTCTTCATCCGTCGCATTGCGGTAGGCCTCAGATGTTTCACTAATGGCATTGTTGAGCATCATGTCTTTCCATTGCTCGTTGTTGGGATCAAGCTGCCCTAGAATATGCACCATCTGTTGGAGCATACCCATCGGGAAAGCACCAGAACCACAGGCGGGATCGAGCACTTTACACTCATAGAGTGACTGCATAATCTGGCGTTTTTGGTCATCGGTCAGAGTCGGTCCCTCGTCCGTGTATTGAATCAGTTTTCGATATTCTGGTTCCAAGTCCTCACCTACTGTACGTTTCAGGTGAGCCACCAGGCTTTCATCCACCATATACTGTACAATCTCACGGGGCGTATAGAACGATCCTGTCTGCTTGCGAGCTGTTGTCTGCGTCTCTGGGTTGTAGGCTGCCAATAGGTTCTCAAACACTTTTCCCAATAGCTCTGGATCGAGTGACACTTCCTGGTCGAAGGGCGTATTCTCTTCTACTGTGAAGTTATAGCGCTTCAAGATATCGATGATACCTCGGGCACTGACCTTCTTTTTTTTCTTGTCGCCATACCATTCAGAGAGGTCGATGTTTTTGCCCACCTCGTCACCAAAGAACAGAAAATCAGGTATCACCAACTGGTCACTTATGGCTTTTCTGTCGGTGAAAGCATCAATATAAATGCCTTTGTCCTTGTCGTCCAAGCAGTCGAACAAACCACCATTCAGGAATGGTACATACTTGTTAGCCAGTTCCACAAACTTATCAGGATTGATAAACAAATCCTCATGACGCATCAACTTGTTATTGTCATAATCGCCACGACCATTGCGGAAACGACGTTCTGAAATGGTATCCTTACCCTCTGGAGTGATAGGACTGTTGAGCATGGCAAAGAAAAGATTTTGCAAAATGCCCTTATAATATTTGCTATCATAACTCTTGCCAAACAAATCTACTATGTCATGAGGTGTAAATCCTTCTATAAGTTCAGAGGCTATATATTGCTCGTCGAAGAACTCGTCGGGCACCAAATGACGCTGCTTGAGGAACCAGACAAAGATGAGTCGGGTTATCAAACGAATCATGGCTTCAGAATTGTACTTCTGATTATCCTCTAATGTTTTCAGATCATTGGGGAAACGTACAATCATGATGGCCCAAGCATACCAGTCGCTGAGTTCCTGATAGAATGCCTTGGTAAGCACCTCTACCGAAAAACGGTTGCGCAAATCCTCTACACTTACCACACGACCGTATTCATTCAAATATTTGTTAGGGGTATAATATGCGATACCCTTACCGAGAAAATAGGAGTAGCGATGAGGATTGGAGTAGCGGCGACTGATGCGAGAGGACTTTTCCGACTGGTCGAGTGTAATCTCAATCAGCGAGAAACGATAGTTGCTATCGTCATCCTTTGGCACAAAGAACACCAAAGCACGCTCGCAGAACTCATCAGCCAGCAGTCGGAAAGCCTCTTTCGTCAGACCTACACGGGCATCATGCTTTGAACTATGGAGCACTTCGTAAACGACCAAGCCAAGTGACTCACATTCTCCCAAGCGTGTTACTTGCTGAGTATATTGGAACTGAACCGGATTGTTTATAACACTTGACTCCTGCTGAAAATCCTCTGGTAGGAAACTGGTTCTCAGAAAGGAGAGAAACTCTGCGCGATTGTATGCTTTATTGAACTCCATATCTCGTATGCTACTTTAATTCTTCTGCTAATATGATTGACTCCTCACCATCATCCACATGATTACATGTTTCGATGATGCGGTTAATATAGTACTCGTCTATCTGATCAGGCAGCTTGTGGTAATCTGCTGGCTTCAGCTGATTGATAAAGCGAAGCTCATAACCAGAAAGACCATCATTCTGAATCACCTTCATCAGATCTTTAAGATAATCCGCAGGCAGGGCTTTGCGATTCAACATTACCTTAACCTTTTGCATGGCTTCCAGACGGATTTTCTCGTTTTTGTCTTTGACATCGCTGCTGAACAGGTGGGACTTGGTCAACTGATAGGCAGGCTCGAAAGATTCAGAGAGTGGCGAAGGCTGTTCGGACATCTCTGCTTCGAAAAGCCCAATGGCTTCTTCTGCTGTCAGCTGAACAATCAATCCTTCATCATTACCTATCTTAAAGACAAAGTCATTGCCCTTCTTACCAAACATCAAGACTCCTCTTCTCGACTTCTCTACGGAGCGACCTGTACGTGCACGATGGGGCAACTGCATAGCTTCTTCATAAAAATCAGTACCTTTGGCGGCATTCAGCAATTTCTGGTACTTAACGTCCCAAGATACTTCCTCGCTCTTTGCCATTTCTTTCCGGTATTGCTCCAAGAAATAGGACTGTATTTCCTCATCCATTGTCAGCACTTTGGTGTCTTCGCCCATAATGGCGTGAATCATAGCCATCTTTAGCGTAGAGATTTCCTTGGTGCGGGTTTCCGATTCGCCCACATCCGTAGGGAAATAGTTGTAGATATACAACTGGTTGAACACCTTCTTATTAACACGATTGATACGCCCTATACGCTGAATGATACGGGTCGGGTTGTAGGGTATGTCGTAGTTGATAACGGTTCCGGCGCGATGCAGGTTATATCCTTCAGAAATGGCATCGGTGGCTACCAGTATTTTATAGTCATCCCGTTGATACTCCTTTTTCTCTCCAGCATTGAAGTTAGCGTTGATGGTGTTCTTGTTAGCTTGAGAAGCATCTGCAGAGGTGTATTTGAATACGGGAAGACCGTAATCCCGCAAAGCCTCACCAAGATAATCGGCTGTATCGGCAAACTCTGTAAACACAATAATTTTGCGCTGGGGCTCCTTGGCAAGTTGTTTGTCCAAGATACCTTTGAACGATTCCAATTTGGGGTCGCTCATGATAGTCCCGTCCTCTCCGAACCATTTCTTCTGTATCTCTAAAAGGAGATCCATATCAGCCTTGATGTCTTCAACGAAGGACTCCTTGATATACTTCATGTCGATTTCAAAGAACCCACGTTTCTCGTATTTCTCGTAGGTCTCCGTGATGAGGTCGTTGCCATCATCATCGGTCTTATAGAAGTCATCTACATCGGGCAAGTTTCCTTTTTTATAAACAGGCATCTTGCCCTTTTCCTCAATCCATTTTAAGATTTGACGAGAACTACCTATCATATATTCCAATGACATACGGAAAGCATATTCAGAACTTTCAAAGCGACGCACGAGCAAACGACGCATGAATTTTGCGACGTTGGCTTGTCGTCCAAACAACAGATTCAGTTCTACGCCTGTCTTTTCTTCCAATAGATCGGAAAGTTCCTGTCTTAATTCTTCTTTAAGATATAAGACAGGAGAGTATCGGGCCGCCTTGAAGCGGTATTTCCCATCATCCCTGTGTCTGCCTTCATCTTCGCTGATACGGTCAAGCGTTTCAAGATACAGGTCTTTCAGACTGCTCAGGTCATAATCTAGTTCTATGGGGTCATTGGGAATAACCAATTGTATGTTCTGCTGTTTTAAGTCTTCTGCGTATTCGGGTATCTCCTTTAGGTCTATACGCGAACGGCGAATGACAAGTGGACTGATAATAGATCGAATCTCGTTAGCAATACGTCCAGCCTCATTTGAAACCTCTGCATCAGTTTTCTTCCCCTCGCGTTGGTCTTTCCGAAGTTGTTTGTAAGTAGTAATCAAATCTTTGAACTTGGCCCCCAAATTATCAACCGTCTTCAAGGTAGATTTTGTTGGAATTTGGAAAAGTTTAAGCATCGCATAAATATCATCAGGACGGTTGTTAAAGGGGGTTGCCGTCAACAACATCACCTTGTTACCCGAACAAAGCTGATGCAGAATGGTGTAGTCAATCGTGTATTCGTTACGGTAGCGGTGAGCCTCGTCAACAACTATCAGATACTGCTCGTCTGCCTTCACTATTCGTTCGTAATACTTCAAAGCCTCTTCCAACTTGCCGGTTGTATATATGGAAGCTGTAAAACCGAAGTCATCACGATAACTGCGCCATTGTTCTTCCAAGTGAGGCGGACAAACCACAAGTGTCCTCAGACGGAGATTACGAGCAACGGTAGAAGCGATGATACTTTTACCAAGTCCCACAACATCGGCCACTATCACACCATTGTGATTCTTAATGGCATTGATTGCCATCTGTACAGCGTCTGTTTGGTATTTCAGATTAGAGAATTTGCCATCAGTAATATCGTAAGGGGTCAGCAAGTTCTCTGTTGTGGGGATAGCAAAGTATTCCTTGAGTACACGGAGGTATATCTTGTAGGGGCTATACAGCTTTTCAAACCAGATTCGGTCAATAACCTTCGTGTCGAAGTCATCGACATGCTCCTTGTCGGCAATAATCATAGACTTCTCCCAAAGCTCCTCGAAAATGGTCTTCGCATCAGTATACGATTGCTTGTCATTGAAGCGAGCATTAATCTCTACACGACCAGCCAGGCCTTCGTAAGAAAGATTACTGGAACCAGTAATGACAGAGCCAGGGTCTTCACCTCCCTCGTTAATATCTTCGCGATAGTCAAAGATATACATCTTGGCATGACAAGGTTCGTCGGTCTTTCTGATTTCCAGGGTTCCGGCCTTTATCTTGTCATAGAATAGTTTGAAGGACTCTAGTTTTGGCTGGCTATCAAGGAAATCAGTTTCGTTAAACAGTCTTACGAAGTGGTTGTAGTAGTCATCTTTGAGCTGACTGCGAGATTTGTTATAATCGGCCAATGTATCTATCTCACGAATGTATTTTGTAATCCGTGTGTCTATATCAAGCCCAACAAGGATGCGTACATGTTTGTCTATCAGCTTCTCGGAAATAAGTTTATATCCAGAGAAATAGAAATACCCAACAAGCACATCCAAAGACTGACTCTTTGGAAGGATGCCGTTGATAATATCTGACAGCAACTTGTCTTTATTCGTTATAAAACTATTCTGCATCGTATATAAATTTCATTTCACATCATTTATCTTCATGCCTCATCAATCTCTAATGTGTCATCTCCGAACCTTCTTCGAACCATCTCCAAAGGTATAAGCTTGGATTACGCTCCGCCTATCCAACGCCTGCGATACTCCCTTCCTACTCCCTCACTACATTCGCAGAAGTTCATTGACGTTAACTTCAAGACATCTGGCAACCTCCATCAAGTTTTCCAAATTGGGCTGTGCACTGTTGGTACACCATTTGGACACCGTGGCTTGGTCAACGCCTATTTGCTCGGCCAACCACTTATTGGTGCGCTTCTTCTCTGCAAGCACTACTTTTAGACGATTTAAGTCTTTACCTTCCATGTTACACATTATTATAATATAGGATACAAAGATAACGTTTTTTCAGCAGAAAATATCAAGTTTTGTTAAAAATATGAGCGTACAGACAAAAATATTGGTCTTTTAACAAATTCTGAAAGCGAGAACAGCAAAAAGTCCCACCAGACTGACTGATGTAGTACTGTTTTCGCACCAAAATAATAAAAAGCAAGGGTTAAGCTTCAATTTTTTTCTCAAATTGTTTGTTATATTAAACAATTTTGTTTGTCTTTGCGCTCAATAAGATACAATTATGGGAAAGAAAAACCGCTACAGAAATACAAATACCCGCAAAGTTGTTAGAATCATATTCTATTCGTTGGGATGAACTATAAAAAAGTAGCATATTCTGCACGTTTTTTGTGAAAAATGTGTAACTTTACAGAGCAATTGAAACATGTGGCGAGCAAAGAGAAACTCGTTGACATCCAGTGGGATAATATAATCGCACGAGCATTTCTCAAGTTGAGCAAAAAGGCGCGGTACAAGTTGAACCGTCAAAGTGCTTATTTTCAAGTATTTGCACTTTCACTTACTTTCGAAAAGACTTTCGAAAATTAGCCATGTACCGATTAAATTCACAGAACGCTGATATTCAATTGATTGTCGATGGTGCATAGGTAAATGATGGGTGCTTTGCCGGAAGAGGTTCTTGCCCTGCGTAAGTCTGCTGAGCATGTCGTCAATTTACAGGAGAAGATGATAGTGTCACTACCTCCCGTCTCGTCAGCAAAGATGCAGAAGCTCGACAGAGAAAAGACAGTCATCAACCTGTATGTTGCAGGTCATCCCATTGATGAAGTATGGAGAGCCAGCGGTTTCAGAAGCCGAAGCTCTGTGTTTCGCATACTGAACAAGCATGGCATCAAGCTGAACCGTGGCAATCATTCTGGTCCAATCAAGAGAAAGGAATAAAAAATGGAAGATATTAGAAAGGTTTTCACGATTCTATGGGTTGGACCATTTGAGTCTTTTGCATCTTTGTACGAGTATTTGAATGACCCAAACACTTGTGATTGTCATTTGTTCAGTTTCTATTACTGTTCGGGCAGCAAAAAGGGTAAAGGGTATCCAATAAACAAAGATGACTATAGGTATTTTGGCCTCCATCGCTCAGAAACTCCAATACATATGAGAGTGGCTCCTTGGCATGAACATTTGAGAAATTTTCGAGAACCATTTTCTTTATGGATAGGTAGCTTTAGCGATTCTATTCAACAGACTCCAGAGAACATTGAGGATGTTGAAACTGTTTTCATTTCGACATATAAAGATGTCCTAACAGAGAATACACAAAAGAAAAAGGCAACCCCTAAAGAAAGCATCTGTATCATAAACCTTTGGTATAGGTCTAATGAGAAAAGATGGTTGAATAAGAAACGAGACATCAAGGTTTTCGATGATGTTCTTATTTATGAGGCAGAAAGCATGACCTATTCCAAAGGTAATTTGTCAATAGTTTAAATGATGGAAACATTCAAAGACGTTATATCAGGCGACCAACTGGTCTTGGTCGATTTCTTCGCCACATGGTGCCAGCCATGCAAGATGATGCACCCCATCTTAGAGCAGGTGAAGGAAGTGTTGGGTGACAGAATCCGCATCATCAAGGTAGATGTGGACAAGTACGGGGTGACTGCAAACCAATATGGCATACAGTCTGTGCCCACACTCATGTTGTTCAGACAGGGCGAAGTGCTGTGGAGAACGAGCGGCATAGTGCAGAAATCTGAGTTGTTGGCAACGATTGATCCATTCATGAAACAATGAAAGCATATACATTTATAGACAAAGGCAGGTTTGAATTGATTGACAAGCCCAAGCCGATGATTCAAGAACCTACCGATGCCATTGTCCGTGTGACCATGAGTAGCATCTGCACAAGTGACCTGCATATCAAGCACGGCAGCGTACCAAGGGCTGTGCCTGGCATTACCGTCGGGCATGAGATGGTGGGTGTTGTGGAAGAATTGGGCAGTGAAATCCAGGGATTCTGTAAAGACGACCATGTAACAGTGAACGTGGAAACTTTCTGCGGAGAATGTTTCTTCTGTAAGCATGGCTATGTGAACAACTGTACATCGCCACACGGTGGATGGGCACTTGGCTGCCGCATCGATGGCGGTCAGACGGAATACGTCCGTGTACCATTGGCACAGCAGGGATTGAACCGCATACCAGAAGGCGTGACCGATGAACAGGCATTGTTTGTGGGTGACATCCTCGCTACAGGCTTTTGGGCGGCACGTATCAGCGAAATCTCTACAGATGACACCGTGCTGATTATCGGAGCTGGACCTACGGGAATCTGCGCTCTGCTCTGCGTAATGCTGAAACATCCCAAGCGCATCATTGTCTGTGAGCAATCAGCTGAACGTCGGGCTTTCGTTAAAGCGCACTACCCCGATGTACTGCTGA
>SAMEA3663083__coassemble_568_pt1 | contig 17877 bp, 13 predicted proteins | sample SAMEA3663083__metabat2_high_PE_004 | metagenome-assembled genome bin SAMEA3663083 (sample SAMEA3663083) | pig gut metagenome | biome: pig gut; feature: pig-associated habitat; material: faeces | place: France | collected 2012 | reverse complement strand
TGTCTTTCTTGCAGCAAGTAGCTGCAGGTTTCATGCATCTCTTCTGTGTACTGTCTTTCTTGCAGCAAGTAGCTGCAGGTTTCATGCATCTCTTCTGTGTACTGTCCTTCTTGCAGCAAGTAGCTGCAGGTTTCATGCACCTTTTCTGTGTACTGTCCTTCTTGCAGCAAGTAGCTGCAGGTTTAGTACATTGCTGCTGTTTCTTGCAGCATGTCTGTGTCTGTGCGCTCGCACTGATATTAACCGCCAATGCCATGAAGGCGCACATTGCAATTCTAATAATTCTGCTCATAATACAATGTTTGTTTTATTAAGTTCATTCAAGTTTACTTATCCCTTCGGTCAGTGACCGTTGGTTCGCAAATTAAAACTTGCTCAAAGGAGTTTCCTTGAGCTTTGCGAAAAAACAAGTTGACAAGTCAACAAGTTATTAGTCGTTCTGGTCATTGACAAATTCAAACAAGAAAAGTAGTAACTTGTTGAATTTATTCAAAAACCGCAGAGTTTCTGTTCAAAAACCACCGAGTTTCTGTTCAAAAACCGCAGAGTTTCTGTTCAAAAACCACCGAGTTTTTTTTTGTAATCCACCTATTTCCTGTTCGTAATTGTAAATACAACCTTCAACTTTCAATTTTCCATCTTCAACCTCCCCTCCCCAGGGAGGGGCTGGGGATGGGTCTCAATTTTCAATTTTCAATGTCGAAAGTTCTCCCTACATTATTCCCAAAGCTCGAAGAATATCATTGAGGTTTGCCACTACCATCAGAAGCAGTAGCAGGGAAATGCCTATATATTCAGCTACTACAAGGAATTTCTCTCCAGGCTTCCGTCGCGTTATAATCTCGTACAGCAAGAAGAGCACATGTCCTCCGTCAAGAGCAGGTATTGGCAGTATGTTCATGAATGCAAGTATGATGCTGAGGAAAGCTGTCATTTTCCAGAACAGATACCAGTCCCATTCAGCTGGAAACATGTTGCCGATAGCTCCGAAACCACCAAGAGACTTGGCACCATCGGCAGAGAACATGTATCTCATGTCACCGACATATCCTTTAAGCACACTTATGCCATAGCGTATTCCTGCAGGAAAACTCTCAAGGAATCCATATCTGTCTGTAGTGATTTTGTAGAAGCTGCCAAGCGATGCCTGATAGACACCCATCTTGAGGTCTGGTGTAAGGGTGATGGCTATGGTGTCGATGGAGTTTTTCCTTTTTACTACGACCTGAGTGTTCCTTACCTTCATGGAGTCGGCTGTGGTAGTGGCTGTGGCAAGCATGTCCTGCAACCTGCCGCTCACATCATTGTATTCGTTCCATGAGTCAACTTGTCTGCCTGCAAGCGCCAGGATAACATCCCCCTTGGCAATGCCAGCCTTGGCAGCCGGTGAGTCTTTCATTACATCCTCAATCTTTGCAGGTATGAAAGGACGGACGAATGCCGGTTCACTCTTTATCATGTCGAGGAGGTTTAGATTTCCAGGCAGTGGTATGCTCATACGCTTACCGTCGCGTATGATATCTGCTCTTGTGCCATCTGCGAGACCACGGTATAGGTCTGGTGTGAAATCACGGAATGTCCCCTTGTCTGTTCCAAGCAGAATGTCATGGTCCTGGAATCCGAGTTCCTTTGCTGCACTGTTGAATTTCATGCCCATGGTCATGTCGCTCACCTTGTAGTATGACTCGCCCCATGTGAACATTATCATGGAATAGATGAACAGGGCGAGGAGGAAATTCACAAGGACACCACCTATCATGATAAGAAGACGCTGCCATGCAGGCTTTGAACGGAATTCCCACGGCTGAGGCTCTGAAGCCATCTGCTTGGTGTCGAAACTCTCGTCAATCATTCCCGCTATCTTGCAATAGCCGCCAAGCGGCAGCCATCCTATTCCATATTTGGTGTCGCTGTTGCGTGGTTTCCATTCAAAGATATGGAACCACGGGTCGAAGAAAAGATAGAATTTCTCTACTCTTACACCAAATAGTTTGGAGAAGAAGAAATGCCCTCCCTCGTGCAGAAGTACGAGAAGTGAGATTGAAAGCAGGAACTGAAGCAGTTTTATAAGAAATATTTCCATAAATTATTTTTATAAATAAGTATCTTGTTATATTAATCGCAAAGCAATCTCTCTTGCCTCATGGTCGGTGGCTACATAGTCGTCGTATGTCGGGGCACTGACGAATGGTGCTTTCCCCATTGTTGACTCAATAATTGATGCCACTTGCGGGAAACTGCATTTGCCGTTGCGGAAAGCCTCGTTGGCTATCTCGTTGGCGGCATTCAGCACACATGGCATGTTGCCACCCATGCGCAGCGACTCATAGGCGAGGGCAAGACATCTGAAACGCTCAGTGTCAGGTTTCTGAAAATCGAGTGACTTCCCTATAAGGTCAAGACGCTCTCCTTTGAGATGCAGTCTGTCAGGGAAAGAGAATGCATATTGTATGGGCATCCTCATGTCTGGAACCCCAAGCTGTGCTTTCACAGAACCGTCAGCAAACTGCACTGCACTGTGCACCACGCTTTGAGGATGTATGAGAACCTCTATGCGGTCAGCTTCCACTCCAAAGAGCCATTTAGCCTCTATAACCTCGAAACCTTTGTTCATGAGAGTGGCGGAGTCTATGGTTATTTTCGCCCCCATGTCCCATGTCGGGTGTCTTAGTGCATCATCGGCTGTCACTTGTGCCATCTGCTCTGCAGTGAATGTCCTGAAAGGACCTCCCGAACATGTAAGCAGAATCTTCTCAATGCTGTTGTCGCCCTCACCAACAATGCTCTGGAATATAGCGGAGTGCTCGCTATCGACAGGCAGTATTGGTACACGCTTCTCACGTGCCAAGCGGCATATAAGCTCTCCAGCCACGACAAGAGTCTCTTTGTTGGCAAGGCATATCTTTTTCCTTGCGTTGATGGCATGGATAGTGGGTGACAGTCCGGCAAATCCCACCATGGCGGTCAGCACCATGTCGATGGATGAGGACTCAACGACTTCGTCAAGAGCTTTGCTCCCTGCATATACCTTTATGTCCGGCATGTCAGAAAGGGCATCGCTCACTTTGTCGTAATATGCCTCGTTTGCAATGACCACGGTGTCAGGTTTGAACTCTCTTGCCTGGCATATGAGCATCTCCCACCTGTTGTTTGCCGTAAGGCAACTTGCCTCATAGCGGTCAGGATGCTGCCGTATGACATCGAGAGCCTGTGTCCCTATCGACCCCGTTGATCCTAATATGCATATTCTTTGTTTCATATTTTATTTTAAGTTGACAAGTTAACGAGTTGACAAGTAAACAAGTAAATTGTCTTTTTTAGTTGACAAGTATTTTTTTTAGTTGACAAGTTTACGAGTTAATAGCCTATTGTCTTAGCTTGCTATTGATAGAACAAGTAACAACTTGTCAACTTGTTTACTTGTCCACAGATTTACAACTCCAACAATCCTTCAGGCAGCAGCATTGTTACGGTCATAGCCTTGACGTCAATATTGGCAATAAGGTTGTCGTGGACCGGAATTAGAATGCTGTCTCCTTCGTTGGTTGACACTTCAAGCAGTGTGTTGGCAGTGGAGTCATCGATGGCAATTATTTTCCCTATTTCCTTATGAGTATTAGCGTCAACAACGGTGAACTGCTGTATCTGAGCCAGTGACATTTCGTCATCACTCTCTCCAGCTATCTCTCTCGGGAAATAGACATCGCATCCCGTCAAACGTCTTGCACCATCCTCTGTGTCAACATCACAGAACTTCATTATTACAGTGGTGTCGCTGCGGAAGCGATATTCCTCCATGAAGAAAGGCACGAGGATTCCGTCTATTTCCAGAACGAGATACTGTGCATCAGTCCTGTCGAAGACATCATCGGTTATGTATATGGTAGTCTCGCCTTTGTAACCGTGCGGCTTGCCAACCTTTCCAATTCTGTAAACACTCTCCTTTCGTATCATACCACTCTCGTTATCTTTGCCCCAAGGGCGTTGAGCCTTCCCTCTATGTTCTCATATCCACGGTCAATCTGCGCAATGTTGTCTATGCGGCTTGTGCCGTTGGCACTGAGTGCAGCAATAAGGAGGGCTATGCCGGCCCTGATGTCGGGACTCGACATTCTTCCAGCCCTTAGTCTTATATTGTGGTCATGTCCTACGACGACAGCCCTGTGTGGATCGCAAAGTATTATCTGCGCACCCATGTCAATGAGCTTGTCAACAAAGAAGAGACGGCTTTCAAACATTTTCTGGTGGAACAGCACACTGCCTCTTGCCTGTGTGGCAACAACAATGAGCACAGAGAGAAGGTCGGGTGTCAGTCCCGGCCAAGGCGCATCGCTAAGTGTCATGATGGAGCCATCGATGAAAGAGTCAACCTCCATGTGCTCAAGCCGTGGTATTATAAGGTCGTCTCCTTCAACATCCATTTTCACACCTAACCGGCGGAAGGCATCGGGGATTATGCCAAGATTGCCTATGGACACATCCTTTATCCTGATGCCGTCTCCCACCATTGCAGCCATTCCTATGAACGAACCTACTTCTATCATGTCTGGAAGAACAGCGTGGTCTGTGCCATGCAGGCTTTCCACTCCCTCTATGACAAGAAGGTTGGATGCTATGCCGCTTATCCGTGCACCCATGCCGTTGAGCATCAGGCATAATTGCTGGATGTAAGGTTCGCACGCAGCGTTGTATATCGTTGTCTTTCCTTCTGCCATGACAGCTGCCATGATGATATTGGCTGTTCCTGTGACAGATGCCTCGTCAAGGAGCATGTAAGTACCCTTAAGCTTCTGTGTCTGTATCTCATAGACGTTGCGTCTGTTATCGTGGATGAACTCTGCACCAAGATATTTGAATCCCAGGAAATGGGTGTCAAGTCTTCTCCTGCCTATCTTGTCGCCTCCCGGCTTGGCCACTACAGCCTTACCATAGCGTCCCAGCAGAGGACCTATCATGAGTACGCTTCCTCTGAGCGAAGAGCATTTCCTCACGAATTCATCACTTTGCAGGTAGTCAAGGTTCAGGTTGTCGGAGCAGAACGAATACGTTCCGTGCCCCTGCTTTTCAACCTTTACGCCAATATCCACTAAAAGCTGAATCAGGTTGTTGACATCAAGGATGTTCGGGATATTGCTTATCGTTACTTTCTCAGGTGTCAGCAGTGTGGCGCATATAACCTCAAGAGCCTCGTTCTTGGCACCTTGTGGAGTGATGGTGCCACTTAGTCTGTTGCCGCCTTCTATTATAAATGAGTCCATTTGTATTTCTCAGCTTTTTCTTCTTCTCTTGTTCTCCGAAAACTCTTTCTCATTGACTTTCTGAAACTTGAAAGTCTCAAGGTCAAGCTGTATGGCTCCGCCTGTGAAACGGGCAAGGTCGGTAGCCACTTTCTCGTCATCGGTAGAGCCATGGCTCCACTGCATGAGAGAACGTTTCATTTGGTTCGCTGTAATGCATACAAGAGCGTCCCTTTCAGGACCAGGCTCCATGGTGCGCAACCTGTCGAATACCTTGAACATCATCTTTCCATAATGTCTGACGGGTATGTCGTTGGCTGGATAGGCAAGAGGTTCCGGCTTGGAGGAAATCTTCTTTGCCTGTGACACGTCGCATGGATAGTCAATGTCGAGCTTGAAATCGCTAATAAGGGCAAGGTGGTCCCATAGCTTCATTTCGTAGTCCTCGTTCTCCCTTGTCTGGGGATTCATGCGCTCCATGATGCCAATGATGGTGTTGGCACATCGCTGTCTCTCCTCCTTTGTGGGAAGAGAGATGGCATGCTCCACCATTTTCTGTATCTCTCGTCCGTATTCAGGCAGAATGAGTTTCTCCCTCTTGGTGTTATAGTCTAATCCTTCTATGTTCATATCATTTCTTTTAGGGTTCAGGTTTTAAGGTCTTAGGTCATAAGGTTTCAGGTTTTAAGGTGAAATTACTTCATGACCTAACTTTTGTTGATTGCCTCCCCTCCCTTTTGGGTGGGGGGTGGAGGTGAGACTTTCCCTCCCGACATTTTGTTTCAAATGAGTTTCTTGGGTGTCTTCGCCACGAAATCCTTGAGATAGAACGGAACGAAATATGCCACATCCTCGAACTTCTCCATTGCCATGCACCTCTCAGCCAACGGGAACATGCTTGATGCCATGGGGCGTATTCCCTCTATCAGCCTTGCATTGGGATGTGATATGGCATCCATGCATTTTGCGGCACCATTGCCGAAGAAATAGACAGGATGCTTGTCAAGATACTCTCTGTAAGTGTCGGAATCTACAATGTCTGCTTGCGTCTCTCTAACCGTAGAGAGCGACTTGTCATAAATGCTTGCATAAACCTCCATCCGGCGAGCGTCTATCATGGGGCACAGCAACGCATCGTCCTCTACAGCCTGTTCTGCAAGGAGCACCGGCACGCACATCAGTTCCAGTGTGGGCACAGCGACAAGACTGATGCCTAAGCCATAGCATATTCCCTTTGCCATGGACACACCGATACGGAGTCCGGTGTAGGAACCGGGACCGCAGCTTACGGCAACGGCATCAACAGGAATGGCATGACTGTTGGCAAACGACAGCGCACTGTCAACGAACGTTCCGAGTTTCACCGCATGGTTGGGACCTTTGTCGTCAAAATCCTCGTATATGCAAGCTCCGTCCTGACTAAGTGCCACGGAACAGATGTCGGTGCTTGTCTCAATGTTCAGAATACATGACATGTTGGATAATACTTATTCATTCCATACCGGACACTTCTACGCTGTCATGCCAACATGTTTCTCTGTGTGGCAATGGCACAGAATCCGGTAAATAAAACGTTATATTTCAAAATAAAGTGCAAATATACTCTTTTTTCAGCCAAAAATAGTACTTTTGCAAAAATTTAACGTGAAAAGAGATATGATACAATCAATGACGGGCTACGGCAAGGCTGTAGTCACATACGGACAGAAGAAAATCAATGTAGAGGTAAAATCGCTCAATGGCAAGTCTATTGACATCTCTGCGCGCATAGCTCCGCTATACAGGGAGAAGGAGATGGAGATGAGGCAGATGGTGGCGAAGGCTCTTGTAAGAGGCAAGGTGGATTTCTCCATCTGGATTGAGAAAGAAGCTGACGCAGATGCCGTGGTCATCAACCCATCGATTGTCGAGAATTACTACAGGCAGATAAAGACCATCTCGCAAGAGAGGGGCATTCCGGAACCTCAGGACTGGTTTTCAACATTGCTCAGGATGCCGGATGTGACACTTAGGACAGAGCAGGAGGAACTTACCGACGAGGAGTGGGCGAAGGTAGTGGAATGTATCAACGCTGCACTGAGCCAGCTTTGCGATTTCAGGAAACAGGAAGGTGAGGCTTTGCAGAGAAAGTTCGAGGAGAAGATTGACAACATAGAGGCTTTGATGAAAAGCATAGAACCTTTCGAGGTTTCAAGGGTGGAGAAGATAAAGGCAAGAATCGTGGAAGGGCTGAAGAATATTCCAGAGGTGGAATACGACAAGAACAGGCTTGAGCAGGAACTCATATATTATATAGAGAAACTGGATATCAGTGAGGAGAAACAAAGGCTCGCCAACCATCTGAGATATTTCCGTGAGACAATGGAGGAGAATGATGCCGTAGGAAAGAAACTGGGATTCATAGCTCAGGAAATGGGCAGGGAGATAAACACTACCGGTTCAAAGAGCAATCAGGCTGAGATGCAGCAGATTGTAGTGAAGATGAAGGACGAACTGGAACAGATAAAAGAGCAGGTGCTTAATGCCTTGTGATAGGTTCCGCAGTAGGGCAAATGCGACACTTAAATCATTAATTCAAGCTTTTTCGCAAAACTCAAGCTGACAAGTCAACAAGTTGCTACTCTTATAGCTTGAGTCTTGACAAGAACCAGAAATACTAATAACTTGTCAACTTGTCAACTGACAGCATGTCGGAGACATGCGAAACTTAATACATTGAGATATGGTAAAGAACAAGGTTGTGATTTTCTCCGCACCAAGCGGTAGTGGAAAGAGTACTGTTATATCATGGTTGATGTCACATCAGGAACTGGGCCTGGCTTTCTCCGTGTCATGTACCAGCAGGGCGCCAAGAGGCACTGAGCGTGATGGAGTGGAGTATTTCTTCATTTCTCCAGAGGAGTTCAGGAGAAGGATAGAAAAAGATGATTTCTTAGAGTATGAAGAGGTGTATAAGGACAGGTTCTATGGTACTCTAAAGGAACAGGTGGAGAAACAGCTTGCCGCAGGTCAGAATGTGGTATTCGACGTTGACGTAAAGGGTGGCTGTAATATCAAGGAATATTTCGGAGACAGGGCACTGAGCATCTTCATAATGCCACCATCGGTCTATGAACTGAGGAAAAGACTTGAAGGTAGGGGAACAGATGCCCCGAATGTTATCGAAGACCGCATCGCAAGGGCTGAATATGAGATGTCGTTTGCCGACAAGTTTGACGTGGTGGTCGTTAACGACATCCTACAGGAGGCTGAGGATAAAGTCCTTGCCGTCATCAAGGACTTCCTTAACAGTTGACCCTCTTCATAAGAGTTACAAGAAAGAAACCATACAATGGGAATAAGGAAACCGCATATCCGCAAGACTGACATCATATTGCTGAGTGTTCAGCTATCAGTGTTTGTCATTCTTATTCTGGCTCCTGCCACTATAAAGAGCCTTTTGATGAAAGACACGCAGATAGACAAGAACATACTTGGCATGTCATATTTCACATTCGTTCCAATATTCGTTCTTTATATCGCCAATTTCTATTTCTTTATTCCTAAATGGTATCACAAGGGTAAGAAACTGCTGTTCTACATCTGCAACATTGCCATTATCCTCTTTGCAAACAGTTGGATGAAAGAAATATCCAACATGAATGTACCGGAATATATGATGCCTGGTTTCATGACATTCGTCTTGATGACCATAGCATTGCAGGTACTTACCATATTCACGGCATTCGGAATAAGATGGATTCTTAGAGCTAACGCACTGGAGATGGAACTGAGGGAGCAGAGACAGAAAAATGCAGAAGCTGAAGTGGCATGGCTGAAAAACCAGCTTAACCCGCATTTCCTTTTCAACACTCTTAACAACATCTCTGGACTTACGGCCGTGGATACTGAGAAAGCACAGGATGCCATAGCAAGGCTCAGCGACCTGCTGAGGTATGCGTTGTATGACAGCCAGAAACATCTTGTCACGACAGACATGGAGGTGGAATTCATGTTGAACTATATAGAGCTGATGAAGCTGCGGTGCAGCAGCCTTACTACGGTAACAACACATTTCGATGTGGCAAAGAAAACACTGATGCCTCCGCTGCTTTTTATCTCTCTCATAGAGAATGCTTTCAAGCATGGGGTAAGCAACACCAAGGACTCTTTCGTGGATATATGTCTCGTGACTGATGGTGAAGACATGACTTTCACATGCAGAAACTCTATGTTCCCTAAAGGTGGAGACGACCATAGTGGTTCTGGTATTGGACTGGAGAACACAAGGCGAAGGCTGGCATTGCTCTTTGCGGACAGGCACAAGTGGGAGCAGAAGGCTGACAGTGGTGAATTCCAGATAAAGATACAGATTAATGGATATTCCGTAAGCAAGTTGTGACTTGCTCAAAGCGTTGATGCCCTTTTTACTTAAGAGAATAAAATACGAGAGGATATGAAATGTATAGTCATTGACGATGAGCCGTTGGCCGCAAGTCTTATAGAGAATTTCGTGAAACGGACTCCTGGCTTGGAACTGACAGGGGCATACACCGACCCGGCAGAAGGATTCAATGCCATAAAGGAACAGTTGCCCGACATAGTGTTCCTTGACATACAGATGCCCGACATCAATGGTGTGGAACTGGCGAGAATGTTGCCGCAACAGGTATGCGTAATCTTCACTACGGCTTTCAAGGATTATGCTTTTGAAAGCTATGAGGTGGCTGCCACCGACTACCTGCTGAAACCTATACGCTATGACAAGTTCCTCAATGCCATAGAGAAGGTAAGGCAGAAGACCGTGTGTCGTGAGGAAAAAAGGCAGGACTATGCTTTTCTCAGGGTTGACGGTGAACTGTGCCGGGTGGATTACAAAGATATCATATATGTGTGCGGCATGAAAGACTATGTAATGTTCTATACGGAGATGCAGAAACGGCCGTTTGTAACGCATCTTACCATGAAGGCTGTTGAGGAGATGCTGCCAGACGATGATTTCATGCGTGTCAACAGGTCGTATATAATCTCTCTTGCAAAAATAAGGAAGATAGACAGGAACAGCTGCGTATATATTGGCGAGGAGATTATCCATGTGACAGACGCATACAAGGAAAAGTTCTCTTCATTCTTGGCTGAGAGAATGAAATGCCAGTAGTTTGACGTAAGTCAAGAAAATAAGGGATGTGTTGAAAATACAGAAACGCATGATAGTGAAGTTGTTGAAAACAAACTAACTTTGCATCGTGTTTTTCATGGTATTAGATTTAAGGTTTAACAGAAGTGGGAGTACAGCGGTACTCCTTTTTTTATTACCTGACACAAGTTTCTTATGTCTTCGACATGCTGTCAGTTAACAAGTTGACGAGTTGACAAGTTATTAGTATTTCTGGTTATTGTCAAACTCAAGCTATAAGAGTAGCAACTTGTTGACTTGTCAACTTGTTAACTATATGCAAGTTTTTTAACTTGCGAACGCAAAGCTTTGCAACCACCCACGCAAAGCTTTGCATCCGCTCCTGCAAAGCTTTGCAAGTGTCATCGCAATGCTTTGCGTGAATCAACGCAATGCTGGTAATGGCTTTTCGGGTTGTCATGCTACTTGTTCCTCGCCAGTTGGCATGACATCTCTTTCTCGGCATGCTCCGTAAGATTTGGAACATAATCCCTGACGGGCAGTCCTTTTCTTAAACGCTCCCTTATTTCAGTGCTGCTGATATTTATTAGGGGAGCTCCGCATAGGACACTGACGTTGGAAGGCAACGAACTACTGTCTATGTCGTCGCCCTTTCGTGGATAAATGCAGATTTGATAGTTGGATAATATGTCCTCAGAATGATACCACTTTTTGAAAACCGTCCAGTTGTCTCCGCCAATAAGAAGTGTGAAGAGGCAGTCGGGGTAGTCACGGCTTAGTGACTGAAGGGTGTTCCACATGTATGAAGGGTGGGGAAGGTGGAATTCATAGTCAGAGGCACAAAGGCGAGGCTCGTCTTTCAGAGCCTCTTCCACCATTTGCAGTCTCAGGTTGTCGTCAAGCAGGGTAGAGCAGTCCTTTAGTGGGTTGTGTGGCGACACGACATACCATATCTCGTCAAGGTCTCCTTCTCTCAGGAAAAACCTTCCCAGTTCCACATGACCATAATGAATGGGGTTGAATGAACCACCGTAAATACCCACTTTCCTTTTCATCTAATTATTGCTTTGCTGTTAGTTAATAAGTTGACAAGTTGTTAACTTTGAGCAAGTTTTTAACTTGCGAAACTTTATTGTTTCATTTCCATATTGTTGAGATTCTCCATCATGGACTTATGCTCTATCACATCATGCTTTATGTTGTTTCTCTTGTCTTTAGCCTTGAATTTCATGTTGCCGAAATTGTAGGTTACGTTCAGCATTACAGACGACATGGGTACATGGATCCTTTGCCTGTTCTGGAAATCCTTGCCTTTTGACCATGCGTCAAACCGCAGTTCCCCGTCTTTTGCAAGTCCCGCCATGCCTGAGATTCCTATGTTGAGCCTGTCCTTTAGCAGTGACTTGGAAAAATTCGCACTAATCATGTTGAAACCGGAGTTCCAACCCTGAAGGGTATATGTCTTGCTGTTGCTGATGAGATAGATACCGCTGTTTATCTCCCATGGCAGTTTGTGCTGGAGTCCAATCATCATGTTTGCCTGCCATCCGTGGTTATTGGTGTCGAGGGCTGTACTTCTGAAGTCGTTGTAGCTTGCACCGCCATTGAGAAAGACCTTCGTGTCTTTTGCTATCATGAGGTTTGCAAAGACATTGAGGCTTGTCTGTCGCCTCTTTACGATGTTGCCGTAGGTGGTGTTCAGAAGGTTGTCCTCATAGAAGGAGTATTGCTCTATGCCATTGTCGCAGATACTATGCTTGAGGGTGATGCTTGTCATGAACTTGGCACTGTAGAAGTTATACACCATTCCTATGTTGTGTGTCTTCTCAACGTCAAGGTCGGGATTACCATAGGAGATGCTTGTGGTGGACGACCTGTCAACGTATGGGTTGAGGTAGCTGATGCCTGGGCGTGCTATGCGCATGTCGTAGGTGAGTCCGATGTTCATGGCAGGAGCAAGCTGAAGACTTATGTTGGCTGTCGGTACGAGATTGCCGTAGTCGTTCTTGAAATTCTCACCTTTGCCTTTTCCGAATTCCACGTCTTGCCATGTATGTTCATATCTCAGTCCTGCCTTGGTACCCCATTTTCCCCATCTGCCGTCATATTCGGCATATCCTGCAAGTATGCTGTTTTTCTGGGTGTAGTCCATGCACAAGGCATCGTTGATGACATTCTCACCGTCCATTACGTTGAAGTAGTCTGACTGGCTCTCGTTGTTCCTTGCTATGAATTTTGCTCCTGCATTCAGGGTGTGTCCTTGTGCTATGGGGGTCGTGAAGTCAATCTGACCTGTATGCTCGGTCGATTTCTCCTTAGCCTTGGAGTGCATGTCGTTCATCGTCATGCCAGTGGGGATGTCGCCTACAAAAGTTTCTTCCTTGTATTCACGCCAGTTCTCGTTGGTAGTGGGATTGTGGGAGAAGAGATAAGTGAAGGTAATGGAACTGGAACGTTCCTTGTTCAGGAATCTCTGGTAGTCCATGCTGGCGTTGAATGATACTTTCTTGTTGTTCATCCTCATCCATTCCCCATACGAGAATCCCTTGCCGTATATGCCGCCGCTCATTGTCGTGTATGGGTCACCGCTGTTCTTCATGGTGAAGTCAGTGATGCCAGCTGTCAGTCCTATGTTGCTCATTGAGTCCGGCTCATATCCGAGTGTGATGTTTGCCATCTTGAATGGTATCTTCGTGTCGCTCTTCTGCTTGTAGTTCATGGTAGAGGTGCCTGCCTCTCCGTACTGCTCGCGTATGAACTCTATGTCTGTGTCTTTCGAGCGTGTTTGGTTTATGATGGCGTTGGCACTATAAGACAGCTTGCCTTCCTGTCCGCTTATGAATGCACCTCCACCCAACACCTTGGAGCCTGCCGTTATCCTCACGTTGCCGGTCATTCCGCTCATGTTGCTGTTGCCCTGTGCTCCGTCCATCACTATGTTAAGTACGCCTCCTGTTCCCTCGGCATCGTATTTAGCTCCGGGATTGGTGATGACTTCTATGCTCTTCACAGCCGAAGCAGGCATTGACTTGAATATCTGCGAAGGATTTGAGCTGAACATGAGGCTTGGCTTGCCGTTGACATAAACCTTGAATGACGAGGAGCCGTTGACGGTGATGTTGTCCTGTCCATCCACGGTGACCATTGGAACCTTGCGCAGCATGTCAAGGACGGTGGAAGTCTTGGAGTCGGCATCCTCCTTCACATTGTATGTCATCTTGTCGGTCTTCATCTTCACCAATGGCTTTTGTGCCACGACAACATATTCTTCCAGTGTCTGGTCTGCGAGGGTGTCGGTAGAGAGGTTGTTCTGTGCATTTACTGCAAGTGACATCGGGATGGCTATCGCCATAAGTACTGTTTTCTTTCTGTTCAATTCCATAATAAATACATTTGTTTTTTTCCCTTATGCAAAGATAGCCCCTTTAAGGCTATCCTTGCAAATGACTTTCGACCAAACAGTATGTTTCCTTAGACGAAAATCCCATTGTCATGTGTTTTATTCCGTTATTTGGCTATTTTCCAAGACTTGCCTCCCTGTCTGATGATTACTATGCCATGGCTGTCATCGTCCCTTGAGAGCCGTCTGCCGTCAATGGAGTAAATCTCGTAAGTCTTGTTCCAGTCAGGCATTTTGTCCTTTATTGTCACACCGCTGATGCCGGTTGTGTTCTTCTCGGCACATACCTTTACCCAATCTATCTCCCATGTGCCGGACACGGCATCTGTGCTCTTGTAGTGGAAGGCTATCTTGATTTTCTTGCCTGTGAAGTCTGCAAGGCTTATGGTGCCCGACTCGTTGAATGTCCAGTTGCTTCCTGAAGGCCATGCTATGCCTTCGAGTTTGGTGGCTACACCATCGCATTTTACTTCCACAGCCATCACCTCCTCAGGTGAAGACTGGAAGTTGAGGGCATGGTTGAAGTCAAGGGTAGCGTTCTTGTATTCTGTCAAGTCTATCTCCGGTGTGAGGAGTGAGCCTTCGGCAGCATGTGTTCCATTGCTGTAACCTGTTCCCACCCATCCATATTTGCTGGATAAAGTCCATATCTCGGCTCCTGTAGAGGGGGCGGCGACAGTTTCCACAGTGCATCCTCCGTCAGATGTCTTGTAATCAGCGTAGTAAAGTTCTGTAATCCCACCTGGCAGGTCACCGCTGCCACCGTTGTTGTAGTCTGTGGAGTGCTTTGTAGTAGCCGGGTCGAATGCGTAATCGATGCTGTCGCCCCATATATATTCCATAAGGTTGGGAAAATCTACAAATGGGTTTCTGTTTCCCTGTATCTTATACACAGCCTCGTTGCGGTCGGTCTCTGTCTTGTCAACAACGTCAGTCTTTGCCCAGCTGATAAGGAGGTCGGAAGCCCATTCCTGCAATGTGGGATATGTTCCGTTGGTCAGCATGTCCAGACCGTTGCTCGTCCATGTAAGGTTCTGGTAGGCTGTAGCCATGTACATATAGCCTCTGGCAAAGTCTCCTTTCCACTTGTCTGCCGGTTCCCACATCTGGGTGCCGTCGCTGCCGGTGCCAACTTTCGTGCAGCCATTGTCTATCTTCGTGTTAGTGACGACACCCATGGCATAGTTGCCCTTGCTGCTGTTTATTTTTGACTCGCAGGGCATGAGGTTGTATAGGTCTTTGTATGCCTGGTTGTTGGAACCTCCCCACCAGCTTTTGGGAAAGGAGTGCTCAATGTTCATTCCGCTAATCACTGCGCCGGCTGATGTGAAATAACGGATGTCGTTGCTGTACCTGTCAACAACCTGGTTGTTGGGGAGACGGTCTGTTGAATAGAACCCATCCCATGTGCTGCCGCTTCCGGAACCGTAGCTCAACACTTCGACGTCCTTGATGAGGTTATATACGGCGTTCTTGAGAGAAGAACCTTTCTTGCCTGCAAGAGAGGAGTAGTAACCCTCTGGAATCTGAGCTGTCGTGTATGAGCATATTGCCAGTACAGACAATAAAGCTGATAGTCTTTTTCCTTTTTTCATAATGTCATTTGATTTTTATGTTGCGAAGTTACAACTTTAACCTGACATAACCAAAATAACAACGTTAATATTCTTTCATTCAAGTTTCGCAAGTACTCAACTTTTGGAATTATTGCTCGCCATGCTCGCTAAGGAACTTGAAAGCCAAAACCAAAGAGAAGCTTGTTCTTGGCAAACCGCAAATAACATTTGGTTGTGACAAGGGCAAAAGATGCAGAAAAGCAAGAAAAGTAAAAAAAAAGACAAAATAATATCATGATATTTGATAAATTTATCTTACCTTTGCAAAATAAAGTATAAAAACGCTGTAATGCGTACTCAATAATACCATATTAATAACTACAAAACCGAAATTGAATTATGCAGTATGAGGAATATTACTAATACCTACACATAGCCACACCTTATTATATATATAGGGAAACGTTTTCATCGGGTGCAAGGTCATCCTAGTTTGCTTGAGCCATGCCTCGGGAATACAAGACAAGATGAAAGCTGGTGGGACAAGACCTGAAACAAACCTTCAGGCATTTTCAGTTAATATTATTAAAAATGGATTTATACTAATAATCTCTATAAATACTTAAGTATGAATTTGAATTTTAAGAAAACCATGCTGCTTATGAGTGCATGCACGGCGATTGGCGTTGCTTTCCCAGTTAACGCATCTGCCGAGTCATCCACAAGTGTTGCAATGCAACAACAGCAGCAGAAAACAGTGCAGGGTACCGTTACTGACGCCGCTGGTCCAGTCATTGGAGCAACAGTCATGGAAAAAGGTACAAGTAATGGAACTGTTACCGATTTTGACGGTAACTTCTCTCTCAGCGTAAAGCCGGGAGCGACTCTCGTTATTTCCTACGTGGGCTACACCACACAGGAAGTTGTGGTTGGAAACAACACTAAGTTCAATGTTACTCTTTCTGAGGACAACACAGCTCTCGAAGAGGTGGTAGTCGTTGGTTATGGTGTTCAGAAGAAGAAGCTCGTCACTGGTGCCACAGTTGAGGTGAAGGGCGAGAACATTCAGAAGCTTAACACTACCCAGGCTCTCGGCGCATTGCAGAGCCAGACCCCAGGTGTAAACATTCAGGCATCGTCAGGTCAGCCTGGTGATGGATTCAAGGTTACTATCCGTGGTGCCGGTACCAACGGCAACACTGCACCTCTCTACGTTATCGACGGTGTATCGGGTGGTGACATCAACAATATCAACCCTGCCGACATCGAGCGTATCGACGTGCTGAAGGATGCTGCCTCTTGTGCCATCTACGGTTCGGCTGCCGCCAACGGTGTTATCCTCGTTACCACAAAACAGGGTAAGGCAGGTAAGGTACAGGTTTCTTACGACGGATATCTGGGATGGTCAAACATCTATCGCCTGCCACAGATGCTTACCGCTGGAGAATATATGAAGGTGATGGACCTCGCCAAGTACAACTCGGGTGAGACTCCTTACAACTGGGCAGACTATTTCCAAGGCAACGAGCAGCTCCTCGCCGACTATCAGAGCGGCGCTAACCCCGGTACCAACTGGGTTGAGGCTCTGCGCAACAAGAACGCCGTTACTACCAGTCACTCTCTGAACATTACCGGTGGTTCCGACCTCTCGAAGTTCTCAATTGGTCTTGGCTATCAGTATCAGGATGGTGTATTCGGTGGCGACTATGCAAAGTCTGACTTCCGCCGCTTCACACTGCGCCTGAACTCTGAGCACGTTATCTACCGCAATTCAGAGGGAATGGACGTTGTCAAGGTGGGTGAGAACCTCTACTACGGTCACCGCCAGAAGCAGGGTCTTGACGATGGTAACCAGTATGCCAACCAGCTTTCTACCATGCTCCGTGCCAACCCGCTGATACCTATTTACAATAATGATGGCGATTTCTTCGGTTATGACGACTTGAAGAACTCTGGTTTCTTCAACTATACATCTTACGCTACCAATCCTCTTGCATCTTTGGTAAAGAACCAGAGTGCAAACAACAAGAGCGTAAATCACAACCTCGATGTTGTGGGCTATGTTGAAATCCAGCCTATCAAGGGTCTTATCTATCGTGGACAGGTGAGCTACAAGCAGAACACATGGTCATGGCGTAACTTCCTTGGAACATATCACCTCAACGACCAGGGTGACCAGCGCACCAACGAGTCTGCCACCAACCAACTTGGCACAGGTTGGAGCTGGGGAACAACTAATACCCTGAACTACAAGTTCGACATTGCCAAGGACAACCACTTCGACGTGCTCGTTGGTACCGAGTATGGCGAGAGCCGTCCTGACTTTGGATTCCAACTCAGCGCAACTGCTACAAGCGCTATCATTTCCGACTTCGACCATGCTTACATGACACTGATGAAGAACAACACATCAGCCACTGTATCTGGTCTGCCAAGCACCGACTCACGCGGTATGTCATACTTCGGACGTCTGAACTATGACTTCGCTGAGACGTATATGTTCTCTGCTATCATCCGTGCCGACGGTTCTTCAATGTTCGCTCCTGGCAAGCGCTGGGGTTACTTCCC
>SAMEA3663083__coassemble_525_pt1 | contig 19481 bp, 14 predicted proteins | sample SAMEA3663083__metabat2_high_PE_004 | metagenome-assembled genome bin SAMEA3663083 (sample SAMEA3663083) | pig gut metagenome | biome: pig gut; feature: pig-associated habitat; material: faeces | place: France | collected 2012 | reverse complement strand
TACTGCTTATGCAGTCGGAGTTGAAGGAAGACGTGACTGGTATCAACAAGGTGCGCGCACGTGCCGGACTTAGCCCGATATCAAGCTATTCGCTCAAGGCTCTTCAGGACGAGCGTCGTTGGGAGTTCGCTTGCGAGGGTATTCGTTGGAACGACATTCGCCGCTGGCACATTGCCTCTACAGTCCTCGACAAGCAAGAAGGTCAAGACATTTACTACTGCGGCTCACCTGCCAAGAACGAGGCAGCCAACCACAACGGAGGCTACAGCACACGCTACAAGGCAACTGCCGGATTCCAAAAGATGCCTGAAACACAGGTGGCACTCGGCACTGTTGTACAGAACGATGGTTGGACAGGTGCTGACTCTGAATACGGAGGCTGGTAATAAAAGAGATGTATAATCATTAATCAAATTGAAAAAGCAATGAAAAAATCAATTATATTCATGATGGCTGCCGTGGGCTTGCTCACTGCCTGCGATCCTTCAAAGGACGATATCAGCATGCCGGGCAACAGCCTGACAGAGCAGCAACTCTCCGATGGTTTCACCTTCAAGCAGTATGACGAGACATACACACAGGAGAAGGCAGACGGAAACTACTTCACCTTCTTCACCTCGCCTTCACGCGTGGTGCGCATCTATCAGGTAGATGCAGAGGGTGCGGAGACCACTCTGTTCTCTGGTGCAGCAAACGGTTCATTCAAGATTGTGCCTAAGCGCGGCAACCCAAGCGAACAGACTTTCTATGTAGAAACAAAGAACTTCGATGGTTCACTCGTGACCACAACTAAGACATGCAACGTCTATGTTCCGACAGATCTGACACCCGAAATGCGTATCCTCGCTTCTGACGCTTACGGATATAAGGTTTGGGAGTGGGATACAGAGTTCCGTACAGATGGTGCTGTATGGGGTAACCTCGGTTATGCTCCTGGCGAAGACTGGACAAGCGGTATCTGGTGGGGTTCTGACCCTGAAGGTCTCCTGACACAGTTGCAACATTCAGATACTGGCGTTGCAACAGGCGAAGAGAAAGCTGGCGCATATATGGAGTTCTACGACGATGGTAACATAAAGACCTACGATGCCGGTGGTAACCAGATTCGCAGCGGTAAGTACTCTGTACAGGGTTACACAGGCGAGAAGAACGTACCTTCTATTGATGGCACTGTTGCTAACTGGTCTTATGGTACTCTGAAGACTACAGAAGGTGCAATTCTCTTCCCATTCCAGATTAATGGTGGTGGAACCAAGCCTACAGAATTCGAAATCGTTAAACTTGATGCAAGCCATCTCCAGCTTATATATGCAGCTCCTGGCACAGCCGGTTGGGGCGAGGCCACATGGTGGGCATTCAAGAGTTCTTCTGACGCAGAGTGTGCTCTCACCGACTTCGGTACAAAGGCATGGACATGGGATACAGAACTCCGTGGTGGTTCTGTTTGGGGTAACCTTGGATATGCTCCTGGTGAAGACTGGACAAGCGGTATCTGGTGGGGTGCTACTCCTGAGGAACTCACTGGTCAGCTCCAGCACTCTGACACTGGCGTTGCTACAGGCGAGGAAAGCGCAGACGCTTACATGACATTCGACTGGAAGACCGGTACCGTTAAGTCGTACGATGGTTCTGGCAATGAAATCCGTAGCGGTAAGTTTGAAATCCAGAACTGGCAGATGGGTAAGCGCACACAGGCTTCTATCGACGGTTCTCTGACAAAGTGGGCTTACGGTACTCTCCATACCGACGCTGGTTCTATCCTCTTCCCGTTCCAAATTAACGGTGGTGGAACCAAACCTACCGACTTCGAAATCATGAAGGCAACTGATAGCCAACTGCAGCTTATCTACGCAGCTCCAGGAACAGCTGGCTGGGGTGAAGCTACATGGTGGGCATTCAAGAAAAAGTAATTATTTTTGATTTTCAAATACACAAATCCCCGTCTGGAATCCAATTTCCCAGACGGGGATTTTTCTCTCAATACATTTTGCTGTTTGGAAATGGCTACTCTTCTTGCTTGAATTTGTCAATGACCAGAACAACTAATAACTTGTTGACTTGTCAACTTGTTAACTCTGAGCAAGTTTTAACTTGCGAAACTTGAATAAGTGATTTCTGAAGAACTCAATTTAAGGAGTTAATCCAATAGTTTAGGAGCTATTAAGGGAATTCAAGACAACGTCCCTTCATAGCTCCTAAATTCATAACGGGTCAACATGTTCTAAACATAAGCGTCCTCATGTACCCCTGCAACAGCCCTGCCACTCGGGTCGTTCATGTTGAGGAAAGCCTTGTCCCATGCCAAGGCCTCAGCTGTACTGCAGGCCACACTTGGAACGCTTGGAACAGACTTTGCTGCTGAATCGGATGGGAAATGTTCTGCGAATATCGAGCGGTAATAATATTCCTCCTTGTTCTGTGGAGGATTGATTGGGAAACGTTCTGCTGCTTTCTCCATCTGTTCGTCACTTACCGCCGATGCAGTTATCTGCTTCAGCGTGTCAATCCACGAATATCCCACTCCATCGCTGAACTGCTCTTTCTGGCGCCAAGCCACTTCAGCAGGAAGCATGTCACTGAATGCCTCTCTAACTACCTTTTTCTCCATGACTGCACCTGGGCACATTTTCGCCTCTGGGTTCATGCGCATGGCAACATCAAGAAATTCCTTGTCAAGGAACGGAACACGTCCCTCTACTCCCCATGCCGACAGACTCTTGTTTGCCCTGAGGCAGTCATACATATATAACTTTGACAACTTTCTCACCGTCTCCTCATGGAAAGCCTTGGCATCAGGTGCCTTATGGAAATAGAGATAGCCACCGAATATCTCGTCGGCTCCTTCTCCTGAAAGCACCATCTTTATACCCATTGACTTTATGACTCTTGCAAGGAGATACATCGGTGTTGATGCCCTTACAGTTGTGACATCGTAGGTCTCTATGTAATATATGACATCACGAATAGCATCAAGTCCCTCCTGAATGGTATAGTTTATTTCATGGTGGACAGTTCCTATATGGTCAGCAACAAGACGCGCCTTGGCAAGGTCGGGTGCACCTTTGAGTCCAACAGCGAAAGAGTGAAGGCGCGGCCACCACGCAGGCGACTGGTTGCCGTCTTCTATTCTATGCTGTGAGAATTTTTCTGCCACGGCACTGATAACACTTGAATCCAATCCACCGCTGAGAAGTACTCCGTAAGGCACATCACTCATCAGCTGACGGCGCACTGCATCCTCAAGAGCGTCGTGGATGTCACAAACGGATGCTTTGTTGCCCTTGACATTGTCATACTGGAACCAGTCGCGGGTATAATAGCGTTTCATTCCCGGGGTCTTGCTCCAATAATAATGTCCAGGAAGGAAAGGCTCGTATCTCTCACACTGTCCCTCAAGAGCCTTCAGCTCACTTGCCACATATACTACACCATCGCTGTCATAGCCTATATACAATGGTATCACTCCTATCGGGTCACGTGCTATCAGATACTCATCCAACTCCACATCATAAAGACAGAATGCAAAGATACCGCTCAGACTCTCCACGAGTGGAGTGACGTCAGCCTCATCCTCCTTTCCCTGTTCCACCTTTCCACGCCATTCGCGGTAAAGGGCAAGAATCACCTCACAGTCACTGCCTGTCTGAAACTGGTATTTACCTTCAAACGACTTGCGTATGTCCTGATGATTGTAAATCTCACCATTCACAGCTAGCACCTGTTTCTTGTCGGGCGAGAACAAAGGCTGTCCTCCAGACTCTGGATCGACAATGGAAAGTCGCTCATGTGCAAGTATTGCGGAACCACCACAATATATTCCACTCCAGTCAGGTCCACGGTGACGTATCTTCTGACTCATTCTCAATGCTTTCTGCCTTAATTCCTGCGTCTGTTCTTTCAGACCCAGAATAGATACTATTCCACACATATTATATATATATTACTTTTATTGATTGCCACGTCCTCGCATCGACATCCATATTCCAAACCCGAAAATGGGGAATAAGGACTTTACTCATGCTAATGACGATGACAGGTTGTTTATGTTTGCAGTAAAAATACTCTAAAAAAACTTTGAGCATCTGTTTTTCATTCCTACGACTCCCCCCTCCCCCCTGAGATAGGATGGAGAGGGGGAGCTTAGTCATACTCACTCACCTTTATATAAGAAAGGAGAGATTTCAATTTATCAGTTGAAGCAGGACTCTCCGTGCTCGTAAATGTCGAGTCCTTCCTCCTCAATGCGCTTGTCAACTCTCAGACCAACAATCTTCTTCATACCGAAGAATATCACGATACCCATTACCAATGCCCATGCATCGATACAAAGGACGCCGAAGGCCTGTGCTCCAAGGAATCCCCAGCCATGACCATAGAAAAGTCCTGAGTCTATAGCAAGCATACCAGTCATCAATGTACCCAAGATACCACATACTCCATGAACGGTACTTGCACCTACAGGGTCGTCAACATGGAGCTTGCAGTCTATGAACTCTATTGAATAAACCAATACTATACCACATACGAGACCTATAATCACTGCGCCCACAGGAGAGACAAGGTCACAGCCGGCTGTGATTCCCACTAGTCCGGCAAGCACACCGTTCAGCGTAAGCGACAATGATGGTTTGCCATACTTAATCCATGTAGTAAACATGGTTGCAGTACCACCTGCCACGGCAGCAAGGTTAGTGGTCAGGAACACATGTGATATTGCCACTCTGTTCACCTCACCCGATGCTGCAAGCTGTGAGCCAGGGTTGAAGCCGAACCATCCAAACCACAGTATGAAGACACCCAATGCTGCTGTCAGGAGGTTATGTCCTGGAATAGCTCTGCTCTTGCCATCCTTGCCATATTTGCCAAGACGCGGACCAAGTGCTATAGCACCGACAAATGCGAGTACACCTCCTACTGAGTGAACAATGGCGGAACCTGCAAAGTCATGGAATGCTGCGCCGAAGGTGTTCATCATGAAACTGCCCTCTTCACCGTTGCACAGCCATCCTCCGCCCCATGTCCAGTGACCTTCGACAGGGTAAATAATCAGTGAAATAAATATTGAATATATCACATACATGTCAAACTTGGTGCGCTCTGCCATCGCTCCAGACACGATAGTGGCTGATGTGGCACAGAAGACTGTCTCGAAGATAAGGAATCCCTCAACAGGCAGGTCACCCGAATAGAATGACAAATCTCCGAAATTCGGCATTCCTATGAATCCCTCACCATTGCTTCCGAACATGAATCCGAAACCAATAAACCAGAATAGGAGCGAACCAAACATGAAATCCACGAAATTCTTGAAAAGAATGTTCGCCGTATTCTTACTGCGTGTGAATCCAGCCTCACAGAGTGCGAAACCTGGTTGCATGAAAAATACAAGCATTGCCGCAAGCAACATCCACACCGTATCCAATGATAAACCTAAATCCTGTACTGTCATAATCTTGTGTTTGATTTGTTGTTGTTACCCTTAAGCCACCTCGACAGCGACCTAATTCTTTTAATCATTTTTATTATCCCTCATTAATAATTACATAAACAGCCGTCAGCTCTCCTGCTCGGCATTATACAATGCAACGTCGCCACGCTCGCCTGTCCTGATGCGCACAGTGTCTTCAACTGGAATGACGAAAATCCTTCCATCACCAATCTCACCTGTCATGGCAGCCTTCTGAACTGCCGTAACCGTCTTCTCTACATTCTTGTCACGAACTACGATGTTGAGGAGCACACGCTCAATAGAACTGGTGTCGTACATCACACCACGATAGATTCTTGCCTGACGCATCTTACCCTCGCCACGTACATCATAGTAAGAGAACCACTCGATGTCGGCAGCAAGCAATGCTTCCTTGACTTCCTCGAACTTTGTCTTACGGATGATAGCTTCAATCTTTTTCATCTTTACCTCACTTTTTGACAGTTAATACTATTGACTATTTTACAACTTGTAAACTTTCGAGTGCAAAATTACTGCTTTTTGACAAATATTTAATCATGATTTTATCTTTTTGAAACTTACTTTTAATTCATTCTTACGTTTTGTTATCCTTTATATATCTACTTATTGCAATTTATCACGATAACAAAAGAATTTGTTTCTAATTGCAATTTTGAATACTTTTGTAGATAATTTCCATTAGCAAACACTTTGGCATACAAGCAAAATGTTGTAATTTTGCACCAAAATCAAAACAAAGTGCAATCAATCAAACAGACATTAATACAAAATGGCAAACAGCATAGAGTTTACAAAGATGCATGGTGCAGGTAATGATTACATATACGTCAACACCTATATATATAATATAGATGACCCTGCAAAGGTTGCTAAGGAATGGAGCAGATACCATACCGGAGTGGGAAGCGACGGACTCGTGCTTATTTGCAAGCCTACGACAGCAGCGGCAGACTTCAGAATGAGAATATTCAATGCCGACGGCAGCGAGGCTATGATGTGCGGCAACGCATCAAGGTGCATTGGCAAGTATCTATATGAAAAAGGTATATGCAAGAAAAGTTCCATAAAGCTGGAGACATTGTCTGGAGTTAAGGTTCTGGAACTTCACCTTAGCAAAGACGGGAAACATGTAGATACTGTGACTGTTGACATGCTTGAACCAAGGTTCAACGTGCCGGAGCAATACGCTCCTGGCTGCACAGGACAGTTGAATGCAGCCTTCAGGTCTTTCAAAGGAACATTCGTGTCGATGGGCAATCCACACTTCGTCATTTTCGTTGACAACGTAGAAGACATTGATATCACACGCTTCGGTCCAATCCTCGAGAACGACAAAGCGTTCCCTCAACGATGCAACATAGAGTTCGCACAGGTGACCACACAGAACACCATACGCACAAGGGTATGGGAAAGGGGCAGTGGAGTGACTATGGCATGCGGCACAGGAGCATGCGCCACAGCCGTAGCGGCATACAAGACAGGCCGTAGCGGCAGGACATCAACCATTGTCATGGACGGTGGCAGTCTGGAAATCACATGGAGCGAGGCTGACAGCCACGTATATATGACAGGACCGGCTGAATTCGTTTTCGACGGACGGATGGAACTGCCTGAATAAACAGACAATAAAGCAAACTTATCACAATACAGAAAAGAATGGCACTTATAAACGAACATTTCCTGAAACTGCAAAAGAACTATCTTTTCGCAGACATAGCAAAGAAGGTCAACGCCTTCAAGGTGTCACACCCTAAAGCCAATGTAATAAGTCTGGGCATCGGCGACGTGACACAACCCCTTTGCCCGGCTGTCATTGAGGCAATGCACAAGGCTGTCGATGACATGGCTACAAAGAAGAACTTCCACGGCTATGGTCCCGAACAGGGATATATATGGCTACGTGAAGCCATAGTGAAGAACGATTTTCTGCCAAGGGGCATTCATCTTGATGCTAACGAGATATTCGTAAATGACGGAGCAAAGAGCGATACAGGAAACATCGGCGAGTTGATTCGCTGGGACAACAGCATGGCTGTGACTGACCCTATATACCCGGTATATATCGACTCAAATGTCATGAACGGAAGGGCAGGAGTGTTTGAAAATGGCAGATGGAGCAACGTAACCTACATGCCATGCGACGAAAGCAACGAGTTCGTGCCTCAGATACCAGACCACAGGGTTGACATGATATACCTATGCTATCCCAACAACCCCACGGGAATGGTACTTCCAAAGGAGGAATTGAGAAAATGGGTCAACTATGCCATCAAGAACGACTCCGTCATCTTCTACGATGCTGCATACGAGGCATATATACAAGATCCCTCAATACCCCACTCCATATACGAGATAAGGGGTGCAAGGAAAGTGGCAATAGAGTTCCACAGCTATTCCAAGACAGCAGGATTCACCGGTATAAGGTGTGGCTACACCGTCATTCCAAAGGAGCTTCAGGTATCGACCATTGACGGACAGCTGCATCAGCTGAATCCTTTCTGGGACAGAAGGCAATGCACTAAGTTCAACGGCACGAGCTATATAAGCCAGAGGGCGGCAGAAGCCATATACACCCCAGAAGGCAAGAAGCAGGTGTGCGAAACCATTAGTTACTACATGGAGAACGCCCGCATCATGAGAGAGACGCTCACACGTCTGGGACTTAAGGTTTATGGTGGAGAGAATGCTCCATACTTATGGGTGAAGACTCTTGACGGCACCGACAGCTGGAGGTTCTTTGAACAGATGCTCTACAATGCGCAGGTGGTATGCACACCAGGCGTGGGATTCGGTCCTGCCGGCGAAGGCTACATAAGACTGACAGCCTTTGGCGAGAGGGAAGACTGCAAGGAGGCTATGCGACGCATAGGAGAATGGCTCATGATAGGCAAATGAGAAAGTCTGTGGACAATCCACAGAATATAATAACACAAACACAAAAAGGTAAAAGATTATGGTAACATTGAGAAAAACAGGATTGCTGCTTGGCGCACTGATGGTGCTGGGCATGGGAGCAAAAGCTCAGGATGAAGTAGAGGCTACCGTAGCTGCGGACATTGTCAGCCAGTATGTATGGCGTGGACAGGATTTGGGACATGCCAGCCTGCAACCAACATTAGGACTGTCCTATAAAGGCTTGTCGTTGACAGGTTGGGGAAGCATAGGCATTTCAGAGCCAAAGGATACCAAGGAGTTCGACCTTACGCTGTCATACACCACCGGTAATTTCAACATCGGCATAACAGACTACTGGTTTGACTACAACGATGGTGGAGACAGGTATTTCGAGTATGCCGCCCACAAGACAAACCATGTCTTCGAGGCTACCGTGGGATATGATTTCGGTTTCGCCTCCCTGCAGTGGTACACAAATTTCGCCGGTGCAGACGGCACGAACAAGGATGGTGAAAGGGCTTATTCCTCATACGTAGAGGCTAACGTGCCTTTCAAACTTGCCGGATGCGACTGGAATGCAACTGTTGGAGCTGTACCTTATGCCACATCCTTCTATGCTGACGCAAGCAACTTCGCTGTCACCAACGTGTCTCTCAAGGCATCCAAGGACATAAAGATTACGGACTCTTTCAGCGTGCCTGTATTCGCTGCCGTAACAGCAAACCCAAGCACAGAGAAGGCATACTTCGTATTCGGTCTCACATTGCAGCCGTAACGACAACGAGTCATCAGGTCAGCATGACGAAATCTCAATCAATGAGACGACAAGAGATTCCATTCCTTGGCTGACGACACTCGGTAAAGACATAAATTACCTTCCTTTAAAAAAGATTATTTGTGGACAGAAGAGAGACATGGCGGAAAGCTTTTTATGCCATAAGTCAAAGAATACGGCACTCCATGTCTTTCTTTTGAAATAAAAACTTTAACTTTGCATTCGCAAACTTAAGTTAAGACACAAAACAAGGAAAAAAAAGAAAAGTCAAACCATAAAAGAATCAAGAACAATGGCAAATTTAAGATTTGATGTTGTAGCAGAGGCAGCAAAGAAAAAACCTCTGGAGGTAATCGCTCCAACAGAGCGTCCGTCTGAGTACTTCGGAAAGAATGTATTCAATCGTGCAAAGATGTACAAGTATCTGCCACGCGATGTCTATGAGAAACTCATCGACGTAATTGACAATGGCTCACGCCTTGACCGTTCTATCGCTGACGCTGTGGCAAAAGGTATCAAGCAGTGGGCTGACGACAACGGCGTCACACACTACACTCACTGGTTCCAGCCACTCACGGAAGGAACGGCCGAGAAGCACGATGCTTTCATAGAGCACGACGGCAAGGGTGGAATGATTGAGGACTTCTCCGGCAAGCTGCTGGTACAGCAGGAACCAGATGCCAGCTCGTTCCCATCAGGCGGTATAAGGAACACTTTCGAGGCACGTGGCTATTCCGCATGGGATCCAACGTCTCCTGTGTTCATTATTGACGACACACTCTGTATCCCTACAATATTCATATCATATACCGGTGAGGCTCTTGACTACAAGGCACCACTGCTCAGATCTCTTCATGCAGTCAACGTGGCAGCTACGGATGTGTGCCACTATTTCTATCCTGACGTGAAGAAGGTTACATCAAATCTTGGATGGGAACAGGAGTATTTCCTTGTTGACGAAGGACTATATACGGCACGCCCTGACCTCATGCTTACAGGACGCACCCTCATGGGACATGACTCTGCAAAGAACCAGCAGATGGAAGACCACTATTTCGGAACTATTCCAGAGCGTGTACAGGCTTTCATGAAAGACTTGGAGATACAGGCTCTTGAACTGGGCATTCCTTGCAAGACACGCCATAACGAGGTGGCTCCAAACCAGTTCGAGGTGGCTCCAATCTTTGAGGAAACCAACCTGGCTGTTGACCACAACATGTTGCTCATGTCACTCATGAAGAAAGTGGCACGTCACCATGGCTTCCGTGCACTGCTCCATGAGAAACCTTTCGCAGGCATCAACGGCTCGGGCAAGCACAACAACTGGTCGCTGAGCACAGACACTGGCGTTCTCCTTCACGGACCTGGCAAGACACCTGAGGACAACCTGCGCTTCGTTGTCTTCATAGTGGAAACTCTCATGGGTGTATATAAGCACAACGGACTGCTCAAGGCTTCCATCATGAGTGCTACAAATGCTCATCGTCTTGGTGCCAACGAGGCTCCGCCAGCCATCATCTCGTCATTCCTCGGCAAGCAGCTCAGTGACCTGCTCTACCACATTGAGCATTCTGATACCGACGACCTCTTCAACGTTGCCGGAAAACAGGGACTTAAGATGGACATTCCAGAGATACCTGAGTTGCTCATCGACAACACCGACCGTAACAGAACATCACCATTCGCATTCACAGGAAACAGATTCGAGTTCCGTGCCGTAGGTTCTGAGGCTAACTGCGCTTCTGCAATGATAGTTCTCAACACTGCCGTGGCTGAAGCTCTCGTCAACTTCAAGAAGCGTGTTGACGCTCTAATCGAGGGTGGCAAGGACAAGGTGGAAGCTATCATCGAGGTGGTACGCGAGGACATAAAGACATGCAAGCCAATACACTTTGATGGCAACGGCTACTCTGACGAGTGGGTAGAAGAGGCTACAAAGCGTGGTCTAGACGTTGAGAAGAGCTGCCCGGTAATATTCGAGCGTTATCTCGACGAGGACAGCATCAAGATGTTCGAGGACATGGATGTCATGAAGAGAAACGAGCTGGAGGCAAGAAACGAGGTTAAATGGGAGACATACACAAAGAAGATTCAGATAGAGGCACGTGTTCTCGGCGACCTCACCATGAACCATATCATCCCTGTGGCTACTCACTACCAGAGCCAGCTTGCCAAGAACGTTGAGAACATGTTCGACATCTTCGGCAAGGACGAGGCTAAGGAACTGACTGCAAGGAACGTGAAGATCATCAAGGAAATTGCGGAACGCACTCAGAGAATAGAGATTGGTGTGGAGGAGCTTGTCAACGCACGCAAGGTTGCCAACAAGATAGAGAGCGAACACGACAAGGCTATTGCCTACCACGACACTGTCGCTCCCAAGCTGGAGTCGATACGCTACGAGATAGACAAGCTCGAGCTTATCGTGAGCGACGAACTCTGGACTCTGCCTAAGTACCGTGAGTTGCTCTTCATAAGATAAAGTTTGTTAGTTGACGAGACAACAGAAACAGGACCATAAACTGAAAGGGTATTGACTTGTCTTCCGAAAGAGTATTAACTCGTTGACTTGTCAACTTGTTTACTCGTCAACTAAAAGAAAATACGCAGACAATCTATTTCTTTTATTGGTTGTTTAAGTTTGCGGCGGGGTTTCATCGTGAGATGGAATCCCGTTTTATTATCCTTAAACAAACATAAGTAGCAACTGCAATAGTATTGCGTTGACACTTGCAAAGCATTGCGATGACACTTGCAAAGCTTTGCGTTGACACTTGCAAAGCATTGCATTCCTACTTGCATGGCTTTGCGCAATTCTCCAAATAGTGGAAACTATTTCGGGGCACCCGTAAAATTCCCGAACTCCATCTGATAGCAGCAGGCTCTTTGTTGGTATAATGACTGATTTTGGTTAAGTCATTTTGCTGTTTGGAAAAGATGTCGTGTATTTGTAGCGTAACCTGTCGCAGTAGAAATTGCGTGATTACTCAAAATACTAATGGATAAGCGTAAATATGGAAAGAGTAAATTGTTTGTCCTGTCAATATCCTACTAAAACATTTTGTGAATTCAAAAAGAAATAGTAATTTCGCAGTGTGAAATACTAAATGACACGAAAAATTGACGAAAGTGGAAACGTCAGGGTAGGTATGACTCTGTCTTGAAGTTTCCGTAACAACCTGTAAATAATGAAAACAATGAAGATAATAGCGAGTGTAATGACACTCATGGCATTGGTGCTTGTAGGATGCACAAGTTCACAGAAACCTGTTACTGGGAAATGTCATATCACAGGTTCGGCAAACTCACGCTTTGATGGCAAGAAGATATTTCTTGTTCCTATAACACGTCCTGCAACTATGGAGACGGTGGATTCCGTGGTCATTTCCAATGGTAAGTTTGAGTTTACTGCTGATACATGTGATATGCGTGTGATTCGTCTTGACTATCATTTTCGCAACAATGTGCAGGATTTGCTCGTGGTTACCGAACCAGGAGAGTTGCTCGTAACCATTGACTCCATCAGCAGCTGCAAGGGAACACCTCAGAATGACTCCCTTCAGCATTGGAAAGAGATGACCGAACGTTTCAATATGGAGTGCTTTCCATTCATGATTAACGGCAGGAATGCTGACAAGGCAGGAGACAAACAGACTGCCGAAATGATGAAAGGCAAACTTGACAGTCTGCGCAATGACTATCGCCGCCGTTCACACATCTTTGCCGAGAGTCTGGAGGAAGGACCATTGCGCGAGTTCCTGATGAAACAGTTTCCCAAGACTTACAAACAGAAGATGCCGGACGGAAGCATAAAAGAGATGCCATTCTTCCACTAATCATCCATCATAAACTTAATACCAAAAGACACTACAGTGGTTAAGAATAGAGAATTGTTAAAGGTGGCAATATCGGCAGCTTTCGGCATCGCCGTATTCTTTTTCTGGCTGTTTGGCTATCCTCAAGCCCTTAACTACCATGAGGAAAATCAGCTGTTCCTTTTTACGTGTGACTATTTTTTCAGGGACATCTCCGTTGTGGGAGGACTTGCTGATTATGTAGCCGAGTCAATAGTACAGTTCTATTATATACCTTGGATAGGAGCCGTGATGCTTGGTATCTTGTATGGTACAATGCAATGGCTTGTTTGGAAAGTCTTTTACAGATTTGGAGGCAGCTATGTCCTTTCGTTCCTTCCCCCATTGCTATTATTATGGCACATGGGTGACATCAATGCAATGCTGTCATTGCCGGTGGCATTAACTCTTGTCCTTGCACTGTTTGTCTTGATACGCAACAGATTTCTGTTGGCAGATGTCGTTATATTGCCGGTTGCTTATTGGTATGTAGGACCGGTAGTTGCAGTATATGCCTTGTTGCGTATGATAGGAAGAGGCTGGAGGGTGTCCATTGTTTATCTTGCCGGCTTTTTTGTATGTTCGGTGGTGGCATATTGGCAACTCTCTTATCAGTACCCTTACAGTATGGTCCTTACAGGCGTAAACTATTATTTCCGACCGTTGTATCATCCTTGTCTGCAATTTGTGGCACCATTGTCCATACCAGCCATTTCTACAGTCACACATTTTTTTAAGGCTAAGACAGGATGGAGAAAGCCTCTTTCCGTATTGCAAGTTGTAATGGTTGTCGCAATAGGTGTGTCAGCCTGGACAATGGGATATGACAAGGATATGTACGAGTTGCTTATGCAGGACAAACTCGTGCGAGAGGGAAAATGGAATGAAATAATCTCAAGGGCAGAGAAATATCAAGTGCCTACATCCTTCAGCAGCAATTGTGTCAATCTTGCCCTTGCTTCGACACGACAACTTGCCGACAGGATGTTTGATTTCTACCAGAGTGGTGAGGATGCCCTTGTGGCACCCCGAATGAGGGATAACATGTCGTCCTATCCGACAATGGAGACGTTCTGGAGACTTGGTATGGTTAATTCATCCTTGCGTTATGCCTCAGACCTTCAGGAGTCTATTCTCAACGCAAGGAAAAGTGGAAGGCTTACCAAGCGCATAGTACAGTGCCAGATGGTCAATGGCAGGTATGCAATAGCCCGCAAGAATATCGACCTGCTAAGACACTCACTCTTCTATTCTGAATGGGCGACTAAGGCAGAAGCTATGCTTGGCGACGAGGCAGCCATTGACAATGACAATGAACTTGGAAGGGTAAGGCAATTGCGTTTCCGGAAGGAAATGGTTTATAGTTACGACGAGATAGACAAAATGTGTGGCTTACTCTTCATAGACAACAACTCCAACAAGATGGCACTCGACTATTTCATGGGAAATATGCTCCTGAAGGGAAACATTCAGGGATTCATGCAGTATATGTCATGGGTACAGCAATATGGTGGCTATTATGAAATGCCACGCGGTTATAAGGATGCAGTGAACTGCATACAGAAGCATGGCAATGCTCCTGGTTCCCGCTATGCGGAATATGTCAGAAGGATGATGGACGGGAAAGGAGGTCAGGAATGAGAAAAGTTATATTATATATAATGTGTGTAGTAGCGGTGTCCTTGTTCTCATGCACACCGACAGTGGAGAATGCTAAAAAGGTTGACAGGCGGCCTTCCATATATCCAGACTATTTGGGAGTGACCATACCGGCAGGTATTGCTCCTCTCAATTTCACTGTCATTGGCAAGGATGTCGATGCCGTCGATGTCGTGGCAAGGGGCTCCAAAGGAGGTGAGATACATGTGGCTGGCGATTATGCAAAGTTCGACATAGACGAATGGCATGAGCTGACAGAGAAAAACGCAGGTGGAAAGATAAGTGTCAGGGTTTGTGCCAGGGAAGATGGAGAATGGAGTGAATATAAGGAATTCCCCATATATGTCAGCAGTTATCGCCTTGATGAATATGGTGTCACATACAGGCGCATCCCGCCTGGATATGAGGTGGGAGGAAATATAGGACTATACCAGCGTAACATCCATAATTTCGATGAGACACCGATGATAACAGAGACGGCTGTGCCTGGAAGATGTTTCAACTGCCACACACCGGACAGGACAAATCCGCACCACTTCACCATGCAGGTGAGGGGAGACGGAGGTGGAACTCTCGTCCAGAAAGATGGCAAGCAGACATGGTATAATACAAAGACAGACAGTACCAAGGCAGCCGGAAGCTATGCTTATTGGCATCCTGATGGAAATTATGTGGCTTATGCCACTAATTCCGTACATCAGTGTTTCTTTGTCGGAAAGCATAAGCCTATTGAGGTCTATCACCTCTTCAGCAACATTGTGCTGCTTGACACCCGCACCCATGAACTCGTACTTGACCAGCGTCTTATGACACCAGACTGGCTTGAGATATTCCCATCCTTCAGTCCTGACGGCAAAATCCTTTATTACAGCACATCAAGAGCCTGCAATGTTCCTGCTGAGTATCAGAAGGTGAAATGCTCCGTTGTCTCTCTGCCTTTCAATGCAGCAACAGGCACGTTTGGCGAGAGAGCGGACACACTCCTCAACGGTGAGAAGGACAACAAAAGCTATGTGCTTGCACGACCTTCCTATGATGGCAGGTGGCTTATGTTTGTGAGGTGTGGCAGGAGCAATTTCCCGATAGCCCAGCCAGATGCTGATTTATGGATAATGGATTTGAAAAGCCGTAAGGCTAAGCCGCTTGAAGCTGTGAACAGCCGGCATACAGAGAGTTATCCCAACTGGAATGGCAATTCCCACTGGATAGTGTTCAGCAGCAAGAGACAGGATGGCATGTACACCCGCCTTTATTTCTCTTGTGTCGATGACAAGGGCAATGCCACAAAACCATTCCTTTTGCCACAGGAGAATCCAATGAAGTATTACCATGAACTTTTCGATGCTTACAATGTGCCTGATTTTACAAAGGACAAGGTGGATTTCGATGTGAGGACGGCACGGGATGTAATATTCTCTGACAACAGACAAGAGGTGAGGATAAGATAAATGACCTAAACACGATTTAGTATGATGAAGAAAATATTATCCAAATACTGGAAAATAGCGTTGCTTGTAGCATTTGCCTTGTCAGTAGTGGCATTCTGGAGCGTAGGCTATTCTTCTGCTCTTGCCTATCAGGAACAGTTCCAGATGTTCCTTTTGGATGGAGCATATTTCTATGGAAGGATTATGCTTCCAGGAGGATTGGCGGCATACATAGCTGAATTTCTGACACAGTTCTATCTGATACCTGTAATGGGAGGATGTATCATTGCTGTAGTCTTTGTCCTCATTCAGCTTGTCGTCTTCATGTTGGCACGTCGTAACGTCAGCAAATCTGTTGAAAGCCCTCTCGCCTTCCTGCTATGCTTCGTCCCTTCGCTGATGCTATGGCATGTGATGGGTGACGAGAGCGTCATGCCGGCTTTCGGAATGTCTCTTCTGTTAGCTCTCGCTTTCTTGGTTCCTGTGCCTCGGCGTATGACGCAATTGTCTGTATATGCACTACTTGCCATTCCTGTAGCCTATTGGGTCGTGGGACCTATTGCTGTGTTGCTGCCTGTTTATGTAGGAGTCAGGACATACCGCAGTAATGTGGGAAGGATGAAGGCGTTGGCTGTCATGGGACTTGCCTTATTGTATCTTATTCTCATAATACTCTTGAGCCATTATCTTGTGCCTTATTCAAGCAAACAGCTTTTCTCGGGACTTTTCTACTATCGATTCCCGATTATTCTTCCTTATTCATTTATTCTCATAACGGTTGTCTGCATCTTGCTTGTGGCGGTGCCGCTCACCATTCCTTCTGCTCTGAACAAGTTCAAAAGATGGCTTGTCCCGGCTCTTGCCATCGTATTGGCTGGCATGGCTGTCTTGACGATTCCAATGGGATACGACAAGAAATCCTATGAGCTTATAGATTATGACTATCTTGTAAGAACAAAACAATGGAATAGAATCATCGCCAAGGCGGAAAGGCAGATGCCAGACCTGCCTATGAGCGTATGTGCAACTAATCTTGCACTCGCCATGACAGGACAGTTGGGTGACCGTCTCTTCGATTTCTACCAGCATGGGACAGAAGGGCTGTTGCCAGCTTTCGAGCGCAACTTCTCTACAACCCTGCTTACTGGCGAGGCTTATTTCAATCTTGGACTTGTCAATACTTCCCAGAGATATGCGTTCGAGGCAATGGAGGCAATTCCTAACTATAATAAGAGTTGCAGGGTCGTTAAGCGTCTTGTGGAGACAAATATCATAAACGGACAGTATAAGGTGGCGGAGAAATATCTTGCCATGCTCGACAAGACCGCCTTTTATTCAAAATGGGCAGACAGACAGAGGCAGCTTATCAGAAATCCAAGAACAATAGATGCGCATCCTGTATATGGGCCAATCAGGAAGATGAGACTTGGAAACGACTTCCTTTTCAGCGATACGGAACTTGACAAGATATGCGGACAGCTGTTAATGCACAATCCAAAGAATGTGATTGCGATGCAGTATCTTCTTGCTTTCCCTCTACTCAATGGGGATGTTGGCACCTTCATGAACTATTATCAGTTTGTACAGTCAAAGGTTTCTGTCAGCCAGCGTGCATATCAGGAAGCTGTGGCTTTCGCATATATGCAGCGTCAGCAGATGCCTCCGAGAGGACTGATTCCCGATAATGTCTTGATGATGGCACGCGACTTCATGCAGGTCGCATCCTCCGAGGGACAGAACTCACCAAGACTTGAATCCTACAGAAATACATTCTGGTATTATTTGTTAAAGTCTCAACAGTAAAAAGCTATGAAAAAGACAATTTTGTTTATTTTCCTTGCCATGTCTTTGGTGGCTTGCAGGCAGGAAGTAGAGAATGCCAGGGTTGTTGACAAATTGCCTGTGTTGTTTCCTGATTATATTGGCGTGACCATACCATCAACGATTGCCCCGATGAACTTCAGTGTGGAGGGAGATGTGGAAATAGTGGATGTCGTAGCCAGAGGAAGCAAAGGGGGTGAGATGCACGTGCAAGGTGATTATGCCGACTTCGACATTGACGATTGGCATGCCTTGGTGGCACGTAATAAGGGCGGCAAACTGACCTTTACCGTCTGCACCAAGAATGATGGCGTGTGGACACGCTATCGTGATTTCGATATGTATGTGAGCAACTACGACATGCCGGATTACGGACTTACCTATCGTCGAATAGCCCCAGGATATGAGGTGTATAGCCACATGGGACTTTATGAGCGGCGTCTTGACAATTTCGAGGAAAGAGCTCTCATAGAGAACACGCAGGTAACTGGTATGTGTGTCAACTGCCATACCTCGAACAGGACAAACCCTGACAATTATGTCTTCCATGTGCGTGGCGACCATGGAGCTACTCTCATACACAACAAGGGTAAAGTTGAGTTGCTGAAAGCGAAGAACGACTCCATAAAAGGTTCCTTTGTTTATCCGTACTGGCATCCTTCGGGAAAGTACTGCGCTTTTTCCACTAACCAGACAAAACAGGGATTTCACGTGGTGAAGGACGAAAGGGTGGAGGTGTTCGACCTTTCTTCAGACGTGCTTGTCTATGATGTGGCAAAGCATGAGGTTATTCTCGACACACTGCTTGCCACAAAGCCATATTCTGAGAATTCTCCTGTCTTCTCGGCAGACGGAAAGACCCTTTACTATCTTACGTGTCTGCAACAGGATTACCCAGAGAATTATAAGAACGAGAAATACAATATTTGCAGGGTTAGCTTCAATCCAGACAACGGAACATTTGGGGATAGGGTCGATACAATATATAATGCAGTCGAGAAGGGGAAGACTGCCACATGGCCAAGACCGTCATACGATGGAAGGTATATCATGTTCACACAGATGGATTATGGATATTTCTCCATTTGGCATAAGGAAAGTGACCTGTGGCTGCTTGACCTCGCTACAATGGAAGCACATCCGCTGACAGCTGCCAATAGCAACGACGCTGACAGTTTCCACAATTGGAGTGCCGGAAGCCATTGGTTCGTTTTCACAAGCAGAAGGGATGACGGGCTTTATACCAATCTGTATCTCTCGTGCGTTGATGGGAATGGCAATGCTACTAAGGCTTTCTTGTTGCCGCAGAGAAATCCCAAGGAGTATTACACGAATACGGTTTATTCATTCAATACCCCGGACTTTACGTCGCATCCTGTTGATATAGACTCAAGGACTTTATCCGTGGCTATTGAGAGTGACAAGAGGATAGATACTAAGGTCAGATAGTGGTCTATTTCTTGTGTTTTTCAGCTGTTTTTCCCTGTTTTCCCTTGATTTTTGTCAAGTTTGCGTATATTTTCGGCATTTGGTCAGATTTTTTTTGTGTTTTTGCTTTGTGTTTCGGAAAATAGTTGTAC
>SAMEA3663083__coassemble_495_pt1 | contig 20329 bp, 21 predicted proteins | sample SAMEA3663083__metabat2_high_PE_004 | metagenome-assembled genome bin SAMEA3663083 (sample SAMEA3663083) | pig gut metagenome | biome: pig gut; feature: pig-associated habitat; material: faeces | place: France | collected 2012 | reverse complement strand
AGTGCTGGCGACTGAACGGTGTGAAGCGATTCATCACCAATGGCGACTCCGACATCCACCTCGTGCTTGCACGCTCTGAGGAGGGCACACACGACGGACGCGGACTGTCGATGTTCATCTACGACAAACGCGACGGCGGTGTGACAGTACGTCACATCGAGCATAAGCTTGGCATCCACGGCTCTCCTACCTGTGAGCTTGTATACAAGAATGCCAAGTGCGAGCTGTGCGGAAGCACACGTATGGGTCTTATCAAGTATGTGATGGCTCTTATGAACGGTGCCCGTCTCGGCATCGCCGCACAGTCAGTAGGTGTCAGCCAGGCTGCCTACAACGAGGGACTGGCCTATGCCAAGGAGCGCAAGCAGTTCGACACTGCCATCATCGACTTCCCTGCCGTATACGACATGCTCAGCCGCATGAAGGCAAAGCTCGATGCCGGTCGTGCCATCCTCTATCAGACAGCACGCTATGTGGATATCTATAAGGCTCTCGACGATATAGCACGCGAGCGCAAGCTCACTCCCGAGGAGCGTGCCGAGCAGAAGAAGTATACTCGTCTTGCCGATGCCTTCACACCGTTGGCAAAGGGTATGAACTCAGAGTATGCCAACCAGAACGCCTACGACGCCATACAGATACATGGTGGCTCAGGCTTCATCATGGAGTACAAGAGCCAGCGCCTCTATCGTGACGCACGTATCTTCTCCATCTACGAGGGTACAACACAGCTGCAGGTCGTTGCAGCCATCCGCTACATCACCAACGGCACCTATCTCTCGATAATGAAGGAGATGATGGAGCGTCCTATCTGTGAGTGCGCCGCTCCCATGCGCGAGCGTATCGGCAAGCTCATCGCCATCTACGAGGATGCCCTCAACTATGTCAAGGAGCAGGGCAACCAGGAGGTGCAGGACTTCCTCGCACGCCGTCTCTACGAGATGACTGCCGACATCATCATGTCGCTGCTGTTGCTTGAGGATGCCACACGTGCTCCAGAGCTGTTCAAGAAGAGCATCAACGTCTTCCTTCGTCATGCCGAGGCTGAGTGTACTGCTCACCACGCTTACATCAAGGCGTTCACGGCTGAGGACCTCGAAAACTTCAGGGCTACAGATAAGAAGAGCGTTGAATAAGATTTTTGACATTTGTCTAATTAGAGAATAAGAAGAAGGGGATGCATCATTTGGCGCATCCCCTTTGTGTACGCTTGGCAGGAGCATTGTCTAACGGATACAAATCATCAATTCGCTCCAAATGTTGGATGAACCTCACTTTTTCTATGATTATCCTGCAAATTAGGATTTTTTTTATGCTGGAAATGTCATGTGTCCTGTTTTTTTCATAACTTTGCATGTAGAAATAACTAACCAACCAAACAAATCGTTTTATATATGAATCTACGTACCGCAACCCTTGTGCTCTGTATGGCAGCCACCGTACTGCCTTCTGCAGCGCAGACCCCTTCAAAGACATGGAATCCAAATCTGGGCAACGATAAATACCGCAACCCTGTTATCGACGCCGACTATTCTGACCCTGATGTCTGCCGTGTCGGTGACGACTATTACATGACATCTTCGAGCTTTGCCTGCTTCCCTGGTCTGCAAATCCTTCACAGCACCGACCTCGTGAACTGGGAACTTGTCGGTGCGGCTCTGCTCAACGAATATCCCGTCTTGCCCGAGTTTAAGGGCAGCGATATCGACTGGCACAAACGCATTCAGCATGGCAACTACGTCTGGGCACCCTCCATCCGCTATCACGATGGATGGTTCTACATATATTGCGGCGACCCTGATCAGGGACTTTTCATGACGAAGACACAAGACCCTCGAGGTCAGTGGAGCCCACTGACATGGGTGCTGAAAGGCAAGGGCATGATTGACTGCTGCCCGTTGTGGGACGACGATGGCAAGGCATACCTATCGTTCGGCTGCGCTGGCTCTCGCGCCGGTGTGAAATCTGTGCTCTTTGTTGCTCCGCTATCGCCCGACGGCACCGCCGTGACCGGTCCCGCCCGCATCGTCTATGACGGGCACGAAGACCAGCCCACCATCGAAGGCACGAAATTCTACAAGCGCAACGGATACTACTATATCATGTCGCCTGCCGGAGGCGTGAAATACGGATGGCAGGTGGAGCTGCGTTCAAAGTCGCCCTATGGTCCCTACGAGGAATATGTCGGACTGGCGCAGGGCAAGTCAAAGGTGAACGGTCCTCATCAGGGCGCATGGGTGGATACGCAGAACGGCGAAGACTGGTTCCTGCATTTCCAGGACAAGCACGCCTACGGACGTGTGGTGCATCTGCAACCCGCTCGTTGGGTTGATGACTGGCTTGTCATAGGCGACGATAAGGATGGCGACGGATGCGGTGATGCCGTGGCGACATGGAAGAAGCCGAACCTGCCCTGCTCCGGCAATTTCCAGCCGGCAGAAGACGACGATTTCAACACCACCACGCTCGGCTGGCAGTGGCAGTTTGAGGGTCCGTATTCGCACTATTGGTATTTCTGCGATGCGAAGAAGTCGCGCCTGCGCCTCTACGGCGTACAGCAGCCCGAGGGCTTCCGCAACCTCTCCGACTTGCAGAATGTCCTCTTGCAGAAATTTCCCACTGAGAACTTCACTGTGACAGCGAAGATACGTTTCATACCGAACCCCAACTACAAACCTAAGGGCGAAGAGGCGGGCTTCATCATCAAGGGCATTGACTATGCTGCTCTGAAATTCGTTACCACAGCCGACGGTTGCCGTCTCAGATATGTCACATGCACCAATGCTATGAAAGGCGCAGAAGAGAAGCTCATCGCCGATACACCAATCTCACTCGTCCCCATGGACAAACCCTATACACAGAAATATGCAGTTGATGACATCCCTCAGCCACGCAGTGCCACACCTTATATATATGTGCGCGTGAAGGTGAACAGCAAGGGCATTGGCAACAATATCAAGGCTTATGCACAAATGAGCTACAGTCTCGACGGAAAGAAATTCCAGACCGTAGGTGACACTTTCACCGTGAAGGAGGGCAAATGGATAGGCGCAAAGCTCGGGTTCTACAACTCAAGACCCTCTGTCAGCAACGACGGTGCTTTCCTCGACATAGACTGGATAAAGTTCACGAAATGAGTACCGAGAATGCTGATTCTTTAAAGTTGACAAGTTATTAGTTTTTCTGATTATTGCATTTTTAAGCAGTAAAAGTAGCTATAAGAAGGGGGATGCGCTATTTGGCGCATCCCCTAACGTTTTTCGTACTAATGTTTGGCTGTGTTTCGTTCCTTTCCATCATGCCTGCATGTAAACAAACAGTCTGGAATAAGAATAACCTTTCCTTCTAATTCACACTTTGGTAGTTCGGTTATTTCTTCATGTTGATTTTTCTACTTACCAGTACAGCATTGGTTACGGTTGCTGCAACAATCAAAATAAATGCTAATGTTACCATAATCTTTTTACCTTTAGTTAATTACAATAATTTTTGTTCATGCCAAAATATTTGTTTGGCTTAAAATATATTTTGTTATCCGGGTGCAAAGTTAGCGAGTAATTAGCATATCGTACAAACAATAGGGTGAAAATATATAAATATGGAGAGTTTTATTGATTTTAGACAATAATCCCAAACCAGCTATCAAACCAGTTTGGGATTATTTTAAGCAAAAAGCTGTAAGCCATTCATGAAGGGTCTCAACAAAGGTTCTTGCTATTCTGCGGTATCATCAACTCTGTCGTCAATGTTGTCACCTTCTGTCGGTTTCAAGCTCTTTTCGAAGTCTGTTATTCCCGCCTTTACCAGGAGGTTATACCATTGCAGGAGCTTCTTGATGTCACTTGCATGAACTCTATCCCTGTCATACTCTGGTAATACCTCAGCAAAATAGTCGTTTAGTTCTGGAGTTGATGCCTTGCGCCAGTTCAAAGGGCATTCTTTGTTGTCCTCTTTGGCTCCCACTTTGGCAAGAACCTTATACAAAGGAATGTCCTCTGTCTCTGTGAACATGGCTATGTCAGCGAGACTTGTAACCCTGTCGTTCGAGAATACTGGCATTCTCTTCTTTTTCTCGTCGAGGGTTTCCACTATAAGTCCCATTTTTCCTCTGCTGATTAACTTGTATAATCCAGGTTTGCCGGATATAGAAAGAATTGTCTGTAACATTGTTTTGTTGTCTTAATTTTATTTGTAAATAATATCAATAATTTTCTCTATTTGCTCGTTTATGTCAGATTTTCCATCATTATGGATTATGAAATCGCTTTTCCTCATTACCTCTTCTGAAGGCAGTTGAGTGTTAATCCATTCCATTGCTTTCTCAACGGTGATATTGTCACGTTTCACTATTCTCTGTATTCTTATTTCCAATGGAGCCGTCACGCATATGACATAGTCAACATTTACTCGCTTGTTGAATCCACTGTCAAAGAATATGGCTGATTCAATCCAGTCAAGTCCTGACTCTTTGAAATCTTCTGCAACGGCAGGATGTACGATGTTGTCAACGGCGTTGGCGTTTCCCTCACTTTTCAGAATGAAGGTTGCAAGAACACTCTTGCACAGTCCGTGTTCATCGTACGCATCCTCACCCACAAGGGCAGTAAGGGCTTTCTTAATCTGTGCTGAATTTGCCATAAGTCTCTTGGCTGCCTTGTCGCAGTCATAGACTGTTATGCCATGTTTTTCAAGAATGCAGCATACGTATGATTTGCCGGTTCCGATACCTCCTGTAATGGCTATTTTCATTTCTGTTCTATAAGATAGTCGATTTCGGACAACTCCATTCTGGCGTTTCTTGTTCCAGCTGGAACTGACCTAAGATAAATCCTACATTTCTCAGAATTACCTTTGATGCTGTTATAGTCAACTACAATCCTGAAGCCATTGGGTTTCAGAGTATTCGTGTCTTTATTCTTTGGCATTCGTCTCAGGATGCTTGCTCCTATTGCAAAATGCACCCTTACCTTTGACGGAAAGGTGCGCAAGGTCTTGTCTTCCGGCATGTTGATGGCTTCTACAGGAACATCTACCACCTCTTCTATAAGAACGTCAGGGAACAGTTTCATGCTCACTTCCTCTGGAACCAGCTTTACTCCCTTAATCTTTCCCAGTTTAACCTTGAGAGTCATTGTGTCGCTGACATTGCTTATAGACTGTTTTTCCGTGAATATGTTTTTAATGCTGTCCAGCTTTTCCTTGTCACCAAATACAGCTACACTGTCTGGTGTGAAAACCACCCGCGACAGGTAATAGTTGCCTGCAGCTTTTACTTTGCCGTTTAGTCTGACACCTATTCTCTTGTTTTGACCAAAGTTGTAGCTAAACCTTACGATGTCGTTCTTTACTGATACAATTTTAGTTGACTTGTATAGCTGTGAATAAAGAATCTTGGTCAAGTTTGCCGCAGAGACATTTCCCCTTCCATTGTTGTCGGAATAGGTCTTGAAATCAACACCCATGTCGTGTAGCTTGTTGACATACATATAAACGGCTATCATATAGCCTTTGTCCCTTAGGGTGACCTTAACAGATGGTGGAACGTCATCGATTATTATGGCATTGTCGGGAATGTTAACAATTCTTAGTCCAACTGAGAATTCCTTCTCACATGTCTCGTTTAAAGCCATGAGCAACCAGAAGATCCCACTCAATGCAAGGAAGAACAGAAATACCAAGAACTGCTTGTTCACTATTGAGAACAGGCAGTTCTTAAAACTTTTTGTAAATTCCGGCAAGCTAAAGCCCATGGATGTAATGTCTGTAGGAGTTATTTTGCCTGTGCTGCCTGCATCTGCGATGCAGCTGCGTCAGCAAAGACATAGCTTTTGTCAACTCGTATAACCACACCCTTGGCAATCTCCACGTCTATGATGCTTGTGGCAAGGTCAACCTTCTTGACCGTTCCATATATTCCACCTCCTGTGACAACCTTTGAACCCTCTTGCAGTGAATTCTGGAATGCCCTGATTTCTTTCTGTTTCTTCTGTTGAGGCCTAATCATGAAAAACCACATCACAACGAATATCAAACCCATCATGATGAGCATAGGCATCATGCTACCCTGTCCATTTGCCTGTTGTGCGGCAAGAAAAAAAACTGTATTCATGTCTTATTTAAATTAGTTATTCAAGTTTACTTTTCCCTTCGGTCAGTGACCGTTGGTTCGCAAGTTAAAAACTTGCTCAAAGTTAACAAGTCAACAAGTTCTTAGTTGTTCTGGTCATTGACAAATTCAAGCAAGAAGAGTAGCAACTTGTTTCTTGTCAACTCGTTAACAGACAGCATGTCGAAGACATGCGAAACGTGAGTTAGTTATTTATTCATCTGTATCTTCAACCTTGTCCTCATTGTCGTTTTCCTTTACACCTCTTTTGAGCAGTTTACCCGTATCTATGAGATGGCGTGCTATGGTGTCGAGCATTCCGTTTATGTACGCCCCGCTCTTAGGTGTGCTGTAAAGTTTTGCGAGGTCAACATATTCATTGATGGTTACAGCCACAGGAATGTTTGGGAAAGACATCATCTCTGCTATGGCTATCTGCATTATGACCACATCCATGTATGCCAGTCTCGAAAAATTCCAGTTACGTGAGGCTTCGCTCATATATCTCTGGTAAGTGTCAGCATTAAGGATTGATGCCCTGAACAGTTTCCGTGCGAAATCCCTGTCCTCCATATCTTTGTATTCTGGCAATAGTTCCTGATGAGACTTGTTTTCCGGGTCAAATCTCTTTATGGTCTTAAGGACGAAGGTGTCAACAATCTCCTTGTCATCATTCCAGTACAGACTCTTTTCCTCGAAAATGTCGTCAAGGTCAGGATTATCCTGTATCAGGGTTCTGTATATTTTCCTCCATACTTCCCTGTCTGTTTCGTAGGAGTCGTCCTCGTTGACCATGTATTCCTTATATATAAGGCTCTGCTCAATCTGGTCGCATAGCTTCCTTACCACCTCTATGTTGTCTTTCCATCCAAGTTTCTGGTTGCCGATGAATTCAACCAATTGTCTGTTTTCCTCAAGTTGTGTGGCAAATTTGTTGAAGGCAAACCTTGGTGACGGTTCTTCTTTCTCCTCCCTTTTCGCCCTTGTCAATCCAATCTCGTATCTGTGTCTTTCTTCCTGAGTAACAGCGACTATCAGAGCCAGGAGCCAATTATACATATCGTATGCCTTCGATAGGCTGAAGACAAGTTCCTTCTCTGCGGATTCAATGTCTCTGCCTCCATTCTGATAGTATGCGTAAGTCAACTGGACAATCTTGGTGCGGATTAATTCCCTGTTTATCATATCGGTATTGCTGTTTTTCTGTGATTTATAATGCAAAATTAGGTAAAAAACAAATTATATGCAAGTATTTTATCCTATTTTTATGAGTTTTTTGTTCCACCTCTTGTAAGTCTCGTCAAAAAGATGTACCTTTGCACCGCTTTTATGAGCACTAATCGCGGCTTACCGTGTGATGGCGAATTAAGCAAATGAATATTAACTTAATTTAGAGTAACACAAAAGATTATGAAAGAATTTGATTTGAAAGGACAGAAGCGTGAGACTGTTGGCAAGAAGGCTACAAAGCAGCTCCGCAAGGAAGGTCTCGTACCATGTAATCTCTATGGAGAGAAAATCGGTGAGGATGGAAAGCCAGAGGCATTGGCATTTACAATCCCTGCAACAGATCTACGCAAAGTTGTTTATACACCCCACATCTATGTCCTGAACATAGACATAGACGGTGTGAAGCATACAGCCATAATGAAAGAGCTTCAGTTCCACCCGGTAACTGACGCACTCCTTCACATAGACTTCTATGAGGTTAACGATGCAAAACCAATAACAATCGGCATTCCTGTAAGACTCAATGGTTTGGCTCAGGGTGTGCGTGATGGTGGTCGTATCAATCTCTCAATAAGAAAGATAAATGTCACAGCTCCTTACAAGGTTATACCTGAGCATCTTGACATAGATGTTACAAACCTGCAGCTTGGCAAGAGCATCAAGGTTGGAGACCTACAATTCGAGGGTCTTACACTTGCAACACCAGCAGAGGTTGTCGTTTGCTCTGTAAAGGCTACACGTGCTTCAAGGTCTGCCGCTGCCGCTGCCGCTGCCGAGGCATAATACAACTATTTTATTTGATATTGATGGACAAATATCTAATTTGCGGGTTGGGCAATCCAGGAGCTGAATACTCCGGAACAAGGCACAACGCAGGATACATGGTATTGGACGCTTTTGCAAAGGCGTCCAATATTTGTTTTGAGGACAAACGCTATGGATATGTAGCACAGACAACGCTCAAGGGCAGGAAGATAATACTGCTTAAGCCTACCACATACATGAATCTCAGTGGTAATGCGGTGCGCTATTGGCTCGACAAGGAAAACATAGACCAGTCACGACTGCTCGTTATAAGCGACGATGTGGCATTGCCTACAGGAGTGTTGAGACTGAAAGGCAGAGGAAGCAATGGCGGTCATAATGGTCTTGGACATATACAGCAGCTGATAGGGCAGGATTATGCCCGTCTCAGGATGGGTATAGGCAATGACTATCCACGTGGAGGACAGATAGACTGGGTGCTTGGCAGATTCACGGAAGATGACATGTCATTAATGATGCCAGCCATAGAACAGGCGGTCGAGATTGTGAAAAGTTTCGTCTTGGCTGGAATAAACGTTACAATGAACCAATTCAACAGCAAGAAACCAAAATGCCGGGAACAACAGCAAGAATAGACAAATGGCTTTGGGCTGCGAGGATATACAAGACCCGCTCCATAGCAGCCGATGCATGTAAGAACGGGAGGATAACTATCAATGGCACTAATGTGAAGCCCTCGCATGTCATAAAAGAAGGAGAGGTCGTTAGCGTCAGGAAACCTCCTGTAACTTATTCTTTCCGTGTACTCAAGACAATAGAACAGAGAGTGGGAGCGAAACTTCTTCCAGAGATATACGAGAACGTAACAGACCCCAAGCAACTTGAATTGTTGGAGATGAGCAGAATAAGTGGCTTTGTCGATAGGGCGCGGGGAACAGGTCGCCCTACGAAGAAAGAGCGTAGGCAGATAGATGCATTTGTAGAACCCATGACATTCGGCTTTGACGACGAAGATTGGGACGATTGACGATACTCCTTACAGCTATGGTAAATATTGCAATATTTGTGTCCGGAAAGGGCACCAACTGCGAGAATCTAATAAGATATTTCTCAAATGGCGATAAAGTTAAAGTGTCGTTGGTACTTACGACGACCCCAGGTGCTGAAGCCATAGGAAAAGCAAAGGCACTCGGAGTGAGTACTTCATGTCTGAGCCGTGGCGACTTCAATAATGATGGTTTAGTGATGGCGATAATGAAGGATAATAAGATAGACTTCATTATCCTTGCAGGCTTTATACAATTGATACCGTCTTTCCTCGTCAGGGCTTATGAAGGTAGGATGATAAACATACATCCGGCTTTGCTGCCTAAGTATGGTGGCAAAGGAATGTATGGCAGACATGTGCACGAAGCCGTCAAGGCAGCAGGAGAGAGACAAACGGGAATGACAGTCCATTGGGTCAGCGACAAATATGATGAAGGTACTGTCATAGCACAATACAAAGTCGCTATATCAGAAGAAGATACCGTTGAGGATATCATACAGAAGGAACACGAGCTGGAGATGCGTTATTTTCCTGTAGTGGTGGAAAAAGTTCTGGAAAGTATTGTTTAGAACTTTTTGCCGAATACGATGCTTAAGAATGTGTTGACAAGTATTTTAGTGTCAAACCACCATGAACGGTGCTCAAGGTAGTAAAGGTCAAGCTCAAGCCTCCTAAGCATCTTCTCCATAGTGTCTGTGTAGCCGTTATATAGGGTAGCATATGATGTCACGCCTGGTCTTATCTGATAAAGACACTCGTAGCGAGGGTCATGCTCCATAATCTGTTTGATGTAGAACTCACGTTCCGGACGTGGACCTATGAATGCCATGTCACCCTTTACGACATTCCACAATTGTGGAAGCTCGTCCAGATGATGGTCTCTTAGGAATTTCCCCACCTTTGTAAGTCTCGGGTCTTCCCCCTGCTGATATAAAGCTGGTCCATCCTTCTCGGCATCAGTACGCATGCTGCGGAATTTGTATATGTAGAATGGCTTTCCGAATCTTCCAATCCTCTCCTGGCTATATATCGCAGGACCCTTGTCCTCCCGTTTTACGGCTATATAGCATATAAGGAACAAAGGGGAAAAAACAATAAGGGATAATATAGCGATAAAGAAATCAGCAATCCTCTTGATATTTCTCTCCAGTTCATTCATTCCGTCGAAAATATAACCTTCGGTCTTGTTGATGTCTTTACCCATGATTATTCCATTGTCAGCTGGAGAAGCTCCCTGTTCCAGCTTATTTATATTGTTAGATACGTTAATACCAGTCATTTCAATACTTTTCCGTCATGTGTTTATATTTAAACGTATGATTACGGTTTTTATTATGAAAGAATAAAAAAAATGTTTAAAGAGATGACAAGAAAGGTAAACAGACAGGAAATTGTGGAAATAATGTATTTATATTATTGGTTTGTTGAATAATTTCATTAACTTTGCAAACCATCGGAAAAGAAATCGCCAATACGCATGTCTGTTTAGCGTTGGTGGATAATGATATAAGGGCTTGAACAATGGATATTAAGATAGAAGGCAAGACGATACTTGTCACAGGAGCAGCAGGTTTCATTGGTGGCGCTTTGTGCCGGAAACTAATAGAAACGTTTAACAATATACTCGTGGTGGGCATCGACTCGATGAACGACTACTATGATGTAAGGTTGAAAGAGGAGCGACTGAGAATGCTTGAAGGAAGAAGCTCCTTTGTCTTCAAAAGGGGCAATATAGCTGACAAGTCATTTGTAGATAGCACTTTTGCTGAATACAAGCCAGACATAGTGGTCAACCTTGCTGCCCAGGCAGGGGTAAGATATTCCATTACCAATCCCGACTCATATATAGAAAGCAATATCATAGGCTTTTATAATATTCTCGAAGCATGCCGACATACGCCGGGATTGGAGCATCTTGTCTTTGCTTCGTCTTCAAGTGTCTATGGAAGCAACAGAAAGATACCATACAGTACAGACGACAAGGTTGACAATCCTGTGAGTCTCTATGCAGCAACCAAGAAAAGTAACGAGCTGATGGCTCACGCATACGCAAAACTATATGACATTCCGTCAACAGGACTGAGATTCTTTACGGTGTATGGACCTTTGGGAAGACCAGACATGGCGTATTTCGGCTTTACTGACAAGTTGCGGGCAGGAAAGACAATACAGATTTTCAACTATGGCAATTGCAGACGCGATTTTACGTATGTTGACGATGTCGTGGAGTGCGTAGTGAGGATTATCCGTAAGGCACCAGACAAGAAAACAGGTGAGGACGGTTTGCCTATACCACCATATTATATATATAACGTAGGTAACAATTCACCGGAAAACCTCCTCGACTTTGTCACTATCTTGCAGGAAGAACTCGTAAGGGCAGGAGTCCTTCCTTTGGATTATGATTTTGAATCCCACAAACAGCTTATGCCAATGCAGCCGGGAGACGTGCCAGTTACATATGCTGACGTTGAGCCGTTGATGCGTGATTTCGGATTCAAGCCCTCCACGTCTTTAAGGGATGGAATACGGGCGTTCGCAGAATGGTATGCCAAGTTCTATTCCATATAATAAAACTTGAATTGATTTTGTTTTGATATTCCATTCATTTACACTACCTTTGCAATAAATTTGAAAAGTGTGCGTTATCTATATGGTCGTGTATTCATGTACACAAGCCATGGCAACATAGCGCATGGCTTTTATAACGCACATACAGTAAAACAGAACATTATACAGTTAAGATGAAAAAATACATCCTGATTCTTTTCGCACTATTCTGCGTGACATCTCTTTATGCGCAGACATCAATGACCGACTCACAGGTTATGGATTTCGTAGTCAAAGAACACAAGAAAGGAACATCACAGCAGCAGATTGTTACGAAACTCATGCAGAATGGAGTGGACATAAGCCAGATAAGGCGAGTTAGGACTATGTATGAGCGTATGCAGAATGGCTCCGGACTTGGCAATACCAACACAGAGGCAACTTCCACAGACAGGTCAAGGAAGAACAACAGCCAGTATGACACCAACAAGACAGGCAAGGATATAGCCGACGAGACAAGGCAGTATTATGCCGACGAGCGTGCCATGGCTGACAAATACACAAACTACAGGACCAAACGACAAAGAACAGAGAATGAGAGTACATACGACGAGTATGACGAAGACTACCTCGAGCTGCAGGAAGAGATGGACGACTGGCTTCCCGGTGACACAGCAGCCATGTACAAACAGCTTGTAAAGAAGCTGAAGAAGGAGAAGAAAAGGAAGAAAGTCTTCGGAAGGGATATCTTCAACAACGAAGACCTCTCGTTTGAGCCGAACATGAACATAGCCACACCAAGGAATTATGTCCTTGGACCGGGCGATGCAGTATATGTTGACATATACGGAGCCTCACAAAGGTCGTTCGAGACAACAGTCTCGCCAGATGGATATGTCAACCTTGAAGGATTCGGACCGATACAGGTGAGTGGGCTCACTGTGGAACAGGCAAATGCAAGGGTGAAGAAGCAACTTGGAGCCAGATACAGCAGCAGTAGCATAAAGCTTACCGTGGGACAGACACGCACAATGCTTGTCAATGTAATGGGAGAAGTAAAGAATCCTGGAACATACACACTCTCAGCCTTTGCCACTGTGTTCCACGCTCTATACATGGCTGGAGGTATCAACGACCTTGGTACGCTACGAAACATAAAGGTATATAGAAGCGGAAGACTGATAAGCGTGGTTGATATATATGACTATATCCTTAGTGGAAAGATGACGGGTAACGTAAAACTCACAGATGGTGATGTCATAGTAGTAGGTGCTTACGACTGCCTCGTGAATATCACAGGAAAGGTCAAACGACCTATGTATTACGAGATGAAGAAGAACGAAAGCCTCGGTACATTGATAAAATACTCAGGAGGCTTCGCAGGCGATGCATATACAAAGTCTGTAAGAGTGTTGAGGAAAAACGGAAGGCAGTATTCCATATATAATGTCAACGAGTTTGACATGAGCTCGTTCCTTATGGCAGACGACGACTCGGTAAGCGTTGACTCTGTCATTCCACGCTTTGAGAACATGGTGGAGGTTAAGGGAGCCGTGTTCCGTCCTGGCATGTATCAGCTTGGCGACGACATAAACAGCGTGCGCACTTTGATAGAGGCTGCCGAGGGAGCTACAGAGTTCGCATTCACTCCACATGCCGTGATGCACAGAATGAAGGCAGACAGACATCTTGAAGTCATTTCCGTTGACCTGCAAGGCATTCTTACAGGAAAGGTGGCAGACATACCATTGCAGAACGAGGACGTACTCTTCGTTCCTACAAAGCAGGATGTGCAGGAAGAACAGACCATTGAGATATATGGTGAGGTGCAATATCCCGGAGTTTATAAGTATGCTGAGAATGAGACACTCGAAGACTTCATCCTTCAGGCAGGAGGACTCAAGGATGCCGCATCAACGATAAAGGTTGACGTGGCAAGAAGAAGGACAAACCCCGAAGCGACAACTATTGATGCTATCCTTGCAGACACATACTCCTTCTCACTGAAAGACGGCTTTGTAATAAATGGAGAACAGGCTTTCGCCCTCCAACCATTCGACCAGGTTTATGTAAGGCAGAGTCCAGGATTCAAAAAGCAGCAAAATGTAAGTATCTCCGGTGAGGTACTCTTTGGTGGAACATATACCATTACAAAGGAAAATTACCGCCTAAGCGATTTGCTACGTGCAGCAGGAGGTGCTAACGAATATGCTTATGTAAAGGGAGCGCGACTTATAAGGAAAACTAACGAAATAGAAAGAATCCGCATGGAGGAAGTGGCCAAGATAGCAGAAGAGCAACAGCAGAAGAACGTAATGCAGATGGCTATAACATCCAACTCTTCTGTACTCGGACAAGTTGCCCAGAAGAACGAGAAGACAAACAGGGACAAATTCCGCGTGGCAGACACATATCAGGTTGGTATTTATCTTGACAGGGCACTTGCCAATCCAGGGTGCGACGATGACATCATTCTCAGAGAGGGAGACCAAGTGTATGTGCCGAAATACAATGGAACAGTCAAAATTAACGGAGCCGTCATGCACGCCAACACTGTGGGATACATCGAGGGAAAGAAAGTCAAGTATTATATAGACCAGGCTGGTGGCTTCAGCCGAGACGCAAGGAAGCGCGACACATATATCCTGTATATGAATGGCACAGGTTCCAGGGTTAGCAGCACCACCAAGGTGATGCCAGGAAGTGAAATCTTCGTGCCAGAGAGGCCACAGTCCAAGATGACTGTAGCCGAGAGGATAGCAATGGGAAGCGGTATCACAAGTATAGCTACCATGATTGCAACTCTTGCTAATGTAATCAAGAATTATTAAACAATCCCATTCTGAAGAAAGAAACAAACATTATACAGATGGAAGACAACAAGGAACTTAAGGTAATCGACTTAGGACTTATCATTAAAAGAATATGGGCGAGGAAGAAACTATTCCTAATCGTCATACCTATTGTGTTTCTGCTCTCGTGCGCATATATACTGTGCATCCCAAGATACTACACATCCTCCCTTAGCCTCGCACCAGAGATGGCAGGCTCAGGCTCAGGAATGGGCGGGACACTCGGCTCTTTGGCTTCATCGTTTGGTATCGACCTCGGAAATATGGAGACGACAGATGCCATCAATCCTCTTCTCTATCCTGACCTCATGGATGACAACGGATTTGTAATGGGATTGTCAAAGGTAAGGGTCAAGAGCATGGACGGAGCCATCGACTGTAGCTACTATGAATACATAGACAAGAAACAGGAAATGCCTTGGTGGGGAGAGACTGTTGCCAAGATAAAAGGATGGCTTGCACCAAAACCTGAACCACGCAAAGGAGCCGGAGGCGAGTCAAACCCCTATTTCCTTACAAAGAAACAGGATGACGTCATAAACTCCATAAAGAACAATATTGCCATTGCCGTTGACAAGAAGACAGGAGTGATATCTATTTCCGTTGAGGCACAGGACCCACTCATCTGCAAGAGTGTAGCAGACTCCGTGAAGGAACGGCTTCAGATATTCATTACCAACTATCGTACCAACAAGGCACGCATTGATGCGGAATACTATAAGAAACTTGCAGACAATGCTAAGAAAGACTACGAGAAGTCACGCCGCAAATATGGAAGCTATGCCGATGCCAATACCGACGTAGTGCTCGAAAGTCTAAAGGCAGAACAGAACGACCTTGAGAACGACATGCAGCTGAAGTATAACACCTATACCAGCCTTACCACACAGTATCAGGCTGCTGCCGCAAAGATACAGGAACGCACACCGGCTTTCACCCTTATCAAAGGAGCTTCCGTTCCTGTCAAACCAGCAGGACCAAAGAGAATGGTTTTTGTTCTGGGCATGTGCTTCCTCGCATTCGTAGTGACATCCCTGTACGTCTTTTTCAGCGCAGAGAACAAGGAGTAATAACACTACCCGATATGGATGAAAGCAATACTAACGTAACTCCCGAGATAATGCAATTCGTTGTGTTCGCCATAGAGTGCGCAGCAGAAAAGATGGGCAAGTCTTCCAAGGACATCTATAACCGTCTTCAAAAAGTTGGACTTATAGATAATTATCTTATTAAAGGATATGATATGCTCCACACTCAAGGTAAAGCATACATAGCGGACGTTGTAATAGAAGCCCTTCACAACTGGGAGGAATATGCAAGACAAAAGAAAGGAGGCTCCAAATGATATTGTATCATGGAAGCACTTATGTGGTGGAAACCCCTGATGTCAGAATAGGAAGAGATAATCTTGACTTTGGTAAAGGATTCTATCATTATAATGAAATACAAGTAAAGTATATGCAAGATGCTTGACGTATTAATATGGAACAAATACAGCCGGGTAGTGATGCTGTTAGCTGAAAAACTACGCATCCCACCAACCAAAGCATTGGGAATCTTCTATAACAGCAGTATCTTCCCATTGCTTAAGAATGATATATACCCTCTAATAACAATGAGCGACAACTATATCTGTGATGATATAATCACGGAAGTAAAGGAACAGGGGCTTTAATGCTGACACTTTTAATCATAATATGTGCAGTTATATTATTCTTCGCAGTATTTGAAGATTATATAGAAGAGAAGTATAAATGGTTTTCATTTATTCTCATTGCCATTTGCCTGATGATGTATGCGGGACTGCGGCCTGTAGGATTTGACAGGGACTCGCATAATTACGAAACAGCATTTATGCATCCTGACTCTTCACTGTCAGATATAAGCTATGAACCCTTTTTTCTCGTAATTTGCAGATCGCTTTCTGCCGTTTCTTCGGAGGTTACAGTCCTATTTATGTTTTTTGCATTATTGGGAGTTTCGTTGAAATTGTATTCTGTCAAGAGATTGACACCATTGTTCTTCCTTCCACTTCTTATATATTTCTCTAATTTCTTTATTTTACATGAAACGACCCAGATTAGGGCTGGTATAGCGTCGGGATTGTTTTTATTTGCCATAAAGCCATTGTCAGAAGGTGCTAAGATGCGTACGTTTGTCATTATCTTGATAGCCTCGCTTTTCCACTATTCTGCATTGTCTCTCCTTCCTCTTCTGTTTCTCAACAATAAGGACATCTCAACGATTGGGAAAATCATTTATGCATGTCTTGTTCCCCTTTGCTTCCTTCTTTATGTTCTTGACTTGGATTTGTTGACAGCTATTCCCATTCCATTTGTAACAGATAAAGTTGAAGGATACAAAATGGCAAGTGAATTTGGAAATGTCAACAAAGAATCAATTCTTAATCCATTCCCACTTATGAAGATGGCTGTGTTTCTGTATTTCCTTTATTTCTCAGAAACAATTAAAGAATATGTGCCTTCTATCAATCTGATAATAAAGATTCTGGGATGTTCGCTGTTGGTATATTTTGCATTCTCATCTGTCAAGATAATAAGCACGCGTATATCTGAGTTGTATGGAGTTGTTGAGATTGTAGCATATCCTTGTATCGTATTCACTATAAGACCAAAAGTCGTAGGCACGTTATTGGTGTGCATAATGGCATTTATAGAACTCTATTTTAATTTAGTCCAATGGGAGATACTCGATTTCAAGGTATGAAAGACATAAAGACTTTCATTAGCGGCAAGATGAAAGGAGGAAACGCAAGGTCATCTCTTATATTCAGAAACATACTGGCATCTTTTGTCATTAAAGGATGGTCAGTCGTGGTACAGTTGCTGCTTGTTCCTCTTACATTGGCATGTCTTGGTGTTTACGAGAACGGAGTATGGCTTACCATCAGCTCCGTCCTGTTGTGGATAGACAACCTTGACATCGGAATGGGCAACGGCCTGAGAAACAAGCTTGCCACATATATAGCACGCAATGATATGGCAAAGGCTAAGGAAATGGTCTCTTCCACATTTGCTATGCTTATCGTCATATCTATTCCCACCGCTATCATGTTGATAGCAGCAGTGGCATATTATGACACATATAATCTCTTCAATGTAAATCCGGATATAGTATCAGGGCTTGATACTATTCTCATTGTTGCGATTATACTGGTATGTTCCACCTTTACGTTCAAATTTCTTGGTAATTTCTATATGGGACTGCAATTGCCTGCGGTCAACAACCTGCTTGTGACAAGCGGCAATACAATAGCCCTCATCGGAACCTACATCATATATCGGGCAGGAGTACACTCCCTTTTGCTTATAGCCGTAGTCAACACCGCAGCACCATTGGCTGCTTATCTTATATGTTATCCCATTACATTCTGTTGGAAATACAAGCACCTCAAACCTTCTGTCAAGTACGTAAGGCTGGCGGCGGCGAAAGAGCTGTTCACCATAGGAATGAATTTCTTCACTTTGCAGATTTCAGGAGTCGTGCTCTTCTTCTCTTCAAACATCATTATTTCAAAGCTCTTCTCTCCAAGCATGGTCACACCATACCAGATAGCGCACAGATACTTCATGGTTGCAATGTTGCTGTTTACCATTATTTGCACGCCTTATTGGAGCGCAACGACTGATGCTTATGAAAGGAAAGACTATGGGTGGATAAAAAAAGCGAACAAGACCCTGAACCGGTTCATGATATTTATATGTATATGTATCGCCCTTATGATTTTATTGTCAGATTTCATATATGGCATCTGGATAGGAGGCAAAGCCGACATACCACTCACAATGACTATAATAGTAGGTGTCTATGAACTCGTACTTATCTGGAGCACAAGATATTCATTCGTGTTAAATGGCATTGGGGTTTTAAGGCTTCAGTTGATAATGACGATTATTGCCTCAACAACATATATACCATTGGCAATACTGGTAGGACGATATACAGGCGACATAAACTGGTTGCTTGTCGTCATGTGCTCAGTAAACATTCCTGGGCTCGTTGTCAATGCCGTTCAGTATCATAAGATTATCAACCAAACAGCTACAGGAATATGGAAAAAATAGCCATTCTTCTTGCAACTTATAATGGAGAGCAGTATCTTGCGCAACAAATAGACTCCTTGCTGTCTCAGACATACAAGGGATGGAATTTGTATATTCATGACGATGGCTCAACGGACAACACCGCAAGCATTATCCACTCATATTGCGACAAATACGACAATTTAACAGCACTGGACTATCCACCGACAGGAGGAGCCAAGAACAATTTTCTAAGCCTGTTACAAAGAATTGACGCAGACTACTACATGTTCTGCGACCAGGATGACGTATGGGACGAAAAGAAAATTGAGATTGAGATTAACAGAATGCATGAAATGGAAAGCACCTATGGCGATATTCCGCTGTTGGTCTTTTCAGATTTAAGGGTTGTTGACAACACCTTGAACGAAATATCACCGTCAATGTGGCGAGACGGAGGTGTAAATCCTGAGTATTTATGTTCTTTTGACAAAGGAGCTGTTTTCGAGTTCGTTACCGGATGCACAATGCTTTTCAACGATAAAGCCAAAAGATGCGTATCGCTCAATGCAACCCATGCCCTTATGCATGATTCATGGATTGCATGCTGCATATTGAAGGCTAACGGAATAATAAACGGCGTAAACAAGCCTTTGGTGAATTACAGACAGCATGGAGACAACACCCTTGGCGCAACCAACTGGGCTTCGCATGGAACACTGTACAAGTTGTCACATATATCAACTATCATTATGAAGAACTACAGGCACTGGAAATCTCTGGAAGATTTAGGCTATGGCTCTTTCTTCAAATATCTAAAAAACAAATACCTATTCAGAAAACGGCATCATGGAAAAGAATGACGGGAAATACGATATAGCAGTCGTGATAGTATTGTTCAATCCTTCGGAATCTGACATTCAGAATGTCAGAGAGCTTTCCGTTTTATATAATGGGGTTGTTGTGGACAACTCGGAAATGCCTTGCATCGTAGAGCCTACTGTAGGAAGACTGAGGTATATATGCAATAAGAGGAACTTGGGAATTGCCGAGGCACAAAATATTGGAATTAGTACGATTCTTGACCAGAACGCTTACACTCACATCGTTTTTCTTGACCAGGACAGCAGACTTCCCAAATCCTATCCGAATGACATAGTTACAGAATTCTCTAAACTAAAGCCCCTATACCCTAAGCTCGCCATTCTTGGCCCCACAGTTAGCAATAAGGAAACAGGAGAGGAATACAAGTCCGTAATACACAAATACAGTACAGACGACAACGGCTTCAGCCAACGTCGCCATATAATATCATCAGGAAGCTGCATCCCGACAACCGTGTTGAAAGATGTTGGATTCATGAACAGCAGTATGTTCATCGACTATGTTGATTATGAATGGTGTTGGAGAGCCGAGGCAAAAGGATATGTCTGCGGCATCACGGACAAGATACAAATTTGTCACAAAGTAGGAAAGCGGGAACTGTCTATCGGAAAATATAAAGTCATCATCTCTTCCCCTTTCCGATATTTCTATCAATATAGGAATTATCTTTGGCTTATTAGGGAAAAATATGTACCTTTGCAGTGGAAAGTCGCAACAGGTGTTAAATTCCTGTCGAGATTGGTATATTTCCCATTGTGTGTCAAAGGCGGCACAAAATGCTGGAAATATATGATAAAAGGATTAGAAGCAGGTATATGGCAAAGAAAATAGGTGCATTAATAGTCTTGTA
>SAMEA3663083__coassemble_469_pt1 | contig 21662 bp, 20 predicted proteins | sample SAMEA3663083__metabat2_high_PE_004 | metagenome-assembled genome bin SAMEA3663083 (sample SAMEA3663083) | pig gut metagenome | biome: pig gut; feature: pig-associated habitat; material: faeces | place: France | collected 2012 | reverse complement strand
ATCAAGCTTGCTTGGATGTTATGCCGAGATGCAGCTTATCTTATGCAAAGATAATAAAATTCCTCAACAATGTAAACGTTTACGTGATTTTTTTTCAAGAAATCAATTGAGTATTATAATTATTTTGTAACTTTGCAAAGTATTAAATACTTCAGCATATTGGTCAAGAGACTCATTTACTGAAGATTTGCAATTGGGCAGGCATAAATGAAAGAGTAATGAATAGTTGATAATAAGTTAGTTAGAAAAAAATCAGAAGGCAATGTTGTTGTGAAACAACTTTGCCTTTTTTCATTCTCAGGAAAAAAACATAGTCAAGTCATTATCACAAAGCATTGCATTGGCACTTGCAAAGCATTGCGCTGGCACTTGCAAAGCATTGCGCTGGCACTTGCAAAGCATTGCGCTGGCTGTTGAATTTGTCATACAATAAAGAAAGGCTTAATTGCTTCACATAGGAAACACTTAAGCCTTTGTTATGAAAAAGGAATATTGCTGTCTTTAAAATACTATTTTCAAGCAGAAAAACTAATAACTTGTTGACTTGTCAACTTGTTTCTTCGCAAAGCTCAATGAAACTCCTTTGAGCGAGTTTATACTTGCGTTACTTGAATGGTATTATTTAATTATACCTTGCTCAACGAAAATCTGCTTAAGGATATCAACACCTTTATCTACCTCTTCTTTCGTATGTGTCGCCATAAGGGCAAAGCGCACGAGAGTATCCTGTGGCGCACATGCCGGAGGTACTACTGAATTGATGAACACTCCTCTGTCAAATGCAAGTTTTGTAACAAGGAAAGTCTTGTCAATGTCCCTTACATACAGAGGGATGATGGGGCTTTCGGTATCACCTATCTCAAAACCCTCCTCACGGAATCTCTTGAGTGCATAATTGGTAACATCCCATAACCTTTCTATCCTTTCAGGTTCAGCTTTAATAATATGGAGAGCCTCCATGGCGGCCGCTGTTGCAGCAGGTGCATTTGATGCGCTGAAGATATACGAACGGCATGTATGACGCAGATAGTTTATAGTATCCTTGTCTCCTGCTATAAAACCACCTATTGAGGCAAGGCTCTTGGAGAAAGTACCCATTATAAGGTCCACCTCATCGGTAAGTCCGAAATGGTCGCATACTCCCCTGCCCTGTTTTCCGAAGACTCCAATACCGTGAGCCTCATCTACCATTACTGAGCAGTTGTATTTATGCTTAAGTTCGATAATCTCGGGTAGTTTAGCTAAATCACCTTCCATGGAGAAGACGCCATCTACGACAATGAGCTTGATAGAATCTTTGGGTAGTCCCTGAAGAATGCGCTCAAGATCTTCCATGTCATTGTGTTTATAATGGAGCTGGGTCGCAAAAGAAAGGCGTCTGCCATCGACGATACTTGCATGGTCACGGTCGTCGCATATAATATAGTCACCTCTACCGACAACTACAGCAAGAACGCCTTGGTTAACAGAGAATCCAGTGGAAAAGCACAAAGCCTCATCCTTACCTTCAAACTCAGCGAGTTCCTTCTCAAGTTGAACATGTATGTCAAGTGTTCCATTCAGGAAACGGCTTCCTGCACAGCCAGAGCCATATTTGTCCAAAGCAGCTTTAGCAGCATCAATGATACGCTGGTCTCCAGTAAGCCCCGTATAGGCGTTTGAGCCGAACATTATAACCTTATGACCTCCCATTTCAACTTCTGTGCCCTGTTTGCTGGTGATAGCACGGAAGTAAGGATAAACACCAGCTTCCATGAACTTCTGTGGTTCACGATAATTCTTGTATCTTTCTTGTAATTGTCCCATTTTTTAGGTTTCTGTAATTCTGGAAATTACTTCCTATTATTTTTTATAGGCTGCAAAGTTACAAAAAAAGAATTACATTAAGTATTTTTTTCCTATAAATCTTGTTTTTATGTTTTTTTCATTTAGCAAAAAACACCATTTCAGTTGAATTTTATTAATTTTGCAGTACGAAACATTCTTGAAAAACACTTTTCGAGAATGAGAACATGATATGATGAATAGCGTGAAGAGGAATATTGTCTTTATAACCAATCCAAAATCCGGAACCTCGACCAAAGGAGAGATTCCAGAATTAATCGAGAAGAGACTTGACACGAGCCGCTTCAACTATTCCATTGTCCAGACTGAAAGAGCCGGTCATGCCACTGAACTGGCAACAAATGCGGCAAAAGAAGGAGTTGACATAATTGTTGCCGTTGGTGGGGACGGCACCGTCAATGAGGTGGCAAAAGCCATCACCCACACATCATCGGCATTGGGGATAATCCCATGTGGGTCTGGTAATGGACTGGCAAGGCATCTGATGCTTCCTATGGAGCCAGGACGTGCAGTGGAGATAATTAACGAATGTGTAATACATCCTCTCGACTATGGAACGATAAACAACATGCCATTCTTCTGCACATGCGGAATGGGATTCGACGCTTTCATAAGCAAGAAATTCGCCGAAGCAGGAAAGAGAGGACTCATAACATATGCTGAGAATGTTCTCATGGAAGGTCTGAAATACAAGCCTGAGACCTATGAGATAGAGGACGAGAATGGAGTCAGGACAATAGATGCATATCTTATTTCCGTTGCCAATGCTTCACAATATGGAAACAATGCCTATATAGCTCCACAGGCATCTATGAGCGACGGCATGCTTGATGTAATCATTATGGAACCTTTCGACATAATAGGAGCTCCACAAATCAGCATAGACATGTTCAACAAGACTTTAGACAAGAATTCCAAGATAAGAACATTCCGTACGAAAAAGATACATATTAAGAGGAGCAAGCCAGGACTCATTCATTACGACGGCGACCCCATAACAACAGGCGAGGATCTCGAAATAGCGATACAGGAAAAAGGTATCAACGTAATTGTCAATCCTTTTGCCGACAAGACACAACGTCAGCCAAACTTGGTACAGACTGCGCTATCAACATTTTTCAACGAGTTGAATATTCTGCGCGACAATCTCTCGAAGCAGGGAATGAAAGTGCAGGAGCTTAACAAGATGATTATCAAAAGGCTAAACCTTCAATAATCATCTTGCGCTTTCTCTATTTCATCTCAATGTCTCTCCTGACATTATCCCTGATTTTAGTCAGATAGGCTTTCATCGCCATAGCGTCCCTGGCATCGATGATGTCAAGAAGTTCCTTCAGCTCTGTCCTAATCTGCGCTACCTGGTCAGAAGTATATGGATTGAACAGTATTTCCTGAAGCAGGTAATCATCTTCGTTGAGCACACCCTTGGCTATTCCCATATGACGTTTGAAAGTCGTTCCGGGAGCATCCTGATGCTTCATGACGGCAGCGAAGACAAAAGTGGAGACAAAGGGAATGCTAAGAGAATAAGCGACAGTCCTGTCATGCTCTTCAAAAGAATACTCATATATGTTAAGGCCTATGCGGCTATAAAGGTCTTTGAAGAAAATCCTTCCCATATAGTCACCTTCTGTGATGATAATGGCATTCTCCTCGCTGAGCTGGTTAAGGTTGGCAAATGTGGGACCAAACATAGGGTGTGTACTGACAAACGGATGTCCGCACGAGTCGTACCAATCCTTCAGTCCAGTCTTGACAGACGAGATATCGCTGAGAATGCAGTCAGCAGGAAGAAATGGCAAAATCTCCTCAAATGCTGAAATCGTGAACTTCACAGTTACTGCATTTATCACCAATTCCGGACAGAATTCCTTTATCTCATCATGGGTGGTGAATCTCTGGCAATTATACGTGAACCTCAGTCTTTTCGCATCTTTCTCAAACACAGCCACATCCTGGTCGAAACTTAGCAGGTCTGTGAAGAAGCTTCCCATCTTTCCTGCACCTAATATCAGTATTCTCATAACATAGAAAAATCTTGAAATGGATATTGTTTGGTTTCAAACGGGCGTCATTTGTTAATAATCTCAAGTTGCTGGCGGACACTCTCCTCATGAATTTCCTCAAAGATACGAGCTACGCTGTCTGCCGACAATCCACACAGAGAACCCTGAGCTCCTCTCTTCTCAAGGATTTCATTGTATCTGCTTGCCTGAAGCACTGTCATGTTATGCTCTTTCTTATACTGCCCTATCTCCCTGCACACTCTCATTCTCTTGGCAAGAAGGTTCATCAGCTCGTTGTCGAACTCATCAATCTGCTTACGCAAAGCCTGTATTCCTTCTGTGGTGACAGTATCATCACGCACGACGAGGAGAGACAGAATATAATCAAGCACGTCAGGTGTAACCTGTTGCTTAGCATCGCTCCAGGCATCATCAGGCTGGCAGTGGCTTTCCACTATCAATCCCTCAAAGCCAAGATCCATTGCCTGCTGGCACAGAGGAGCTATAAGTTCACGTCTTCCGCCAATGTGGCTTGGGTCGCAGATAATTGGCAGATTTGGAATCCTTCTGTGCAATTCAATTGGTATCTGCCACATTGGAAGATTGCGATATATCTTTTTGTCATAACTCGAGAATCCTCTGTGAATGGCTGCCATGCGCTTTACACCGGCCCTGTTTATTCTCTCCATTGCTCCTATCCATAGTTCAAGGTCTGGATTAACAGGATTTTTCACGAAGACTGGAACGTCAACACCTACAAGTGAGTCTGCAAGTTCCTGCATTGCAAAAGGATTAGCACTTGTCCTTGCTCCGACCCAAAGAATATCGACATCGTATTTCAATGCCAGTTCAACATGTTTTGGAGTGGCAACCTCAGTTGCTACGAGCATACCTGTTTCGTCCTTAACCCTTTTCATCCAAGGCAGCGCTTTCTCTCCATTACCCTCGAATCCTCCGGGCTTTGTCCTTGGTTTCCACACTCCGGCTCTGAACATGTGACAGCCTTTCTGTGAAAGTTGTGTAGCTGTTGTCATAACCTGTTCTTCCGTTTCTGCCGAACATGGTCCGGCAATGACGATAGGACGTTCATTATCGCTTGGCAAATTAAGTTTTTCTAATTCTAATTCCATATTATTTATTTGTTTAATTCATTATAATCAAATTGAGCAACAAGGAGAAGTCATACGCCTCTAACCATATTTAATGCCACTATATTCCCGCTGCCTTAATTCTCTCAAGGGCGGCAGCTATTTTCTCATCCTTCGCACAGAGTGATATTCTTATATATCTGTCACCATTGGAACCGAAAATCATTCCGGGCGTGATGAATACTCTTGCCTGATGGAGGACTTTCTCAGTCAGTTCCTCACAGTTTGAATACCTTTCCGGAATCTTGCCCCATAGGAACATGCCAACCTGTGCTTTGTCGTAGCTACAGTCAAGAGCATCCATTATCTTCTCGGCAATATCACGACGCCTTCTATATGTCTCAACATTGGAAACCCTGTGCCACTCTTCTGAATTATTCATGAGAGCATCGGCTGCTGCAAGCTGGACAGCACGGAAGGTACCACTGTCAATATTCGATTTTATCTTGAGTATCCATGATATGAATGTTGGGTTGGATACACACATACCCACTCTCCATCCAGGCATGTTATGGCTCTTTGACATGGAGTTGAATTCTATACAACAATCCTTGGCTCCATCCACCTGCATTAGCGACATTGGGGTATCATTGAGTATGAATGAGTAAGGATTGTCATTGACCACAACAATATTATGTCTCTGTGCAAACTCAACAAGCTTCTTATATGTAGCCATCTGCGCATTCCCACCTGTCGGCATGTTGGGATAGTTTGTCCACATTAGTCTTACGTTGTCGAGATTCATTCTTTCCAACTCATCGAAGTCAGGCATCCATCCGTTATCCTCTCTAAGATTATAGTTAACGACCTCAGCACCAAGTATCATGCTTAGCGATGTATATGTCGGATAGCCTGGATTCGGTACCAACACTTTCTCGCCAGGATTCACGAATGCCAGAGTGACATGCAGTATTCCTTCCTTGGAGCCTATCAGCGGCTGTATTTCCTTTTCTGAATCAAGTTCCACGCCATACCATTTCTTATAGAAGAATGCCATGGCTGTTCTCAACTCTTTCGTACCCATGGTTGGTTGATAACCATGCGATTCCGGATTTCTTGCAATCTGGCAGAGTTTATCCACCGTATGTGTAGATGGAGGCATGTCTGGACTTCCTATTGCAAGGCTTATGACGTCCTTTCCTTCTGCGTTCATCTTTGCCACTTCCTTCAGTTTTCTCGAGAAGTAGTACTCCTGCACCTGCCTTACTCTTTCGGCAGGAACAATATTCGATGGTTCCATATCAATCATTATTATTAAACATCAAATTAATTTTCCTTGTATTCACCCAGTATCTTAAGTTCTTTTGTAAGCGGCATGATGGCATCTATAGCCTGTCTGTAACGGGTGAGGTTGTCGTAAGTGACATCTACGTAGAACATATACTCCCATTCATGCCCGATTATTGGGAGTGATTGTATCTTGGTGAGGTTGATACTATAAAAAGAAAGTATTGTAAGCACTTTGCTAAGGCTACCCTCATCGTGTGGCAATGAGAACACAAGACTTGACTTGCAGGTATGCTCTAACGGGCGTAGGAAGTCAGCCTTGTGTGGCGATGAGACTACGAGAAACCTCGTGAAGTTATGCTTGTTGTCTTCTATGCTGTCCTGCAGCACTTTCAGCCCATAATGTCTTGCAGCCTCAGCATGACAAATAGCTGCCCATCCCTTGCAGCCGTGCTCTGCTATGTACTGAGCCGAGCCGGCTGTGTCCTCAGCCTCTACTGCCTTTATGCCAGGATGGTTGGCTAGGAAATCCCTGCATTGCATCAAGGCAACCGGATGGGAGTGCACCTCCTGTACCGTTTCCCATCCATCATCTGGCAAACAGCAAATGCTATGCTGTATGTGTAGTTTATGTTCCCCCACCACTGTTGTGCCAGACATTCTAAGGAGGTCATAGTTATGGAGCAGACTCCCTGCAATGGTATTCTCTATGGCAAGCATTCCTATGACTGTAGGATCTCTTTTTATATTTTCGAACACCTGCTCAAAGGTGGCACAGCATATAATCTGTATCTGCTCTCCTTCGAAGTATTGATGGGCAGCTATGTCGTGGAAAGAACCAATTTCTCCCTGTATCGCTATTCTTTTCATATTTCAAACATTGATGTCGCAAACAAAAAACCCGCCTCATTATCGTGAAGCGGGGATTCTGACGCAACCTATCTGGTTTCTATCATAACTTAAGTTGAACTCTATACGCAACTTCCCGCTTCACAGTGCCCTGCAAAGTAAAAATAAAAGTATGACGTATATAGCTTGTTCATTTTTGTCACTTTAATTGGTTTTCGTATGCAAAAGTATAACTTTAATTTCACTCTTGCAAACATTTTGCTGTTTTTTTTACATATTTCTTTTATGTTTCTTCCTTTCGACAAAAATATCATGACTATCCCATGCACAGCGGATTGCATCCATAGGCATCCTTTGTCATGCGTTCTATGCCTTCGGCAGAATACTCTCCATTAATATCCGCTGCCATCTCCGGACATATTTCCATTGACTTCTGCATGTCGGCAGCGGCAGCCTTGGTGTCACCTTTCCTCATGAACACTGCTCCTCTTTCCTTATATGCCTGTGAGGAGAAAGGATTCATGTCAATAACCTTCCCATAAGCATCAATAGCATTGTCGTCATTTCCGCATGCATATTCATATCTTGCCTTGAGCATCATGACATCCTCATTGCACGAATCGTGCTCCATCAGCCATTCCACATCACTGGAAGCAGCCTGAGTATTACCTGCCTTCAGGAGCATCTCGCCTCTGAGGAGATAGGCTTCCTCATATGAGTCATCAAGGCTTAATGCCTTTGTAAGCATGGCAACAGCCTTGACGACATCACCTTTACCTCTTGATGCTTGCGCCAACTGGAACATTGCCATAGGCTCCTTTCCATCTATTTGCAAAGAAGTTGTTGCAACTTCCTCCATGTTCTCATAGTCTTCAAGCATATAATATATGGATGCCATTCGCAAAAACACCTTCACGTTGTCCGGCTGTACTTCTGCTATCATTCTTAACTGTGATACCGCTTCCTCCAAATCACCAAGACTGACAAGCACTAACGACAGATAGTCTCTTATCTCAAAGTCGTTGTTTATGTTGAGAGCTCCTTCAAAACACTTTCTTGCCTGTTCCATGGCACCGGTGCGCATTGCCCTTACACCATCATATTTCAGTATTTCGAAATCTCTCTCCTTACTGTCTGCTTTCTTCGTGTCTTTTATCTCACCACTTCCAAACAGTGCTTTTAAAATATTCATTGTTTAATTGTATTAGTTAAGTTTCGCACTTAATGGAACTACTTCATTCTCTTGAGCAGTTTCTTGTAATCTTTGGTAGGTATTACATCCGTGCGTTCCCATAGCGGCCATTTTTCGGATATAATCTCCAACTGATGTCCAACCTGCCTGTATGTCTGGAATACGAAACGAGCGTTTATATATCCCTCCTCGCCGTCTTTCGCAATGACATGGCAAAGCATGGTCTGAATATATCCAACTACAGAGCCATCTTTCTTGACCTCCTCGCTAATCCAGTCCTGCTGTGGGATGACGCATGTCTGTATCAATGCTTGAGGATATCTGTTATTGAACATCTGCCTGCATGTGTCCCTTATGGTTACAGCATCCTTGCCGTTATAAAGGTTGGTATCATAGAGCGGCATATAGTAGGTGCCGTTAACCTTGAGTTCTCCTCCACGGAATGAGAACTCGTCTCCTATGGCGGTACCAGTTTTTTTCACAAACCGTTTTGTGTTGTCCCATATTCTTGAGACTTCCTCTCCAAATGTGGCATTTAGTTTCTTGTTCTCGGCATTCTCCTGTGCCATGGCAATCATTGGAAGCACAGTCATGGCTATTACGAAACATGTTTTCCTCATTGTCATAATTATATTAAATAAAACGCTATTATATATTAATATGGTGTATTGGCAACTTCTATCTGTTCTCATATAGCTGCATCATATATAATAATCGGCAGTATCTACGAGTCCAGACTTGATAGCATACTTTGTAGCCTCATGCACATTGTTCACCTCAATTTTTCTAAATATGTTTTTCCTGTGTGTATTCACTGTATGGAAGCTTGAGAATCGTTTCTCGGCAATCTCCTTTGTAGTCATGCCCAATGCAATGTCTCTCAGTATCTCCGTCTCTGTTTTTGTCAGCGGCACCTTGCTTTCAAGCGTGTTGGCAGGAACGAGCATCATCTCCAGCATTCTCTGGCAGATATACCTTTTGTGAGCAAGGGCCTGCTTGAGACAGTCTGTTATCTCACTCATGGGAGATTCCTTGAGCAACACGCTGACAGAAAGTGATGTCCCCACCATTCTTCTGACGAAGTCCAAGCTGAGTTCCTCTGAGAAGAGCACGAGAAAAGCATTCTTGAAACGTTCTCCAAGAATAAGTAGCTCACTGTCTCCACTAAAGTCGAAGAGTGTATAGTCAAGAATAACTACAGAACACGGATTATCCCTAAGCTTGTCAAGGAGGGCAGCCTTATCTGTAGCTGTAACTACATTCTCCACCCCTATCTGTTCAAACACATAGAGAAGTCCCGCTCTTGTTATATCCTGGTTGTCTGCCAATATGATATTCATCAGAACAGCATCTCCTCTCCTTCAAGTGTACACTCCCCAAATCCCATTGCAGCAGCTTTGTCTTTTGTAAAAGTGAAGTAAGTAGCCACGCCCTTGGTACACACTACTCCTGCAGCGTTAGTTATCTCAAGGTCTATGGTCACTATATTTCTCTGCTGCTGTCTTATTCTCCCCCTTATGGTTATCTGTGTCTCTGTGGTCATTATGGGTTTCAGATATCTGATTTCAAGTTTTGAAGTGACACCTGTTGTCTGCATCTTACGTGTCACCACCCATGCCGCAGTCTCATCGATGAGAGTGCTCTGTATGCCTCCATGCAGGGTATCAATCCATCCTTGGTATCTTTCCATTGGTTTCCAGAAGCACACCACATCGTCACCGTCCTCGTAGAACTGCATCTTGAGACCGACCTCGTTGTCCGGACTACATCCGAAACATCTGTAACCTTCTTTTCCTGTCCAGGGATTCTTTATCTTTCTCATCACAATAATAGTTTTATATATTCCATATATAATTAGAACACAATATTGAATCCGAACCTTATGCCATTTACGTCAACACCGGGATAGGCAGTATAAGTGAGGCGGCGCACATAATCCACCTCAAGGCATTTGAAAATATTGTGTACTCCAACCACGAGTTCCATATAAGGTTCGCTGTTCATCACATGGCTTGCCTCCGGAAGTTGGAAGAGTTCACTGTCAGCAGCATTCCGTGCTATGGTCGGGTCATTCTTGCTTGTCAGGTGTCCCCACATACCCTTTATTGCAAGATATTCACGCCATTTCAGTTTCCTGACAAGAGGAATACGATTTAATATCTTGCCATTTAAGTCCCATGCCAAATTGAATTGTGCAAACCTGTCATTAAGGAACTCAAGGTCTTCCATCATGTTGAACGAACCCTGATGTTCGAAGAAAGAGGTATTGACAGGAGGCATGATAAGCAACGGGAACGGCACCTTGTTCCACTGTGCTCCGGCCTTGAGCCTTGTGTCTATATGTCCCCAGCTTCCCATCCAGAATCTTTTATATGCAGACACCTCTGTATAGTTATAGTTATACTGTCCCCCCATGAGGTGGTTAATTCCGAAGGTATGTTTAATTGTGAACTGCGGAGCATCAAGATTGACTTCCAGTCTCTGCTGTTTTGTGTTGATATACGACTGTCCTGGCCTATAGTCAAATCCCAATGTCACCTCTGTCATTCGTATTTTCTGCACTATATCACCAGTGTCAAGTTTCCTAAAGACATACTTTCCTCCTGTAGGTTGGTTGCTCTCCCTTTTTATCTCTATATCCGTGGAAAGTCCATAGTCGGTCTCCCACTTGTATTTCAGCGACTGTCTGTTGAAGAAATACATATTCTCCACCTTGTTTGGCTTTATCGCCATAAAGACATTGTCCTTGTTGTGCACCAGGAACTTGTCTGACGGTGACATCACGTCATATGTCGATTCGAAAGACACAGACCTGATAGGAAATTCCAGCGGCTGATATTCCGGCTTGTTAAACGAGTATGTCACCTTCGTACCATAATAATGTTTTTTTGAGTCGGTGCCGTACGCATAGTAGCCTTCCCAGAACCAGTGTGGGTTGAACTTCGCTGTTGTTCTTCCGCTAAGTCTCATCCTTATGCCGTCAACGAAGTTCTTAGAGACCACAGTGTTCAGAGGACCTATATCGAACTTGCTTGGTTTATTCTTCGAGCCAGTCTCAAGGAAGTTCTCTGCAAACACCCTGATGGCAAGCATAATCCATTTGAAATGCTTTGTCTGCGACATATTCTCTACGAAGTCGTCGATTCCCGCCTCACTTTTAGTGAGCGAAGTCATTCTGTGCTCGTTCCAGAAATCATCGTCTCTTATCTTGGCATTGGCATCGAATTTTCGTTCAGCCCTGCCCTTGAAATCCGTTGCCGGTATTTTGTTGAACGAATAGTTTGACATTCTGGTTGTCCTTATTACGATAGCTCTCTGGAACAAGTCTGTCAGCTCAAGTTCAGCCACCATGTTGTCAGTTGTCAACACCCACTCCCCATTGTCAAGTCTGGTGTACGCCTGTTCTATCTTCATGGCATCGACAAAGTTCACACCCGTATTTGCGGGCAGCTGCATGTCACACCTTTTCACGTGCAAGGTGCTGTCGTCAACGACATAGAGCTCACCTCTGAATCCGAAATCCTGCAGATTGGCTGGCATGAACTGCATTCTTATACATCTGTCACCGTCAACGTTCAGGGTGTCGTCAATGTAGAAATGGTAGAATGAGATGGCAGCATCTCCAATTGGACTTGGAAACCTCGATTGCAGAATTTCTATCTGGTCATCATAAAGGTCAATGTCCTTGAAGAGGTCCTTCGTCACGGTGTTTAATATTTCTCCGGTCTGTATGAGCTTAGTCACTCCCTTTGACGTTTGCCCCTGCACTATTTCTTTCTTGTCCTTAGGGTCTTTTCTGTAGATATGCCTTGTAAGGGTCTCGTCAACAGAGAAAGGAAGTATAAGTTTGTTGTTATACTGGCACGTTTCCACCTGGTCTCTCATCCATGGATTGTTCCTGAAGAGTTTGCCCTCCATCTCCTCTGGCGTGATGTTGTTCACGCCCATGGTAACCTTCTGATATTTGTCAAAGCTGTAATAGTCATGGTTCTGAAGGTCTGTTTTGCTCTTTGCGGCAATTACCTTTCTCATGAGTTCCACAGCCGGATTGTTTTTCCTTGTGTATTTACGTTTCCTCTTTGCTTTGACCACCACTTCCTCCATGCGTTTGGAGTCAGCAATGAGCCTCACTTTTACTACGGAGTCTGTCTTTGTGGTAATCTTCACGCTGCGCTGCTTGTAGCCCACTGCGCTTACGCTGAGAGTCATCCCATCTTTCCTAACAATCTCTACCATGCCGAACTCGTTTCCGGCAGAAGCTACCTGTGTACCTTTATATTTCGCACTTGCGTATGGTATGCTGTCACCTGTCATCTGGTCAACAACATACAAGCGCACGCTTTGGGCACCCGCCTGCAATGCAGCGAATGTCCAAAGCGCAATTGTCATTATGTAAGTCTTAGTCAATTTCCTCATCGGCGTCATATCCTCCCATCTCCCTGATGGCATTCTTCAGCATTGTATATTGCTGGAAAAGGTTGTTTACTGGTTCCTCGCCCTTGGTGAAGTCATGCATAGGACTCTTCAGGAAGAAGCTCAGGAACCTCTGTATGCCATACCTGCCAGCCCTTGCAGCAAGGTCAGAGAGGAGACACAGGTCGAGCAGCAGAGGAGCTGCGAGTATGGAGTCTCTGCACAAGAAGTTGATTTTTATCTGCATTGGATACCCCATCCATCCGAAAATATCTATATTGTCCCATCCCTCTTTGTTGTCATTACGTGGCGGGTAGTAGTTTATTCTCACCTTATGGTAATATTGCGTGTCCTCATCGTTGCCATGTCCATAAAGGTCAGGCTGAGCCTCTGGCTTGAGTATTGTCTCAAGCGTCGATAGTTTGCTCACTTCCTTAGTGTGGAAGTTGGCAGGCTCGTCGAGAACCAGACCATCCCTGTTTCCAAGGATGTTTGTAGAGAACCATCCGTTCAGTCCCAGGCATCGTGTGCCTATGATGGGCGCAAATCCGCTCTTCACGAGTGTCTGTCCGGTCTTGAAGTCCTTGCCAGCTATAGGCATTTTTGTCTTCTCTGCCAGTTCCCACATAGCTGGTATATCTACCGTCGTGTTTGGTGCTCCCATGATGAATGGAGCACCTTCGGCAAGTGCTGCATAGGCATAGCACATGGAGGGAGCCACATGCTCCCTATCGTCAGCTTTCATTGCTGCTTCGAGCTGTTGGAGAGTTCCGTGCACGCTTTCGCAGTAAGGTACATAGATTTCCGTGGAAGCAGCCCATGCCACAACGATACGGCTACATCCCGACTTAGCCTTGAACTGCCTTATGTCCTCTCTGATAGCCTCTGTCATCTCCCACCGTGTCTTGCAATCCTTTACGTTGTCTCCGTCAAGACGCTTGACATAGTTCTTGTCAAAAGCTGCCTTCATAGGCACTATCTTCTCCAGTTCCTCCCTTACTGGTTCAATGTCCTTTTCCTTTAGCACCTCAGCATAAACGGCTGCCTGATATGCGTTCTGGGGATAAACATCCCATGTAGCGAACTCAATGTCTTGCAGTCTGGCAAGTGGCACGATGTCCTGATATCTCAGGTATTTTTTATCGTCACCCCTGCCTACCCTGATTTTGTCATATTGGGTCATAGACCCTACAGGCTTAGCCAAGCCCTTGCGTGCCATGAGCACGCCTGTGATAAATGTTGTTGATACGGCTCCACACCCAACAACCATCACTCCTAATTTGCCATCAGTAGGCAGCACATTAGTATTTTTCATATTTATTATATGTTTGAAATGATAGATTATTCTTCTGACAGTTCTCCGAGACTGGTTATTATCCTGTCTGGTAAGGTCTCATCTACCTGCTTGCTGTCCCACGGCTCACCTTTGAGCCATATGGTATGGCATCCAATGCTTTTTGCCGGTGCTATATCCTTGTCAAGGCTATCACCCACGACTGTTACGTCTTCAGGTTTCAACCCCAGAGCGTTGACACCAAGTTCGAATATCTTGCTGTCTGGTTTCCTCACGCCCACTACAGCAGATTCCAGCACTGCATCAAACAGGTTTTCAAGTCCAAACTCTCTCAGCACAACGCTTATATTCCCATAGAAATTGCTGACAAGTGCTATTTTGGCTGACTTCCGCACCCTATAAATCACTTCCCGGCTCCTTGCCGTTGTCTCTCTGACTCTTTCATATATATCGTCAAGAATAGCCGTCTGACTGTTTGCCATCGGGAAGTTACCGCTCACCAACTCACTCCACTCAAGCCAGTCAAACTCTATGCGTAGCTTTGCAGCAAGGGTCTGCCGGAATGTATAGTCGCTCTGTATGATGGGATTCTTGCCGAGCATCTTTTCCGCATAGACGTAAGCCTTGCGGAACTGTTCCTCTCCTACGGGTATGTTATGTCGCTGGTACGCATGCCACAGCACCTTACCCCAATGGCAGCCTTCGGTGTCTAAGGTGCCACCATAATCAAAAATATATCCTTTACTCATGTTTTCCTATCCTTTCCACAATGTGGGCACATAGTCTCTCATGTCTGCGCCACATGTATGCATACATCATGTTGAACACTGTTATCTCGACAAGGAAATACGCCCATGGTATATTGGCGAGGCATGCCAAATACAAGCATATTGCCCTGGTATTGAATGTCAGTATGTTGGTAAGGGGCATGAGGGGAAGGCTTCCTTTCCGGAACTCGTCCCTTAAGTGCTGTGGCAACTTGTCTGCACCACCATATATATCTTTAACGACTGTCATGAGCCTTTGGAACTGTGGTGTTCGTTTTTCCTGACTGTGACAATAGTTCTGGTAGTTGAAATAGAATGCCCTGTCCCAGAAAGCACCTTTACGTGGCAGCGATGTGTAGATAGCATGCTGAGACTCATAAGTATCAAATTCCGCACCTGCCTTGCCTTTTAGGAAGAAGAGGTGTATCTGCCTGTAATAGTCTGAAAGGGAGCTTTGTGGAGAGTGGCTCATTATTCCGGCGAGGAAACCCAGTATCCATATCCACGGTCCCCACTCAATGCCAATAAGTGGCATCTGCTGCGGCATTACCCTCATGCAAATGGCAAAATACACAGAGAAGAACCATGCGTCACCGGCAAAGCCATCAAGCATCCTGCCCTTGATGGTCTTCTTTCCCGTAAGTCTCGCCAACTGACCGTCTGCAGAATCAAGAAAGTTTGCAGTCATAAGTAGGAGAACACCGCACAGGTTACTCACGACATCCGTGCTGTAGAAGAAGAAAGCCGATGCCACACCTATCACTATGGAAATTATCGTGACCGTATTTGGGTGCATGTCTATCTTGTCGGCTCCAATGGCGAGCACAAGTCCCACGGGGCGTGTGAAATGCACGTCAATCCACTCCTCGGTATCTTCCGACTTGAATGATGCTTGTAGTTTTTCCTTAAAAGACATAATTGAATATCGCTTTTGCCGCAGTCTCCCTGCATGGAGAGAAACTGGGCCAATCATTAAAGTCAATGATGGCATAGCTGCCATCAGCTCTTACTATTGCGTCTCCGCCATATATCTCCACGCCTATGAGCGCTGCTGCCCTTGCCATGTCTGAAGCCAGCTTGCCATGGTCGAAGGCATGATGAAGCGGTACACTGTTTGTGAATGGATTGCCAAATTTGTCTGTGGATGCCAGCTCCTGTGGTCTGACCACATGGAAGAAGGAATCTGCCACACCATAGAATTTCAGGAGGTCGCCCTCAACGTGTGGTTCTATTATATATGGTATGTTCCTCTTCTCGAAACGCTGAATTGCCAAACGCAGCCGTTCTGTGTCGTGACAGTACTGCACGTCATGAACTTCGCACGCTGCACCGTCACATCTCTTTATCCACCATCCATTGCTGCCGTCACCATCAGGCAACGGGAGTCCGCCCTGCCTCATTATCATAGTTGACGTGTCACGTCTGCAACGTGCCACTCCTACCGTTGTGTTCACCACTCTCCTGCCTTTCCTCTCCATGTCGTTGAGAAGTCTCAACGTAGATTGTTTCCTCGCCATGCTTAGGTATATGTCTGCTTCAGGCAGACATCCGTCAAGCTCATCCTCACTCACGAGAATACCCCCAGCTGTACCTACTACTACCTCAAGGATGGCACGGTCTTTCTCTACTGAACCAGGCGAAAACACCTTTGCCCTCATCACGCCGACGGTTCTCATACCAACATTCCCTCCGCCTTGATTATGTCTTCTGCATGGTCAACGTCCATCACGTCTCCCATGTCGAATGCTTTGAGTCTCAAGCCCTCCGCTATAAGGGCACGCTGGAAGTTCCTCATACGGCTCTCTCCTCTTTCTATACACTGTGACAATATGGTGAATGATTTCGGCGACAGTCCGTATATTCCTGCCGAAACATAAATGCAGTTGTCCTTCTTGTCATGGAATCCTGTTATTTCTCCACGGCTGTCAACATTCACGTACAGAGGTTTCTCGTCGTCAATGAGCGTTGTCACTCCCATCATTCCGTCAAATCCATCGGCAAGGGACTTCTCCATTGCATGGAGCATGGCACGAAACCTTTCTTCCCTGAATATGGTATCTACAGTCGTGAGCAAAAAAGGCTCACTCATGTCCATTATTGCAGACAATTCGTACAAGCTGTGCATGGAACTGGGTGTTGTTTTCTCTGTAACTCTCAGGCTGAAGGGAAAACTGCCTGCGTGGCTGTCGAGCCACGAAGCCACCTCTGGCATGTCGCTGTTGCATATTACGTTGACCGTTCTGGCTCCACATTCGCCGAATATCCTCAGTAGTCTGCCTATCATAGGCTCACCCCCTATCGTCACAAGGGGTTTTGCAGTAGCCACTCCCTCCTGCGCAAGACGCGAACCATTGCCCGCAGCTATTATAGCATAGTCCATTATTGTATTCTTGTTAACTAAAGTAGCAACTTGTTGACTTGTCAACTTGTTTTTTCGCAAAGCTCAAGGAAACTCCTTTGAGCAAGTTTTTACCTTGCGAAACTTGAATAATATCATATTTTTGTGCAAAGTTAACTATTATTGTTTACAACACAAAACTTGCAACATTATTTTTAGTTTTTTAAATATAAGGGAACTTTCCCCATCCTGTTTCTTTCAGATTTTTGCTTATGATTTCATCGTACCACCAGTTGTAGTGTTCTTTTGTAATTATGTGTAAGTCATAAGCTTGATGTACAAGAGCCGAGACTGACACCCCATATGTTGAGCGCAATCGTGACATCTCCTCTATGCCAATCCTGTCTCTCTTCTCTCCGAGTTCACTAATAAGTGTCTGACGTGGCATGAGGAAACATCCAGCAAACTGGTTGCAGACTCTCTCTCTGTCAACATAGTCGGGGATGGTGAGCAACAACATCGCAAGCTCGTGGGCGGCAGTGAACCTCTTCCGCTCAGTGGTAACAACCTTTGACAGGGATGTCATTATGACCAACGGCAGCCTGCCGCCTGCCCATGTTGAGATGCCGAGAACATCCTCAGGGAGTTTTGTCTCCACGACCCCTATGCCCTTGTTTTCCATAAGCTGATAGATGCTCTTTATTGCTCCAAAGCCAATGTTCCATGTTTCCCTTAGCATAGAGGCAGCTTTCTCTGCCTCATCCCTGTCTGCCACAATGACATCCCTCAGAGGATTGTCAAAGGGTCTTGCATGACTATCTGTCTTCTTGCGCAGATAGTTCATAGCGAGCTTATCTACAATCCTTTCAATCTCCACCAGCTCTTCTGGGAGTAGGAGTCTCCTTGATGCTCTTCTCATTTTTGCGCCACAATGTGCGCCTCCATGTGTCATGTCTTCTGTTGCCATAACGCAAAATTACTAAAAAATAATCAACAAGGAAACAAATCAGGATATTTTTGTCTATTCAAACAAATACCTTTTCTGGTTTCAGGTTTTAAGGTTTTTGAAAGTTGAATATTGAAAGTTCAATCTTCACTTTTCAATCTTCCATTTTCCATTTTCAATCTCTGAAGAAGCCCTCACAACCTTACATAACATTTTCAGGTTTCAGGTGAAATAACCCTTCAAACCTGTCAAACCTGTCAAATTTTATTAAGGGGGCGGGCTGAGGATTCAACTTTCTACTTTTTTCTTATTACATTTGGTTGTTTTAATATTTATTTATACATTTGCAAACGGTTAAATGAAGATGGAAGATGAAAGATTGATGACTTATTATTGATGACTGAAATTTCAACTTTCAACATTCAATTTTCAATTTTTAACATTCAATTTTAAACATTATACTTATGACGAGGATATCCATTTTTGTGGCGGGAGCGAAGAACCTGAAAACACAGAGACTACTGCTGAAGGCATTGGCAAACGACCTGAACGATGAATATGCGAGGAAAGGGTATGACACTCAAGTGGTAATGAAGTCATACGAGAACTTCGGCGACCGACAGGAGGACTACAACGAGTATATAGAGAATGAGGCCGACCTTGTGCTGTTTGTAATAGAGGAGAGAATTGGTTACCACACGGAGAACGAGTTCAAGCTCGCTGCAAAGAAGCTGAACAAGTCTGGCAAGCCGAAGGTGAAAGTGTTCCTCAAGTCGTTTGAGGAACGCACGGAGGATATCAACCATGTGGAGAACCTCATGAACTCACTGCTGGGTAGCTTCTATATAGAATACAAGAACAACGAAGAACTCGTGCTGAAGGCAAAGGAAAGAATCAGGACATACGTCAGGTTCAAGACAAGGCAAGAGCGCAGGAACATAGCGGCAAGGATAAAGAATAACAGGAAACCGATTATGGCATCGCTCGCATCTGTTGCTCTCGCTTCCGTAGTGATATTTCTGGTTTGTCTCGGGTATTTCAGGGTGCACTATCCCAACCAGCTTATACAGTTTGCAGGTGGTGGATCAGTGTATAACTTCCTGAAAGAGAACATCGGCTTTGATATTAACGACGACCCCAGATTCATCTACTCAAACATGCCGTCTGGGGTATCGTGGGCATTGCTAAGAGAAGACATGTGGACAAAGAACAGAGATTCGTACGACAATCTCAACAACAGCAACAGATTATTCACGATATCGCTGTCGGCAAGCAAGATGAGGGACAGCATCCTGACGAAATTCTACTTGGATAATAAGTATAAAGGTACTCTATGCGAACTGTTCCTCGGAAAGGACTCCATGGTTGTGTGGATTCCAAACAGACCTGAGAAATTCCCATTCCTAAATAAAGGAAAGACCATAACCGTAAGTGAACTGAAGGGTCTGCTTGCAGACAAGTCTCTCACCTGCTTTGTGACATCATACGACAGCGGGACACGCAACACATACGGAGACATTCTCGGCAACAGGGACTTTCTGCCTAAAAAATATAAGAACATATACAACGAGACTGACGAGGAGAAAGATTTCAAGATTTTCAACAACAACTACTTCATTCTCGGCAGCAAATACTACAAGCCATCATGGTGTAAAAACGACCCGAGCATCACGTCCTTGACTGTCGTTGACGACAAGGACAGGAGTAAGGCCTACTGCAAGAACATGTACATTTATTTCAACCTGTACAAGATAAAAGTAAAAGAAGGTTCGACTACCACCATCTACACCATCCCAAAAGTGGTGAGGAAATTCCTTGCTAAGGCTCTCAAGGCAAGGGCAAGAGAAATAGAAAGACTCCCAAAAGAAATAGTAATAAAAGAGAGTTTCTTGGATGGGGGCTTCATTGCTCCATTCGACAGCATAATGAAACATAACGTGAACCATGTACAAAGCTACACATCAAACAATGCTGATAACAACAAAAAAGACTGACGCACAGATACTAAAAGCATCACTTGCAGAAGTCACGGACGTGTACCGGGAAGAGGATGACGCAGGAGCTCTTGACAGACTTGTCTCTATAGCGGAAGAATATGACATTGATGGGCATGACGGGAAAAGACTTGAGTGCTACATGATTCTTGACAGCATGACTACGCTATGGCTATTGCAGACAACTGGAATAGGGGACGAAATACAAAGGAAAGTGGATGTCTTCGCCACGACAACAGCTGACCTGATGGCTAAGTCGATATTCCTGAACCACACCGTTTTTCCACCTCTCGACAGGACACCCATATCGAAAGACTCTGAGTCAGTAGTGCATCTTGTCATAAAAGGAAATTCTGACACAGCGGAAGCTATCGCCATAAACGCTGCACTCGTAGCGCATTTCCCAAACTACTGTAGGGACAATAACCTGAGAACACGCATCACAATAGTGGACGACGACATCATGGTCATAAAGAATAGGATGGAAAGACGATACACCCACCTCTTCGACAATTCATTCCACAGATATATTGACCTGAACTCCGAAAGTCCGCAATGCCACACACACAAGCCAAGACACTACGAAAGACTGGGCGACATAGCAGACATTGAGTGGGAGTTTGTCAATGGCAACCTCAGATGCGAGGCTCTTAGGACAAAGTTGTCAGAATGGAGCAAGACTAATGGCAAGATTCTGACCATAGCAATAGCCAACGACTGTCAGGAAAGGAACATGGAAGAGACCGCAAGCCTGCCATTGGAGATATACAGACAGAACATACCCGTGATATACCATTGCGGACTCTTCGGTAAGGCACGACCTTCATTTTATGACTGCGCACATCCCAACGTGCTACCTTTCGACAGCAGCATTTGCTCTATTGGAGAACTGGCACGTCTGAAACGGCTCGCCATGGGAATAAACTATGTTTATTGCCATTGTCTAAACCTTCCTCCACAGGCACCTGTTGCTCCACCACCCCACATAGACATTGAGAAAATGGAACGACTATGGGATAGCATTGGCTCACTGACAAAGCAGTATTCCAACATATTCAACGCCATGACACTCAACGTAAAAATGCACTCCCTTGGTCACGACGCCTCAGACAGCAGCACATTCTATGCCGTGTCAAGGCAGGAAATAGAAATCCTGACAGAGGTTGAGCACAACAGATGGAACATAGAGGAACTAATCCTGGGCTACCGCCCAGTAGAACCTGACGAAGAAAAGGCTGTCGAGGAAGATATTGCCTTGAAGAAAATGCTGCGCAACAAGAAGATACATTATGACATAAGACCCTTTGCCGACCTGAGAGACGACGCTACGGGGAAGAACGTAAACGTCTATGACATGGCATTGTCACAGGGCATACCACTAATAATAAACTCAAGTTTCGCAAGTTAAAAACTTGCTCAAAGGAGTATCCTTGAGCTTTGCGAAAAAACAAGTTGACAAGTCAACAAGTTGCTACTCTTATAGCCTGAGTTTGACAATAACCAGAAATACTAAAAACTTGTCAACCCGTCAACTTGTTAACAGACAGCATGTCAGGGACATGAGAAACTAAAATATAAAGACCTAAAACCGCAACTAATATTGATGCTGACTAATTTTGCAGTTCGCTTCTCCATCAGACGAT
>SAMEA3663083__coassemble_423_pt1 | contig 23832 bp, 14 predicted proteins | sample SAMEA3663083__metabat2_high_PE_004 | metagenome-assembled genome bin SAMEA3663083 (sample SAMEA3663083) | pig gut metagenome | biome: pig gut; feature: pig-associated habitat; material: faeces | place: France | collected 2012 | reverse complement strand
TAGAGCGTCGGATTCATAATCCGGAGGTCGTGGGTTCGGGTCCCACCCCCGCTACGATGGAGTTACGGAATTCGTAACTCTTTTCTTTTGTCCTTCATGCCATTGTCTGGTTCACCCTGTAACAATTACTGAAATGGGTTTGTTGCTTGGATAGGGACAGCCAATTGCAAGGTGATATGTCATCGTATCTATATTTACATAAACAAAAATATCATTTTATTCTTCGGTAAACGATATTTTTTCCTAAAATCCGCAACTAATATTGATGCTGACTAATTTTGCAGTTCGCTTCTCCATCAGACGATAGTCTTGCCATTACAGACGTGATTATGCATGGGTTATGCCCAGCTTCCCCTTACCCCGTCAAGCATTTCAGGGGCTTTATGCTGTCGTTTACCCGCGAATTCGATTTCTTAGCCGTCAGTGAATGCAAAAGGGTTCTTGATAACCGGACCCACAAAACGGGAAAAATGCTCCCTCACGTGAAATATTCCTCCAAAAGGAGTGATTTTCTTAAATTTTATGCTACCTTTGCCCATGTCATTGATGATTTTTGCTTGTCTTGATTTGCAGTACTAAGGTAAGTGAGAATCTGACATGGCAAAATCCTGGACAACTTTTTGTTGCTCAGGTACTTATAAAAAAGTTAAACTAAAGTGCTGCAGAATTTAGGGTATATAGAATTAATTGCTTATTTTTGTGGCAGTATAGCATACTTAATTGAAACTAATGATAAAAACTATGAAAAAAATCCTAATGGCAATGATGGCATGCGCTTTGACAGGCATAGTGAAAGCACAAAGCGTGAAGCCGGCTATCCCCCGTGATGCAAATCTTGAAGCACGCATTGAGAAAACGTTGGAAGGCATGACCCTTGACGAGAAAATAGGTCAGATGCTTGAAATTAATATTGATGTGGTGGGCAGTCATAAGCCTGACAAGAAAGGCAACATGGTCTTTCAACTCGATATGGCTAAGCTCGACACGATTATCAGTAAATATAAGGTTGGTTCATTTCTTAATGCCCCTACCAAGGGATTGACTGTTGCCGAATGGCAGAAAGTAATTCCGACCATTCAAAAACTGTCGATGAAATACCTGAAGATACCCACAATCTATGGACTTGACAACAATCACGGCTCTACATATGTGCTTGGCGGAACGCTTTTTCCGCAGCCCATCAATCTCGGTGCCTCTTTCAATGTTGACTTGGCACGCCAGATGGCAATCATCACAGCGTATGAGTTGCGCGCAGCCGATTGTCCCTGGGTCTATAATCCTACAATCGATTTAGGCCGAGATCCGCGCTGGCCACGCATTTGGGAAAGTTTCGGCGAAGATGCCATTGTCAATTCAAAGATGGTGGAACAGGAGGTGCTTGGCTATCAGGGGAACGACAACAACCATTTGGGCAAGTATAATGTGGCTACCAGCGTGAAGCATTATTTTGCATATGGTGCTCCTTTCTCAGGTAAAGACCGCACGCCTGCCTATCTCTCACCGCTGATGCTGAGGGAGAAATTTTTCGAGCCGTTCAAGCATGCCATTCAGGCCGGTGCCTTGACGGTTATGGTCAACTCGGCATCTGTCAATGGCGTTCCTGTGCATGCCAGCTATGAATATCTTACCCAATGGTTGAAGAAGGACCTTAACTGGGACGGCATGATTGTCACCGACTGGGCCGATATAGTCAACCTTTACACCCGTGAGCATGTTGCCAAGGACAAGAAAGACGCTATCCGGATTGCCATAAATGCCGGCGTTGACATGAGTATGGATCCTTATAACGTTGACTTTTGTCCGTTGCTCAAACAGCTTGTAGAGGAAGGCAAAGTCTCTCAGGAACGCATTGATGATGCAGTTCGTCGTGTGCTGCGTGTAAAATATCGGCTCGGACTTTTTGACGAGCCCAATACCGGTGGTAAGGATTATTCCGACTTTGGTTGCAAGCAATATGCCGAGAAGTCGCTTCGTGCTGCTGAGGAATCAGAGGTGTTGCTGAAGAATAATGGTATTCTACCATTGTCCGTTGGCAAGAAAATATTGGTCACAGGTCCCAATGCCAACCTCATGCGTTGCCTTACCGGAGGCTGGACATATACATGGCAGGGTTCCAACGCTGAGGCTGAGCTGTCGTGCTACAACACTATTTATGAGGCTCTTGCTGCAAAATATGGCAAGGATAACGTCACCTTGGAACAGGGTGTGACTTATAATGAGAAGGGAGCCTATTGGCAGGAGAACGAACCTGAGATTGACAAGGTTGTGAAAGCCGCTGACAATGCCGATGTCATTGTGGCCTGCGTTGGTGAGAATTCATACACCGAGACCCCTGGCAATTTAACCGACCTCACACTCTCAGCCAATCAGCGCAATCTGGTAAAGGCTTTGGCGAGGACGGGCAAGCCCATTATCCTTGTGCTCAACGAGGGTCGTCCACGTCTCGTTGCCGACATTGAGCCGCTCGCATCTGCCGTTATCAACGTGCTGTTGCCTGGTACATACGGAGCCGATGCTTTGGCAAATCTCATGGCAGGTGATGCCAATTTTTCGGCAAAACTGCCCTACACCTATCCTAAGGAAATAAATACGCTCATCAATTATGACTATAAGGTGAGCGAGGAGGTCAACACAATGGCCGGAGCCTACGACTACGATGCCAAGGTCACCCAGCAGTGGCCGTTTGGCTATGGCTTGTCCTACACCTCTTACAAATATAGCAATTTGAAGGTTGACAAGACCGCTTTCAATGCCGATGACATAATTAAGGTGACTGTTGATATTACCAACACCGGCAAGCGTGAGGGCAAGGAACCCGTACTGCTTTATTCAAGCGACCTCGTAGCCTCTGTAGTGCCAGACAACCGCAGGCTGTGCGACTTCTCCAAGATTTCATTGCAACCGGGTGAGACAAAGACCGTAACGTTCCTTCTGCCAGCCAAAAAATTGGCTTTTGTGGGTCAGGATGGCAAGTGGGTGCTTGAAGAAGGTGACTTCGTGCTACATGTAGGCAACCTTAACCAGAATGTTAATTGCACGGAAACCAAGAAGTGGTCAACTCCTAATATCTAAACTTATGCGTATAGAACGGTAATCGGAGCCTTATACAATAGCTGGGGCAACGACAGCAGAATGTGAGTCAGTTCTGTTGGCTTATATGCAAAGAACTTGGATTAGGAGTTGGAATTTGTAAAATAATCAGGCGAGGTGACTTGACGATAGAATACTTGAACCAGGGTTAATAAATAACAAAAACGTGTTCAGATGAATAAAAGAATGAGAGAGTTACGAAACCGTAACTCTCTCATTCTTATTGCGCTCCAGGATGGGCTTGAACCAACGACCCCCTGATTAACAGTCAGGTGCTCTAACCAACTGAGCTACTGAAGCAGTATTTTTTATCTTTTTGCGGTTGCAAAGTTACAATGTTTTTTTTCTTCTACCAAACTTTTTTGAAAAAAAATATAGATATGAGGTGTTTTTTTCATGAAAGAGGCAAAAAAAATTGATATTAGTGGTGGATTGTGATTATAAAGATGTATTTTTGCAGTCAGAAACAGCACTGCTTCCAAATTGTTTTCTTCAGGTTGATGAATCATTTAAAGTGGTGTCGTTATAAAGACCAATAACATATTAAAGTTTCGCAAGTTAAAACTTGCTCAAAGGAATTTCCTTGAGCTTTGCGAAAAACAAGTTGACAAGTCAACAAGTTATTAGTTGTTCTGGTCATTGACAAATTCAAACAAGAAGAGTAGCAACTTGTTGACTTGTCAACTCGTTAACTGACAGCATGTCGAAGACGTGCGAACCAACGGTCACTGTCCGAAGGGTAAAGTAAACATGAGTAACATATAAATAATGAGTATATATAAATAATGAGTAATAGAATATTAGCATTGTTCCTGTTTGTTGCTTGCTCACTTTCATCACGTGCCCAAGTTGAAGCGAATGAAAGCCATAATTATTCTGTTGAGAAGAACCTTGAGCTTTTCAATTATATATATAAGAGTCTTGACATGATGTATGTCGATACGCTTGATGCTGACAAGGTAGTTGGTTACGCTGTTGATGCCATGCTTTCATATCTTGACCCCTATACAGAATACTATCCTGAGAGCAAACAGGGAGATTTGAAAATGCTGATGAGTGGAAAATATGCCGGAATTGGTTCTATGATACGGTATAACCTGAAGTTGAAAAGGGTTGTAATAGATGAACCTTACGAGAATATGCCGGCAGCCGAGGTCGGGCTCAAGAAAGGCGACATAATAATCAGTATTGACGATTCCATTATGACAGACAAGGATGTGTCGTATGTGAGCGAGCATTTGAGAGGTGAGCCAGGTACAAGCTTTGTATTGAAAATCTTGAGGCCTACGACTGGCAAGACAATGAAGTTCAATATAAAAAGGAAATCCATACAGTTGCCTCACATCAGCTATTATGGACTTCAGCCCGACGGTGTGGGTTATCTGTCACTCACTTCATTCACAGGCGATGATGTCGCAAAGGAGTTCCGTCGTGCGTTCATCGACCTGAAAAATCAAGGTATGAAGAAGTTCGTACTGGATTTGAGGGACAATGGTGGTGGCTCTTTGTCCGAGGCTGTAGAGATTGTCAATATGTTTGTGCCGAAGGGCTTGACCATAGTGGAGACCAAAGGCAAGCTTGACCGTTCAAACCAGAAATATGTGACGGGTAAAGAGCCTGTTGACACTGAAATGCCTATTGTGGTGCTCGTTAATGGAGGTACCGCCAGTGCAGCCGAGATTACATGTGGCAGCCTTCAAGACCTTGACCGGGCAGTTGTGATGGGTACACGTACCTTTGGCAAGGGATTGGTGCAGTATCCCAATCTGTCCCTTCCGTACAACAGCAACCTGAAGCTTACCACAGGTCGCTACAATATTCCAAGTGGCAGGTGCATACAGGCAATAAATTATAAGCATGGTGACAGTGGAAGGTATGTCGAGCATGTTCCAGACTCGTTGACAAAGGTTTTCCATACTGCCAATGGCAGGGAGGTGAGAGACGGAGGTGGTATAAAGCCAGACTGTGAGGTAAAGTCTGACACTATACCAAACATTGCCTACTACCTTACCGCATCAGCAAGGGACTCTACGGAATCTACGCTCAATTGGGAGATAAACTATATCAAGAACCACAAGACAATACCGTCACCCGACACCTTCTCCCTGTCAGATGCTGACTATGAAGACTTCACGAATACAGTCATTGCAAATGGTTTCAAATACGACCGTGAGAGTGGCAAGTATTTCAGCAACCTTGTAAAGGTGGCTAAGTTTGAAGGGTATTATGATGATGCCAGACAGGAGTTTGATGCATTGGAGAAAAAGCTCAGTCATAATCTTTCCAAGGATTTGGAGTATAACAAGAATATCATTAAGCAGATGCTTGAGATGGATATTGTTTCTGCATATTATTATCAGCGTGGGCAGGTGCAATATAGTCTGCGCTATGACAATCAGTATAAGGCAGCTGTTGAGTTGCTCAATGACATGGAAAGGTACAATAGTATTCTGCGTCCTTAGTTTCAGAGTCTTTTGTGCCCATTGCCCTTTGTCTTGTATCTCTTTATGTACAGGCAAAGGGCAATGACGGAAAAAAGAATGCCGTATCATCTGTTGATGAACGGCATTTATTATTACTAAGCTAAATAAAGCTATGGAAAAAATGCAGGAGAATGATTATCCAAGTTTGGCAATGTGCATGCAAAGACTTGACTTCAAGTTTGCAGCCTTGTTCTTATGGATAATATTGGTTTTTGCCAACTTGTCTAACATCTTCTGAACGCTTGGATAAAGCGCAACAGCTTCTTCCTTGTTTGTCATAGCACGGAGCTTACGAACAGCATTACGCATGGTCTTAGCATAGTACTTGTTGTGAAGAGCACGCTTTCTTTCCTGACGAATTCTCTTCTCTGACGATTTGTGATTTGCCATCTTAAAATTCTTTATTCCTTAGATACTTTTTTGTTTATTTCTGTAGTCCCTAGGAGAGTCGAACTCCTCTTTAGAGAATGAAAATCTCTCGTCCTAACCGATAGACGAAGGGACCAGCGGCTTAATTTGCGGGTGCAAAGTTAGACGTTTTATTCCGATTGTGCAAATATTAGCGAGGATTTTTTCCTAAAATGGACGTTTTTTAGTAATTTTGTGCCATCAAATTAGTTATTTTAACGTATTCGCAATATTTTAAGATGCTTATAACCACACGAGCCATAGTGTTAAAGTCGGTAAAGTTTGGGGATGCAAAGCTTATTATAGACATGTTCACCCAGACTCATGGCCGTATGTCTTTTATTGTGAATATAGCCAAAACAAACAAAGGAAAAATCAAACGACAGTATTTCCAACTGTTCAATGTACTTGAACTTGTAGTTGATTACAGAAACGGTAAGGAACTTCAGCACATACGCGACATCCGTCTTGCTGGTCAGTTTCCGGCTATAAGCCTGTCTCCAGGAAAATTGTCCATTACAATGTTCCTGGGTGAGTTCCTTAATTATGCCACGATGGGCGAGCAGGCAAACGTTCCTTTGTTTGAATTCATCTGTTCAGCAATGGAATGGCTTGACGCATCAGCCTCGGGTTATGTCAATTTCCATCTTGTCTTTATGGCAAAGCTGTCCCGTTTCATCGGACTTTATCCCAATGTCGAAAGCTATGCCGAAGGAGATGTCTTTGATTTGCGTGCTGCAACGTTCACCCATACGATACCAATGCATCCTGACTATGTCCCCGCCGTTGCATCGTCAAACATTGTGAGGCTTCTCCGTATGGATTTCTCAAATATGCATTTGTTTGCCATGAGCCATTCCGACCGTAACAGCATTGTAGATTTTATGGTAGATTATTACCGTATTCACCTTCCCGTGATGCCAGCTCTTGTTTCCCTTGATGTGGTAAGGGATGTTTTCAGATGAATGCTTTATTGACATTATTGAGTTAATAATGGTTAAACGACATTCTTTTATTTACAGCCATTGATTGTATATGTGACAAAATGTTTAAATTTGCAGAAAAATAATTCTCAAACGAAAAGCTCCAGATTTGGTACTTCTGTTACCGTGGTTAAGATTTAGTAAAACATTAATTATTATATTATTTACGACTATGCAGTTATTGAGACTAATTATGCTATCGTTAGCTGTCTTCCTGTTTCAGGGAATGTCAGCTCAGCCTGTGCGCAAGGCATTAGACGACAAAGGCTTGTATAAGCCTGGGAGTCTAAATCCTTCGCTAGTTAAGAAATCTGTTAGAAAAGAGGCATCCGATGATGAATGGGTGGCATTGGGAACAGGCCGTTTCCGTGACGATTTCATCACTACATTCTATTTATTGGAATGTCTGGAATTTGACGTGGAGATAGAGGAGAGCGCAACCACACCTGGCTTGTATCGCTTGAAATCTCCCTATAAGAATTATCCTTATGCATCAGCCATTGATATGGTTGACGACACGTATATGGAGATTGATGCCACTGACCCAGACCATGTGTTCTTCGTATCGTATGATACCGGATTCTCACTGAATACAGAGGATGGCACTTTCTTCATCAGTTCCATTGCCGGATATCAATATGAACATTACGGAAATATTAAAGAAGCCATAGAGGATGGTGAATGTGGAACTCTTAGGGATGGAGAGATAACGTTCCCTCATGCTTCGCTTCTTGTCAGGGGACAGTATGACAGCGACACACAGTGGCGCTATGCCAATTACAATAATGGCTTCAGGGTGAGACTTCCAGGAGCTCCCGACCTTGACGTCTCTATCTCTATCAATGGACTTGACGAGACAGAGGAGAACAAGATTAGCGTAAACTTCCAGATAGGCAGCGGATGCGAGAAAGTTAAGGTGGCGATGGTGCCAGGCGACTATACGGACAATATGTACGACGGCATCGTGAATGGTACAATTTCTTCAACTGAAATAACAGAGTCGCAGGATGTCCTGTTCCCATACGAAAAGGATGGTGTTTACAGTTTCGTTGCCGTACCTTATATCGGAGAGTCTCCAAAGAAGGTTGCCTATCTCATCAGCGAACTTACCCTCCTGAATACAGGTTGGAAGTCATGGGGCAACTGCGAATATACCGAGGGTATCATTTGTGACAATGAGGTTGCTTTCGAAGGACTGACGGTAGAGACATATCCTGTGGAGATTCAGGAAAAGCTCGATGCACCAGGCTATTACAGGCTTGTTGACCCATACGGACTCACTTATAGGTATTCAAGCTCCAACTCTTACGACACCAACCATAAGTATTATATGGAGATAGATGCCACTGACCACGATGCTGTAAGCATAAAAAGAATGGACAATGGTTGTGGTCTGAACCTTGGAGTAGGTACCATGATAATATGGTCGAAGGCAGATCGTGAGCTGACAGACCGCGGCAAGACAAAGGAGGAAGTAGCGAAAATGGGCTATTTCGGTAAGCTTGAGAATGGTGTAATAACCTTCCCTACTGAGAGCATCTTAATCCAATATTACGACTTCAAACCCGATACATATTATTGGGGAAACGCAAATGGACATTTCAAGGTCGTACTTCCTGAGGAAGCAGCAGCCGCCGGCATAAAGGGAGTTGACACGGCGACATCTGGAGCTAATGGTGTAAAAGAGTACTTCACGATTGATGGCATCAAGGTTGTCAATCCGTCAGCTTTTCCAGGTCTTTACATAGTGCGTGAGAATGGCAAGTGTTTCAAGACAATAATAAAATAACAATAATTAATTAATGACGGGGATGTTGCTTGCCTGCGACATCCCCTAAAATTCAAAAAGTAAAGTTTATGAGAAAGATTACCTATTTGCTTGGATGTCTATTCCTGATGATAGCATCCGCTGTCAGCACCTACGCTGCTGACAAGCCAACAGTGAAGAAGTTTCCCGCACCATTGCAACAGGGTACGTTCGCAAAACCTTTCAACAAGGCTCCACTGAATCAGGATGTCGATAAGGGATTGAAGTGTTATGCGTCAACCTCAATTTTAGATTATAACAGTGAGCCGGGAGTTATTTCCTTCTACTCTAATAGTCTATATGATTTTACTAAGTTGGGAAAGTGTATTGACTACAATCCCAACGAGGTGACTGAAGGACTTCAGCTCACAAGATTCATAGGAGGAACCTACTGTACATCGCCAGGTGTTGGAGGCGAGTATGTAGGCTATCTCGTTGAGAGATATTCTTTTGTTGACTATATACGCTCATACGGATATTGGGATTTGGAAACAGGAGAGTTCGAGGTATTGAAAGACATGAGTGACCTGAAGGACAATTTCCATTTTATTGAAGGTATGTCAACAAATCCTAAGAATGGTAAGCTGATGGCTGTAGCCCACAGCAAAGTTACCAACCCTGCCTCCTCTATTGGTGAGGTTGACCCAGAAACTGGAGAATATACCCTCATCAAGGAACTGAATGAGTATTATTTCGATATTGCATACGATTCCGATGGCAACCTTTGGGCATACCGCTGGATATGGCCTAACGAAGCAGATGCTTCACTTGAGGGTTCTATGCTCGTTCAGCTCGACGAGGAGAATGGCTATGCCGAGAAGAATCCTGTCAGGGTAAAAAAGGATGGTAGTGACTTCCTATGCTATTATGGAGCCACTCTGTGTTTCGACTATACAACAGGTGACCTTTATGTCATGGCTACTAATTCGGACGCAAACTGCTATTTTGCCAAACTGAACACACAGACTGGTGAGATGGTTGACCCTCAATATTCTTACAACTTATGCACAGGACTCTACATTCCTTTCAAGACAGCTGACAGCCGTCAGGCAGCAAACCAAGTGACAAACCTGAAGTCAGAACTGCTTGACAATGGTACTAAGGTGAAACTCACATGGACTAACCCGACAACAGCTTGGGACAACAGTCCTCTTACTGAACTTGCAGAGGTTCTTGTCTATCGTGACGACATGGATGCAGATCCAGTGGCTACACTCAATGAAAGTGATTTGGTAGGAAAGGATATGGAGTGGACAGACGAGAATGCATCAGATGGTGTACATACTTATTATGTCGTTCCATGCCGCGTGCAAGGTGAGAAAGGTATATATAACTCATGGGAAGTCTTTATAGGCGAGGATGTTCCTGGAGCACCTGAGAATATCACACTGACCAAGCAGGACAGCAAGACACTTGTGCTTACATGGGAGACACCTGCCGAGGGAGCAACTTCAGGTTGGTATGATGCCACCACACTCAAATATAAGATTACACGCTATCCAGACAATACGGTAGTGGCAGAGGATGCCACAGGCAATTCATTCACAGACTCAAACCTTGGAGTGATACATGGCTACTATTACACGATATTGCCATATACTGCCAAGGGCGAGGGTACACCTGCCACATCAGACGTTGTAAGGGCAGGCAATGCCTACGAGCCAAACTATGTGGCTGACATGACATCGCCAGACACAGCCAACGACTGGACTCCGATTGACGCTAACGCCGATGGTTACAAGTTTGTTTATGAGACATACTATCAGGGTTATCAGATTTCGCTTTCAAACAATGCCAATGCCGATGACTACGTGCTGTCTCCAGGCCTTGACCTGAAGGGTGGCAACACATACAAGGTTTCCTTCAGAATAAATCTACACTGGAGATACGACAAGGACAACCTCGACACAATGCACGACTTTGACATCACTGCCGGCATGGGAACGACAGCTGCAGACCAGACCATCGTCGTTGAGTCTTTCCGTGGTTTCAAGAATCTTGTTTATGACACAGAATATACCGTTGAAGGCTATTTCACACCACAGACCGACGGTGTGTATAATGTTGGTTTCCATCTTCTCACCCAGGGCGTCATGGATGACATAACAGTCAAGGGCGCAAGTGTGGAGAATGTATATGACAACGACCTTAAGGTGAAGGCGTTCACTGGCAACGTTGATGTCGTACAGGGCACTCCTTCCGATTTCAACGTTGATGTATTCAATGCCGGTAACAATGCCTCATCCAACTATGCTGTAAAGGTTTGCCGTCTTGACGGTGATGAGAAGGTTGAACTTGGCAGGACAGAGGTTACCGAGACTCTCGCTCCATTCACAAGCAAGACAGTTGTCGTATCAGCCACACCTGATGTAACAGGCGCAGCCAAGCTCGTTGCAGAGATAGAATACACATCTGACCAGTATTTGGATAACAACATATCTGATGTAATGGATGTAAATATACAGGAATCGGATGTAGTACCATTCAACGAGACTGTATTGAGCGAAGAATGGGATTCAAATACCGAGACCCCAGGCGTATTTGATCTCAAGCAGGATACTCGCTGGCCAATCTCTTTGGCAAAGAACTATTCAAACAGTGAGTCAATCTATTATCCATCCGATTTCCAGACACCACTCGCAGAATATGAGTCCGTGACCATCAACCGCATGGCACTTGAATATTCTTCAAACGATGGTGCAACTATCCACGATGTACCATTGACAATCTATTTGGGTGAGACAGACAAGAAGGCTTATGAGACATACAACTATGGTTGTGTCGCTGCATCAGAGTGGATGCCGCTTGAAAACATGACTAAAGTGTTTGATGGAACTGTTTCCACAACTGTTGGAGAGAACAACAAGCTTGTCATTCCATTCTCTGAAAAGTTCCAGTATAATCCAAAGAAGAACCTCGTGATGACCATCGCATGTGCGGGTAATGCGGCTGAACACGCTGATGGCAATTCCTACCCGATACTTTACAACCACTTCTGCGTATGCGACCCGAATAATTACGATACACCTGTATATCGTCAGGTTCTGTATGAGGGAAAGACAGCTCCTTATGACTATGTTTCAGAAGTAAAATACTGCGCCAAGTCATACGTTCCGGTTCTGTATCTCGCTATCGAGACCCTCACAGGTATCGAGAGTGTAAAGATAGGCGAGGGTGGAGCATTTGGCTACGACAAGGCATCAGGCAGTATCTTGCTTGGTGGCATGAATGCCCAGACAGTCACTGTCTATAATCTCAGCGGTCAGGTCGTAAGGTCTGTTGGCAAGGCATTCAACAGCAAGCTCAACCTCTCCAATGGCGTATATGTCGTTAAGGCTATATCAGCCGATGGCAACGTAGTGACAAGAAAGATACAGGTTAAGTAACATTTATACTGATATGACAGGGTATGCCTTGGGTATTATTCCGGACATACCCTGTTTTTCCGCAGACTAATTAAATATAATATATGGTATTATGAAGAAACTTATATTTAGCGCAGTCCTTTTGGCTGTAACAGCAGGAGTGTTTGCCCAGATACCTTCAGCCGATGAGGTGAAGGGTAGAACCACTGCAAAGAAAGGCTTTGCCCTTAAGGCTCCAGCCAAGACAATATTTGAAAATAACAATGTTGAATTGAGTGACCTCAGCCAATATGGTGATGAGGTGGAAATTCTCAAAGAAGACTTCTCTCTCGTGAATACAGGTGCCGAGGATGCTCCTGACGCTGAGACGCAGCTGTGGCTCAGCAGGGAAGAGCAGCCTTATGTCTATCTCAACATGAGGGAAGGTTACACACAGGGTAACTACCAGTGGGGATGCGAGTCTGTCTATCCAGCCGGAGGTATGTTGGCTTTCAATGTCAATAACGATGGTGGCGGAAGAATCAACACTCCTATGCTTGACCTTACTGCCAACGATGGCATATCCATTCTCCATTTCCGTGCCCGCACTGTTTCCGGCACTCTGAAATCATTGTCTATTGATGGTGCTGAAACAAACGGCATGGGTCCAACATGGCGTTTCCTCCAGTCATATTATAATCAGGAAGTAACTGAGGAATGGAAAGACTATGAGTATGTGTTCACCAATTGTGGACCAAGCACAATATTCAATATAGCCTACAATGACCAGAACGGCATTGTCATGCTCATTGACGATATTCGTCTATGCCAACTCAATGCTTATGTCAGCATACCTAATGTGAAGGAATACTCTAACTACACTGGTTCGTCGTTTGATGCCAACTGGGATGCTGTCGAAGGTGCCGACTCTTATCTGCTTAATGTAAACCTTGTTGATGAATATACATTCCAGCCTTTGCCATTCAAGCAGGATATTCTTGTAACCGGCACTACATATACAGTTGAAGGCATTGAGTCAGGTGCTACTTACGAGTACAATGTCCGTGCTGTAAAAGGTGATAAGACGTCAATAACCTCTAATACGGTACAGGTGTTCGACCTTGCAGCTCCTGAGATGCTTGATTGTGCAGCACCAGTAGAAGGCAAATATGAGGCAAGATGGACAGAGGTGCCTACTGCTGAGGTTTATAACTACTGGGCTTTCAACGAGCGTGTGGCTGAGACAGATGGAGAATTTGCAGTAACAGACGAGAACTTCGAAAATGTAACACTGTCAGATGGCACTGCTCCTGATGCCGACATAAATGATCCTTCATTTAACGTTTATGATGATACATACCTGGTGGGTGTTGACCAGGCAGGTTGGCATGGTCAGAACTATATGCCATACATGGGCGGATTCGTGGCTGTTGACGGTTACCATTACCTTTACAACGGAGAGAACGCTGCCATAATCTCTCCAGAGATGGACTTCTCTAAGGATGGTGGCAAGATTACCGTTTCTGTGAAACTTCTTGGAGAAGTAGCAACTTTCTGGGACACTAACAACGTACAACATTCCGGTCCAACACAGGCAGCTATTGCACTGTTCAACTACGATGAGGCTAAAGGTGAGTTCATGCAGAAAATGATGGTTTATGCAGATGGCAAGTCTTCATACAATCAGGTCGTAACCGACGATTGGGGTTCATATACGGTAACTCTCACAGGTGCCACCTCAAGGTCAAAGGTTGGAATCTTTGCTGTTAGATACCCTGGCAACCTCTATATAGATGATCTTAAGATTACCCAGAACTACAAGGCTGGCGAGTCTCTTATCGAGCCATTCCTCTATAGGCGCTACTATAATGATGGTATCGTTATAGATGTTACTATGCCTAAGCGAGTAGCTGGTGATGCCATTTATCACAAGGTTAGTGCTGTGAAGTCCAACCCTGTGACAAAAGAAATCAAGGAGAGTGCCTTCTCTGATACCAAGCAGGTGACAGAAGCCAATGCCATACATTCTTTGAATTTTTCTGAGAATGACGTTACCATCAACGGCAATGAGCTTAACATATCCAATCCTTACGGCAAGGCTGTTCAGGTTTACACCATTGATGGCAAGCTCATAAGCACCGGCAACAGTTGCAACACTACTTTGAGCCTTGGTGCCAAGGGCACTTACATCGTCAAGATTGGCTCTGAGACAAGAAAGGTACTGTATTGATTTATTCTAAAATGTTCTTTACTCAAGTTTTTTCGCTAAGCTCAAGGGAACTCCTTTACCCTTCGGACAGTGACCGTTGGTTCGCATGTCTTCGACATGCTGTCAGTTAACGAGTTAACTTTGAGCAAGTTTTTAACTTGCGAAACTTGAATTCTTTAGCAAATAGAACAGACAGAGAAACAACCTTTGGCGGTCTAATGACCGGTTTAGGTTAAATAGTTTGACGGGTAAACAAGTTGATAGTCGTAATGTCTGACTTCCCTACTTGTTTACCCGTCTTCTTTTTCAATTAATACTCCCGAAAGTAAGCGAAAATGTTATTGTCCTTAACTACTTTAACTTCAAATAATAAAACCTTAAACGTTATTAGGTAATTTCACCTCAAAACCTTATAACCTCATGACCTTAAAACCTTAAACTGTCAAACGCTTCAACACCTTTCCTTACTATGTCACTTTGCCTGTTCCATATTTGGAAATACTCGTTCATATCCCAAAGATCTCTTGCTACAAGGGCTTTCAACTGCACTGTCAGTGCAGCTACAGTGCGCATCCTCTCGTTGTCATCAGCAGGTTTTATTCCCTCTTTCTCACCGTCAGCCATGATAGCTTCGGTCAATTCCTCTGGTACGACGAATCCCTCGTCAAAGCTCTTGAAATCAGGATATTTCTTTTTCAGCTCTTTCCTGTTCTTGTCCATGAACTTCAGGTCGTGGTTTATTATTATGCTCTTTGCACTCAGTTTCCTGTGCATGGCTGTGTATTTCATTGTATCAAGAGGCACGAAAACATCCGGCATGATGCCGCCACCTCCATATACAGTCCTGTGTTTCTTGAGGGTATAGCATTTCAGCGAGTCAGCAAAATGGATGCTGTCAGGATTGGTCAGCTCTCCATGCTTTAGCCTGTTCTCCAAATCCATCTGATAGTCTTTCTTCTCACCTTTCTTATAAGGTTTCTGTATGCATCTGCCGGAAGGGGTATAATAATGGGATATGGTGAGTCTTATCATCGAACCGTCAGGAAGGTCGAGAGGTCTCTGTACCAGTCCTTTGCCGAAGGTTCTTCTGCCTACGATTATTCCCCTGTCATGGTCCTGTATGGCACCAGAGACTATCTCGGCAGCTGAAGCTGTCAGTTCGTTTGTAAGCACCACGACAGGCATGTCTTTAAGTTTTCCGTTTCCTATGGCCTTGTATTCCCTTCTGCCAGCCTTTCTCCCTTCTGTATAGACTATCATGTCGCCACCATCGAGAAACTCGTTGGCAATTCTCACGGCACTCTCTAAGTAACCACCTCCGTTATCCTGCAAGTCCAGGACGAGCCGTCTTAATCCCTGTTTCTTCAACTGTTCTATTGCATCCATCAGCTCATCGTAGGTCTTGGCTCCGAAGCTCTCAAGCCTGACATATCCCGTCTGCTGGTCTATCATGTATGCGGCATTGACGGTATGCATTGGAATCTTGTCCCTTTTGACATTGAAGAACAGCATCTTGTCAACACCGTTTCTCCTGACACCCAGTTTCACCATGGTGCCTTTCTTGCCTCTTAGCTTCTTGACAATCTCCGACCTTTCCATTTTCACACCCGCTATGATGGTGTCGTTGACAGTGACTATTCTGTCACCTGCCACTATTCCCACCTTCTCTGACGGTCCATTTACGGTTGGCTGAATGACTACGAGGGAGTCATCAATGATGTTGAACTGCACCCCTATGCCTTCAAAGTCACCGTTAAGCGGCTCGTTAAGGGCTTTTGTCTCTTTAGCGTCTGTATATGAAGAGTGAGGGTCCAGTTTCTCAAGCATACCCTTTATGGCATCCTCCACCAATTTTGACTCATCTACCGAGTCCACATAATAGTTGTTTATTGCTATCTCAGCTATCTGTAGTTTCCTTAGCTGGCTATCCTTACCTATATTTAATGTTAGCTGAGCGTATGTGCTTGCGCAGCTTACAATCATTACCAATAAGGTTACAATCTTCTTGTTTGTTATTGTCATTGTTTCTTCTTCTTTAAAAGTGGCATATAACCTCTGTGTTTCCCATCTGGCACAGTCATAGTCCACTCGTTTATGTTCCGGTAATCATTCAGTCCACATTCTCCTCTTCTTCAGGCAAGTCCTGCTCCACCACAAGGTTGTCTATTATGAAGTTCTGCCTTTCCATGGTGTTCTTTCCCATGTAGTATTCCAATAATTTCTGCACCTTGTCGTTCTTGTGCAGGGTTACCTGTTCCAGACGTATGTCAGGACCAATGAAATGTGCGAACTCCTCTGGACTTATCTCTCCAAGTCCTTTGAAGCGTGTTATCTCGGGGTCAGGTCCGAGCTCTTCTATGGCCTTGAGCCTTTCCTCCTCGTTATAACAGTATCTTGTTATGAAATCGCTCTTCTTGCCTTTTCCTTCCCCTTCCAATCCTTCTTTCTTCACCTTCTTTGATGAAATCTTTGTGCGTTTGTTCCTCACCCTGAACAAGGGAGTCTGTAGTACATAGACATGTCCTTTCTTTATTAGCTCAGGGAAGAACTGCAGGAAGAATGTTATGATGAGGAGCCTGATATGCATGCCATCGACATCGGCATCTGTTGCCACAATCACTTTGTTGTATCTCAGGGTGTCCAGTCCATCCTCAATGTCGAGTGCAGCCTGCAGCAGGTTGAACTCCTCGTTTTCGTAAACCACCTTCTTTGTAAGCCCGAATGAGTTTAGAGGCTTGCCTCTTAGCGAGAACACTGCCTGAGTGTTTACGTCCCTGCTTTTTGTTATGCTTCCACTTGCGGAGTCTCCCTCTGTTATGAATATCGAGCTTTCCTCCTTGCGGTCGTTCTTTACGTCACAGTAGTGTATTCGGCAGTCTCTCAGCTTCCTGTTGTGCAGGTTTGCTTTCTTTGCCCTTTCCCTTGCGAGTTTTGTCACACCCGCCATGGCTTTCCTCTCTCTCTCGCTTTCCTTCACCTTTGCCTCTAAGGTCTCGGCTATGTCAGTGTGTATATGCAGGAAGTTGTCAACATTCTGCTTTATGAAGTCACCGACATACTTGTTTATGGTCTCGCCGTCAGGAGCCATCTGTGTGCTTCCCAACTTGATTTTCGTCTGGCTTTCGAAGACTGGTTCCTCCACGTTCACGGCTATAGCTGCCACGAGTCCGTTCCTGATGTCTCCATATTCATATTTGCCATAGAACTCCTTGATGGTTCGAGCTATGTGTTCCTTGAATGCCGTCTGGTGCGTTCCGCCCTGTGTGGTATGCTGTCCGTTTACAAACGAGTGATACTCCTCACCGTATTGGTTGGTGTGGGTGAACGCTATTTCTATATCCTCTCCTTTAATATGTACTATGGGATAAAGCTTCTCGGCTGTCATGTTGTCCGTGAGCAGGTCTTCCAGACCGTTGCGGCTCATTATCCGTCTTCCGTTGAACATAATGGTGAGTCCTGAGTTCAGATAGGTGTAGTTCCTGAGCATCGTCTCCACTATGTCGCTATGGAATCTGTAGTTTTGAAACAGGGTGTTGTCAGGCTCGAAGAACACCATTGTTCCAGTCTCTTCCTCCGATGCCATAGTGTCGTCTGTCAGCAACTCGCCTCTCTCGAATGTCAGTCTCCTTGCTTTCCCGTCCCTGAAGGAGCTTACTGCGAAATGTGAGCTTAGCGCATTCACAGCCTTCACACCCACACCATTCAAGCCTACACTCTTCTTGAATGCCTTTGAGTCGTACTTGCCGCCGGTGTTGAGAACAGACACCGCTTCCACGAGCTTGCCTTGTGGAATGCCACGTCCGTAGTCTCTTACCGTAACCCTTGCATCTTCCTCGATGTCAATCTCTATTCTCTTGCCGGCGTTCATCTTGAACTCGTCTATGGAGTTGTCTATCACTTCCTTCAGCAACACATAGACACCATCTTCAGGTAGGGAACCGTCGCCAAGTCTTCCTATGTACATGCCAGGGCGTGTGCGTACATGCTCCATGTCAGACAAGTGTCTGATGTTCTCGTCTGTGTATTCTGCGGTGGGACCGTCGGCACCCACATCGGGAATGTTGTTTGTATAGTCCTCTTTCATGATTTCTTAAGCCACTTTTTGTAGCATCTTCTTCTTTTGTGCATTATTGGATTCAGAGCTTCCCATTGGCTCTGCACACCGGTATTGCTCTCCATCTCCACTTGGCTCTCTCCCCATTTGAAGCCGTAAGCCTGATATCGTGGAATGAGGTCGGCAAACATAAGGGCGTTTACACCCTTAGCCCTGTATTCTGGCAGCACACCCATGAGCAATAGGTCAACACCCTCCGTCTTGTGCATCTTGACAGCCCTAAGGACATGCCACCATCCGAAAGGCAGGAGTCTTCCCCTGCGGCATTTCTGCAAAGCCCTTGACATTGATGGTATGGATATCCCCACTCCTACGAGCTTGTTGTCGCAGTTCCTGTCCTCTACGAGGGTTATGAGGTTCAGGTCGGCAAAGTTAAGGTACATCTTCACATACTCGTCAATCTGCCTGCCTGAAAGTTCCGAGTAGCCATACAAGTCTTTGAACGTGGAATTGATAAGCTGGAATATCTTCCTGCCATAGCCGTGTTGCCAGACATCCTTCCTGGTGAGTTTCTTAATATGGAGGTTGTACCGCTTCTGTATCATTGCGGCTATCTTGGAATATTTCTCCGGCACCGTATCTGGAACGAACATCTTGAACTCAACATAGTCGTTGTCCTTTTCATATCCTTCCATCTGTTCCATATACCTTGGATAATAGTCATAATTATATATGGTAGGCATTGTGCCCAGTTGGTCGAATCCCCATGTGAGCATTCCCTCAGGGTCCATGTCTGTGAACCCGAGCGGACCTGCCACTTCATCCATGCCGTTATCCCTTCCGTATTGTTCTACGGCATCAAGCAAGGCTCTCAGCACATTGGCATCATCGATGAAGTCAATCCATCCGAACCTCACCACTTTCCTTTCCCATTTCTTGTTAGCCTTGCTGTTTATGATGGCAGCCACCCTGCCCACTATTTCGCCACGTTCATTGTAAGCCAGAAACAGTTCCGCCTTGCAGAATTCGAAAGCAGGGTTCCTGTCCTTGTCCAAGGTTCTCATGTCGTCCATAAACAAGTTAGGCACATCATACTCGTTGCCTTTATAGAGGGTATAGTGGAAATCTACGAATTTCCTCAGACCCTTCCTGCCTTCCACCTTTCTAATCTCTATGCCAGATGTATTTTCTTTCATATTGTTACGTTAGTTTCCCGTTTTGTTTCCCTATGGCAGTGCAAATATGTACAGGCACTGCCAAACAGGCAAATGTTTGATGCAAAATTACACAATTATCGGGAGAATAGCAAAACATACCCCGTTTATCTTCTTTTTACTACTTCCGAAACTTGAGTAACTTAATATCATTTTAACATCCGTGTCTTGAAATTGAAATCTCGTGAAAGTACTTTTGCGGCGTATTAGAAACAATTCAAAAATCAAATGATGAAAAAGCTATCAGTATTTATCGTGTCATCGCTGTTATTATTCGTATTCAGCGCAAAGGCGATGGCAGCAGAAGAAACACTTGAGAACAATTCAGGATTAGTAACAGGACAGATTACAGATGCAGAGAAGCAGATTCTTCCGGGAGCATCCATAATAGTAGAGGGCATGCACGCTGGTGTGACAAGCGACATCAACGGCTTCTACACCATTGCCAATCTTAAGCCAGGCACCTACACGCTCAAGGTGTCATACGTAGGATACTCGCCAAAGGAGATGACAGTCACTATAGCCAATGGCAAGGTGCTGACGAGAGACGTCGTACTCGATGAGGGTGCAGAACTGAAGGAAGTTGAGGTGCTGGGAGCTTTCTCAGGACAGCGTAAGGCTTTCCAGATGCAGAAGGCAGCAATGGGAGTAACGAATGTAGTGTCAGCCGACCAGGTCGGGAAGTTCCCAGATTCAAATATTGGAGATGCATTGAAAAGGATTAACGGTATCAATGTGCAGTACGACCAGGGCGAAGCTCGTTTCGGACAGGTAAGAGGAACAAGTGCCGACCTCACATCCGTGACAGTCAACGGCAACAGACTGCCGTCAGCAGAAGGCGATACACGTAATGTGCAGCTCGACCTTATACCAGCCGACATGATTCAGACCATTGAGGTTAACAAGGTCGTTACATCCGACATGGACGGCGATGCCATCGGTGGAGAGGTGAACCTTGTGACAAAGTCCACGCCATCGCATAGAATACTAAACTTCACGGCAGGAACAGGATATACATGGATTAGCGAGAAACCACAGCTCAACCTTGGAGCAACATGGGGACAACGTTTCTTTAACGACAAATTCGGAGTAATGGCAAGTGCGTCATACCAGTATGCACCGGGCGGCTCGGACAATACAGAGTTTGAATATGTTGAGAAAGACGGAAAGGTGGTGCTCAACGAGGCACAGGTGAGACAATATTACGTAACGCGCGAAAGACAGAGCTATTCACTCGGTCTTGACTATCGGTTCTCCCCTCTGCACAAGATTTCTTTCAAGGGAATATACAACAGGCGCAACGACTGGGAGAACAGATACCGCATCAGCTACAAGAAACTGGCAAGTGACCCAAGCAGCCAGAGTGTAGTGATACAGACTAAGGCTGGTTCTGACAACAATAAAGATGCAAGACTTGAGCGACAGCAGACAATGGACTTTACCCTCGATGGCGAGCATCAGTTTGGAAGACTCAACGTTGACTGGGCTTCTTCTTTCTCAAGAGCAACGGAAGACAGACCCAACGAGAGATATATAGGATGGAAACTAAAGGGTAGTGATGACCTTGACTTCGGAGCTGCCATGGAGGATGCAGGAAAGAAACAACCTTACTGCTCTCTCGCAATTCCTTCGTTCGATGAGGGGAAATGGAAACTCGACGAGTTCACTAACTCTGACCAGAGCATAAGCGAGAATGAGATAAAGGAACGCATCAACTTCTCGCTGCCTCTCGTATCAGGCAAATTTGGCAACACTCTCCGATTCGGATATAAATATACCAACAAGCATAAGAAACGCAATACGGAATACTATGACTATACAGATGCTGCCGACAAGTACCTTTCCGACTGGAAAGACAACCTCTCCACACAGGTAAGAAGCTCGTTCATGCCTGGCAGCCAGTACCCAATAGGTACGCAGTTCGTAAGCAAGGGATATCTCGGAAACATGAACTTCGACAAAGCTGACGGACAGGAACTGCTTGAGGAAGAGGCCGACAACTATAAAGCCACAGAGCAGATACATGCGGCATACCTTAGACTCGACCAGAGACTGGGAGCAAAACTGACGGCAACAGCTGGTCTGCGCATGGAATCTACACGCCTCAAGACAAGTGGTGTCAACTATATGGTGGATGAGGAGGAAGAGGAGTCTCTCACTCCTACCGGAGAATTCCGAAACAACTATACCAACTGGTTGCCGAGCCTCTTGCTCAAATATACTCCAGACGACAACTCTAATGTGAGGTTCTCTATAACAAAGACAATATCAAGACCTAAATACTCTGCACTCGTAGCTAACAAGAGCTTCAACCTCGCCGACCAGGAAGCAACTATCGGCGACCCTAACATAAAGCCTACTGAAGCATGGAACTTTGACCTCTCTGCCGACTACTACTTCAAGAGCATCGGTATGGTAAGCCTCGGACTGTTCTATAAGGACATAAAGAATGTCAACGTGGAGACGCTCGGATATTACACAGGAGAGGAACTGGGACTTGCAGGCAACGGGGAATTGTTCGAGGTGACACAGAACATGAACGCATACGACGCAAGAGTGTTCGGCGTTGAGGTGGCATGGCAGCGTGACTTCGGATTCATAGCACCGGAACTCAGATGCCTTGGATTCTATGGCAACTACACATACACACACAGCACCACACGCAACTATAACCCGCGCCTTGGCATAGAAGATGGTGATGATGTGAAAATGGCGGGCTCACCGGAGCATACGGCAAATGCTTCGCTCTACTTCGAGAAGAACGGCGTCAATGTAAGGCTGTCATACAACTTCGCTTCTGATTTCATTGATATGATGAATACAGGAAGCAGGGAACTCGACAGATACTATGACAAGGTGAACTATCTCGACCTCAACGCAAGCTACACATGGGGTAAAAACACCAAGTTCACGGTTTATGCCGAAGCTAACAACCTGCTTAACCAGCCTCTCAGATATTATCAGGGTGAGTCAAAGCGCACAATGCAAGTAGAATACTATGGCGTGAAAGTTAATGCTGGAATAAAAATAAGCCTTTAGTATTCAGGTTTTGAAAATTGAATGTTGAAAATTGAATGTTGAAATTGAGGCCTACCCCCATCCCCTCCCTGGGGAGGGGGATGTTGAAAATTCAATAATCAATCTTCTTCCAAAATAATAGAAAAAGTATGAAAAGTATGAAAAACCTTCCCATTTCTTCATTAATCGGGTGCTTCTTGTCCCTATTTGTCCTCACTACTCATGCACAGCCTAAGGAGGAATGGAAAACAATGAAGGGAGACATCTCCTTCTTCCTCGCAAACGACTTGGGACGCAACGGATATTACGACCAGAAACCTATAGCAGAACTAATGGGTACTATGGCAGAGACTATAGGTCCGGAATGTGTTGTGGCAGCAGGCGACGTACACCATTTCAATGGAGTGGCGTCAACAACCGACCCCTTGTGGACCACCAATTACGAGAATGTGTATTCCCATCCGGAACTGATGATAGACTGGTTCCCCATTCTTGGCAACCATGAGTATAGGGGCAACACTCAGGCGGTAATCGATTATTCCTCTGTAAGCAGAAGATGGATGATGCAGTCAAGATACTATTCCAAAGTCTATTCCCACCACGGAACTGCTCTCAGAATAGTGTTCGTGGACACAACACCGCTCATCGACAAATACAGGAAAGACAATGCTACTTATCCCGATGCCGAAAGTCAGGATATGGAGAAACAACTCGCATGGCTCGACTCTACACTCAGCGTAGCTGACGAAGACTGGATTGTAGTAGTGGGGCATCATCCCATTTATGCTGACACACCGAAGGATTCTAATGAGCGTTACGATATGCAGAAGAGACTCATGCCCGTTTTGCAGAAATACAACAACGTGGCTCTCTACGCATGTGGACATATTCATAATTTCCAGCATATACAGATGCCGGGAGATAAAATTACGTATGTCGTCAACAGCTCTGCATCGCTCGCACGTAAGGTGAAACCTACAGAAGGTACTGTCTTCTGCTCGCCAGAACCAGGATTCTCTGTCGTTACAGCCACCAAGTCACAACTGAGCCTGTACATGATTGACAAGAATGGTGCTATCCTCCATTCTGTAATTATGCAGCCAAGGATGTAGGTTTAGAGATATATACTTGAACCTAATGCATTAAAAGTCTATTTTCAAGACTTAAATAATGCGTTAAATTCTATGTTTCGCACTGCGAAACGTACGTCCACCACTGCGAA
>SAMEA3663083__coassemble_416_pt1 | contig 24410 bp, 16 predicted proteins | sample SAMEA3663083__metabat2_high_PE_004 | metagenome-assembled genome bin SAMEA3663083 (sample SAMEA3663083) | pig gut metagenome | biome: pig gut; feature: pig-associated habitat; material: faeces | place: France | collected 2012 | reverse complement strand
AACAAGAAACATGCGTTTTTCAAAAATTACTCTGCGTTTTTTGAACAAGAAACATGCGTTTTTCAAAAATTACTCTGCGTTTTTTGAACAAGAAACATGCGTTTTTCAAAAATTACTCTGCGTTTTCTGAACAAGAAACATGCGTTTTTCAAAAATTACTCTGCGTTTTCTGAACAAGAAACATGCGTTTTTCAAAAATTACTCTGCGGTTTCTGAACAAGAAACATGCGTTTTTCAAAAATTACTCTGCGTTTTTTGAACAAGAAACATACGGTTTTCAAAAATTACTCTGCGGTTTTTGAACATAAATCTATTCTTTTTTTGCCGTTCTCAATGTATATCATGCCTTTAGAAGGCTTTGATATGCGCATTCCCTGAATGTTATATATAATGTCATTCTTGCTGTTGTCAACATGCGTGGTAGTTATTCCTGATGTCACGTTTTGACTGAGAAAATCCACAACTATAGGCATTACCTCATCGTCATAGTCTTTTCCGCCACCCATCATGCTGCCCATACTGCCGAGGTTAGCCTCGTTGAATCCATGGTTTGCACCTTCTATCTTGTTAAGCACAGCATTTGGATATAGTTCAACGGCTTTCTCAGAATTGGATATCGGTACGATGAAGTCGTTCGTGCCATGTACTATGCATACAGGGTTAGGATATGTGCCTATATTGCTCCATACATCATAATCCTTGATGGAATTCACATAGGCCTCGCTCATGCTTCCGAAACTACCGAAGTCACCGAAACTACCGAAGCCCTCGAACATCTTGACCATCTCTGGGATATTGAAAGCAGGATAGAACAGTACCATGGCTTTTATGCCTGTTCCCAGTTCTTCTGCAAGAAGTGCGGACACGAGTCCTCCTTGACTGCTGCCCAAAAGCACCACATTGTCTGCATCTACGTAGTCAAGCTGTTTTATCCTCTGCACCACAGCCCTCAAATCATCAACTTCAGTGAATACCGTCATGTCCTCTTCTGAGCCATCGCTCAAACTCTCGCTGCTACCTCCACAGAAGTCAAAGCAATAGGCAGCATAACCCTCAGCTGCAAGCTTCTCTGCATAGCCTGCCATGGCTGCATGCGTTAGCGAGCTACTATGAGACAACACCACAGCCGGCAACCTCCCCTGTGTGTCCGGTCTGTACATCACACCATAGATATTCAGCCCATTACGCTCACAAGTCAGTTCCTCACTGATGACCTCATGTCCTGACATGCATGTCGCTATCATAGCCAACATGCAAACAATCATTTTCCTTTTCATACCTCTTGTAATTTATCAATTATTTTAAACTTCGCATGTCTCCGACATGCTGTCTGTTAACGGTTACCATAAATACGAAGCAAAGTTAGCGATAAAAACTGGACTGGAAAAACTTTACTCTTTTTTTCTTGCACTTCCAATTACTTGTGAGGTCTGTTTTTCATACTATTCTTTTCTGTTTATGCCATTAAACGTTATTCACGACAACTGACAAACGGATTAAATCCTGAACCCAAACGAATTAAATCATGTATGAAATAGTTTGCGTTGACGACAGCAAATCTTTGAAATGGTGATAAGGTTAATAACCTTTCAGTCGATAGGTTAATAACCTTTCAGTCGATAGATTAATAACCTTATCTACAATGCAAACTATTTCGCCACACACTATAAATGGTATTGACTATGAATGATTTTACTTCACAGCCTTTTTTTATTGTTTTCTACTTCACTTCACAAGCTATGCAAAGTCTTCCTTAGAAGCTTTACGATATGGCATCTTGTCCAGAATAAACGCTGTGTCAATAAAAACAGTATGCTTTTTGCTTCATTCTTTGCCTTGACCATGACGAGTGGCGCACTTTTTTGTTCGCCACACCACAGGAGCGAAAGAGAATGGCATTAACCAAACTAAACAAAACCTATCTGCTTGGAGCAACGAGAGAAATGGTATGGATTCCATACGAGGGCCAAAACAAAATCAAAATCATCGGCGAGACATGAAGACAGTTATTGTCAAATCATTTGCCGATGACTATGATTGCGACCATCTGCAATCCGATGAAGACATAAACCCACCTTAAAAGCAGAGCAAAATGAGGCAAAGGAAGTTTTAGGCCTCTCTGTAAATTCGTTATAAAAGCATAAAAAGAAAGCCTTTATCACGGTTCTTCCGAGAATTGTTAATATCTTTGCATTGAACTTAAATAAAATTACGATGGACGATTTGAATCGATTAAAGGTTGTGCTGGTTGAACAGAAGAAAACTGGCAAGTGGCTTGCAGAGCAACTTGGTGTTAGCACTACAACCACAAGCCGATGGTGTTCCAATGCATCACAGCCAGATCTTCAAACATTAAACAAGATAGCAAAAGTTCTTAATGTTAACATGAAGGACTTGCTAACAGATAACATAATAGAATAAAGGCGAATCACATAACGTCTAAGAAATGACGCAAGAAAATAAAGACATACAGCCACAGGCTGAACCACATATCGTGAAGTCGCATGATATTCACATTGATGCAGACTATGCTGATTGGATAGCGGACATTAAGAGTCGCTATTTGTTCTATGCTGAGAAGATAAAAAAACTGAAACAACTTGTTTCAGTAATCAATGCAGAGAAAATGCACCAAGCTGGTGCAGAATTGATAAATCCCAAACTCCAACAATCTGTTGGAGAATTACAGTTCACTGTTAATCATGGCATAGCGTTCCAAGTCGGTTCTTCCGAGAATTGTTGATACCTTTGCATTGAACTTAAATAAAATTACGATGGACGATTTGAATCGATTAAAGGTTGTGCTGGTTGAACAGAAGAAAACTGGCAAGTGGCTTGCAGAGCAACTTGGTGTTAGCACTACAACCACAAGCCGATGGTGTTCCAATGCATCACAGCCAGATCTTCAAACATTAAACAAGATAGCAAAAGTTCTTAATGTTAACATGAAGGACTTGCTAACAGATAACATAATAGAATAAAGGCGAATCACATAACGTCTAAGAAATGACGCAAGAAAATAAAGACATACAGCCACAGGCTGAACCACATATCGTGAAGTCGCATGACATTCACATTGATGCAGACTATGCAGACTGGATAGCGGACATTAAGAGTCGCTATCGTTCCGCACAGGTAAAGGCAGCTGTCAAGGTAAATGCTGAGAAACTTTTGTTCAACTGGCAACTTGGTCGTGACTTGGAACAGAAGAAAGCCGAAGAACGCTGGGGAGCAGGAGTTGTAGAACAGGTAAGCCTAGATTTGAAGCGAGAGTTTCCTAATGCTGATGGATTCTCTACTTCCAATCTGTGGTTTATGAAACGTTGGTATTCTTTTTATACAACCAATGTTAATCCCAAGATACTGCAACAGTTTGCGGATAATGTGCAACATTCAAACCAACAAGCAGTTTCAAAACTTTACCAGGTTGGTAAAGAAATCCAGGAGAAGATACTTTACCAAGATGGTAAAGAATTCCCATTGCCTTTTGCTTTAGTTCCTTGGCGACATCATATTGAGATCTTATATCGATGCAAATCAATAGATGAAGCTTTGTTCTATGTGGCTAAGACAATAGAACAAGGACTAAGCCGTGATGCTCTTATCAACTGCATCAAGGCAAACCTCTATGAGCATCAAGGCAAGATAGTCAACAACTTTACCGACCATCTGCCAACATTGCAAAGCAAACTTGTTCAGGAGGTTCTGAAAGAAAACTATGACTTTGGTTTTGCAACGGTTGAACATGAGATTTATGACGAAGCTGAGTTGGAAGAAGCTCTTACAAAAAATGTGACAGACCTTTTGTTAGAGTTAGGAACGGGTTTCGCCTTTCTGGGTAGGCAGAAAGAACTTGTTGTGGGAGGCCGTTCACGCAAGATAGACTTGTTGTTTTATCACATTCGCCTACGTTGCTACGTCGTTTGTGAACTGAAGGCTAAGCCATTTGAACCAGAGTTTGCTGGCAAGTTGAACTATTACGTGAATGCCGTTGACGAATTGTTGAAGACAGATGATGAAAATCCAACAATCGGATTGCTTGTTTGCTCCGATATGGATAAGATTGACGTCCAATGGTCGTTCAAAGGTGTCAGCACTCCAATGGGGGTAGCAACGTACAACAATATCAGAATTAAAGATGCCCTCCCAAGCCAAGAACAATTAGCTGAGCGTGTGCGTCTCTTACAAAAGGAGTTGCAGGAGACCAAACGTTTGATGAGCAAGGCCGGTAATGCTGAAAACTCTCAGAGTGGAAAGATTGATTCTTAACATTGAGAGAATAAAGTTGAATCCGCGACATCATAACTCCACAGCAACATCCATCTGAATTTGTGCTTGAGTTGATTCGCGATTATCCACAAGTAGAAGTATTTGGTGAGATTGACATGGAACCTCAGGAAATGAAATTAGACAAAAGATGTCCGATCTGTGGTTATCCCCTGCAGTTGCGTTACAAAAAAGCATATGGCCTTAAATTGTGGATCTATGCAAATGAACCTGAAATTTGCGATTTCATGACCAATAACCTAGTTGGAGAGGAGATGACTATCATGAAATGTGATAAATACAAAGATGGGTATCTCATTGTCAAGGACGGGCGTGGTAGTGGTCCGTTTTTGGGATGCACGAACTATAAGGCAGATAAGACGGGATGTAATAACTACGTCACTAAATATTTCTATTTACTTAAATACAAAGAACAGAATTAAAACGTACAGCATATGATTGACATGGAAAAACTTGCCACCGCCAAGGTGTGGATTGAAAAACTTGCAAATGGTATCAATCCTTTGAATGATGAACTAGTTAAAGAGGACGATATTATTAACGATGTTCACATATCTCGTTGTCTATTCTATGTTACTGAATTATTAGACGAGATAAAGGCAGACACAGCAGTTGATAGAAAAGGCAGAAAAGCATTTTTCCTTTCTACTAAGGATGTTGCAAATATCCATATTTCGACACCTAATGGAATAGCCAACTTTGTTAAATTGGTAAATGGATATATTTCATCAGATATGAAGCCGTTATCAGCAGCTCAGGTTATAAAATGGCTTAGAAAAGAAGGGGTGTTGCAAGAAGTTTCCAAAGGAGATGGTCATAAAACAAATCTCCCGACAGAAAAAGGTAACAGTCTGGGCATAAACATAGAAATTCAACGTAATCCCGATGGATTAAATTACCAAAGAGTTGTGTATAGTGTTAATGCGCAAAGATTCTTGTTGAATAATATTGAGTCTATAGTAACATCTCATTAAATAGGATATTATGACTACGCAGAAAGAACGTTTTCTAAAATATTTGCAAACTTGTGTAAAGAGCACAAGAGCAACGGAGAGCAATCCACTTTTGTTGGGAGGTAATGCACCCAAAGACTATGTTCGTTTCCTTGAACCTGACCGCTTATTTGACTATAATCCAAGTAAATGGGCTCATGTGGGTTCTATGTATGACATCAACGATTACAACAAGGCGCTTGAAGTGTTCAACGAATTGATTGCTGATAATGCTTTCCTTGAACGAGATAAGAATGATAATCAAGGATGGCGTAGAGGCGCTCTGAGTCATTACGTCTGTTTTTTGAGTGCACAACAATTTTTTCAGTCAACTGCAAAGGATGATGCTAAAGAATTGAAAACTGTTCTCAAATACGAATCATCCAACATTGCTGATTTCTTTGCTTTTGTTGTTAAAGAAGTAATTGCTTATGACCCATACTTCAATATGGCCCAAAATAGCATAAAGACGTATTCATCTAGCATGGGATTCGTAAAATGTTCTTTTGGTAGAAAGGTTAGTGTACAAGACGCAAATACCGACCCAAGGCGGCAAGATGATTGTGACCGCTCTATTATATGGCGATATAATGATGATGATTACTATTTTCTGAAAGAACAAACTTTAGGCTCATTACAGATATTTGCAGATAACATCAACAGGATTTATGCAAATAAGTTTCGAATTGAAATAGACAAAGAAAAAAGGTTCTATAAATTTTATGTGTTATCAGAAACCATAGAGAGAAAAGGCACTAAAGAAGATTCTCTATCAAGTCCAAATTCTGTTGAACAAATTCCATTGAAACTACCATCAGTTATCTCCGCCATCAAAAAGACAGGTCTTCTCTATGATGATAAACTCATTCTGCGTTATGCTTGCTCGCTGATGACCAAACCGTTCGTTATATTGAGTGGTTTGGCAGGTTCGGGCAAAACTCAGTTGGCATTGGCTTTTGCTCGTGTCATATGCGAGAATGTTGATCAGCAACTCTGTGTGGTTCCTGTAGGTGCAGACTGGACAAACCGAGAACCGCTATTAGGTTATCCTAATGCGTTAAAGCCAGGTGAGTATATGCAACCAGAGAGCGGAGCACTACAGATAATGATGCGTGCTCTACGTAATCCAAACAAACCATATTTTTTGGTTCTTGATGAAATGAACCTTAGCTATGTGGAGCGTTACTTTGCAGATTTTCTATCTGCATTAGAGAGCCATCAAGAGATACCTCTTTGGGAGAAACCTGATGATTGCGACTCTGAAGTTCCTGCAAAAATAGCCTTGCCTAAAAACCTGTTCATTGTTGGTACTATTAACGTGGATGAGACTACATATATGTTCTCGCCAAAGGTTCTTGACCGTGCAAATGTAATAGAGTTCAAAATTTCGGAAAGTGAGATGGACATATTCTTGAAGCAGGATATGAATATCGATATACACGCAGCTGATGGATTATGTGCAAATATGGGACAGGACTTTGTTGAGAAATCTACAAAGAAAGATACTGATAGCAGCGAATTGGCTCAAAAAACATTGATAGAATACTTCAAGGTGTTGAAGAAAGTGAACGCTGAATTTGGCTATCGCTCCGCAACAGAGATTTACCGCTTTATAGCCAACGCCAAAGCTTCTGCTCCTAATCTGACAGAGGATGAGATTTTGGATGCAGCCATCGTGCAAAAGTTGTTACCAAAACTGCATGGCTCACGCAAGAAGTTAGAGCCTGCTTTGAAGGCTTTATGGGGATTGAGTATGCAGAAAGACCACATTACGGATGCTATAACACGCGATAACTTGGTATATGCCAAATTCCCAGAAGCAGCCGACAAGGTTCAGCGCATGATGCAGACGGCTCTCGACAACGGATTTACAAGTTTTGCAGAAGCGTGACAGTTTTTCTTGGTTAAAAAGAAAAATATAATCAAAAATTAGCGTTATAAAGATATGAACTGGAAAGAAAAAGCAATAAAATTACTTGATAAGAGTTTAAAGCCGGTTCCTCAAGAACTCAATGGGATTGATTGGAAAGGCGGACTCTCTGACGACAAAGAACGCTTGGCGCAACATATTTGTGCATTTTCCAATCTTGCTGGTGGTGGATTGTTGGTTTATGGAGTAAACGATGATGCGACTTATGCAGAAATGACTCAAGAACTGATAGAACGTACAGTAACAAGACTTGACAATATTGCACAAAACAGGATGTTCATGCCTATACAACTAGATCATGCGGTAATGGAGTATGACGGGCATCCGCTACTTTTTATATATATTCCTGAGTTCCGTGAGAAACCGATGTATCTGCGTGGTTCGGATATATATAATAGCTACATTCGTTCAGCTGGACACACAGTAAGGATGTCACGACAGCAGGTCAGGCTACTAATAGCCGATTCGGAGGGTATTAATTATGAAGAGCGTATTGCTAAACGCGGATTGACTTCGAATGAAGTTCTAAGTTTACTAAATTACAAGAAACTATTTGAGTTGCTAGAACGTCAATTGCCTACTACTGCTGAAGGGATACTGAATTTAATGGAGGAACTGGGTATTTGTAATCAGGAAAGTGTTGGATGCTCCATTACAAATTTAGGTGCTCTCTTATTTGCTAATAACTTGGCTGCTTTTGATTCTATCAAAGGTAAGGGTGTAATAGTTCGAAGGTATGTCGGAAATAATAACAGACAACTGCTGTTGGAACAGGAAGGAACAATGGGATACGCAGTAGGATTAGAAGGCCTGATTACTTTTGTGATGAAGAATACGGGAATTGAGTATATTGATGGAGCTGTACGAGAGTTACTTCCGACTTACCCACGTGTTGCTATAAGAGAATTTATTGCCAACGCATTGGTACACCAGGATTTTGCAATAAAAGGGATGCCTATCACGATAGAGATTTTTGCAAATAGACTAGTTATTACCAATCCCGGTTATTCCCTTAATGATGTTAACAGACTCATAGATCTACCACCGCATTCTCGTAATGAGCAGATGGCTCAATTGATGCTGCAATTAGGCTTATGCGAACGACGTGGAAGTGGGGTTGACCGTGCTGTAGAGGCAATGGAAAAAATGCTCTTACCTGCATACAAAGCAGAAAATGGAAGTGATTTTACCCGTGTAACACTTTATCCCAAAAAATCTGTATCTGATTTAACAAAGGAAGAACGGATTGAAGCATGCTATCAGCACTGCTGTCTTGCTTATGCTGACAATGAAACAATGAATAATCAATCAGTCAGGGAACGTTTCGGATTAAATAAGAATCAAGGAACAATAGCATCACATATTATTGCTGATACTGTTGCTAAAGGTTTGATAAAATCTTCTAATCCTGATTCTGATTCTAGGAAGTTCGTTTCGTATGTGCCTTTCTATGCCTGATATTTATCTTCACAGAAAATCCATATACGTCATAAGTACCTAAAAATCAAACAGTTCTTATCTTCGCAGAAAATCCAAAGTCTGAAAATAATGACCAAAGACCATCTTGAAATACCCATAATAGGCAACTTTGGAGAAATCAAGTTGTGTATATATCCAGCCTTAGGCAGCTCAATGCTGTTTGAGGAAGAAGATGCTGTGGATTATGGTGAATCTCGCTGGCAGCTACAGGAGGGATGTACTTACGAGTATGAATTAGTGTCGGACAATGGCCACACATATCAGTTCATGGATGAGGATGAAATCGTTCGTTTCTCTCATTCTCCAAGACATCCTAATGCTGGTACGCTGAAGACGGGTATTTACGTTGGTTCCTTGTCATTAGCCATTAGGGATACAGAGCTTGACTGTGAAATTGCCAAAGTGAATATAGAAATTAAGTCAGTTAAAGCAGAATATCGAACCGACTATCGCAAGATGCTGGAGGATATCACTGCATATTATACAGACTTAGTGTTGATGCAAGGAAGTCCCGTGACGCAAAAACTGGAGATTGACAATGATACACCTCAACAAACTCTTTACCAGCGATATGCCTTTGTGCGCAGCATTGTGGAAAGTTCTGCTTTTCAAGAGGCAATACACAAAATAATTGCCAATCCTGTGCGCAAATGGGAAGAGACTATAGTGGAGCGAAACGTGAGCAATGTGAAGCGTCTGAGTCGCAGGAATATGCATCAGATAGCCTCCTCTCGCGACCGAATTCCAGTTTATAATGGTGACGAAATAGGATTGCCTCATGGATTAAACTCCGTGCCTCGTACACTGACTGTTGCCTATAAAAGGGATACGTTGGATAATCAAGAGAACCAGTTCGTGAAGTTTGTGCTGCGTTCGTTTAGTTCTTTCTGCTCGGAACTTCGTGGAAAGAAGAACGCCAACGACCGTCTGAAAGCTGAGATAGACAAGACCATGGACGTTCTGAACGGCCATTTGAGTACGCTTTTCTTCAAGCAGGTGTCAATGCCGTCGCAGTTGAATCTGAACAGTCCTGTGCTGCAACGCAAAGAGGGCTACAGAGAAATACTTCAAGCATGGCTGATGTTTGACCTTGCAGCCAAACTGTCGTGGAAAGGAGGTGACAATGTCTATGAGGCAGGCAAGAGGAATGTGGCAGTGCTCTATGAATACTGGGTGTTCTTCAAACTGCTGGAGGTCATTAGCCGTGTGTTTGATATCGACCCTGTAAGCGTCAACAAACTCGTCAAGACGGATGCCGACCGAATTAACCTTGAGATTCAGCAGGGTAAAATGACCATGATAGAAGGTCTGTATGATGCTGGCAGCAGAAAGTTCAATGTCAGGTTCTACTACAACCGTACATTTGCCCACACAAGAGAGGACGAAGAACTGGATAAGTCGGGTTCGTGGACGATGAACATGCGTCCCGACTATACGTTATCGATATGGCCAGGAGAAATAAGCATAGATCAAGCAGAACGAGAAGATTTGATTGTTCATATTCACTTAGATGCCAAGTATCGAGTCAACAAGATTGACCTTGGTGTGGATGATTCGATGAATGATGAACAAATGTCGGAGGCTTTACTCAACGAAAAAAAAGAACAGGAGGAAGGTATATATAAGCGTGCAGACCTGTTAAAAATGCACGCCTACAAGGATGCCATTCGTCGCACAAGTGGTGCTTACATTCTCTATCCAGGAACGGTTCAGCGACGGTTGAAGGGATTCCATGAGATTATCCCCGGATTAGGAGCTTTCTGTCTGACACCTTCAAACTATGACGAAGAGCTTATCACGCTTCAGGTGTTCTTGCTGAAGATAGTGGAACATATGCTTGACCGCACAAGTCAACGTGAGCGAATGTCATATTATATTAATAATGTGTATAATACGCCATCTAAAAGCGTGCGTGAGGAGATGCCTGAACCAGCAGGAGATAATCGCGATTTCTTGCCCGATGAGACATGGGTAGTTTTAGGCTATGTGAAGAATGATAAACAGTTGGAGTGGATTCGTAAAACTGGCCTATACAACTTCCGTACAGGTACACAGAACGGCTCAATTCGGTTGAGTCGGAATCTTGTATCCAGTCGTTATTTACTCTTACATGCTCATGGTGAGAGTATTCAATTCGTACGACTGGCTGACGAAGGTCCCCGTATTTTTCGACGTTCAGACCTGCTCAGAATGGGGTATCCTCCTTCAGAAGATGAGGAAAAGAAGAAAGATGATATTTACATCGTATATCGTTTAGAGCTTTATAATACTGAACCAGAATGGCAGCAGTATCATTGGCAAATAAGCGAAGTAACGGATAATAAAGGCAATCGTTCTGCTGTGCCTGAACCTGTGAAATTGAGTGACTTGATGCTAAAAGCCAAGAAGTAAAGTCTTATAACTATTTTTCGAGTATGATAGAACTTGGTCATTATGTAAATGCATTCTCAAATATCACTCAGTTGATAATAGCATTACCATTCATCGCACTCGTTGCATAAAATAATGGTTCTTACAAGAATAAGCTTTTAGAAGATGAGCACAATGAAGAAGAATAGTAAAATATAATAAACAACATATGAGCTACGAACAGAAATATTCGATTCTTGGCTTGGATTAATACATGCGCCAGGGCGAACCATAGAAGCGTGAACGTAGCGAAGCTTGGAAGGTTGCTATTGGGCTTCAACAGGTTGATAGACTTCAGACTTCTGAATATCTGCTTGATACTGCCAAAAGGCATATCGAGGGTGATATAAGGATTGCAGCCTCTGTTTCTCGGAACATCTAACTGGACACCCTATAAATTTGTTGTTCTGGTCATTGATAAATTCAAACAAGAAGAGTAGCAACTTGTTAACTTGTCAACTCGTTTTTTCGCAAAGTTTAAGGAAACTTCTGACAGCATGTCGAAGACATGCGAACCAACGGTCACTGACCGAAGGGAAAAGAAAACTTGAGTAAAAAAAAAGGCATTCCTGCAAGCAACGTGTCTTGAGGAATGCCAAAGCAATGATAGAAAATATATGGATGTTATCCATTCCTTATTTAAAGATGTATGTGCATGACGTTAATCTCTTGATTTCTTGTCTTTGAGAAACTTGTCAACATGACATGCCACCTTGCGTCCGCTTGCCATTGCCCTTACGACAAGTGATGCACCACTTTGTGCGTCTCCTGCCAAGAATACATTCTCCGGATATTGTGGATGCTCAGGCTTGAGGAATCCCATGGCAAGCAGTACTATTTCTGCCTTTATGATTTGTGGTTTCCCTACTGGTTCCATTATTGGTCTGCCTCCTTCGGGGTTAGGCTTCCATGTTATCTCCTGAACCTTTACTCCTGTCAGTTTGCCATCCTTGCCCAAGAACTCAAGGGTGTTGATGTTCCATCTGCGCACACAGCCTTCCTCATGGGAGGATGTCGTCTTTAGAGTGCGAGGCCATTCCGGCCATGGATTCTTCGGGTCTTCCGGTCCTTCCACCGGCTTTGGCATTATCTCAATCTGTGTGACGCTCTTGCATCCCTGTCGGTGTGCCGTGCCGATGCAGTCGGAACCAGTATCTCCACCACCTATTACCAATACGTCTTTGCCCTTGGCGTTTACAAGCTCGTCGCGTTTGAACTCCATTCCGGCGAGGACTCTGTTCTGCTGTGCCAGCATTTCAAGTGCAAGATAAACACCTTTCAGCTCACGTCCCGGAACTTTCAAGTCGCGTGCCGTAGGTGTTCCCGTTGCAATTATGTAGGCATCGAATCCTTCCGGAAGTTTTGCACAGTCAATATCGCATCCATATTTGAATACGATTCCCTCCTCTTCAAGAACCTTTATCCTTCTGTCTATGACATTCTTTCCAAGCTTGAAGTTCGGGATGCCATACCTTAGAAGTCCACCTGCAGCCTCGTTCTTGTCGAATACGGTTACTGTGTATCCTTTGCGGTTAAGCTGGTTGGCAGCCACAAGTCCGGCAGGACCTGCACCGATGACGGCAACAGACATGCCGTTGCGTTGCGGAATCTCTACTCTTACATAATTCTCCTGGAAGGCATGTTCCGTGATGGCAGCCTCGTCTTCGCGGTTGGTTGTAGGCTCATGGTCCATGAGGTTGAGCACGCACGCTTTCTCACAGAGGGCAGGGCAGATGCGTCCTGTAAACTCTGGAAAGTCGTTGGTGGCGTTGAGCAACCTGTATGCCAGTTCCCAGTCGCCTTTGTATAGGGCGTCGTTCCACTCTGGTGGCTTGTTGCCAAGCGGACAAGCCCAATGGCAGAAAGGTACTCCGCAGTCCATGCATCTTGATGCCTGTTGCCTTCTGTCGTTACTGTTTAATGTCTGCTCCACTTCGGAGAAGTCGTGTATTCTATCGTGTATTGGTCTGTACCCTGCCTCTTTGCGTGCAATGGTCAGAAATGCTTTCGGATTTCCCATTGTTCAAATTGTATATAAGCCTCATCCCCGTCTCCCCTCTCCAAAAGAGAGGGAGATGATATGATTTACGATGAGTGTTTGGCTATGTTAATTGTTTATAATCTTTTATCTTACCTCCTCTCTCCCTCCTTTAAAAGGTAATTGTCTCCCCTCTCTCTTGGAGAGGGGCCGGGGGTGAGGCTTCTTTATTCTAATAGTCCCTCTGCATGTCAGCTATCTTCTGTTGCAACTTCTTTACCTGCTCCTCCTGCAGCACACGTTTGTATTCAATAGGAACTACCTGTATGAATTCGTCAACATAATGGTTCCAGTCGTCCAGCATCGTGCGTGCAAGCTTAGAGCCCGTGTATAGATAGTGCTGGCGGATGAGTTCGTGCAGCTCTTTCCTGTAGCTGCTGTCTTCTACGAGGTTTATCTCCACCATGTCCATGTTGCAGAAGAAGTCGAAGTTGTGTTTCTTGTCCCAGACATAAGCCACACCTCCGGACATTCCGGCTGCGAAGTTCCTGCCTGTCTCTCCAAGAACAACTACGCGTCCTCCAGTCATATATTCGCAGCAGTGGTCGCCGGCACCTTCTATGACAGCAATGGCACCCGAGTTCCTTACTCCGAATCTTTCACCTACCTTTCCGTTGACATACAGTTCACCGCTTGTCGCTCCATATAGACCTGTGTTACCAGCAATGATGTTGTCCTCAGCGCAGAAGTTAGAGCGGATAGGAGGCTGTATGGAGACACGTCCTCCACTGAGACCTTTGGCGAAATAGTCGTTTGCCTCACCTTCGAGCTTGAAATCCACACCTTTTACAAGGAATGCTCCGAAGCTCTGTCCTGCTGAGCCTTTGAATTTCACGTTGATGGTCTTGTCTGGCAGTCCTGTCTCTCCATATTTCGATGCAATGATACCGCTGAGCATTGTGCCCACGGCACGGTCTGTATTCTTTATTGCGAAGTCAAGGTTCACCTCCTCCTGATTGTTTATGGAGTTCTCTGCACCATGTATGATACGCTGGTCAAGGACATCGCAGAGGTCGTGCTTCTGCTCCGAAGTGTGGTACAAGCTGCAATTTGCGCTCTCCTTGAAAAGAAGACGGCGGAAATCAAGCATTGCCCATTTGGTGCCCGGCTCTGTATGTTTCTGGACGATAAGCTCAGTATGTCCTACAATCTCGTTGAGGCTTCTGAATCCCATCTGAGCGAGATACTCCCTTACCTCCTGTGCGAGGAATGTGAAATAGTTTACGAGATACTCGTATCTGCCACGGAAATGTTTCCTCAATGCTGGGTCTTGTGTTGCTACTCCCATTGGGCATGTGTTGAGGTTGCACTTGCGCATCATCACACATCCAAGTACGATGAGAGCTGTTGTTCCGAAAGCATATTCCTCAGCTCCAAGAAGTGCCATGAGCACAATGTCACGTCCGGTCTTGAGCTGACCATCTACTTGAAGCCTTACCTGTCCGCGCAGTCCGTTCTTCACGAGTGTCTGCTGTGTCTCTGACAATCCAATCTCTGGAGAGATACCAGCGAAGCGCATGCTTGATGCAGGGCTTGCACCTGTTCCTCCTTCAGCTCCTGATATGACTATTAGGTCGGCTTTTGCTTTTGCCACTCCGGCAGCAATGGTTCCCACACCACTTTCTGCTACTAACTTGACGCTGATAGCTGCTTTCGGATTGACATTTTTCAGGTCGAAGATGAGCTGTGCCAAGTCCTCGATGGAATAGATGTCGTGATGGGGTGGGGGAGATATGAGTGATATTCCGGGAATGGAATGGCGTGTCTTGGCAATTATCTCGTTCACCTTGAAACCAGGCAACTGTCCTCCTTCTCCTGGTTTTGCTCCCTGAGCTACCTTTATCTGGATTTCCTCGGCATTGACAAGATATTCGGTCGTTACTCCGAATCTTCCAGATGCCACCTGCTTAGTCTTGCTTGAGAGAGAGATGCCATCCACTGTTGCCGTGAATCTCTCGCTGTCCTCTCCACCTTCTCCCGTGTTTGACCTTGCGCCGAGCTTGTTCATGGCAAGAGCCATAGCCTCGTGTGCCTCTTTTGACAGGGCACCGAACGACATTGCGCCTGTAACGAAATGCTTTACGATATTCTCAACAGGCTCTACCTCATTGATGTCTATAGGGTTCTTCTTGAAATCGAGGAAGTCACGTATGAATATCGGAGTCTCTTTCTCATCTACAATCTTCGAGTATTGCTTGAACTTCTCATAGCTGCCTGTTCTCGTTGCAAGTTGCAGGGAGGCTATCGTTTCTGGGTTCCATGCATGCTCTATACCATCCTTGCGCCAGTGGAACTGTCCCTGGTTAGGCAGGAAGTCGGGGCGAGGTGCATCACCGAATGCCATGTCGTGGAGACGTATTGCATCCTTTGCGATTGTCTCCAGTCCTATACCTCCTATTGTTGATACCTCAGTGCCGAAATAAGATTTCAGCAGGCTCTCAGACAGTCCGACGCTTTCGAATATCTTCGCACCACGATAGCTCCTAATGGTGGATATTCCCATTTTAGCCATTATCTTGAAGAGTCCTTTCTTCACTGCCGATATGTAGTTTGCCTCTGCCGTGGCATAGTTCTCCTGTATCTTTCCCTTCTTTACGAGGTCGTCAAGGATGGCGTATGTGAGGTATGGGCAAAGAGCCGATGCTCCATATCCGAGAAGCAGTGCGGCATGCATCACCTCGCGTATCTCGCCACTCTCAACGATGAGTGCTGTCTGCACGCGTTTCCCCACGCTGATGAGATAATGGTGTACGGCACTTACGGCAAGGAGGCTTGGGATGGCTGCATGTTTCTCGTCAACATCCCTGTCGCTGAGAATTATATAGTTGTAACCTCCGTCAACGCTGCGCTCCGCATCATGGCATAGCTTGTCAAGTGCGTCTCTCAGTCCATCCTCTCCCTTGGAGCATTCGAAGACTATCGGCAACTTCACGGTGTTGAATCCCTTGTATCGTATGTTGCATAGAATGTCGAGCTGCGTGTTCGTAAGTATTGGATGTGGCAGCCTTACCATCTTGCAGTTTGTCTCGTCCGGATTGAGGATGCCAGTACCTACTCGTCCTATGTATTCCGTAAGCGACATTACGAGATTCTCCCTTATTGAGTCAATGGCAGGGTTTGTTACCTGTGCGAACTGCTGCCTGAAATAGTTGAAGAAGGTCTGTGGACGGTTGCTGAGTACGGCAAGCGGAGTGTCGTTACCCATGCTGGCTGTTGGTTCCTGTCCTTTTGTTGACATTGGAACTATAGTGCCGTCAACGTCCTCCTCTCCATATCCGAACATCATTTCCCTGCGCACAAGGTCATCGACAGAGTTGTCAACCTTTCGTCCAGACTTCAGTTTCTCAAGCTGTATCCTGTTTGTGCTTAGCCATTGGCGGTATGGATGGGAGTTTGCAAGCTGTTCCTTGATTTCCCCATCGTAGTATATTTTTCCTTCCTGAGTGTCAATGAGCAATATCTTTCCTGGTTGCAGGCGTCCTTTCTCGGCAATCTCGGCAGGGTCGAAGTCCATGACTCCCACCTCCGATGCCACAACCATCATGTCGTTCTTTGTGATGGTATATCTTGCAGGTCTCAGGCCGTTGCGGTCGAGCATACCTCCTGCGAAGCGTCCGTCGCTGAACAGTAGTGCTGCTGGTCCGTCCCATGGCTCCATGAGAATGGAGTGGTATTCGTAGAAAGCTTTCAGGTCTTCGGATATAGGGTTCTTGTCGTTGAAGCTTTCCGGAACCATTACTGCCATGGCATGTGGCAGGGACAGTCCGCTCATCACGAAAAACTCGAACACGTTGTCAAGGCTTGCCGAGTCAGACATGTCGGGCTGTATTATAGGCGATATGTTTCTGATGTCTCCCAGTGCACTGCTTGAGAGTACGCTCTCTCTTGCCTGCATCCATCCCCTGTTGCCTCGTATGGTGTTTATCTCTCCGTTGTGTGCAAGCAGTCTGAAAGGCTGTGCAAGACTCCATGTCGGGAATGTGTTCGTAGAGAAACGGCTGTGCACAAGTGCCAAGCCACTTGTGAAATAGGTGTTGGTAAGGTCGGGGAAATACTGCCTTACCTGCATGCTCGACAACATGCCTTTATATACAATATTTTTGTTGCTTAGGGAGCAGATGTAGAAATCCTTGTCGTGGATACGTTTCTCAATCCTTTTCCTTATTATATATAATGTGCGTTCAAACACCGGCACCTTGTCATCTGTGACGCCTGTTATGAACAGCTGTCTGATGGCTGGCTCCGTAGCGAGAGCTGACTCACCGAGACATGCGGGGTTTGTTGGCACATTGCGCAGATGCATCAGCTGCAATCCTTCCCTCTCTATTTCCTCTATCATTATGCTGAGTATTCCCTGCTGGCGTTCCTCGTCTTTCGGAAGGAATACGAGACCAGTACCATACTTGCCTTTTTCAGGTACTGGAATACCTTGCAGCAGAATAAACTCGTGAGGAATCTGGAGCATTATGCCCGCTCCGTCTCCTGTCTTGTTGTCAGCTCCCTCTGCACCACGATGCCTCATGTTCTCAAGTACACGCAGTGCATTATCCACAAGGTCATGACTCTTGTTGCCGTGGATGTTGACAACCATGCCTACTCCACATGCATCATGCTCGTAGGCAGCATTATACAATCCATTTCCCATCTTTTGCTTTCTTATTAATCTGATTGTTGTCTTATTTTCTATCAATTCGTCCGCAAAATTAATAAAAAACTTTCATATTGTAAACGTGTGTATGGATAAAAATGAATTTATTTAATCTAATAATTGATATAAAACAACAAACTGTAAGGATTGTAAAAGCAAATCCTTACAGTTTGTCGTGTTTTGCAATGTGTTTTATGTCGGAATGTAAATATGTTTAAGAAACAAGATTTATTTCTGTGCTTTTGTCCCGTCAGCATTCAGCAGTATCTTACAGCGTCCCTTTCTTGCCTCGAAGAAAGGCGGTTCATCCCTTAGGGATATGTCGCTGTATATGAAAGGTGCCACCTCTGTTCCTTTCCCGTCTGGCAGCAGCAGTCCGAACTTTCCTTCCTTTTCGGCTATCACCGGCATGGTGAGCAGGTCGTCAACATATATATATGGTGTGCGCAGGAAGTCGTATTCCGGTTCGATGAGTATGTTGCCGTCGCAGTCTGCCATTCCGAACTTGCCATCTTTCTCCACTATTTCGTGGAATTTGATGTATTTGTCCCTTATCCTTTTCAGGTAGCTTACCATCTTGCGTCTGTCGTTGACCATGCTCACTAAGTACTCGAAGGTATCGCAGTAGTTTGCCATGGCTCTTGTGAGTACAATCTTGAAGTCAAGACCGTCTATGGCATGCCTGTTGAGGTCGATATATCTCGCTATAGCCTTTTCCCTTTCGGGAATGGTCATAGTCTGAAGTCTTTCCTCGAACATCACCATGTTGCGATGTGTGCCTTTCATCGCCTTTATATACCGGTGTATCTGTCTTGACATCTCATTGCACACGAATTTGTCTATTTCCTGTTGCTCAATGGTATCGACATAGCTGGCGTCAAAGTTCTCTTGCGTTATCATATCCGTATCCTCCCATAGTTTTCGAGTTCACCTACAAAATTACTATGTTTTTCTGACACGGCAAAGAAAAAGGCATGGAAATTAAGCTGATTATATCTTGAGATCTACTCCTAATCCTATGACGCGGTTTGTTCGTGTGAACTTATTCACTGTCGTGGCGGCATCTGTTGTCACTGTCTTTGTGTAGTCGTCATAGAATGTCTGGAAATATGCGGCATTGACCTTTATCTTGTCTGTAACGTTGTAGCCTACGCCCAGTCCTACGGAATATGAACTTACGTTGAACGATATGTCGTTTATGCCGTCGTCCTTCATGGCATAGTCCGTAAGCTGCATTCCCGCGCTTACCTGCAGTCGTTTGTTGATGTCGTATTCAGCTCCGAAGAGGTATTCGTTGCTGTCGCCCAGCATGTTCTTTGTATATTGCTCTGTGTCAACGTCGAAGTAGTGGTGCCATCCTGCCATTATGCGAAGTGAAGGAAGTATGGAGTACTGTGCTCCCACGGTGAGCAGGGCAGGAGAGTCCTCATCCACTTTCTTTCCATCAGCAAACTTGTCGAGCATTGCTATGCCTTTCGCACTCTCGCTGTTTGCCGACTTGTTCTTAAGTCTCATCCTTGTCTTGAACTCATATTTCGCAGCGAAATTGAAGTTGCCGGTCTTGTAATCTACACCTATTATTGGAGCTACGCCCCATCCTGTCTGGTCGCAGTTTAGTTCAATATCCTGTGTGCCAACGCTCAGCTGTTGAGCCTGTCCACCGGCATTTGCCAGGAGTTCTGCGGCAGGATTGCCCATCTGCTCCATCACTCCCGAGTATGTGAACAGAGTGGCAGCAAGGTCAGTGAAATGCTCTGATGCATTCACCATTGACGATTTTCCGTCCTCGATATGCTCTATCTGTATGTTCTTTACATATCCATAGTAGTTGGCAGAGCCATAGAGGAGTCGCAGACCTCCATATACAGACAGGTTATCGGATACCTCGTATGCTGAGCCAAAGGTGAAGCCATAGTAATACTGTCGTCCTCTCATGTATGAGTCGTAGGCATATTTGTTACCCATGCCATGGTTTGTCATGCCTGGTATTCCTGATGCTCCCAGCATCTGGTATAGCTGGTTGATGCTTGGCGCATATGAGGTGACGGCACTCACTACCTGTTCAAAGGAGCCGAGTCCGTTGTCGAAAGTACATTTTCCGCCTCCACCTGTTATGGCGAAGCCAAACTGGAAGCTCCATTTGCCTTTGTTGTATGCTGCCTGTATTGATGGTATGACGGGAGCGTCAGCCTTTCCCTTGTATTTCCTCAGTGTGTTGCCGTCACCGTTGGCATTGAAGGCGAACAGTGGAAAGTCGGTCTCCACGGTACGTGTCTGGTGTGCGTTCTGAAGGTTTAGTGACAAATGGAATCCATTCTCAAGGAAAGCCACACCGGCAGGGTTGCTATACACTCCATCTATGCCTATTGCAGCATCACGTGCTGGATTGCGAAGGAAAACGATGTTCTGATTGGTGTTGGTCAGCAGACCGCCTGCAAAGACCAAGGTTGTTGCGTTTAATAACAATGCTGTTGCAACTAATTTAAGTTTACTCATTTTAAATAGTTTTAATCAAATTGGCTGCAAAGTTATTAATATTGTTCTGTATATCCGTCTTTAGGGTATATATTTTAAATTACATTAACAGTGATATTGGACAAGGTAACTGTTCAGCGAATATAGTAAACTGCGCCTACAGTGCGTGCTAATTAAGAAACCAGAAATCTCTTTTTGTAATAAAACACATTTGCTGAACATTTTGTTTTTTTATGACGTGGAGTCGTAGCGGTATCATGTGTCAGCGACATTTCAAACGAAACTTTATTTGTATATTAGAAAATTTATCATTATCTTTGCAATCGTTAACACAGAATCATAATCAATTGCTTCAGTGCGGTTGTGTGATAATGATAAAAACCAAAGAACAAACGATTGCGCAACAGCCCACCCCTCCTCCCTAAAGAGGGAGGGGAGGTAATTTCCAAAAGTTAGGTTATGAGGTGGTTTTTCCTTAAGACCTGAAACCTTAAATAATTATTCAAGTTTACTTTACCCTTCGGACAGTGACCGTTGGTTCGCATGTCTCCGACATGCCGTCAGTTAATGAGTTGAGGCCCCCTAGCCTCTCCCTGGGGAGGGGAGGTAGTTACCATAAGAGGTAATAACTTGTTTTTTCGCAAGCTCAAGGGAACTCCTTGTCAACTAAAGTAGCAACTCGTTAACTTTGAGCAAGTTTTAACTTGCGAAACTTGGATTATTTATATTCCTTAGCTTCGCATTTTCCTTGCAATACGGAGTAGGCATTTAGAGCCAAGGCTTCCATCTCGTCTTCTCCTGGGTAGCAGAATGTGGGGGCAATGAAGTCGATGCGCTTTCTGAGTCGGCTTATGATGTATTCTGAGCGTGCCATGCCACCGGTAAGAAGGATGGCATCGACGTTTCCGAACAGTACGGCAGCCTCTGCCACAATGTTTTTCGCAGTATGGTATATCATGGCGTTCACTATGAGTTCCGCTTTCTTGTCACCCTCGTTGATGCGTCTTTCTATTTCCCTCATGTCGTTGGTGCCCAGATGTGCTGCGAGTCCTGCATGTCCTGCAATCCTGTTAAGCAGTTGCTGCTCGGTATATTTCCCGCTGAAACAGAGTCTTACGAGGTCGGCAGCAGGCAGGCTTCCTGCACGCTCCGGTGAGAATGGTCCCTCACCGTCAAGGGCATTATTGGCATCCACCGCCCTTCCGTGTTCATGTGCGGCAATGGAAATACCTCCTCCGAGATGGCATATTATAAGGTTCAGGTCTTCGTATTTCCTGCCTGTCTCGTTGGCGAAGCGTCTTGCTATTGCCCTTTGGTTGAGAGCATGCCAGATGCATATTCTCTGCATCAGCGGCGACCCACTTATCCTTGCATAGTCGTTGAGTTCGTCAACGACACCTGGGTCGGCTATGAAGCTCCTGCATCCGGGAATTTCCTTCGCTATCTCGTATGCTATGAGACAGCCGAGGTCACATGCATGCTTGTGTATGGCGTTGCGTGTGTCGCTCATCATTCTCTCGTTAATCTCATACACTCCTCCCGACACCGGTTTCGCAAGTCCTCCTCTTCCTATCACAGCCTTGAAGTTGAAGTCGATATTCATTCTTCTCAGTTCGGATATTACAAGTTCCTTCCTGAAGGAGAACTGCTCTGTGATGTCGTTGAACTGTCTTAGTTCCTCGGCAGAATGAGTTATGGATCTCAGAAGCATCGGTTTTTCGTTCTCATAAACAGCTATCTTAGTGCTTGTGGAACCAGGGTTTATGACTAATATGAACATGATTTAAGGTTTTTGTGATTACAGGGCTGCAAGAGCCAGACTATAGAACTTACACTGCTTGCTGTCACTTCTTGACGGCAGGACCACAGGTGCCAGTGTTCCTTGAAGGACAGCAGCTGTGTTGGCATGGCAGAATAGGGTGATGGTTTTGTAGAACATGTTGCCTGCTTCGATGTCAGGGAATACGAGAGCGTCCGCCTCTCCATTCAATGGCGATGCAATTCCTTTCTTTCTCATGTTCTCTCCACTGCAAGCTGTCTTCACGTCGATGGGTCCGTCAATGATACAGCTGCCAAACCTTCCGTCCCTTGACTGTTCTATGATGTCCTTGTAGCCTACCGTGAATGGGAAATGCTTCTCTCCTACTTTCTCTGAACAATGTACGAGTGCCACTTTCGGTTCTTCAATTCCAAAGGCGTGCGCCACATAGGTGATGTATTTCACCTGTTCCATCCTCTGTTCCTGTGTGGGGTAGGGAATGACGGCGGAGTCTGTGAAGAAGAGCAGCTTAGGGTAAGCAGGCAACTCAGCCGCTGTGATATGTGTCAGTACCCTTCCATGTGGTAGGATTCCATTCTCCTTGTTCAATACTGCTCTCAGCAGGTTGTCTGTGTTCAGCATACCTTTCATGAGAATGTCAGCATCGCTATTCCTTACCAGTGATACAGCCTTCCGTGCAGCTTCGTCACTATCTGTGGCATCCACAAAGGTTATGTGGTCGTGGTGACGCATCAGTACAGCGTTTGAGCGTACCTCCTTATCGCATCCAACAAAGATGGCATCTATGAATCCCACCTCAAGAGCTTGACTTACAGACATCTGTGTCTGCTCGTCAATAGCCCATACGACAGCGACACGCTTTCTGTCACCCCTCAGGCGCAGATGGTCAATCAGTTCCTCGAAATTCTTTATCGTACTCATAATGTATATAGATTTAAATGGTTCTAATAATAATGTTTTAAGGTTTTAAGGTTTTAAGGTTTTAAGGTTGTGAGGTTTTGAGGTTTTGAGGTTTTGAGGTTTTGAGGTGAAATATCCTAACGACCTAATTTCCTCTTATCCCATCAGCGGTACAAGATATTTTGCCATCAGGAATCCTCCTGTCATGAGCCATGCAAAGAGAATAGCTGCCAGTATGAAAGGTTTTGCACCAGCCTTCTTGAACTTGTCGATGCTTGTCTCGGCTCCCAGCGCCGTCATTGCCATGGTGAGCAGGAAGGTGTCGAAAGTGTTGATGAAATCCACAATACCCTGTGGTAATAGGTCTAGGGAGTTGAAACCTATGACAACAAGGAACAGCATTGCGAACCAAGGGATGTTTATCTTTCCTTTTCCTACTTCTTCGGTACTGTTTCCCACAGCCTTTACGGATTTGGCCACATTCCAGGTTATTATCAGCAGTACAGGCACAAGCATCATCACCCTAATCATTTTCACAATGATTGCTGTGCTTGCCACTTTCGGTCCCATGGCATTGCCAGCACCCACAGCGTGTGCCACTTCATGGATTGTTGAACCTGTGAATATTCCCATCTCTTCCGGTGACAGTCCCATCACGCCACTCTTGTACAATATTGGATACAGAAACATGGCTGTTGTTCCGAATATTACTACCGTTGCCACAGCCACAGCTGTCTTGTATGGCTTTGTCTTTATGGCAGACTCGGTGCCCAGTACAGCCGCCGCCCCACATATTGCGCTTCCTACTGATGTGAGCAGTGCTATGCTTCTGTCCATTTTCAGGAGTCTTCCTATTGCCACGCCTCCAAGGATTGTCACGGTCACGATAATGGCATCGATGCAGATGGCGGGCAGTCCTACAGCTGTCACGTCCTGAAATGTAAGCCGGAATCCATACAGGATAATACCGATGCGCAGTATTCTTTTTGCGCAGAAGGCTATGCCTGGCACCCATGTCTCGGGAAGGTTGTTCCTAAGACTGTTGGCGTAGAGCATACCAAGAACGATGCCCACAATCATGGGACTCAACGAAAGGGCTTTTACAAAAGCCATGTCGCCTATGTAGAACGCTGCACAAGCAAAAAGCGTTATCAACAACACGCCATGCAGCATACTGTAACGTTGTTCTGTAATTTTCATCTTCATGTCTGCTTAAACATCAAATTCCCTTATTTCCCACAAAGTTACTCAATAAAGTGGAATGGGCAAAGAAATATACATAAAAAAAGTTGCCACTCTCAACGAGCAACAACTTTCTTCGTATGTTTAACTTTAAAATTTATTCTGAATTAAAAGGGAATCTCCCGATCCACCTTTGTCATCCCTGAACAATCGTTAAACTCTTACCTTAAACAAAAAATAACTAAAAACCTAAATCTATTACTACTAACCTAAACAATCTATTAACCTTT
>SAMEA3663083__coassemble_408_pt1 | contig 24972 bp, 21 predicted proteins | sample SAMEA3663083__metabat2_high_PE_004 | metagenome-assembled genome bin SAMEA3663083 (sample SAMEA3663083) | pig gut metagenome | biome: pig gut; feature: pig-associated habitat; material: faeces | place: France | collected 2012 | reverse complement strand
TTCTTTGATTTGAGCAAGAAATATAACAATATTCCTAATAATTCTCATGTTCGTTGTTGCCAATTTATTTTAGTGGGGACACTTTCGCTTGTTTTTGCCCTTATCGTTCCACCTTGTCTTGTCGCTTTAAGCAGTTAATTTTGTTGTCTGGCAATGCAGTAAAAAGTGTCCCCCACACTGGTTTTTGCGTGACATCCTTGCTTGTTATTATATCCGTTTTTTTATATCTCTATTATCAATCCATCGTATGCGAATGTGAATCCTTCAGGCAGTTGCCTGCATGCATTCTCATGAAGTCCTATCCTATGGGTCAGATGTGTCAGGTAAGTTCTTTTTGCCCCTACCCTTTTGGAGAATTTCACGGCATCCTCCACCAGTTGATGCGAATGATGTTCACGTTTCCACCTCAATGCGTTTACTACAAGAGTATCAACACCTTCAAGGTATTGTAATTCATCATCACTTATGGTCTTCATGTCTGTGATATATGCAAGTTTTCCTATTCGGTAACCCATGATGGGGAGCTTGTCGTGCATAACCGTAACGGGCATTATCTCCACATCACCTATCCTAACAGGCCTATGAGGTTCTATATCGTGAAGGACCAGTCTTGGCACGCCTGGATAAAGAGTTTCCGTGAAGCAATATGGCATTGTAGTCTTGAGCCCCTGCGTAGTGTTTTTGTCTGCATACACATCAATGTCTCCAAACGCACACATCGGTCGCAGGTCGTCTATTCCCCCGACGTGGTCATAATGAATATGGGTAAGTAGCAAGGCGTCAATGGGTATGAACCGCTGAGTCAACAACTGTTCCCTTATGTCAGGACCACAGTCAATCAGTATCCTCGTATCATCAGTCTCAAGCAATGCCGCACATCTAAGTCTTCTGTCTTTTGGGTTCTTGCTCATGCACACCTTGCAGTTACACCCAAGGACAGGGACTCCTCCCGATGTTCCAGATCCCAATATTGTGAGTCTCATTTTATGGATTCCTATCTTATGTTTACTTCTGGATGGATGTCAATTCCGAATTTCTGCCTGACATCATTTCTAATAGTGTTGCACAGGTGCAGGATATCCTTGCCTGTGGCACCACCTCTGTTGACAAGAACGAGAGCCTGCCTGTCATGGACACCAGCTTTTCCCAAGGTCTTGCCTTTCCATCCACACTGGTCTATCATCCATCCTGCGGGAATTTTCTCCCTCTCGCTGTCAACATTGTAGTGCGGCATATCGGGATATTGCTCAAGCAGATTCATGAATGTTGCTTTTTCAACTATAGGGTTCATGAAAAAGCTTCCTGCGTTCCCCTCTACCTCCGGGTCTGGAAGTTTGTCCTTTCTAATGCTTATCACCACATCCCTAATGTCCTTCATCGTAGGCATCGAGATTCCTTTTCTCTCAAGCTCCGACTTTATATTACCATAATCTACCTTGGGGATATAATCAGTGGATTTCTCAAGACGGTAGGTAACATGTGTGATGATGAAGCGGTCTTTCCATTCATTCTTGAACTTACTCTGTCTATAGGAGTATTCGCATTGCTCGTTTGAGAAAGTATGTTTCTTTCCTGTGGATATCTCAACAGCCTCAATGGAATGGATTATTTCCTTCACCTCAGTACCGTAGGCTCCGATATTCTGCACTGCCGAAGCTCCTACCTCTCCAGGAATGAGCGATAGGTTTTCGATGCCCTGCCAATCGTGGGCAACACAATAGTCAACTATAGAATCCCATTCCTCTCCTGCCCCACATCTCAGCAACACAGAATTCCCGTCCTCTTTTACGATGGTTTTTCCCTTTATTGAACAATGCAGTACAGTGGCATGGTAATCATCTGTCAGCAACAAGTTGCTTCCTCTTCCAATAATCAGCAACGGCATGTCCTTGTCATCCAGCATGTCTTTCAGTTTCATGACATCATCCTCTGTCTCCATATCGATGAACCTGTCACAGTTAGCTTGAATGCCGAATGTATTGTGTGGTAAAAGACTATAATGCTTTAAATCTTTCATGAGTGTTATTATTATTGATTCCAGTACTGATTAGTCAACAAAAGAAAGCCATCAGACCTTAAGTTCTATCAGTTTCCACTCTCCATCTATTTCCTTGAAGATGAGTTCTGTCTCAAGACCATTTGCTATACCTTTGAACTGAAGAATCTTTTTCTTGCCAGCAGAATACTTTTGCCCATATAGAATATTGTAAAGCATGCTGCCATCGAACTGCGGAAGGTAACTTGTCCATGTGTCCGCCGATATTGACGTATTGACATATTTCGAATCGTCCTCGCCATCAGGATCTGGTCCATAATATTTCAATGGGTCTTCTATCCTTTCTGCCTGAAAACCGGGTTCGTTGAGGAAACGGTGCAGGAACAATAGGAAAGAGGCATTGTTGACATTTTCCACAGATGTGTTTCTTATTTCTGTCATAGCCCATTTCCCACCTATTCTGTTGAACTGGAACTGCTCTACGAGTCCATCGTTAAGACGAATCTTCTCAACAACGACATTGTCAATGGTCGTGTCTTTTACCACGCCCATCTGTTTCTCACTGTCAAAGATAAGAGTGTAGAACTCCTGGTCTCTGAAGAAATGTTCCATTTGCCAGTCTTTCCTTTTTATATACGATACTCCTTCGTCTGACTTGACAGCAAGCGGGAAAGCAATGCGTCCACGCTGTAGGGGTTTGCTGTTTATGAAATTGAAGAAGAAATCGTCAAACAACTCGTCTGCAGCCTTTGGCATTGGTGTCTCCTCTACTATCATTGCCACAGTGTCTGAATCCTTTATCGTATCAGCCACAAAGGAGTCGGTTGAGACGGAATCAACGTGCTCAGGCTTCTTATCTGTGCATCCTGTGTTAAAAGAAATCATTGCCACACACAGGATGACAACAACTATTACACCCTTTTTCATGTCAATATGTGTATATGTCTATTGTATAATTCCATCAACGTTGAATAATACCGATGCAAAAGTACAATATTATTTTCACAAACAACAATCTTTCTTTTTGTTTTTTTTATAATTACATCTATTTGACTTCAACAAGATAGATGTCACCCCAAACGACAACATCAACCAGTACGGAGATATTTTCTTTGCGGAATCGCAGCACATTGCCGTGATTCTTTTCCAATTCCATTACAAAACCTATTTTTTTGAGATCATTGACTATCGTGCGATAATATTTCTTGTTCCAGAACACAAGCAGACACGTCTTGTCATTTTTCATGCCATGATAGTCGATTACGGCAAAGCTCTTGGTATCCTTGCGCTTGAAGATTCTATACAACTTGTGGGTTGATTTGTCAAAATCAAGATTTGCTGCCACATGATATCCCCACATGCGGCAGCTATCTGTTTCGTCAATGGCATAATGAATGTTTATGGGCTTCAGTCCAAACTGTCGGAATGGCGTTGTAGAAACTTTGCCCATCTTCTTGTTGCGCTGGTATTGCATTATGCTTGTGATAGACATGCTGAAATCAGATTCTTCCTGTGCGTTCCCAATTATGGGGAATAGTACAAGAAGACAGATTATCAACGGACATTTCTCCATCACAGACACTCGCATTCCTTCAACCATATATTATACGATGCGTCACTTGGCATTCTCCAGTCGCCTCGTGGGGATAGAGAAACGCTACCCACCTTTGGACCATCTGGCAGACACGAACGCTTAAACTGTTGGGTAAAGAATCTTCTGTAAAAGACTTTTAACCAGTGCTTTATGGTATCATTACTATACTCATCACCATTAAATGCTTGTCTGCAAAGGAAATACACTTTCTTTGGCGAGAAACCATAACGCAAAGTATAGAAAATGAAGAAATCATGCAATTCGTATGGTCCAACCAAATCTTCTGTTTTCTGTTTTATCTCACCATTATCATCAGCAGGTATTAACTCCGGACTAATCGGTGTATCAATGATATCCATAAGTGTTTCATGTGCCTTGCCGCCAACTTCATTATTAGCGACATAACCAACCAAATGCCTGATAAGTGTCTTTGGAATGCTTACATTTACTCCATACATACTCATATGGTCTCCATTGTAAGTAGCCCATCCCAAAGCAAGTTCTGACAAGTCGCCTGTTCCTACAACCATACCTCCGAGCTTGTTGCTCAAGTCCATAAGAATCTGCGTGCGCTCTCTTGCCTGACAGTTCTCATATGTGACATCATGTATTGATGCATCGTGACCAATATCCTTGAAATGCTGTATCACGGAGTCTGAAATGTTGATCTCCTTTATGGTGACTCCAAGTTCTCTCATCAAGGAAATGGCATTGTTGTAGGTACGGTCTGTCGTTCCGAACCCTGGCATTGTGACACCAACAATCCCCTTGCGGTCATAACCTATCTTGTCGAATGTTCTCGTACAGACCAACAGGGCAAGGGTGGAGTCAAGTCCTCCGCTCACGCCAACGACAACGGTATGACAATTAGTATGAACAAGTCGCTTTGCAAGTCCTGCCACTTGGATGTTGAAAATCTCATTGCAGCTCTTTGTCATATCGTTGGTATGAGGAATAAATGGATGTCTGTCAATCTTTCTGATGAAGGACGAAGTGTGTATCTGTTTAGGCTCAGATGGCTTACATTTCACCATTGGCAGCGACATTCCGTGCATGGCATGGGCAAAAGAAGTGTTTCTGCGACGCTCTCCACGTATTCTCTCAACATCTATCTGACTCACTACAAGCTGAGGAGATGTAATGAAACGTTCAGAGGCTGCAAGCATGGCACCATTCTCAAATATAAGAGCATTGCCTCCATATACAACATCCTGAGTGCTCTCTCCGAAACCACATCCGCTATATACATACCCACAAATCAGCCTTGCCGACTGCTGTGACACAAGCGACAAGAGATATTCATGCTTGCCAATGAGTTCATCACTTGCCGAAAGATTCACGATTATGTCAGCTCCTGCCAGCGTCATCTCGGTGCTTGGCGGAAGTGGCGACCATAAGTCTTCACATAATTCTACTCCGAAAACAACTCCATCGTGTGTCTGGAACAAAGGTTGACGTGCCGACAGTCTGACATTCTCACCGGCATATTCAAGATTTATGTCATCTGTAATATCGTTAGACGATGAAAACCAGCGTTTCTCATAGAATTCATTGTAATTAGGCAGGAACTTCTTGACGACCATTCCAACTATTGTTCCTTTTTGCAACACAGCCGCACAGTTGAGAAGCATTCCATTGGTCCTGACAGGAACACCTACAACCAATATTATATCCTTGCTCACAGTATAATCCATAAGTTTTCTTACAGAATCTTCTGCTTTGTCAATAAGAAAATCCTGCAAGAATAAATCCTGACATGTATATCCTGTGATGCACAGCTCTGGAAAAGCCAATATGCCAACACCCTTGGCAACTGCCTCGTCAACAATCGATTCTATAGCAGATAAATTATAATCACAATCAGCAACTCTTACTGAAGGTATAGCTGACGCCACTGTATAAAAACCATATTCCATAAATGTGATTATTTGAAGTTTACCTTGTACATGAGACTATTACACTCTTAGTTTACCTATTGTAACCTGAGTGGCACCATAACCGTATTCCTGAAAAGATGCGTCTTGATACTGATAGCCCTTATATTTATAGTTCAGTTCATGAATTATTGAATGTCTGAGCACGCCCTCACCCTTGCCATGAATAAATATAATCTTCTGCCCAAATTTATTCTTGTATTTTTCAAGAGTTGTCCGGAAAACCTCAAGCTGATAGTCCAGTATTGCATTTGCATTCATGCCTGCCGTACTGTCAAGAAGCTCATTGATGTGCAGGTCAACAACTATCTTGTCTCCCTGAAGTCTCTGTTTGAAATGTCGTGACTTGCTTTGTTCTTTCTCATATCGTCTTACTATATTGTTGCTCGTGTTATCTTTGCGACTTGGCTTGTCAACAGCATCTGTCTTGGCGTACATCGCCTCTTTTACCGCTACGCTGTCAACAGTCAACTGATGCTTAACCTTGTCGTTCTCAACAATAGTGTATATAAGTGCAGGACTTTCAAAAAAATCATTCTCAGTAAAGGTGTTCAGCTTATAGAACTTAACACCGTCAATACGGAAACGGACATCAAGAGCGGACTTCAGTTTAAAGACCTTGTCACGCTTATATGGCAATATCTGTACTGTAACGTGTGACATGGCATTAAGCCTTTCCTTGGTAAACTCTTCAATGAAAAGTTTTGTGTTTGGCTCTACTTCTCCAACAGCTCGCATTGTCCAAGAATCATTCTCTGCCGTCAAATAAGAGAAATACATATAGTAATTGGAATCATTTACTATATATGTCTCAAATGTCGTAGTTGCAATATTGCGCGAATCAACGGGTACAAAAGCAAGATATGCAGAAAGGGCATCACCTCCTTGCCGTTCGACAACAGGCATCTCAAAGTTGTCTGAAGGGTCGTAATCTTGTTCATCCTCTTCTGAAATGTCATTAAGCACCTTTTTTGCCGAGCTGACACATGAAGAGTCGTTTACAGGCTTCTTTGATGACACCATTTTCCCCGTATTGTAATCTTCGTTTCCAACCACCACAACTTCTGTTATTGGGAATGGTATCTCAAAACCATCAGCATCCTCTACGAGTACGATATTCTTGCCTTGAAATCCGGAAACTATTCCTCCACCTGTCTCGCTTAGAAACCTCACTTTATCACCTATCTTCATATTATTATATATTTTACTATTCTAAAACGAACGAAATCATCGTATGTATCATATTAACTCTTTTATCATAGTATAGCAAGTTACAAACTTGCCGGCATCTAAGGTATTATCAAGGAACTGTCACCATAGCTCAGGAATCTGAACCCATGTGATAGTGCATAGTCGTATATCCTCCTCCAATCGCCTTTGACGAAGGCACTTACAAGCAAAAGCAATGTGCTCTTGGGCTGGTGGAAATTTGTAATCAGCCTATTGACTATCTTGTATTTATAGCCAGGAGCTATGATTATCTGTGTACTTCCATGAAGGGTATTCTGTCCATTTTCATCAAGATAATTAATTATTTCCCTTAATGCAATAGCAGGTTCGACACTCGTCTGTGTGTCGTACGGAGTCCATTGACTTACGTGCAATGAAGCTTCATCATGAGTTTTCATCAGGGAACATCCTATGTAATACAGACTTTCTATGGTTCTGACACTTGTCGTACCTACTGCCGTTGCCTTACAGCCATTGTCTATGAGAGCAATTATCACAGACTTAGGAACAGAGATGAACTCTGTATGCATTTCATGACCTTCTATAACGTCACTCTTCACAGGTTTGAACGTTCCAGCGCCAACATGGAGAGTCAATTCCATGCGTCTAACTCCGTGAGCATCAATATCGCGCAGGACATCGTCGGTGAAATGCAATCCCGCTGTAGGGGCTGCCACACTTCCCTTTATCTTGGAATAAACAGTCTGGTATGTGGTCTTGTCACTCTCCTCCGTATCCCTATTGAGATACGGCGGTATTGGCAACTCTCCGGCATTGTCAAGAATCTCAGCAAAAGAGCATACACAGGGATTCCACTCAAACCGTATCCTGTGGGAAGTGTTCTGCTCGCCACAGTATGTAACCTTCAACTGAACAGTATGTCCATTTACCGTTACTTCCCTTGACAGAACACCGTCCTTCCATTTCTTAAGATTGCCAACAAGACAGAGCCATTCACACTCGTGGTCTGACTGGAACATAAGCTCATAGTCAGAAGGTGAATATGGTTCAAGCAGGAAGACCTCTATGAGAGCACCTGTTGGCTTTCTGAAATGCATCCTCGCCTGAATGACTTTTGTATTGTTGAAAATCATGAGGGAACCAGAAGGCAGATAGTTGGTGATATTGTGAAAGACATCTTCTGACACCCTACCCTTGTTATATACCAGCAGTTTGCTACTATCCCTACGTGTAAGTGGGAATTTCGCTATTCTGTCCTCTGGCAGGCAATAGTCATATTCTGATATTTGTATCTTTTTAGTATTCATCGAATTATATGCTTTAATTAAAGTATGGCACAAGGATAAGCACAACGACAATAGTCAAGGCAAGTATATTCAAGACAAAGTTTACATCTGTGCACTTGTATCCTGTAGAAGTGTATTGAGTAGATATATATACAATTTTTGGTGTCACTTTCTTATATACATACATAAAGAAAATAAATACCAGGAATCCAACCACGGCTCCCCATATAATTCCTGTTATCACATCACTTAGATAATGAACAGCAAGATAGAGACGAGTCCAGCAATTAGTCAACGACCATAATAGCATGGAAATAGTAAGCGTTCTGCTCCTGACAAGCAAAGAAACGAAAACAGCAATGGACATTGTATTTGCTGCATGCGCCGAGAAGAAGCTATACCCAGATGGTCGATAGCCGCATATCTCATTTACAAAATGTCTGGAAACAGGGTCATCAATAGGTCTAAGGCGAGCAAAATATGGTTTAACAAACAAATCGTCAATACCTCCCGAAAGGAAAACACACAAGAGTGCACACAATAAGATGAAGAAAATATGGCTTAATTTACCATTGTTCTTGACAACCAGCACCACAAGGGCTATATAGAGAGGTATCCAAGTATATCCAGACGTCAACAATACAGCAAGACTATCGAGAAACATAAAATCGCCACCATTGAAAAATGGAAGCATCTCGATGTCAAAGGATTCAAAACTCTTAAATGCCATATATGATGTAGGTATGTGAATAATTATATTTCTTCAACGACACTTGTCTCTATCCATCCTTCCCTTCCATCGGCAAGAACAATGGAAATCCACCCTGAAATGGAGGTATCTGTAATATTTACTTTTGTACCCTCGTGAATCATGAATTTATCCTTAGAAGATGACGATGCTGACGATTTTACCGACACAGACGGAGCAATAACGACAGCACCAGTATTGTCATTCTGAACAGACTGCTGGTGGAATGCGAATACTATTGACAGTACAAAAATGAACATCATAATGCAGGCTCCCCAAAAGCCAACGTATCTTAGCGAGAGACGTCGGGAAACAAGATAGGCTACAGAAAAGCCCATTGCCAAGACAAGGCAGATAATTGACATGAAAGCCCAACCATCTATACTCATCACTCCAGAAATGGCACTATACCAGCTCTCTACAAAAATCTCTGTATTAGGCACTATCTTGTCTATTGTCTTTGCCCTGGCTATGTTGAGATTATGAGAGGCATTTACAGAACCAGGCGACAACTTCAATGCCCTTTCATAAGCAATTATGGCTTGCGGAATATTGTCTGTCTTGAAATAGGCGTTGCCAAGATTAAAATACAATTCATATGATTCTCCATTCTCCAAAAGTTCATTATAATCTTTTATTGCCTGAACGTAATTGCCTTTGTCGTATTCAGCATCGGCATTAGCCTTTGAGACAGCCAAACAGTCATTACTATACGACATGAAAGCAACTAAAGCCAAAAGAAAGACGCCAAACTTCCTGCTGCGCTTATTATGCTTTAGAGATGACTCTATGTCAGATATTGCCATCACAGCCGATTCAAATATCTTGCTCATATTTCCAGAATCATTACCATTAGAATATCTGTTAAATTCACACTCATCAACGACAGATATGAATTTGGTTGAAGCTTCGTCCTCGATGCCATGGCTTTCAAGCATTTCCTCAACATTGTCACGCGACAATTCTGATACCGGCATATTGAACCTTTCACTGACATATCCCCATAATGACTTGAGAACTTCATCATAGAACGCACCTTTGTCGTCTGTTGCCATTAGTCCTTTAGCTTTCAGCAATCTCTTGATTGCCGATTTACTTGCCGAATTTCTGAAACGTGACAAGCTAATATCTGCGCCTCTGCGTGACAGATAGTTGAAAAACAACATGGCTATGAATATTGCAAAAAGTATTATTACCGTACACCAATAGACTGACGAGCCGAAGAAACGGTTGTGAGGATTATAGTAATGAACCTTTCCCGGGATGATTGGCTTTATTTCGCCATCATTGTCTGACGAGAAATCACTAACCTGAGAATCTCCCATCAAACTCTTGCCGACTTTAACTTTCAAAGCCTCTGTCTTGACTGTCTTGTATGATTTTGACGTGGTGTCGTAATAGACTAAACTGATTGGACTTATAGTGAAACTTCCCTCTTTGCGAGGAACAGTCATAACATCATAAACCATATTACCTTCAACGCCATTGGATGTAATGTGTGTCTTGTCGGTGACCTTGGTATTGTATTTATCCCATCCAGATGGAAGCACTATGTCAGGCTGCTTAATCAGTTTGAGATTTCCATTTCCACTCACTACAATACGCACACTGACTGGTTCTCCAGCCTTTACATCTTTCTTGCTAAGCTGTGCTGAAATGTTCATTTTGCCGACACCACCAGAGAAGGTTGCAGGTTTGGCTGGCAGTTTGTCAACCATTACAGACAGACTTCTTGTCTTTATATCCCTTATCACCTCATTATATCCTCTTCCAGTAATAAAAGCCATAGGGTCTCTGCTTTCATGCAGGATCTTGGCTCTGAACGTAAGACTTGGAATCTCGAGTTTGCCTGTTGTCTGAGGATAAAGCATATACTGGCTCCATACCACACATTTATATTGTGTGCCATTTACAATCTCTGTATGATAGTTTGCAGGTTTTGGCTGTGGTATCTTCTGCATATAGAACCCTTTCAAGGAGGGCACATTGTCTGACAATGACATCTCACATCTTGTATAGAGCTTGTAAGTAAGAAGAATGGGCTCCTGCTCATATACCCTGTTACGGCTAAGAGTAGCTTTTATGAACACTTCCTCGTCAGGGCTGACATCACGGCGGCTCTGCTGCAAGGGATCGGAATCAATATCATTGCCACCTTGGTTATTTGTTGCCCCTATCGCTTTAACGATGTTAGATGTGGAAGAAACAGTCTTTGAGCCTACAGCTACTCGAGCCACGGGAAGATGGATGTTGCCTTTCTTCTTTGCAACCACGAAATAGGAATATGACACAATAGAAGAACTGCTCATGTGACCATTTACCATCTGAAAACTCGACTGCTCTGCTACATTCGGACCACCAACCACCTCAAGTCCATCCAACTTGCCTGTAAGCCGGAAATTCCTTACATCCTGAGAGTTAACGACATACTCTATCACAAAAGGCTCACCTACTGTGACATGCGAAGGAGCATTGACTTCAACATGCTGAGCATCTGCAATCAATGCTGCCGACAGGAACAGTAACACTAACAAATATGAATAGCACCTGCCTATTCTGATATGTGACATTATCTTTTCCATTTACCAGTTCTTATTTAGATTCTTACGACTTGGCTGACGCTGTACTCGCTGCAGCTTGTCCTGAGTGTTCTTTTCCTTCTGCATGACAGCATTAAGCAACTGTTCTGCATTCTGCCTGTCCATTTTGTTCTGATCAGGTTTGCGGTTTTTATTATTTTCTTTCTTATCTTTGTTCTTGTCTTTATTCTTATCTTTATTCTTGTCTTTATTCTTGCTGTTCTTGTCCTGCTGCTTCTGTTGTTGCTGCTTCTGTTGTTGCTGTTTCTTGAGCAGTTTCTGGCACATTACAAGGTTGTATCTTGAATCTGCATCGTCAGGATTGTTCCTAAGAGCATTTTGGTATGCTTTTATAGCATCTGAATAATTCTGTCTTTTCTGCAACACATATCCCATGTTGTGATATGCCATGGCTCTGTTAAGTGAATTCTTTTCCATTTTAGCAGCCTTCTCAAACTGAGCAATAGCAACAGAATCGTTTCCCTGTTGCATCATGGCGCAACCAAGGTTATACTGGGCAATGGCATTGTCGCTATTCTTAGCAATGGATTTTCGGTATTCCGTCTCGGCTTTAGAAAATGTATTGTTTCTGTAAGCCTTATTGCCATTCCTTATATGTTGCCTGTCGCTTTGTGAGAAAACGGCAACAGGCACAAACACCAACAACAATAAATATATATATCGTAATTCTCTCATTTCCTGCTAAATAATTTAATCCGCTCGGTAAAGCGTGTCTTACGTTCAAGAATAACAGCCTCTATCACCATCAGTAAAAATGCCACTACAGCTATCAATTGGTATTGCTCGTTAAACTCTTTATATACTACACCGGATATTTCTCCTTTCTGTAGCTTGGCAAGTTCCCTGTCAAGTTGTCCCTCAACATCTCCTGTACTGCCAACTTTTATGTATATGCCTTTTCCGCTCTTCGCCACACTCTTGCACATATCTTCATTCAATGCTGACATAACGACATTGCCTTCAGAATCCTTCAGATAGTCGTTGTTTCCTGTTGGTATAGGAGAACCTGATGTAGAACCGATTCCAAGAACAAAGACCTTTGCCCCTTCTGCCTGCGCTTTGCTTGCCATTGATTCGGCACCACCTTCATGATCTTCTCCATCTGTAATGACTACAATAGCCTTGCCTATGCTTTTGTCTTTTGAAAAACAGCGAAGTGACATACCTATTGCATCCGCAATATTGGTTCCTTGCTCTTCAATGTATGAAGGTGACATTCCATTTAGAAACATCTTTGCAGACTGTATGTCTGTTGTCAGAGGCATCTGTACGAAGGCACTTCCTGCAAACACGACAAGGGCTACCTTGCCATCACCAATGTTGTCTATGATATTCTCGGCTATCATCTTACTGCGGTCAAGACGGCTGGGGGCTATGTCTTCAGCCATCATGGAATTACTGATGTCAATGGCAATGACCGTTTCAATGCCCGTTACCTTTTCCGTGCTTACCTTGGCTCCTGTTTGTGGACGAGCAAGCATCAAGATGACAAGCACCACAATTGACATTAGAAGCCAGAACTTCACCCAAGGACGATATTTGGAATATCCTGGCGTCAACTGTCTGACAAGTCTCAACTCGCCAAACATCTGCTGTCGCTTACGTCTCGATATGCGCGTCATTATGTATGCCACGACAAGAATCGGGACTACAAGCATAAGCCATAGATATTGTGGATCTTCAAATCTGAACATAATAATTATATTTTAACCTACTGTGCCATGGTGGTTTACATCCAAGACAAAGGTGTATGAGTTGTTGTCATTTTTAGGAGTATCACGGAATTCGACGGAAAACCGTCATCTCAAGTAGCAATTTCAGCAATACCACAATCAGCAATGCTATCGTGAATGGTTGGAAGATGTCGTAACGTCGCGACTGAGACATAGCTTTTATCTTAGTCTTCTCCAATTTGTCTATATCTTTATATATCCGTGCCAACTCATCAGCATTTTCTGCCCTATAGAACTTGCCGTTTGTCGTAAGAGCAATCTCTTGAAGGGTTTTGTAGTCAATAGGCTCATTCATAACATACTGAACCCTGCCGTTTATAATTACGGGTAAGGTGCGCTGCTCGTCTGTTCCGAAACCAATGGTATAGACTCTTATCCCGAAACTATGAGCTATGTCGGCAGCTGTAGCGGGTGATACGTCTCCACTGTTGTTGCTTCCATCTGTCAGAAGTATCACTACCTTACTCTTTGCCTTTGAGTCCTTAAGTCTTGAAACGGCATTGGCAAGTCCCATGCCGATGGCTGTTCCGTTGTCAACAACCCCAGCCTCTACTATATCGGTACTGACATTGTCGAGCAGAGAGAGAAGCAACGAATGGTCTATTGTCATTGGGCATTGTGTAAAAGCCTCGCCGGCAAAGATGGTAAGACCAATGTTGAAGTCTGGACTGTTAGATACATAGTCCCTTGCCACATCCTTTGCCACTACCAGTCTGTTTGGTGCTATGTCTGTTGACAACATGCTTGTAGAGACATCCATGGCAAGCATAATGTCCAGACCTTCCACTTCCTTGTCATGCCATGTGTTCCGTTGTTGCGGTCGAGCAAGTATCAATACCAATAATATATATGCCACGCATCCCAAAATCATAGGTACATGAATCAGTCTGACCTTCCAGCTCTTTGGCAGTTTTGGTATAGAGCCCAAGGTGCCGAGCCTTATGGCTGGTATTGCTTTCTTGCGATACTTCACATACCATATTATATATGGTAGCAGAAGCAGAAGCAGCAGGAAGTATTCTTTATTAGCAAACTCTATCATATTCAAGATACATTCCAAATTATACCAACAGATATATTCTGTAAACCATATAAGACAGCATTGCCAATGAGAGCAAAGCCAACAGCCATGCCCCTGTTTGCATCCATTTGTATGCTGTTGAATACTGTTTCTTCATTATTTCCTTCTTTTGAGTCTCAAGTGCCTGCAGGTCGTCCTTGCGGGTCTTTATGAAAAAAGACTCTATCTGCCCATGGTGCATACGCATTATGTTCGACATAACAGTATATTTCGCAAATTTAGCCATGTCGGCAGTCATCAGTACATCCTCCAATTCCTTGATGTTATCCGAACATTCTTTCTCATCACGCAGTTTCTCTATAATGTCTGTGCTAACCATCTCCATTGCATTGAAAGCAAACCTTTCAGAAATGTACGTTCTCAGGATATCCGTAAGTTCGGAATAATATTCCTTTATTGTTTGCACATCGTTGTCCATGGGGACAGTAATGTTTCTAACAGCATTGACAGCCACCTCAAATGGTGTTTTAACTATTGGAGGTTTAAAGCCAATAAGTATTGGTTTCTGCTGCCTGACTCTTCTAAAAAGGTATATGCTGCCATAAACACATATTGCGAGAAGTATAGCAAGGATTATAACAGGAAGCCAGTCTCTAATAGAGAAGGGATTGTCCTGAACATCCTTTGGTGGTCGAATAGAGTTCACATTAGCGGTATCGACTTTAACCTCATTAACTATGATTGTTATTGGAGAGGTCATTGCAACCTTTCCATCGACAGATACTTTCTGTGTCGGTATTGTAAACTTACCTTGTTCCCATGCTGTAATCCTAATGTTACGGATAAGCATGACACTATCGTTTCCAACATTTGAAGTGTCGTTTTTCAAGGAAATTATCTCCACGCCCTTTGTTATGTTGTCTCCTGACTTGAAGACAGGAAAGACAACGCTGGCTCCCTTCCTTGCCGTCACCTTGATATTATAGTCTGTCTGTGCACCAACGAGTATTTTAGAAGTATCTACTTCTGCAACACATTGGGACGAAACAGTCTCTATGCAGGCAACAAGCATTACCAGTATAGCATTTATTCTATAGAAGTAACTCATATCCTATTTTTTATCAAATAATGCCATTAGTTTCTTTACGTAGTCATCGCTGGTAGCAATGGAAACATGCCTGACATTGCATTTCTTGAATACGTCCGTCAGTTCAGCATTACTTTTTAACCACATATCACGATATAATGTCCTAACTCTTTTGTCCGAGGTGTCAAGCCATGCCTCTTCTTCCGTCTCTGCATCGTAGGTTCTGACAAGTCCTATGTCTGGCATCTGAAATGCACGTTGGTCGTAAACCTGAACAGCCATAATCTCAAACTTATGGTTTGCAAGAAGCAAGTCGTCCTTGAAACTATTCCTGTCATAGAAGTCGCTCAAAAGGAAAACCGTACATTGGCGTTTCATTATTTTCATCATGAATCTCAGAGCCATGGAGATGTCTGTCCTGTTACTCTCAGGCTTAAAGCCTAACATCTCCCGGATAATGTACAATATGTGCTTTCTGCCTTTTTTGGGCGGAATATATTTTTCAATCCTGTCTGAAAAGAAGATTACGCCTACCTTGTCATTATTCTGTATGGCACTGAAAGCAAGAGTAGCAGCTATTTCTGTAACCTTGTCCCGCTTCATCATCGTATGTGTGCCGAAATCCAAAGAGGATGAAACGTCTATCATCAGCATGAGGGTAAGCTCTCTCTCCTCCTCGAAGACTTTTACATAAGGATGGTGGAAACGTGCCGTGACATTCCAGTCGATGTTTCTAATATCATCACCAAACTGATATTCTCGCACCTCGGAAAAAGTCATTCCACTACCACGGAATGCTGAATGATATTGTCCGGCAAAGATATTCTGACTAAGTCTCTTTGACTTAATCTCAATGTTCCTTACCTTCCCAAGTATATCTTTTTCCTGATTATTATCCATCTTCTTATTTAATATATATTGAGACTATGAAGCCATACGAAAGCATATAACTATACAGCCCTCACAACATCACAACCTCATGATCTCACAACCTTACAACCTTATCTAAGGCACCTCAACCTTATTAATAATCTGGCTTACGATTTCCTCGTTGCTGACATTGTTGGCTTCTGCCTCATAAGAAAGACCGATTCTGTGTCTTAGCACATCATGGGCAACAGCCCTTACATCTTCAGGAACGACATATCCACGTCGTCTGAGGAATGCGTAGGCTCTTGCAGCCTTGGCAAGATTAATGCTTGCTCGCGGACTACCGCCGTAAGTTATCAAGGACTTGAGGTCTGCAAGCTGGTAACGCTCAGGATAACGGGTGGCAAATACTATATCTGCGATGTACTGCTCTATTTTCTCATCTAAATATACCTCGTTTACCAACGTTCTAATCCTTATGATATCGTCTGCGGTGGTGACAGGTCTTACCTCGGGGAGGCTACCGCTAAGGTTCTCTCTCATAATCAACTTCTCCTCCTCCATTGTCGGATAGTCTATCACTACCTTTAGCATGAATCTGTCCATCTGGGCTTCAGGGAGTTGGTACGTACCCTCCTGCTCTATTGGATTCTGTGTAGCAAGGACAAGAAAAGGATGAGGCAAGGCAAACGTACTGTCACCAATAGTAACCTGACGCTCCTGCATAGCCTCAAGCAAAGCACTCTGAACCTTTGCTGGAGCACGGTTTATCTCGTCTGCCAACACAAAATTGGCAAAGACCGGACCTTTCTTCACGTGAAAGTTCTCATCTTTCTGAGAATAAATCATTGTACCTATTACGTCTGCCGGGAGTATGTCTGGAGTGAACTGTATCCTACTGTACTTTGCATCCACAAGCTGTGACAAAGTCTTTATGGCAAGGGTCTTTGCCAAACCGGGCACTCCTTCGAGTAACACATGACCGTTAGAGATAAAACTAATGAGAAGAGAGTCTATCAAATGTTTCTGCCCTACTATCACCTGGTTCATTCCTGTAGTCAGATTAACTACGAAAGAACTCTCCTGCTCTATCCGGGCATTCAATTCGCGTATGTCTATTGATTCTGCCATTGTTTAATTGATATTGTATTGTTCCATATTTTATTGACAAACCGATGGGGGCTTGTCTATTTTCAGCGCAAAAGTACAACATAAAGAGTTGACAAGCGAAAATGTCTGACTAAAAAGTATTAAAATGCACGTCGGTGCACTCTTTTTTAAGAAACTTTTAGAAGTACGAAACTTTTATAACTATTCGGAATCAATAGGCTGTATCAGACTGCACCAAATATTGAAACACATATTTCACGAGGCTGTAACAGCTTTGAAACATGAAATGTTCACCTTTGCACACATAATAAGTTACAACATATCATATCAAGATGAGAATGCTAAAATTATCACAAAAAAGGACATGTCTCGCAGCAACAATGGCATTAACATGCTTATGTACTATGGCGCAGACAGAGAAGACAACTCCAACTTTCACTGCAAACATTCACGGAACATTAAGAGGCAAGTACGAATACCAGACGGAAGAGGGTGAAGGACGCTTTGAGGTCAGAAACGCCAGAATAAGCATAGATGGCAACATACTTCCTATATGGTCTTACAAGGCAGAGATAGACCTTTCTGACGAGGGACAGATAAAGATGCTTGATGCCTACGCAAGGCTTAGATTACAGAAAGGATTGCAATTCACTATTGGACAAATGAGGGTGCCATTCACTATCGACGCACACAGGTCGCCACACCTTCAATATTTCGCCAACCGTTCGTTCATTGCCAAACAGGTTGGAAACGTCAGGGATGTAGGAGCCACTCTGGGATATAATGTCAATGGTGCAGTACCGCTGAAACTTGAGGCAGGACTGTTCAACGGCTCAGGATTGACAGACCAGAAAGACTTCTGGACAAGCAACATAAACTTTTCTGCAAAGGCTCAGATAATGCTGCCAAATGGCTTCAATGTTACATTGAGCACTCAGAAGATAAAGCCTGAGGATGTGAATATTATGATGTATGATTTCGGAACATACTATCATGCTAACGGATGGCACATTGAGGCAGAATACTTATACAAACACTATGCCCACGATGCCTTTGACAACGTACATGCATTCGACGGCTTCATGAGCTATGACATACCAATAAGAAAAGGAGCGATAAAATATGTCACACCACTCGTCAGATATGATTATATGAGCGACCACAGCGATGGTATATCTTATGAGGATGAGGAAACTGGCGTGAAATCGCTTGTCAAGACCGACTGTCAAAGGTCAAGACTGACAGGTGGAGTCACTCTTAGCCTTAACAAGCCTTTCCTCTCAGATATCAGAATAAACTACGAGAAATATTTCTATCCACATGATGCCTCTCCAAAGACATCTGAGAAAGACAAGATTGTCGTTGAGTTCATGACACATTTCTAACCCAAATCCTGTTGTTCATGGATGTTCCAAAAAATATATATACACAAAGTATTCATGCCAAGTGCCTTGCACATCTTATACGATGCTCCCAGTATTCTCTCGGTATGCGCGGATAATGAATCTCGGCAGCCTTAATGACAAATGGTTTGCCATCAAGAAGAAAAACCTTGTTGCCTACTTCAAAAGAACCAACTTCTTGGGCATATACAGGCAATGAGAAAGCACATGATGCAAAAAACAAAAACAGAAACAATATCTTTTTCATAATATCTAAGGGTGTTGTAAATAGTAAGGATGTAACATACAAGTGCAAAAATAATGAAATTATTCACAAATAGCAAAATAATGACGTAGAAACTTAAGGATGAAAGTTATTTAATTTGTACCTTTGCAACCATAAGGACGTAAACATAGAAGGAATGGATATTCACGACATACAGTATGTGGTTACGGCAATTATTCTTCTTGCAGCTGGAATAATGGCAATAAAGTACGTGTGCAACACTCTAAGAAACAGGGATAAAGGCTGCGAAGGGTGTCCTCTTCGCAAGAGTTGTGAAATAGATAAGGACAAGAAATGCTGTGAAGAGACAGACATCAAAAAGCTGAAAAAAAAATAAGAGTTGTGGAAAAACAATGAAAAATATTTGGCTGGAAAGGATAATTTTACTAACTTTGCAACCGCAAATAAGGAAATGGTGCCTTGGATGAGTGGCTTAGTCAACGGTCTGCAAAACCGTCTACGGCGGTTCGAATCCGCCAGGCACCTCTGGAAAGTCAAAGACCGAAAGAATGGTCTTTGACTTTTTTCGTATAGATTACATACCGACAAATGTTAACATCTCGTCATTCAATATGGAAAACTATATAAGGATAAAAGGCGCAAGGGTGAACAACCTGAAAAATGTCAGCATAGACATACCACGTAACAAGTTCGTTGTAGTAACAGGACTTTCAGGCTCGGGAAAGTCATCACTTGCTTTCGACACTCTTTATGCCGAAGGACAAAGGAGGTATGTCGAGAGCCTGTCTGCCTATGCAAGACAGTTCCTTGGAAGAATGTCAAAACCAGAATGTGACTTCATAGAGGGACTTCCTCCTGCCATCGCCATAGAACAAAAGGTGACTTCAAGAAATCCTCGCTCGACTGTCGGCACGTCAACGGAGATATATGAATACATGCGGCTTCTTTTTGCAAAGGTGGGACACACATTCTCACCAATAAGCGGACAAGAGGTAAAAAGGCATACCGTTGAGGATATAGTCAACTGTGTCATGTCGTTTTCCAGTGGTACGAGATTCCTTGTTCTCGCTCCATTACCAAGACGTAGCGAAGAGAACACGCATTCCGACTTGGAGTCTCTCATAAAACAAGGCTTTTCACGTGTGTATATTGGTGGTGAGCTAAAACGTATTGACGAGATTATTGACAATATCGACTGCATAAGGAAGAATGAAAGGATATATATTGTAATAGACAGAATGACAATAGATGGTAGGGATGATATCACGTCAAGACTCACAGACTCATGCGAGACTGCATTGTTCGAGGGCGATGGGGAATGTCGCATAGTAATCACACCATCAAACATCAGATATGACTTCTCTACTCGCTTCGAGGCTGACGGAATGAAATTCGAGAAGCCTAACGAGAACATGTTCGCATTCAACTCGCCTTTAGGTGCATGCACCACATGCGAGGGATTCGGCTCTATCATCGGCATAGACGAAAGACTTGTCATACCAGACACTACTCTTTCTGTTTATGAAGGCTGTGTGCAATGCTGGCATGGTGAGAAGATGAGTACTTGGCAAAAGGAATTCTGCCATAGAGCCGCAAAAGACTCATTCCCAATATTCAAACCATACATGGAAATGACAGCAAAGGAAAAAGGATGGCTATGGCATGGACTGCCATCAGACACTAATCCAAAGGAGAAGGTCTGCATTGACAGCTTTTTCCGTATGCTAAGAGAAAACCAGTATAAGATTCAGTACAGAGTGATGCTGAGCAGATACAGGGGTAAGACTACATGTCCCGACTGTCATGGGAAAAGACTTAGAAAAGAAGTTGAGTATGTCAAGATAAACGGGATGAGCATTACCGACCTTGTAGAAATGTCTATAGCAAACCTAAGAAAGTGGTTTGCCAACATACAACTTAGTGAGCAGGAGAAAATAATTTCCAAGAGATTGCTTACCGAGATAAACACAAGATTGCAATTCCTTGTTGATGTGGGACTTGGATATCTTACATTAAACCGACCATCAAAAACGTTATCGGGTGGAGAGAGTCAAAGGGTAAGCCTCACGACATCATTGGGAAGCTCACTTGTAGGCTCCTTGTATATTCTCGATGAGCCATCCATTGGACTCCACAGCAGAGACACAGAAAGACTCATTTGTGTCCTTAAAGAATTGAGAGACATCGGCAATACCGTCATTGTGGTTGAACACGATGAAGAGATAATGAGAGCCGCTGACTATATCATCGATGTTGGTCCTGATGCAGGAAGCAATGGCGGTGAGATTGTATTCAACGGATATGTGTCTGACCTGCCCGACCATGAGAGCAACACGATGTCGCACACTCTGAGATATCTAAACGGAAAGGAAACCATTGAAGTACCTAAAAGCAGAAGACCATGGAACCTTTCTATTGAGTTGATTGGAGCAAGGATGAACAACCTGAAAGGCATAGACCTAAAGTTTCCTCTTAACACCCTCATTGCCGTGACGGGAGTAAGTGGAAGTGGTAAATCCTCGCTTGTCAAGGGTATCCTCTACCCTGCCTTGAAACGAAGAATGAGCGAAGCATGTGACATGCCAGGAGAGTTTAAGAAATTGGCTGGTGACTGGAAAGCCATTGGGCATGTGGAATTTGTAGATCAGAATCCTATAGGCAAAAGCACACGTTCAAATCCTGCTACGTACATAAAGGCATACGATGCCATTAGACAATTGTTTGCAGAACAGCCACTTGCCACACAGATGGGATATACTGCCCAGCACTTTTCATTCAATGCTGACGGAGGTAGATGTGAGGAATGCAAGGGAGCCGGAGTGATTGACGTGGAAATGCAGTTCATGGCTGACCTCCAACTGGAATGTGAAAGTTGCCACGGAAAGAGGTTCAAGAAAGAGATTCTTGATGTAAAGTTCCATGGAAAGAACATAAGCGACATTCTTGACATGACAATCGACGAGGCTGTAGAATTCTTCGGGAAATATGGTCAGAAGAATATTGTGGCAAGACTTAAAATACTCGCAGATGTTGGATTGGGTTACATCAAACTGGGACAGAACTCTTCTACTCTGTCCGGAGGAGAGAACCAAAGAGTTAAACTTGCATACTTTATAGGACAGGAGAAACAGGTTCCTACGTTATTCATTTTTGACGAGCCAACTACTGGTCTGCATTTCCATGACATAAAGAATCTCCTTGACTCATTCAACGCTCTCATTGATAGGGGGCATAGTATCATCGTCATCGAACATAACCTTGACATGATTAAATGTGCAGACTATGTTATAGACCTCGGGCCTGACGGTGGCGACAAGGGTGGATATCTTGTCTGTGAGGGTACACCGGAGGAAGTGGCAGAATGCGACAAAAGTGTAACCGGAAGATTTCTGAAAGACAAGCTTAAGTGACTATTTATCACGATTATGAGTATTTGAAATAATAATTGACACTATGAAAATGAAGAAAAAATCTATCATCACTGCCTTGTCAACCATGGCAGTAGCCGTAATGGCTGCCACAAGCATCGCTGCCAACAGCTGCAAGAACGCAAACGACAATGAACTCCGCACGCTGCCATCTCCTACCAAGAATGCGAAGATGACGCTTATGGAAGCACTGCAGCAGCGTCATTCCGTGAGGGATTTCAGCGACAAGGACATATCCGATGCCGAACTATCCGAAGTGCTGTGGGCTGCCTGCGGCATAAACCGCCCTGAAACGAATAAGATTACAGCACCATCCGCCATCAACGCACAAGACATACTCGTGTATGTCTGCACAAAAGGCGGAGCATGGCTATACATACCGGAAAGCAACTCTCTGAAAAAGGTATGCGACAAGGATTTACGCTCTGCTGTGGCAGGACGACAAGAGTCTGTGGCTGTGGCACCAATAAGCCTTGTACTTGTCAGCGACCACTCAAAATTCGGTGACCATAAGAAAGGATCCGACACTATGGGTGCCATTGATGCTGGATATGTGTCACAAAACATCTGTCTCGCCTGCACAGCCCTCAAACTTGCTACGGTTCCAAGAATGACTATGGACAAAGAAACTCTTGCCAAGGAACTGCAACTCAACGAGAACAAAGTCCTTCTCCTAAACCATCCTGTCGGCTACGAGAAACAGAAATAGTCGTTTGCGCGTTTTATTACACATAGAGTGGAACAGTCTCTCTAAATTTTTTTAACCCAAATCGGTTCATTAGACCGATTTGGGTTAAACTTCGGTAACCATACAAGAGAAAACGAGGGTCGAGGAAAAACATATCTACCTCGACCCCCGTATCTCGTTCCAAGAAATAGACCGCTATTTCTTCTCCGGCTGTGCCTGCGCCTTCTTCCAAGTAGCTACGGATGTTTACACCGACCTGCGCTACAATCAGGAAGAGTGGGATTAATGTTTATCTGAGGGAAGATAAGATCTAATCAGTTCAATTTCTTCTTCCCATCTAGGTTGTTCAAGATTTACTTGTTCTAAGCAATTATTGAACTCTTTGTGAAACTCAATTTCTTTGCTCCGAAGCGAAGTAATCTCATGCTTCAGAAAATTTATTCTTGAATAATCCTTGTTTACTACTTTTGTAGAGTATTTTTTTACCCAATAATTAGTTAACCCAAGGAATCCTCCACATAGACATAAGCAAATAATTCCACCCTGTATGGCATCAGAATCGCTGTTATCAGAGAATAGGACAGAGAAGAATACTAGTAGAAAAAATGCAGTTATTCCGATGGTAATGAAGAAACATCCTTTACTGAAACTCTTTTCCAATTTGTTTGATTCTAATCCTTTTTGGTATGTTTCTTCAATTTTCTTAATTTCCGCTTCATAATTCTTGCAATTTTCCGCAATAGACAATTCTTTTATCTGTTGTTGAAGAATAACAATTTTATACCAATAGGAGTTTTGATAATCGTTACGGTCTTTAGCTAATCGATTTTGCAGTTCCTCTATTCTTTGTTGGAGTTTTGAGGCGTATTCCTTATCTGATATTTCTTCCAATATTTGCATTGCTTGTTTTGATAAAGTGTGTAGTACTTTGAGAAAAATATTGGAAAGAAACATTTTATAGGATATATTATCTTGATTCTCAATCTTCTGCAGGGCAAGATTGATATTAAAGGATAACGATTTGTAATATTTTTGTTCTTCTCGCTTCTCTATTTCCCGGATTTGATTTTGTAATATGCGTCTTGTCGTCGCATTTGTTGCTGCTAGTTCTTTGTTCAACTTTACAAGTTGCTCACATTGCGCATATTGCATGGCAAGTCCATGCTTATTTAATGAGCTGATTTTCTCTAACGAATAAGCTTGATATATATTAAGCCAAGTGTTCTTATCCATATGTATTATATTACTATTATCTGTGCATTGTGGTCACTCATATTCCATTCCCAACCGCCTATCATATAGGCAAAGAGGGGTATATTCGTGAAAGTGTAATCGAGGAAGAAGGGCATGTCTTCCTTAAACTGATGATGGTAGGTACAGCTGCTCTCCTTGCCAAATTCCTCATGGGTGCGCTCGTGGTACTCGCTCCGCAACCCAAGTTCTCGCATGTATTCAATACACTGCTTGAAGGTGCCGGTCTGCTTGCTTACTCCTCCCTGACCGATGTAGCAGTTGAAATCACCAGTTATCATCGTGGGCATCTTTTTGATATGCTCGGAGTAGGCCTTCAGACACTCCAGCAGAATTTGGGGATAGCTCTTCTTTTTTCCTGGCACTATCGTAGGCCACGATGCAAGAAGAAGCCATTTGCCTTCGATAATCAGAGGTATCATGTACTTGTGGCTCGCGTCATACCAGTCTGCCACACGGCAGTCCACCGTGCACCTCCAGATGACGCCAAGTCCTTTCCACTTCGTTGTATCGTCTCCATGCCATGTCATAGCATAGCCGTCGGGCAAGGTCACTTGCTCCTGGTACGCACATTCCGGCAATACCATAATGTCTGCTCCTTTGGACAGCACATGGTCTATCTTCTCCTGACTGCAACGGTGGATATTGTAACTCAATATGTTCATATAAGCTTCACGTGGGTTCTTAACTTTTCATAGCTTTAAAATACAAAAATACAAAATATCTCTCACAACCCACGCATAACAAACTCTTTTTCCTAAAATCCGCAACTATCATCCAATACACGATTAAGGGTAGATTTATGA
>SAMEA3663083__coassemble_399_pt1 | contig 25487 bp, 24 predicted proteins | sample SAMEA3663083__metabat2_high_PE_004 | metagenome-assembled genome bin SAMEA3663083 (sample SAMEA3663083) | pig gut metagenome | biome: pig gut; feature: pig-associated habitat; material: faeces | place: France | collected 2012 | reverse complement strand
TCAAACGCACATGGAGTTTCTCGGGATTGGCTACAATGATAAGAATAATGCTCATGTATTACGTTAACTGCTACACTTTCCTTGAAGAACCCGAAAAAGACTGGACGAAAATGGTTCAGGAGGCTAAGGAAAGACCTCCTGAACCGAGTCTGTTTGATAAGAGGGGCTTACTTTTTGGGTTCAAAACCGTTGACTCCCAAAATTGCTCGTAAAAGACGGTAATTCAATTATTTCAAATACAGATTAGTCCACTTTAACGGGACAGTAGTGATTCAATATTACACCTCACCATGTGGGGAGCTCATCTTGGCATCTATGGGTAATGAGCTGTGCCTGTGTGACTGGAACGGAATGTCGTGTGCCGAGCGGAACAAGCGCAGAATCAGTAAATACCTGAATGTAGAATTCAGAACAGGGTCTTCCTCTGTCATCGAAAAAACAAAGACGCAGCTTGACGACTATTTTGCTGGCAAGCGCAAAGTGTTCAACATTCCGCTGTGTCCTTTCGGAACTGATTTCCAACTTCAGGTATGGAAATCATTGCTCGACATCCCATACGGAGAAACAAGAAGCTATATGGATATTGCCAGGAATATCGGCAACCCAAAGGGGGTAAGAGCCGTGGCACAAGCCATTGGCGCCAACGGCATAGACATACTTATCCCCTGCCATCGTGTCATTGGCAGCAACCATTCACTGACAGGCTATGCGGGAGGATTGGATAAAAAAAAGTATATGTTGGAACTTGAAAGCAAATCATTTATGAAGTAAGCACTATAGGTCTGCATGCGAAAGATACAAATCCTTCAGTACAGGGTAGCCTTTTGCAGCCATCAGCGAGTCCCAGTTGGCAGGCAGTTCTATCCTGACCGTAGAGAATCCGCCGCCTGGCATCGTCTGTACCTTGTTTCGTGAGGAGTCGCCAGTAATGAGAAAGGCAGTGGTGCCCTTCTGCATGGTTGGAACAGTGGTCATGGTTTCACTATTTGTATCATACCACGCAGGTGTAGAGGTTTCTGCTCCATTCTCACTTCTTATGATGTGGCTCAGGTATTGTCTGAACGAATGTTCTCCGCCATCTTTTCTTCCTCCGGCATTAGCATAATAGTTGGCAAAAGCCCGCTCGTAGGCTGGGCGTCGGGAATTGTCTATCAGTGCATTCTCCAATTGGTCAATCGAAGGATATCCGTCCTTAAGGATATTCGCTACCGGTTCGGTCATCATTACAACACGGTTGGTGAATTGTTTACCACTACCCAATGCAAACTGGCACCGTTCAGATATATCCCATGCCATGAGCTGCATCACACGTACCGGGTCAATTGTAGAGGGTGCCATATTATTACCCCACAATAAGGCAGAAGTCAATGTAACAGTATTATCATTGATGTTGTAGCCTCTTTGTTCCTGCCACGTCTGCCATCCTATGCGACGGCAGGCTTCCTCATCCTCTACCAAGCACCACGGCTGCAGATACCCGAATGTACCCATGCGGTTCTGTCCAACATAATAGCCTGCAAGGTTCATCAAGGCAAGTGACAAGAATCGGCTCAATGACATGTTGGCCTGCGAGTTGATTTCCCCCTGGCCGCAACTGATTCCTAACTGCCGAGCCACAGGACCATTAAGCCAAGCATAGGGAATCCAAGCATGGGTGCTGCCCAGAGTGCGACGAAAATCACCTCCTCCCAAAGCCTTGGTGATGGCAATGAGGATAGGCATATATTCAGGCTTGCAACCTGCCATGCAAGCATTCACCGCCACATGCCATGTAGTTGTGTTGCGAAAGGCCTGTGGTAACACGGCGATGGTCTCATTCCAAGGAGAAGAAGTTTACGGTAAGTAATGGAAAGGCATACCCTAGTGTTACCATTAGAATGGTGATGGGTATAGAAGGTGCAAAGGAACAGCAAAATCCGAAAGAGCTAAAGATTATATACTACAGTCTCGTATTTGCCAACTATAGTAACTAACTCAAGTTTCGCAAGTAGTAAAAAGAAGGCCTCCTATTTACTGCTTGCGAAACTTGAGTTTAGTGATGATAAAAAAAGCGACTCTACAATTTTCTGAATTCCTCAAGGATGCGTTCTGCAATAGCCTTGAACTCGTCGTCTGCAAGTTTCAACTTTGGCTTGCGGAAATCAGCATCTGACTCGCTGTTCATTGGGAGCAGATGTATGTGCGCATGAGGAACTTCCAGTCCAAGGACTATCTGTGCCACTTTCTTGCACGGAAAGGCATTGCGCAGAGCTGTTGCCACCTTCTTTGCAAAAATCTGGAAGGAAGCGAGCTCTTCGTCGTCCATGTCAAATATATAATCTACCTCTCGCCTTGGTATTACGAGAGTATGTCCCTTTGCCACGGGATTTATATCAAGGAAGGCATAGAACCTGTCATCCTCGGCACATTTATAACTTGGTATCTCCCCTGCGGCTATTTTGCTGAATATATCCATGACATCAGTCATTAAAGTTAAACCATCAGATTGATATGTTGTCGATACGGAGTTTCACGGTACCTCTTGGTATCTTTATCTCAACGACATCTCCTACCTTCTTGTTAAGCAGTCCCTGAGCTATAGGTGTCTTTATGGAGATTTTTCCTTCCCTTAGGTTAGCCTCGCTCTCACTGACTATGGTATAGTTCATCTTGGCATTTGTTGCCATATTGGTCATTTCAACCTTTGACATTATCTGAACAGCGTCAGTTCCAAGTCTTGACATATCCACAATCTTAGCCTCTGCTATTGTCAGCTTCAGCTTGTTGATTTTAGCTTCAAGATGAGCCTGTGCCTCCTTGGCTGCATCATATTCAGAGTTCTCGCTAAGGTCACCCTTGTCACGGGCCTCAGCAATAGCTGCCGATGCTTTCGGACGTTCTACGGATTCCAAACGTTTTAGTTCAGCCACGAGATTGTCGTAGCCTTCTTGTGACATATAAGCCATGATAATAATGATTAATTTATTATTTTGTTTTTCGTTTATACTATACAAAAAAGAGATGAATTCCAACGCTTCCTGTTGAAATTCAACGCTTCCTGTTGTATTTATCATTCTTAACTTAAGTTCCGCATGTCTCCGACATGCTGTCAGATGACGAGTTGACAAGTTGTTAGTTTTTCTCATTTTGCCAAACTCAAACAAGAAGAGTAGCAACTTGTTGACTTGTCAACTTGTTAACTTAGAGCAAGTTTTTTACTTGCGAAACTTGAATTCTTAATATATGATATGCATCGCTATGGCATACCAATTAATGCGTTGCATCTATGCCATGTAAGCATATTGTCGGGTACAAAGGTAGCAATAATTTTCCATTCTCCAAACTTTTGGGATGGAAAAAGTTGCATATTGCGAATTAATTTAATAATTTTGCAAAATATTTAGGTCTCTAATGCATCTCATTCAATTATGCTCTCTGAAAAAGACAGGAAAGATATTATCTCATTGATAAAGAAGCAAGTCGTACCGGCTATTGGCTGCACAGAGCCAATGGCTGTTGCTTTGTGTGTGGCAAAAGCCCGTAAGGCACTTGGGTGTATGCCTGACTCCATAGACATAAGACTCAGCGCAAATATTCTGAAGAACGCCATGGGCGTTGGAATACCAGGAACTGGATTGATTGGACTTCCCATTGCCGTAGCTCTTGGAGCCATCATCGGTGAGCCAGAGGCAGGGCTCGAGGTACTACGATCTTGCGACAAGAATTCTGTGGAGCAAGGCAAGAAATTCATTGCAGAAGACAGGATAACTATTTCACTTGAAACTGACGACGAGGACAAATTGTTCATCAATGTCATTTGCAAGGCAGACGGGCACGAGGCGGAAGCGAGAATAAAGGGAGAGCATACACATTTTGTATATCTGAGGAGAGACCATGAAGTGATGATTTCGTGTGAAGCCAAAGAGAAAGGAACAGACGATGGACATTGCGTCAGCCTTACACTTGCCAAAGTATATGAGTTTGCCACGACTACCGACATTGAGGAGTTAAGGTTTATCCTTGAAGCGAGGAAGCTGAATGAGTCTGCTGCCGAGAAAGGTCTTCTGGACAATTACGGTCACCAGCTGGGAAAGACATTGTGCTCCCCACTTGGAAAAGGCATAATGGGAGACTCCATCTTTGCCGAAATTCTCTCAAGGACAAGCTGTGCATGTGATGCAAGAATGGCAGGTGCCATGATACCGGTGATGAGCAACAGCGGAAGTGGAAACCAAGGAATATGCACCACGATGCCAGTAGTAGTCTTCGCAGAGGAGAACCACAATACAGAAGAGGAGCTTATAAGAGCACTCGTCATGAGCAATCTGACAGCTATATACATAAAGCAGAATCTTGGCACCCTGTCAGCTCTATGCGGATGTGTCGTAGCATCGACAGGCAGTTCGTGCGGAATAACATATCTTATGGGTGGCAACTACGAGCAGGTGAGCTATTCTGTAAAAAATATGATAGCCAACCTGACAGGCATGATTTGCGACGGAGCCAAGCCAAGCTGTGCCCTTAAACTCACAACGGGAGTTGGTACAGCTGTGATGAGTGCCATGCTTGCCATGCAACACAAGTACGTGACCTCATGCGAGGGAATAATCGACGATGATGTTGACCAAAGCATTCGCAACCTTACCGCCATAGGCAGCAAGGGCATGGATGCCACGGACAGGTTTGTCCTTGACATCATGACAAGCAAAAGCAATTGACACTTCATGGATTTCAAGAAAAACAATTAATTCACACAAATCCTGCATTAAAGAATATCCATGCAGGGTTTATAACACTAAAATAATATGACAAACAGAAAAGAAGCCGTTTTACAAGGAAGTATGTGGCTGTTAAAGAAGACAAGGCTACTGGTGCTTGCCATGAGCGTACTGATTAGTACTGTGGCTGTGGCACAAGGAACACCTGTTCGATTCTCCGTACAGCAGAAACAGGTTTCACCAACTGAGGTGGATGTAGTATTCTCTGCAAAGATTGACAAGGGATGGCATGTCTATTCAACAGGGCTGCCAGACGATGGTCCTGTCCCAGCCACTATCACCATCGAGAAAAAGGAAGGTGCACAGCCTGTCGGCAAACTAACTCCACAGGGACACGAGGTCAACACTTACGATGAAATGTTTGGCATGAAACTGCGTTTCTTTGAGAACAGTGTGAGGTTTGTGCAAAAATTCAAAATTACAGGCAAGACATATAATATAAAAGGTTACTTGCAGTATGGTGCCTGCAATGACGAGATGTGCCTTCCACCTACTCAGGTTGAATTCAACTATTCAGGCAAAGGTCCGGAGGATGCTCCTGTGGCAAAAGAAGAAGAAGAGGCTGTGAAAGAGGAGGTGCCAGAGACAAAGGCAACAGCCGACAGCATGAAGACAGACAGTTCAAAGACCGCAAGTGCCACCATTACTCCTCCTACGTCAGGTGAAAATCTATGGAAGCCTGTCATAAAAGAGCTTGATGCCCTTAACGATGGAACGACCAACACAGACAACTCACTATGGTATATCTTCATAATGGGTATCCTCGGTGGACTCGTGGCATTATTCACTCCTTGTGTATGGCCTATAATACCTATGACCGTAAGTTTCTTCCTGAAGCGTGCAAAAGGAAAGAGCCAGGGTATCAAGGATGCTGTCACTTATGGAATATCCATTGTGGTGATATACCTTGGACTCGGACTTGCCATAACAGCCATATTCGGTGCGAACTCACTCAACTCGCTTGCTACAAACGCATATTTCAACATACTGTTCTGCCTGTTGCTCATAGTGTTTGCACTGTCTTTCTTTGGATGGTTTGAGATATCACTTCCATCAAGCTGGGCAAACAAGGTTGACGCAAAAGCATCCAACACGAGCGGACTGATTTCCATTTTCCTTATGGCATTCACCCTCGCCCTCGTATCATTCTCATGCACAGGTCCTATCATTGGCTTCCTGCTTGTTGACTTTGCCACATCAGGAAACATCGTAGCACCAGCTGTGGGAATGTTGGGATTCGCCATAGCTCTCGCTCTGCCATTCACTCTCTTTGCAATGTTCCCTTCATGGTTAAAACAGGCTCCGAAATCAGGTTCATGGATGAATACCATAAAGATTGTATTGGGATTCATAGAACTTGCCTTCGCATGCAAATTCTTCTCTGTAGCCGACCTTGCCTACGGATGGCACCTACTGGACAGGGAGGTATTCCTGTCATTGTGGATTGCCATTTTCGGAGGACTTGGACTATACCTGCTTGGCATACTGCGTTTCCAGAGCGACGGCGATACACATAAAGCCATGCCAGTGCCTTGCATCCTGCTTGGACTGACTAGCTTGTCCTTCACCATATATATGATACCTGGACTGTGGGGAGCTCCTTGCAAGGCAGTATCTGCATTCTCATCACCTATGAACACTCAGGACTTCAATCTTAACAAGGCACAGGAGGTGCATCCGGCATTCACATCATACGAGGAAGGAATGGAAGCTGCCGCCAAGATGGGAAAACCTGTACTTATTGACTTTACCGGTTTCGGATGTGTCAATTGTCGTAAGATGGAAGCTGCCGTCTGGACAGACCCACAGGTTGCCGAGAAACTTACAAAAGATTATGTTTTAATATCTCTGTATGTTGACGACAAGACTCCATTGTCTGAACCTGTTGAAGTGGTTAAGCCTGACGGAACGAAACGAACACTGAGAACTGTAGGCGACAAATGGAGTCACCTTGAGGAGACGAAATTCGGTTTCTTGGCACAGCCATTCTATGTAACGGTTGACAATGAGGGCAATCCTCTGTCTGGTTCTTTCGTATATAAGGAAGACATACCTGGTTATATGGAGTTTCTAGAAAAGGGACTTGAGAACTATAGAAACAGATAAACTAAGCATTGCTTAATATTACGGCTACAAAGTACAGGGACATCAGCAACAGAGCTGTCATCCCTGTACTTTTTTCATGTCTCACTGACAATACCCGCTGTTTACGATAACAGTCTGAAATATGAAAATTCAAATTATTTAGCACTACCAATTTTGACATAAATCAAAAAGAAATAGCAAAACGATTAAGTTTAATGGAAAATTCTTGCAAATGATAAGGAATATCCATAACTTTGCAACGTGTTTTTCATAGTATTAGATTTAAGGTTAACAAAGGTTGGAGTACAGCGGTACTCCTTTTTTTATTTTTATTCATTATTCTTATATGAAAAATCATTAACTTTGCACTATTCTTTTAAGAAACAAAGTATAACCACAGCATGAAAAATCTCTCTATAGACAGTCTCCATATAGGATACAAGAGAAAGACGGTGGCAGCAAACCTCAACGCCATGGCAAATTCCGGTGAACTGACATGCCTTATAGGAGCAAACGGAACAGGCAAATCGACATTGTTGAAAACAATAGCTGGTTTCATCCCTCCTTTAGGTGGTAGCATAAAAATCGGGGACAGCGAATGCCATGGACTGAACAGAAAAGTCATGGCTCGCACCATAGGTGTTGTGCTCTCACCTGGAAACCAAAGCCTCTATGGCAACCTATCTGTATATGACACCGTTGCCACAGGAAGGATGCCATATACCGGACTTTGGCATACACTGGGCGATGAAGACAAGAGAGCCATTGACGATGCCTTAAAGGCTACAGGGGCAGAGAAACTGAAAGACAGGTTTATTGATGAGCTGAGCGATGGAGAAAGACAAAGGGTAATGACCGCTAAAGTCCTGACACAAGAAACGCCAGTCATCATAATGGATGAGCCAACGGCATTTCTCGACTATCCAGGCAGGCTGGCTTTGATGCGTTTATCCCGAGAGCTTGCACATAAAAAAGAAAAGGTTGTAATCATTTCCACACATGACATTGAACTGGCAATGAGAATGGCAGATAGGATATGGATGATTGACAGCCATTCACAGATAAGATGCGGTGCGCCACAGGAAATGGAAAACGATGAAGAACTGATTAACTTCATTAGCGAAAAAGAATAGGAAGGAGTATGATATAAGCAAATGAATCATAATATGGCATTCCATTATTGTTTATAACCGACTTAAATCAAGCCATTATCTTAAATTCACGATACATTGGGAAGAATAAAAGAAAAAAAACAGGAAAAATCTTCATTTATTAGTTTTTTATTGTTACATTTGCAATAAAATTAAAAGAAAGCACAAACACATATCATTTACTGACATGGTTGTTTTTAAACAATCGTGATAAAAAACGTATTCATTTCATTCAAACATAAAACTCAACCAAACATTAATTCACACAAAAAAAAAGAAAAACTATGGAATTAAGAAACAGATTCAAATTCATTATGATGTTAAGCGCAGTTCTTTGCATGCCATTCCTTGCATCATGTAGTGACGACGACGATGAGGACGACGGAGGTGGTTCCACCTCAGGTGAAGCGACCATGACTATTCCGTCGTCCATTGTTGATGGTGTTCAGGTCTCAAATGTGAGTGGAGGCAATAATCTCAACATGACATACAACACAGACGGAACCATAAATACCGCTACACTTGGAAACATGACTTTCCAGTTCGTTTACGAGGGAAGTACAACTGCAAAAGCTCCACAGAAAGTTGATGCCTCCGCTACCAATGGACGTGACCTTTTGAAAATAATCCTGACTGATGGAGATGATTATTCAACATATGAGGCTACAGGATTCAAGTTTGATAGCAATACAGGCTTCCTGCTCTCATTCACAGAAAACACGAAAGAATCATACGGCAGCGACGAATGGGAGAAGGTAACATCAAAATATACATTCAGCTATAACTCTGACGGTACACTCAAGAGTACATACTGGGAAGGCAAATACAGCGACTCTGACGGCGAGAATGACAACATCAAAGCTACAAAGAACTTCACATATTCAGACGGAAACCTTACAAAGGCTGAGGTTAAAGACGGAGGGTATGGCATGAGCATGTCATTTGAATACAAAGACCATTCGCTTGTAAACAAATTCAACAAACTCATACCTCCAATAGCAGCAGGATTGTCAACAGGAGAAAGCTATATTACATACATCTTCGCCATGACTGGTTATTTAGGTAATGGAAGCAAGTTGCTCCCAACAAAATTCGTAGAACGCAATTGGGGACCGGCCGAGGACGGTGACCCTGCCTATGACGAGTATGACACTTACACTGTATCATATACCTTTGACGACAAACAGCATATCAAATCTATCGTCTGCTTTGACGGAACAGACGACTGTTACTATTTGTTCGACTACTTGATATATGAATAATTTAATTTTCGCATGTCTCCGGCATACTGTCAGGGGTTCCTTGAGCATAGCGAAAAGACTTGAAAGAATATTCTTAAGTCAACAAAAAGAAGAAAAGCAACATAGTTTTAGCGTTTGAGTGTTTACAAGGGCTGTATCCTATATGGATGCAGCCCGTTTTGGTTGTATGCAACAAGTCCAAATTAGTATGGTATTCTCAATACCACTGCACGGCATTGCTGAAGCCGCTTCTCTTGTCATATTTGAGAGCATCGGTAAGCGTTGCCGCATTGCAACGGAAGGTAAAATTATAACTTGTATATGGTGCAAGCACAACAGAACAGCTCATGTTGAAACAATGGAGGTCGCGCGACAACGAAGCTGTTGTCATGGAGATATCCTTTTCCTCGAAATCATATCCTGATGAGAAATTTATATTCCATCCGTCACTGATGCGTATGTTTCCACTGACATTAAGCGTCTGTGTAAACTTGTAGGGATAGCGCATTGATTTGGTATTGAACTTGCCAGAGGTATTCTCTCTCATGGTGATACCATATCCAAATGTTAGCGACCATGGCATGTTGAACTTCATATATCCATCATCGTCTGTCTCTGCCATGTTTGAGCCTTTCTTCCTTGCACTATGCTTTCCTCGCTCCATGTCATCATCCACATTCGTTTCTATGTCAGTGTCTGTACCCTCGTCGCTGTCTATGTCCTCATCTTCCTCTTCATCGTCTCCTCCCCCAAACAACTTTTTAAGTTTCTCTGGGTTGACAGTGAAGCTGATGTTCTGCGAGAAGCCCTGAAACCTTGGAAACCTTCCCTTGCCCCATTCGGTATGGTTGCCTACATACGGTTTTCCTTTTTCGTCAAGTTCGTAAGCGTAAGTGGCAAAGGAGGCATTCATGTTGAACGTATAGTTCTTCCACCATTTAAGTCTTAATGACATGCTGAGGTCACTCCATCTATGAAATGAAGCGGCAGCATTGTATGACATTGAAGCTCCCAGTTCGTCAATGATGCTCAGTTTCTTGTAACCCGTTGAATCCTTGTCACTTTTCACTTTCATCTCTATATTGTTAGAGAGAGAGAAGGATATATTCTCCGACTTTCCTTTCCCCGGTACGCCATAAAGTCCATTCTGGTATGGTGAGTATTCCACCAACTTGACATTTCCCTGTTCATCAGTGTACTGATAGCTATCATAGTAACCATAGCTGCGGGCACCAAAGTCTGGTGCATAGCTGAAAGAGACAGAAGGTGTGAGGACATGTCGTATAGCCTGTATCTTTTCACCGAATATCTTCTTGTTCGGAACCCAGAAGCCATAAAGTTTAGTGGTTGCCGAAACGCTGAGGTTCCAGTTGTATATATTATGGAATCCATATGTCGTGTCTGCCACTTCTTTCTGGGCTGTTTCATCCCATGAACGCTTAACCTTCTGTGCGTACATGCGGTCGGTGAAATTGAACGAAGGAGTAACGTTTATATAGTCGAACAGCGTAAAATTGGCCTGTATCGGTATGTTATGCTGCATACCGTTACGCCATTCCTTGATTAGATTTGCCTTCATGATATGGTCTTCCTTTGCTGTTATGGAGTTAGACAACTGACCTGTATAGCTCATGGAGATGTTCTCATACCATTTCGGAGTTCCAGCCTGACGTTTTTTCCTGAATGGATAGAAACGGCTCACACTTATGTTCAGATCGGGCAAGGTCATGGAAATGGTTGAGTCGCGCATGTTCTGTGCCAGGTTTGCAGTTGTGCTCAACGACAAACCAATGCTTGAGAATTGTGTGCTCCAGCTGACAGAAGATGTTCTCGTACTCTGTGTCATAAGCTGCGGATTGTACATACTGGTAAGGTTATTCCGCTCATAGCTCGTCGTTGCGAAATTCACACTTGCCGACAAAGTATTGAAAGGATTTGCCTTAGCATCCTGACGGTGGCTCCACTGCACCTTGAAGCTTGTCTGCTTGGCATAGTCGGGCATTCCCTTGTCTCCTGTCCTTGTGTCCTGAAAACTGAAGAAGAAGCTGCCTGAATATTTGTATCTCTTGACATAGTTGCTTGCAGCCGACACGCCCCATGAACCTTTCGTATAAATCTCACCAAGGAGCTTTAGGTCTATCTTGTCGTTTATTGCGAAATAATAGCCACCATCCCTTAAATAGAATCCCCTGGTGTTCTCGTCTCCATAGGATGGCATTATGAAACCGCTGCTATAGCTTTTTGTAAACGGGAAGAAGCCATAAGGTATGGCAAGAGGCAATGGCACGTCAGCAACAACGAGATGTGCCGGTCCGAAAACGACATCCTTGCCAGGGCGGACCTTAGCTCTTGACAATGAGATATAGAAATCAGGATGCGGATCGTCACACGTTGTATATCTACCATGTGACAGGTAAATTTCTCCATCTGCATTTCTCTTTGCCTTGGCACCTTTAAGGAATCCATCCTCCTGTTCGGTATAGACATTGCCTATGAGACCTTTCTTTGTCTTGAAATTATATGCCATGGAGTCGCTCTCATATTTGTCGTTGCCCATACTGAACACAGGTGTTCCCCTCATGCCTGTTTCCTCAAGGGAGTCAGGTGTTCCTGTAGCCCTTACGAGACTGCTGTCCAAACTCATGGAGATGCGGTCGCTCTTCAGGTTCATGTCTGTATAATCTACCGTTGACTCCCCATATAGATAGGCTATCTTCCTGTCTGCAAAATACACGAGAGAGTCCTTTGCCGTATATTTCACCGGAGCGTCTATACCCTTTGACTTTGTCCTGTGAATACTGTCAAGCCTTATGGAATCGTCAATAGCCTTGTTATGTCTGTAGATGGCAAGTTCCAAGGAGTCCATGGATGTAGTGTCAACACCCATTCTGTCATCCAAGGCATTCGTCCTTATGGTGTCGCCATCTGGAGCATCCTCATTCACAACGGAGTCTGCCACAGCCATCGTCCTTTTTTTCTTTGGTCTTTGGGACATAACAGATGTGTCTGCCATCGCAAAAATGAAGACAAACAACAGAAAGAATATGACTATCTTGGTTCTCATTTACTTATATATATGTTGTGAGGTTATGAGGACGTGAGATCTTTAGAAATTGGAAATGGAAGATTGAACATTGAAGATTGAAGAATATTCAACTTTCAAGCTCCCCTCCTCATGGAGGAGCTGGGGGGTGGACCTCAACTTTCAACGACCTTACGACCTGAAGCCTCCGAATAGTTCTGCCCATTGCTGGAATCTCACCACGCCATCATCACCAAACTTGGCTATACTTTTCTCTGCCTGTTCCATTGTCTTCATCCTCTCGGGGTGAGACTTTGAAAAGAATTTGTCAGCATAGCAGATGAGCTTTTCCTCTATAGTCTCAGGAAGGAAATCCTCGTGTGGAAGTGGCAAGTTGCGTTCTACTATCTGCCTGCAAGTAATGCCTGCTCCTGTATGACGCTCACACACTCGTGCATGCTTGGGCAATCCTTCAGCACGCAGCCATTCGGCACCTATGCGTCCATGCTTAATGTATGGTTCTGTGCCATGACAGAAGATACCAGAAGCATCGCAGGCACGAATGCCTATATCGTGGAGCATGGCTGCCTCACCGACAAACTGGCTGTCTATGTGCAGTTCAGGATGTAATGAAACAATCTGCAGCGCAAGTTGCGCTACAGATTGGCTATGGGTGATGAGGAGCTGCCGCAATGCGTCATCCTCAGGATAATATTTCTCTATAAGAGTCAGGCTATTCATTCCTTGTTGTCTCTTTCGATGTAGGCTATCACATCACCCTTGCTTACCTTAGAGCCTTGCTTGGCGTTAATCTCTACGAGCTTTCCGCCCAAGGCTGCCTGTACTTCTACGAACTCGCCCCATGGTGCCTGGATGAAGCAGAAGCTGTCGCCCTCGGCGTATGTCTTGCCGATGTAAGGCTCGACGGCTGGTGCGCACTCGCCCTCGCCCTGGAACTCCCAGTATATCTGTCCCTTGACGGGAGCGACAATGGCATCGGCCTTGGCATGCTTGAACTCGGCGAGCTTCTCAGGTGAGAGCTGTGTGCCGAGCTTGGCATCCTTGGCTGCCTGAAGGTCGGCAAGGAAGTTCTTCTTGGCCTGGCCGCTCTTGTAGTTGCGGTACTGCTCGGGGTGCATGGCAAGCTCAAAGAGTTCCTCGTCGTCCTGACCGTATTCCCATCCGTTCTCGTCCATTTCCTTGCGGAAGCTGTCGAGGGCGTTGTCGATCAGGGTGTGTGGGTCTGCATCGGTGAACTCGCGTCCCTGCTTGGCGGCGAGATCTACAAGTTCCTGGTCGATGGTGCCTGGTATCTTTCCGCTCTTGCCGAGTATCATACCCCACATGGAGTCGTCCATCATGACGAAGCGGCCCTTGCCCTGCTCCATGGTGAGGAGGTTCATAAGGGCGATGTTCTTCACATACTGTGAGAATGGCGTTACCAATGGAGGATAGCCTACGCGTGGCCATACGTACTCAACCTCGTTGAAGAGCTTCACGAGCATGTCGTCGGTAGATAACTCCTCGTCGCCACGCTTGCGGCGGATGTTGTTGATGGTGCCCATGATGCCTCCGAGGTCGGCCATCATGCTTCCCATCATTCCGCCCGGGAGTCCGCAGCCGAGGAGCAGAGAGGACATGACCTTGTTGCCGGGGTTGATGAAATAACCGAGCCACTCGTCGATGAACTCCTGGGTGAGCGCGCGTGCCTTCATATAGGCGTTCATGTTTATCTCTGGTACCTCGAAGCCCTCGTTCTTGAGCATGCTGATGACGGAGATTACGTCCGGGTGAACCTTGCCCCATGACAGTGGCTCGATGGCGGTGTCGATGATATCGGCACCATTGTTGCACACCTCCAGGATGGATGCCATTGACAGGCCTGGACCGGAGTGGCCGTGATACTCGATGATAATCTCCGGGTGCTTCTCCTTGATGCGCTTGGTGAGCTGTCCGAGCAGGGCGGGTTGTCCGATGCCTGCCATGTCCTTGAGGCAGATCTCCTCAGCACCGGCCTCTATGAGCTGGTCGGCAATGTTGTCGTAATAGTCAAGAGTGTGTACTGGCGAGGTGGTGATGCAGAGCGTGCCCTGCGGAGTCATGCCTGCCTCCTTTGCCCATTTGATGGAGGGGATGATGTTCCTCACGTCGTTGAGACCGTCGAAGATGCGGGTGATGTTGGTTCCCTGTGCGTTCTTCACCTTGTACATAAGGGCGCGGACGTCATCGGGTACGGGGTACATTCTCAGGGCGTTGAGACCGCGGTCGAGCATGTGGGTCTTGATGCCTACCTCGTTGAAAGGCTTGCAGAATGCCCGAACGGCATCGTTGGGGTTCTCGCCGGCAAGCAGGTTCACCTGCTCGAAGGCTCCACCATTGGTCTCTACGCGGGCAAAACATCCCATGTCTATTATTACAGGAGCGATGCGCTCCAACTGGTCCTTGCGTGGCTGGAACTTACCAGAGCTCTGCCACATGTCTCTGTAGAGGAGACTGAATTGTATTTTCTTTTTCATATCAATTAATATTTCAAAACTAAGTGAATGCACCTGACCAATGCCTGAAAACGAGTAGGCAGATACGAGAATTGGGGCTTATATTTCTCTGATGCTTTACATTCAGCATGCAAAATTACTTAAAAAAACATAGATAAGCAAAAAGCTGTATGATTTTTAGCAATTATTATGTGACTGGAGTTGCATAAGAAAACCTATCAGATACATTTGGCATGGTCAAGTAAATGGTTTGCGTTGCTGATAAGGTTAATAATCTATCGGCATTTACAAATAATAACTTGTTGACTTGTCAACTTGTTTTTTCGCAAAGCTCAAGGAAACTCCTTTGAGCAAGTCTTAACTTGCGAACCAACGGTCACTGACCGAAGGGAAAAGGAGTTCCCTTGAGCTTTGCGAAAAAACTTGAATAATCAATTGTTTTGGCTCTGTCAATAATTATCATTACTTTTGCATCCATATACCATATTATATAATATGACTGAAAGAAAGACCTATCACTCTACTTTGGGAGACTTACTGCTTGAGGCGGAAAACAGAACACTTACAATGTGCAAGTGGAGCAACACAACCATCCATGACAATGAAGGATGTGTGTCTTCATGCTCCAAGGGAGGGTTCCTCGACATCGTCTCCTCAAGACTTGACGAGTACCTTGCCGGAAAAAGAAAGACGTTTGACATACCCTTAGCTGACAGAGGTACGCCATTCGACAACATCGTGTGGAATCTGATTGCCTCAATACCATACGGAGACACCATGTCGTACTCACAGATTGCCAGAATGACAGGGAGACCTGGAGATGCAAGAGCTGTTGCCAATGCTTGCAGAAGAAATCCACTATGCATCTTTGTACCATGCCACAGGGTAATAGCCGCTGATGGTAGCCTTTCCGGATATTCAGGAGGGAGGGAAAGAAAGAAAAGGCTTCTGCAACTTGAGAAATTCCCAGACCAACAGCAATGTTATATCAGAAAAAATATGTAACTTTGCATCATCTTATGGTTTCTTCTTCATTATTATGTGATATGAGATTAATTTTATCATACATAGCGATTACCTTTATGGCGGCACTGTCAGTGTCATGCGGCAACAGCAGCAACGAGCTTGAGAAAGCCGAGGCCATAGACAAGAGTGTAAAGGAGAAAGGGGACAAGATGATTTATGGTCTGACCTGCGACGGATGCACAGACTCCACAATAGTATTCCTTCCTAACGAGGGAGGAGACCCCGTGACTTATAACATTGAAAAAGCCACACATAACAAACAGATTTTCGGGAAGCCTGAGATAGGCGACTGGATTGGAATCATTCTCAACCCCGCCAACAAACATGAAGCCATGATGGTCATAGACCTCGACCAGCTTAAAGGTACTTGGACATACGAGGTCGTACCTACACTAAAGGAAATGAAGACAAAGACCAATAGAGAGATAAGGGCAGAAATAACCGACTCCATGAAGGAAATACTCTTCGTCCCAAGGCAATATGGCTTCACACTGAAAAGACATTTTCAGGCATCTCCCGTAGGTTTAATATACAAGGGAAACAGTCTGTCAGATGAGAGTATCGTAGAATATCCAAAAGTGAAAATATATACAGGATGGCATGTCTTTAACGGAAAACTAATATTAAGACTTGACACTGTTGACGAAAGACAAAGAAGGATTCCAGACAGCAAGGTAGTAAGGGACACTGCCACATTCTTATATATGCTTGACGACTCCCTCGCACTAAGGATAAAAGACAGCACCATAGGATTCCGCAGACAGAAGGATGCCATGAGTGCAAACAAAAAGGCAGCAGAGGCAGCCGCAAAAATGGCAGTCAAAGACAGCATAAGATAAGGTTAAAAAAAGATTAAACCATTAAACTTTTAAACCATTAATTATAGACAGAGTGCTTGATTAACCTCTTTAAAAACAAGAAAAATGAAAAAAGAACAAAACAAAGTGAGTGTACTGTTTATGCTTTTCAGTATCCTCTTTTGCGTTTGTCTCATTGCAGCAAACGTATTGGAAACAAAGCAAATCCAAGTAGGTCCCATCAGTCTGACAGGAGGACTAATCGTATTCCCCATCTCTTACATCATCAACGACTGCGTATGCGAGGTGTGGGGATATGGAAAGGCAAGGCTCCTGATATGGACGGGATTTGCAATGAACTTCTTCTTCGTGATGCTCGGAGCCCTGTGCGATGTCATTCCTCCAGCCCCATACTGGGACAACAACGAGGGATTCCATGCTATCTTTGGACTAGCCCCGAGAATAGCAGCAGCAAGTTTCATAGCATTCATAGCCGGCTCTTTCATCAACGCATACATCATGAGCAAGATGAAGATAGCGTCTAAGGGAAAACACTTCTCACTTAGGGCAATACTCAGCACCATAGGAGGAGAAAGTGCTGACTCCATCATTTTCTTTCCACTGGCATTCTTCGGAGTACTGCCAACAGAGGCTTTGCTTCCGCTTATGGGGTGGCAGGTACTGCTTAAGACCGCATACGAGATTGTTGTGCTCCCGATCACAATACGCATCGTGAAAAACGTGAAAGAGCATGAGGGTGAAGATACATACGACAACAACATCAATTACAACATCATAGGCATGAAATGGCATTGAAATATTGAAGATTGAAGATTGAATATTCAATCTTCAATCTTTGGCTTCCTCTGTCACGACTCGGGATAGCTCAAGCAAGCTTGGCTCTCCCATCGCTGCACCATCGGTTCAACTTCTAAATTTTCAACTTTCAATATGGATACAGACAACAGACATAACGAGAACCTGAAAGCTCTCGGAGCAAAAACAGAATACAAAAGCAATTACGCACCCGAGGTTCTTGAAACCTTCGTAAACAAGCATCAAGACAACGACTACTGGGTGCGCTTCAACTGTCCGGAGTTTACCTCATTGTGTCCTATCACAGGACAACCTGACTTTGCAGAGATACGCATAGCATACATTCCCGATGTAAAGATGGTGGAAAGCAAAAGTCTTAAGCTATACCTTTTCAGTTTCCGGAACCATGGCGATTTCCACGAAGACTGCGTCAACATCATCATGAAAGACCTCATAGAACTTATGCAGCCCAAGTATATAGAGGTTACAGGCATATTCACTCCTCGTGGCGGCATCAGCATATGGCCATACGCAAACTATGGCAAGCCAGGCACGAAATATGAGAAACTGGCAGAGCAACGCTTCGCCAGCCACACATGACAACAGATTATTGCAAGTATCATCTCCAAAGAATAGCAAATGACATTTCTTCAGAATCTTGAATGGATGATGCTATACATTATATATTAGCCATGACACATACCCTATGAATGCCAGAGTCAGGACGGCTCCCTCCCATCTCTCAATTTTATACTTAGTGAAGGAGAATAGCCATAACATGAACATAGAAATAACCATTGCTGAGAAATCAACATTTGTGATGCCATTAAGTTGCATAGGGCAAATCACACCTGTCGTACCAAGAATAAGCAGGATGTTGAAGACATTGGACCCAAGCACATTGCCAATGGCAATACCGCTGTTGCCTTTCTTCGCTGCGACGACACTTGTGGCAAGTTCCGGCATGGATGTACCCATAGCCACGATGGTAAGTCCTGTCACAGCCTCGCTCACCCCAATTATTCTGGCTACTTCTGTGGCATTATCAACAAACAAGTTACTGCCAAAGACCAACATTACGAGTCCAGCCAATATGAACAACGCAGCTTTCCACATAGCCATTTCACGCCCAGCTTCGTTTGGCATATTGCCTTCCTCTGACGCGACTCGGGATGGCTCGAGCAAGCTCTGCTCTCCTCTCGCTGCTCCTTCATTTTCATTCTCTTTCTTAGCCTTAGCCCCTGCGAGGGTGATACGCATAAACACAGCAAAAAGAAGCAGAAGAATAATAGAGTCTATACGTGAAAGAGAACCGTCAAGGCATAGCAACAGAAGGAGTACGGAAGCCACGAGTGCGAAGGGTATGTCTTTCCTTACCGTGGAATGAAGAATTGTCATAGGTGCCACAAGTGCTGTTATTCCTACGATAAGAAAAGAATTGAACACGTTGCTACCTACGACATTGCCCACAGCAAGGTCTGGTGTTCCCTTTAAAGCGGAGACAAGACTGACACACAGTTCCGGCATAGACGTACCTATTGCCACTATCGTTAGACCTATCACTATCTGCGGCACCTTGAATTTCGTAGCGACAGCTGCTGCTCCTTCTGTCAGTTTATCAGCACCCACAAGTACTATCGCTATGCCCGCTATTATATATAATATGTTCAATACTATCATGTGTGTTATTTGCTTTTTTATTGAATTCAAGTTTTGGAAGTAGTAAAAAGAAGATAAAGGAAGGAAAACATAAAGAGTTACCTCCTTATGTTATTCTGTACCTCCGCCATAACCCTTAGCCAGTTACCACCCCATATATTCCTTATATCCCGAAGAGAATAGCGCCGTCTGAGCAGTTGTAGAGTGAAGTTAATTGCCTCTGACGCATCTGCCATGCCAAGCACGCCACCGTCACCGTCGAAATCAGTACCAATACCGACATGCTCTATGCCCATAACATCAATGGCATGTTCGAGATGTCTCATGGCATCAAGTATTGATGCCTCTCCATTGCTTCTAAGGAAACCCGCATATAGGGTGACATGTGCCACGCCCCCTGTCTGTGCTAACCTGCGCAACTGTTCATCTGTAAGGTTACGAGGGACATCACACAGCGACTTGCAATTGGAATGGCTGCATACTATCGGCATGGAACTTATATCAATGGCATCATAAAAGCTCGACTCTGCCGCATGACTTAGGTCAACCATAACACCTTGTCGGTTCATTTCCTTTATCACCTGTTCTCCAAACTCACTTACACCACCATGCATTCCCTCTCCACGGGCACTGTCGCATATGTCGTTGTCACCATTATGACACAATGTAATATATGCCACTCCCCTCTCGGCAAATGACTTCACATTAGTTATATCGTGTTCGAGAGCCAATCCGTTCTCAATACCCAGGACTATTGACTTTTTTCCTTCTGCCTTGTTTGCGTATAACTGCTGTGGAGTTGAAGCCAACGACAACCATTTTGAATTAGAGGATGCTATTGCGTCAATCTTGTCGAAGATTAAGTTTGCATAATCTTTTGGCGATTCAATACCAAAGGGATTCTTCTCCATGAATGTCTCCCCTTGCTTGGGCTGTGGAAGGTATGCCACCATGAAGACAGCATCCTGCCTTCCATCACTCATCTTGTGCATATCTACAAGTATGCGGCTGTCTCGCTTCTCAAAGTCCACTCCCTGAGAGAAGAACATTGGGGTGTCACAATGAGTGTCAACGGTCAGTACCTTCTCGTGTATTGCCTTTGCCTTTGCAAACGACCTCGCATTATCAACAAGCCACTCAAAGAGCCTTACTCCATCGTCTTCGAGACATTCCGGATGCCATTGTACTCCCATAACAGGTTTTAGTCTTGTACTCTCCACAGCCTCTATTACACCATCAGGAGATGTAGCGGTAACTGTCAACAGACGTCCACTCTTTCTCACTGACTGATGATGGAATGAGTTGACATAGAGTTTCTCACTGCCGTATAGTTCAAAAAGAACACTCTCCCTGCTTACGGATACGCTATGTGTAGGCTCATTTCGTCTGGCATCCTGCGAGTGCCTAATGACATATTGGGAACCATTTCGCTGCATTGCTTCGTCAATATCCTGTTCTACCTCTCCGCCAAGTGCCACAGCCATGACCTGAATACCTCTACATATTCCAAGCATTGGAACCTGCCTGTTGTATGCCAGCCTGACCAACTGAAGCTCTGGAAGGTCGCGCTCCGCATTTATTGCATGAAGACGTGGAGATGGCTCTTCCCCACACCACAAAGGATTTATATCTGCACCTCCACTAAGCAACAAACCATCAATACGCTCAAGAGTATTGACTATAACATCTATATCAGAAACAGGTGGTATGAGCAATGGAACCCCACCTGCCCTAACCACCTGTTTATAATATTTCTCACTAATGACTGCATCACCATTGACAAAATTCGACGTGATGCCTATTACCGGTCTATTATCTGCCTCAGGATATGTGGAATAGACCTTGTCAAGATGACTATCTAAATCAAAATCCATTACTCTTCTATCTTGACTGGAATTTCTCTCTTAATACTCTGTTCAAGCGAGATAAGAGTCTCTGTGCTTACCACTCCCGGAATACTCTGCAGCTGATTATTCAGCAAGTCCATGAGCTGCTCGTTATCCTTTGCATATAATTTCAGGAGCATGGTGTAAGGACCTGTGGTAAAATGACATTCCACTATCTCAGGTATAGCTGCCACCCTTTCCACTGTAGCCTTATACATGCTGCCACGTTCAAGATTCAACCCCACATATGTGCATGTTGAATATCCGAGGCTCTTTGGATTGACATCAAAGCCACTTCCCGTTATAACTCCACCTTCTACAAGATGCTGTACTCGCTGATGTATTGCAGCTCTTGATACACCACACACAGCTGCCACATCCTTGAATGGTACTCGTGCATTTTTTGACAAGATGTCAAGAATCTTTCTGTCTAAATTGTCTATCTTATCCATATACTATGTAATATTAATTCTCTACGTTTTATATTTCTTTCAAATAGTTAGGCAAAAGTACTAAATTTACACAACATGACAAACTAAAATCACAAAAAATGCGCCAATTAGGCGCATTTTGATATTACAGTCATCACTATTCATGCAAAATGACATCTATAGCCTTGAGGTCGTTGAAGGTTGAAGGTTAAAAATTGAAAGTTGAAAATTCAATCTTCAATTTTCAATTTCTAAAAACCTCATAACCTTACAACCTCATAACCATATTACTTTCCCTTCTTTGGGTTGAATTTCCTAACTGGTCGTTTCTGAGGAGTTTCTGACTCTGTAGCTTTCTCCTCATTCTGTTTCTTCTCCTTGATGCCGACAAGTTCCATCGTGAATATCAGGGCTTGATAAGGCTTGATGTTCCTGCCTGCACCACGCTCACCATAAGCCAGTTCCTGTGGAATATACACCTCCCATTTCGAACCAACCGGCATAAGCTGGAGTACTTCTGTCCATCCTTTTATTAGTCCACTTACATTAAAGGTGTCTGTCTCCTTGCCATGCTTGGAAGTGGCATCAAACACATTGCCATCAATAGTACGTCCTTCATATATGACCTCTACGTCATCCGTTGCTGTTGGTTTAGGACCATTACCTTCCTTAAGAACCTTATACTGTAGTCCATCCGCTAATTCCACCACGCCCTCTTTCTGTCTATTGGCATTAAGGAAATCAACCCCATCCTTTTTGAGGGCAGCAACTTTCTTGTCCTTTACGACAGCAAGACCTTTGTTGAAGAATTCCTGTGCCATGGAATCGGTGAACTCTCTGTGGTAGTTGTCAATTGAAGCAAGGAATCCTTGATATATGAGTTCTGTATCAAGACTATCCTCTGCAGAGAAGTCACGACCAAGTCCTGGTATCATACGTCTTCCAACCATGTCAGCAAGTTGGAGACCTGCCATATATGCTGTGAAAGAGCTGTCCTTACGTTGTCTGAGCTTCTCTCTGAAACCTCGTGCCACTTCAGGCATCAGTGAGTCTGTGATGCCATATTCTTTCTCAAGATAATTGCGCATGCCATTTGTAAGTGCCATACCGGCTGCATAGCTGAGAGAATCCTTATAAGTCTTAAGATTGACTATATATGGTTTCTCGCAAACCTGTGCCTTCACGTTTTTCTTTTTATTCTTGGCTGACAATGTGCTAAAAGAGACACTCGCCGTCAAGACGAGTGCCATAATGACTAATCTTCTCATCACCATATTATATATATATGATTATATCGCAAAATGAGAGTTTACTTATTTGCAGTTGGAGATTTTGGCTGTGGTGTAACTATAGGCTTTGGAGCCTCCTCTATGCTCACGAGTTCAACAACAAACACAAGTGCAGAGAAAGGCTTGATGTCCGGACCAGCCTGGTTTGAACCATAAGCAGCACTATATGGAATGTAGATTTCCCACTTAGAACCTACAGGCATGTGTGCGAGAGCCTCTGTAAATCCAGGTATTGCTCCCGACAATGGCATCTTGGCATTCTCGTTCTTATCAAACACCTTGCCATCTATAGTGCGTCCCTCATAGTTTATGACAGCAATAGAATTAGGCTTTGGCATAGCTCCAGTACCCTCCTTTATAACTTTATACTGAACACCTTTACCAAGAGTCTTGACACCTTCTTTCTTGGCATTTGCCTTCATAAAGTCCTCACTCTTTTTCTTGTTGTCTGCAAATTTCTTCTCTGCCTGTTTAGCCTGGAGTTCCTGACTCTTCTTCTGCAGGAACATACGAGCCTGTTCGCTTGTCATCTTGGCATCCTTGTTCGTAGAACCGGCAACGAAACCTGCTACAAGATTCTTCAGAGAAAGTGTCTTTGTTGAGTCACCCTCAAAAATCTGGTTACCAAAGCTCTGCTGCATCATATTAAGCTGTACGCCTACCATTACTCCTATATAATAGGCTTTTTTCTTCTTGTCCTCTGTTCCCTCTGTTGCCGTGCTGACACCCTTCAGGAATTCATCCATATAGGTGCTGTCAACTTCCATCTGGTCAAGGAAACGGTCAACTGCCTGTGACTGCTCAATACCAAAAGCATAGCTGAGGGAGTCAACGTCACTTTTCATGTCGGCCTTAGGTGCCGAATTGCCACAGCCAGTCAATGCAACGGCTGCTACAGCCATTGAGGCTGCAATAGATAATTTTTTCATTTCTTTTTTTATTTTATTATTGATTCTGTTCACATGGTGAAGTTTACAGAGCCTTTCTATTAAACTCTAAAGCCTCACCCCCACCCCCTCTCCAAGAGAGAGGAGAGGTGATTACCTCATAACCTTTAACCTCACAACCCCTTGTGGTTACCATTTCCCTCCACCAGGGGAAGGATGGGAAGGGGTTTTATACTACTTCTATAAGCTCTACATCAAATACCAAGGCTGCATAAGGAGGAATGCTCGCACCTGCACCTCTCTCGCCATATCCGAGATGATATGGGATGAAGAATCTATATTTTGCACCTTCTTCCATCAACTGCAAACCTTCCGTCCAGCCTGCTATGACACCATTCAATGGGAATACAGCCGGTTCACCACGCTGTATTGAACTGTCAAAGAGAGTGCCATCAACAAGCATTCCCTCATAATGACATTTAACACTGTCTGTTGCCTTTGGCTTCCTGCCATTGCCTTCCTTGAGTACTTTATACTGAAGACCGCTTGGAAGAACAACGACACCTTCCTTCTTGCTGTTTTCTGCAAGGTAGTCCTCACCCACTTTCTTGGCAAGCTTACCAGCCTCAGCAGCTGCAGCACGTGTCTTCTCTTCCTGTTTTGCGAAAAATTCCTCTACTATTTTCTTCGCCTCTGTGTTGTCAACTTTAAGGTCGTTACCTTTCAGCACATCTTTTATTGCCTGTGCGAAATCATCCACACTCAAGTCATTAGCACCCATCTGCTTCAACTGATGGCCTATGCCAAGACCGAGAGCGTAACTTACTTTGTCCATAATTCCTTAATTATACAATTATATATAATAATACTTGTTTAAACGGACGCAAAGTTAATATTTTTCTTTCATATAGTGATGTCATTTGGATAAAAATATAGATTTTTGATTATTCTTAATACCATAACATGAAATAAAAAAGCACAAAAGACTCCTCCATTGCTGATTTTTTAATAATTTTGCATAACATGTATTCATTTGCAAGCTAAAGTATTCAACAAAACTAAAGAAATATGAAAAAGAAAATAGTGTTTCTTACCGGAGCAGGCATGTCGGTAGAAAGTGGATTCAAGACTTTCAGAGGTAACGACGGACTATGGGAGAACTATCCAGTGGAACAGGTAGCCTCACATGATGGATGGCTTGCCAATCCCACTCTTGTCAACAACTTCTACAACAATCTGAGGAAGAAACTATTCACAGCAAGTCCAAACCGAGGACATGAACTGATAAGTTCTCTTGAGAAGGAATACGAGGTAACTGTGATAACTCAGAATGTTGACAATCTACATGAGAAAGCTGGTTCCACTAACGTCATACATCTACATGGGGAACTTGCAAAAGTATGCTCAAGCGACAATCCATACGACAAACGATATATAAAGGAACTGACTCCAGAACATCCAGACGTGGAAGTTGGAGAAAAAGCCGAGGACAACAGTCTGTTACGTCCTTTCATCGTTTTCTTTGGAGAGAGCGTTCCGATGATGGAGCCTGCTGTTGTTGAAACACAGAAAGCTGATATCTTCGTTATCATAGGTACATCAATGAATGTATATCCCGCAGCAGGACTCATACATTACACGAGACCAGGCATTCCTGTCTATCTCATTGACCCCGAAGATGTATATAATTCTAATAATAATAATTTCAAGCATATTAAGCAAGGAGCAAGCAAGGGTATGGAAGAGCTATGTTCGCTGCTATGAGAAAACGATAGAGAGTTATATAAGGTTTTGAGGTTATGAGGTTATGAGGTTATGAGGTTATGAGGTTATGAGGTTTTGAGGTTATAAGGTTTTGAGGTTATAAGGTTATAAGGTTATAAGGTTATGAGGTTATAAGGTTATAAGGTTATAAGGTTATAAGGTTATAAGGTTATAAGGTTAT
>SAMEA3663083__coassemble_398_pt1 | contig 25611 bp, 18 predicted proteins | sample SAMEA3663083__metabat2_high_PE_004 | metagenome-assembled genome bin SAMEA3663083 (sample SAMEA3663083) | pig gut metagenome | biome: pig gut; feature: pig-associated habitat; material: faeces | place: France | collected 2012 | reverse complement strand
ACCCTCTCACAGAACCGTGCGTGAAAGTCTCCCCTCACACGGCTCTTCACACTCTGGCTCTGTGCATAGACACAACCATGGTGTCTGACCTCTCTGCCAATGACAGAACAGGGTAAGCTTTTTCAGTGAAGATATACTTACTTTGCCCGAGAAGTAGTACTTACTTTGCCGATGAAGTATATCTTATCTGAAAAGTAAATACCAGTGGAGTCTTGTAATGTCCTGACTGATACCACTTTTCAAGTCTGTCTATTATCTTTCTTTTAAGCATTATTGCAACTTTTCGCCAGTGTTTCTGGTGCAAAGTTACAACTTTTTGCCAACAAATTCAAATGTTTTATACAACTTTTTGCCAATAGGATTTATTTCGCGTCAAAGTACTGGCACTCACTATATAAAATGCCAAGCAAAAGACAATCACTCCTCCCTCAGCCAAATCTCCATGAAACGGTCATACAACTCTTTAATTGCTTATTACAGGCGATTGCCTTAAGAACTCCTTTGACGCAATCTGCTCCACAAAGAAGGAGGCCATGTCGGGGGCGGTGATACTGAATTTCAAGCCCTTGCCGTCCAAAGAGGCTTTTACTTGACCTTTGGCCTGACCGTCCTTTATAGTGGTACATCGCATTATCGTCCAGTCGAGGTTGCTTTGGCGTATCATCGCATCCATGCGGTTCTTGTCGTCGATGATGGCCTGGAACCAGCCCATGAACAACGGCATAATGGCCTTTCGGTATATCCACGGCATGAAATGAAGACTGTCTCCTGCACCGATAACACTGATGGCAATGTACCGGCTTATTCCTGCCTTCTCCATTTCCTCCATGATAAGGCGGTTTGCCTCCGAAACGAATGTCGTCGGTTTGCCGTCTCCCTTTCCGCCAAGGCCCAATGTCTGGATGACGGCATCCTGTCCTTCTATGACTTGGCAGATGACGCTGCGGTCAGTAACCTGTCCTTCCATGACGTGCAAGCGTGAATGTGTAGTGGTCACTCTTTTGCCCTTACATTTTATGGTTAGAAAAACGCCGTTTTATGGTTAGAAAAACGCCGTTTTCTGATTGTAAAACGCCGTTTTCTGATGTAAAAACCGCGGTTTTCTGATTGGGAAAACGCCGTTTTATTACCTTTAAGGGTTTAGCATGTGTTTGATGCCGGTAAACAATAGTTCAAGGCACGCCCCGAACCACAATCTATTTGAACTGACGGAAGTTGAATTACCTTGATATAAATAAAAAGTTGCAAAACATCTGTCACTGTCACTGCCTGTTGACAACATACTGGCTATCAGCAATTTACTTTTTCGTGATGGTGACAGACGATTTAAAAACAGAGCTGAGACCGCACAAAAAAAGCGTTTTTTGATGTCGAGGCAAAGGTAAACAGTTAATTTGGACGACGCAATACGCCATCGTGGAGACGCTTACTTTTGGATGTCGATGTCGGTGACAGCAAAAATCGTCTGTCACCCATCTGTCACCATGATAACGCATTGATACTAAACAATTTAAACATTAATGGTGACAGATGACAGTAAATTGTAAAATTGTTATGCGCGCGAAAGAAGAACGTATATGAATAAAATGATTAGAAGCAAAGGTAAACTTAAACCCAAATCGGCCATTAGACTATTATGCGCTAACAAACTTTGGAATAAATCCGACCATTTCTCGCCATGGCATAGCTCAAGCACGCTTGGCTCTGCTCATTTGGCTTAACGAAATGGTTCTTTTTGTCATCTGCCTTTCCGTTTTTCGGTTACAATGGAACCCCATTGCGCCCTCAAAACGTAGAGACATCTGTTCAAAAACAAGAGTTGTTATCATCATAACGCTAATGACCGATTTGGGTTAAATGAATGTAAAGATACTTGTGGCGAGCAAAAGACTACCTGAACCAGTCGTACCGGTAATGAGGAATGCAGATGCTGAACGGCTCCTCACCGTCCGCGCGCTCTATGACGAGCTGCCGTGTAGACGTGAAATAATAGACGATGTAGGCGTGCCGGAGTTGCCGCTCGTCGGTCCACCCGATGAATATGCGCTTGTCATCGTCGCCATCGTCAGTCCATGGCTGATAATACACCACGTCATCAAGACTTTTCCGGATGCGCTGGTGCAGGGCATCGAAATCCTGTTCGGAGGAAGACGCACGCACCAGACGGGCACGTGTCGGGCAGCTGCCGTCTATGTTGACCCACCATATATGTCCCTCATGGTCGTTGCTCACAAAGAAAGTGTCCAGCACTTGCGCTTCGGAGTGCGACTGCAGTCTTTGCAGCTCCGTCAGCCCCTGTACGGGGAAAGTCCTCTCATACCATTGCTGCAACAGGTTCCTGTTGTCCGACATCCTGCTGGCACTGGCTACGAAGTTCCACTTGTTTCTGGTGTAGGTGATGGATCCGTCGTTCACGAAATACAGGAACTTACCGGCGTTCGGTCCTGCCGGCATCAGACGGGTGTTGGCGTGCAGGTTGCCCTCGTAGCCCTCGTAGTTTTTCTTCGTCACCAGATTGATGAGCGCATCATATCCCTCGTACTTTCCTTTCGGCTGGTCGATGATTTCCACTTTCTCAAACCTCAGATGGTGCAGGTCCATCACATAGCCATGGTTCTTCTCCACGCTGTCCACCAGCACGATGATGTTCCCCCTGCCGTTATACTCCACACTGTTGCTCATGGCGTTCCATGTCAGTCCCCGGATGTTTCCCAGCATCTGTGCCGTGTTACGTGCACCCCGTCGCATCTCCTTAGTTATGACAACCATGGTCTTGTCGCCTTCCGTCCTCGTACTTGATGCCACTACGCTCACCTCACTGAGCGATTCTTCCCGTGCCACAGAGTCGCGCCGTACACTCAGCGTGTCGGCATCCTGTGCCCATGTCTCCAATGTCGTTGCCGTCAGCAGGGCTGCGACAGCCAGTCTGATATATTTTCTCATGTCTGTAGAATTTTAAATTTTCTACTGACATATAGTTTCCGCTCATGAAAATATGTCACAGAGCGAATGGGGAAATAACACAAGTGTCATGTTGAAAGTTTAAAGTTTAATGTTTAATGTCGGTAGCTTGCCTGTTCAACATATACCCTGAACCCTCTATGCATCCAACAATAAACATTAAACTCTAAACATTCATATTGCATTAAACTTTAAACATTAAACTTTCACCCCCGGCAGGGGGGACATCAATTAGCGATAGTGGTGCGGAATGTGTTAAAAAAACATAGATTTCGCACCACTATCACATACTTGTTACAGGAAATTTCTCGGGGGGGGGAGGCTCCCCACACAAACCACACTTACAGACAGTCGCGCAGTATGGCAGCGATGTCGTCTTCATGGAGTGGCACCCATGCTTGGTCGAGCCCCTCGTTGACGGCTATGTGGCGAGCCATTTCGTCGATGCGGCTTTCGTCGATGCCCACTTCGCGGAGCGTCATGGGGATGCCTATGCCTTCGTAAAAATCATGGATGGCCAGTATGCTCTCCTCGGGAGTAGCGGTGCCAAACACGCCGCTGCCAAACGAGGTGATGCGCTCCACTACCTGACTGTGCAGCTCGTCCGTGGTGCTATTGAGGATATGGCGCATCCAGCGTGGGGTGACTATGGCAAGTCCCTCACCGTGGGTGATGTCGTAATGGCCTGAGAGGGCGTGCTCTATGGCGTGCATGGGCCATCCGCTCTCGGAGTTGCCGAGAGCGTAGATGCCGTTGCAGCCAAGTGTGGTGGCATAGAATATCTCGGCACGGGCATCGTAGTTGTCAGGCTCGTCAAGCACAATCCTCACGTTCTTGACCAACGACTTCACGGCTCCCTCCATGAAGGCATCATTCATCATGATGTGCTCGCCACAGAAGTACTGCTCCATGATGTGGTTTATGCAGTCGGCCACTCCGGCGAGAGTCTGCTTCACGGGAAGGGTGAAGGTGTAGGTGGGGTCGATGAACGACACGGCAGGGAACACAAGCGGCGAGAAATAGGCGAGCTTGTCGTTGGTCTCGGTGCGCGAGATTACGCCTCCAGAGTCATACTCCGAGCCCGTGGCAGCCAAGGTGATGATGTCCACAATGGGTATCGCCTTGAGCGTTGGCGCCTTTCCCGTCACAACGTCCCAGGGGTCGGCATCCGAACAGGCTGCTCCGGCGATGGCCTTTGTGCAGTCGAGCACGCTACCGCCGCCCACGGCCAGTATGACGTCGATTTCGTGCTCCTTGCATATACGCACACCTTCGATCACGCTGGGGTTGAACTTGGGGTTAGGCTCGATGCCTGGCAGCTCGTATATCTGCTTTCCTTCGAGGAGTTGTAACACCTGGTCGTAAAGACCGCTGCGCTTGATGCTTCCGCCGCCATAAGTGATTAACACCTTGTCGCCGAACTTAGCCATAACGCCTTGCAGTTTCTCTGCCACCACGCCCTTGCCGAAGATAAGGCGGGTGGGTGTCTGATAATCAAAGTTTACCATATACTAAAGAATTCAACAAAATTACTATTTTTTCAATACAACACGTGGAGCCTTGTCTATTCGTGCAACCTTAAAATCAGGTGAGGAATAGTCATAGTTGAGAATCTTTACTAATTTCCCATTTACACATGCATAAACACTACCAGAGTTGATTGTTTTCCCTGTCTCCACTCCTGCGAGTGCAAGTATATATGCAACTTCAGTATCATTGAGTTTTGTCATGTCAAGGAAATAGAATCCGTCTTTTTGGAATGATACACCACGTCCAAATTTAAGGCAATAGCCGTCATCTGTCTTCACAACATTCACACGAGCAACATTGTCGTCAAATTCGGTGTTTACGTTTGGACAGTTAACGGTGACTAAATATCCGTCAACAATTCGTCCTATGGCATATCCATCTGTATCAAATCCATTTTGATTAATAATAACATAGCCATTATATTGACTTGACATCACAGCCGGCTTCTGAAGAACCTCAAAGTTGTAATAGTCGGCTTTTGTGAACATGCTTGATGTTATTGGTGTGGTATTCGTTGCCTTGGCAAATTTCTTTGATAGATAAATAATATTGTCAGAGAATTCACATTTATACCATTCCACTGTTTCAGCAAGGACAGTGAATACATCTCCCTTGTCTGCCATGCAAGGACTTGAATAGCCGAGACTTTTCTGGTTGCTCCAGATATGTTCGCAGATGTCCGACTCGTCGTAGCATGAGGACATGAGCCTTGGTGCTTTTACGGAAGGTGCTTTCCGCATGTTTACGTTGCTTCCTGTAACAGTAATGACTTTCTCGAATGCTGGGATTTTCAGGTCGAGAGAAGGGGCATTAATACCTTGTCCGTTCACGTTTGCAGTTGCCACTACAAAAATAGAAAGTGAAACCAGAAGTTGATTAATACGTTTCATTTATTTTGCTGTGTTGTGATTTGTGTAAAAGTATCAGTAGCTCCTTGCTATTATAACTCTCTTGTTTGCCGGTTTTCCGCTTACCATATCTACACCAGGATACTGATCGTATCCGAATGGTACGCATCGTATGGTAGCCTGTGTCTCTTCCTTGATTTTAGCCTCTGTCTCTGCCGTTCCATCCCAGTGGCATAGGAAGAATCCTCCTTCCTTGACCTTTTCCTTGAATTCCTCATAGTTGTCACATTCGTATATGCGCTCGTCCCTGTATGCCTTAGCTTTCAAGAAAATGTTCTCCTGTATGTCGTCGAGCAGATTCTCAACATAATCGGCAATGCCTTCGAGCGGACGTGTTTCCTTTTCAAGGGTGTCACGCCTCATTATCTCCACAGTGCCGTTCTCAAGGTCTCTCGCACCCATTACGAGTCTTACAGGAACACCCTTAAGTTCATAGTCTGCAAACTTGAATCCTGGTCGTTTGTTGTCAGCATCGTCGTATTTGATGCTTATTCCTTTTGCTTTTAGTTGTGCAATGACAGGTTCCAGTGCTTTAGAAATAGCAGCAAGCTGTTCATTTCCTTTGCTTATAGGTATTATGACAACCTGTATTGGCGCAAGTCTCGGTGGAAGCACCAGTCCGTTGTCGTCAGAGTGTGTCATGATGAGTGCACCTATTAGTCGTGTACTTACTCCCCATGATGTAGCCCAAACATATTCCTGCTTGTTCTCCTTTGTAAGGTAAGTCACATCGAACGCCTTGGCGAAATTCTGTCCAAGGAAATGACTTGTACCGCTTTGCAGGGCCTTTCCGTCCTGCATCATCGCCTCAATAGTATATGTGTCAAGGGCTCCTGCAAAACGCTCAGTCTCGCTCTTTACACCCTGCACAACTGGTACTGCCATCCATTTCTCTGCGAATTCAGCATACACATGCAGCATTTTCCGTGCCTCTTCCTCTGCCTCCTCTCTTGTTGCGTGTGCGGTATGTCCTTCCTGCCACAGGAATTCAGATGTTCTGAGAAACGGTCTTGTTCTCATTTCCCATCTCATGACGTTGCACCATTGGTTGCACATTAGAGGCAGGTCTCTCCATGAGTTTATCCAGTTTTTATAAGTGTTCCAGATAATCGTTTCTGATGTCGGACGGACAATCAGCTCTTCTTCAAGGCGTGCGGCAGGGTCCACCTCAACACCGCTCTTATCCTCTTTAGCCTTGAGACGGTAGTGTGTCACCACGGCACATTCCTTAGCGAAGCCCTCTACATGCTCTGCCTCTCTTGATAGGAAAGACTTAGGAATGAGTAATGGAAAGTATGCGTTCTGCACTCCTGTCTCTTTGAACATCCTGTCGAGTTGCTGCTGCATTTTCTCCCAGATGGCGTATCCGTATGGCTTTATCACCATGCATCCTCTGACAGCACTCTGTTCAGCAAGATCTGCTTTCACCACTAAATCGTTATACCACTGGCTGTAGTTCTCAGCCCTTTTAGTCAGTTCCTTTAATTCTTTTGCCATATATAATTTTTATTTAAGTTGTTTCTTAGTTGACGAGTTATGTAGGGTTGCGAGGTAATCAGGTCATTAGGGTATGAGGTGATTTCACCTTAACCCCTGAAACCTTAACCCCTGAAACCTGAAATGTTGTTATGTTCCTTTTACAGTCCTAAGACCATTAAATTGGCACAAAATTACAAAAAAATGTTGATAGAGTATGTATAATAATGAAAAAACTATTATCTTTGCATAGTTTTAAGCATGCAGGGAAGCACATTGGTATCTAAACATGTCAAAGCCTTGATGCAAGATAGAAATTGTTTAATCAAAATATTTTTTGGATTTATGAGAAAAATTAAGTTTATGGCACTCGGACTGGCAGTGATGATGGCTGTTGGATGCGAGACGAAGACAGGTACGGGAGCACTGATTGGAACAGGTGGAGGTGCTGTTCTCGGAGGTATAATAGGTAACATAATAGGCAAGGATACAAAAGCAACAATGATAGGTGCAGCCATCGGAGGAGCTGTTGGTGCAGGTACGGGAGCAATTATAGGAAAGCACATGGACAAGGTTGCAGCTGAAGCGCAGGCTAATCTTGACAATGCTACTGTTGTGACAGAGAGAGATGCCAACGGACTAACATGTGTAAAAGTGACATTTGACAGCGGAATCTTGTTCCAGACCAACAAGTCAGACTTGAATGCATCTTCCAAGACTGAACTTTCAAAGTTTGCCCAAGTGCTCAAGAACAATCTTGACTGTTATGTTGATGTTCGTGGCTATACTGACAATACAGGAACAGATGCTATCAACAACCCGCTGAGCATGAACCGTGCCCTCAGTGTGAGCAATTATCTTAATATCTGCGGTGTGCCAGCAAGCCAGTTCAAGAATGTAACCGGTTTTGGCAGTTCAAATCCTGTTGCTTCAAACTCTACAGCAGAGGGTAGGGCACAAAACCGCCGTGTTGAGATTTACCTCTATGCGAGCGAGGCAATGGTTAATGCGGCTAATAATGGCACACTCTAAATGGAGTCCCATTGCCGAATGACAGAATTGAGTTGGTTGGCGGATGCAAGGTCCGCCAATTTTTTATGTTAATGATTCAAGTTGACAAGTCAACAAGTTATTACCTCTCATAGTAATAACCTCCCCCTCCTCAGGGAGCGGTCTGGAGGAGGACCCCAACTTGTCAACTGATAGCATGTCGGAGACATGCGAAACTTAAGTTAATGATAAATGTTCAGGAAATTATTCTCGTTAATAAGATGGGTGATAGGACTGTTCTTTGTCAGTTCTGTTTTGGCTGTTGTGCTTTATCGTTTCATTCCTGTCTATGCCACCCCTCTGATGTTTATTAGGTGTATTGAGCAGGTTGGCGATGGCAAAGAAATATCACTTCATCACAACTGGGTTCCTCTATCCGAGATGTCTCGATATATGCCGGTGGCTGTCATTGCCAGCGAGGACCAGCGTTTCCTATCGCATCATGGCTTTGATTTCAAAGCCATTGAGAAGGCTGTTAAAGAGAATGAGGAAGGCAAGCGTCAGCGTGGTGGAAGCACTATCTCCCAGCAGACAGCAAAAAATGTTTTCCTATGGCCAGACCGCTCATGGCTTCGCAAGGGACTTGAGACCTATTTCACATTCCTGATAGAATTGATGTGGAGCAAACAGAGGATTATGGAGGTGTATCTCAACTCGATAGAGATGGGAGACGGCATATATGGAGTGGAAGAAGTTGCGCGTCTGCATTTCGGAACAAATGCATCAGAACTGACGAGGGCAGACTGTGCACTCATAGCAGCCACGCTTCCCAATCCGCGGCGCTTCAGTTCCCTCTCGCCAAGCAGGTATATGCTCAAGAGACAAAGACAGATTCAGGAACAGATGGTTCATATCCCTTTGCTTGAGCCAGAACATTGACCCCCCAACAATAACATCAAACAACGTGACATGATAGAAGATGCAATGCTCCGTAATCTGAACGAATCACAACGTGATGCAGTAGTATATAATGAAGGTCCATCGCTCGTCATAGCAGGAGCTGGGTCAGGCAAGACACGCGTGCTCACATACAAGATAGCTTACCTTCTCTCTAACGGGATGAAGCCGTGGAACATAATGGCTCTGACATTCACCAACAAGGCAGCCAAGGAAATGAGAGAGCGAGTAGATACACTTGTTGGCGAGGGACTTGCAAGATGCCTTTGCATGGGAACTTTTCATTCCGTTTTCTCAAGAATCCTCCGTAGTGAAGCCTCTGGCATTGGATACACTTCAAACTACACCATATATGATGAGTCTGATTCCAGGTCGCTTATAAAAAGCATTGTCAAGGGCATGGCTCTTGACGAGAAGAAATACAAGCCTTCCACTATCGCTTCTCGAATCTCCATGGCGAAGAACTGTCTCATACTGCCAGAGGCTTACAGGGAGGACAGGAATGCCATGGCTCGTGACTACGAGACGGGACTTACCCGCACTTGCGATATATATATGGAATATCAGAGCAGGTTGGCATGCTCCAATGCGATGGATTTCGATGATTTGCTAGTGAATACCTACCTGCTTTTCCGAAATCATCCAGAGGTGCTGAAAAAGTATCAGGAATTGTTCCAGTTTATACTTGTTGATGAGTATCAGGATACAAACTCAGTTCAGCAAATGATAGTGATGCAGCTTGCGGCTGTTCATCACAGAGTCTGTGTGGTGGGTGATGATGCACAGAGTATTTACGCTTTCAGGGGAGCAAACATAGACAATATTCTCAACTTCCAACACCAGATGCCAGAAACGAGGCTTTTCAAACTGGAGCAAAACTATCGTAGCACACAGACAATCGTAGAGGCCGCTAACAGTCTTATACGCCACAACAGAAGGCAGATTCCAAAGACGGTATTCAGCAAGGAGGGCACTGGTGACAAGATATTGTACAAGACGGCATACAGCGACATTGAGGAGGCTATGATTGTCTGCCGTGAGATACAGAGAATAAAAAATATGGATGGCTGTGAATATGGTGACTTCGCCATACTGTACCGCACCAATGCACAGAGCCGTGCTTTTGAGGAACAGATGCGTAAGACGGCTATTCCTTATCGGATATACAGTGGACTCAGTTTCTATCAACGCAAGGAGATAAAGGATGCCATAGCATATATGAGGCTTGTCGTTAATCCCAATGATGAGGAAGCACTGAAAAGAGTTGTCAACTATCCTGCAAGAGGTATCGGAAACACTACCATGGGCAAGATTCAAACGGCAGCCACAAAGGCTGGCGTTAGCCTGTGGGAGGTGATATGCAATCCTTCATTCTACAATACGTCTATTGGTACTGCCACGACATCTAAGTTGGGAGCATTCCGCAGTCTTGTCACATGTTTCAAGGATAAGGCAGAAGGCGAAGACGCTTTTACCCTGACTCGTAGTCTGCTTGCAGAAAGCGGCATGATGAAAGACATATATGAAGGAAAGGACGCAGAGGATGTGGCAAGGCAGGAGAATATCGATGAGTTCCTTAACAGTATCATGATGTTTGTGGATACAAGGCGCGAGGAACAGGATAGTCCTTCAGTTTCAGTTGCCGACTTTCTACAGGAGGTAGCTTTGTTGACCGACCTTGAAAGCGATGACGGAGAGCAGAGCAAGGTGTCGCTGATGACTGTTCATGCTGCAAAGGGACTTGAGTTCTCTACTGTCTTTATAGTAGGAATGGAAGAAAATATTTTTCCAAGCCAGATGTCGTCTGACTCTCCAAGGGCTCTTGAGGAAGAACGCCGCCTTTTCTATGTGGCTATAACAAGAGCAAAACGGCATTGCATACTGACAAATGCAAAGAGCCGCCTTAGGTATGGACACATGGAGTTTGACCAGCCAAGTCGATTCCTTGCAGACATAGATTCCAGTCTGATGACCACAGGGAAGGGTAGGGAAATTCAGAACTCACGTCCCGTAGCAAGTCAGTTCAAGGCCGATGTAATGCCAAAGATTACCAGTTCAAGCCATGTGGAGAAACCTATAGACCCGTTTAGTCCCAGCTTCAGAAAACTATTACGCAATAGCGGTGGAGACTCTTCTCTGAAGGTAGCATTGGTGGTAGGAGACAGGATTGAGCACCAGCGTTTTGGGCTTGGTACTGTGATGGCTGTGGAAGGCATGGGTGAGAATGCAAAGGCTACGGTGGATTTTGAAATTGTCGGAGTAAAACAGTTGCTGCTCAAATTCGCAAAATACAAGAAAGTGTGATGAGGCTTTTGGTTCATGTTATTGATCCGTTTGCAGGTTTCACATGAAAGTTGGCTTTTCCAACTCAAACCATTGCATCGGCACTTGCAACCATTGCATCGGTCACGCAAAGCATTGCATGTGCCAACGCAAAGCTTTGCAACAGTCAACGCAAAGCTTTGCAACCGCCCACGCAAAGCTTTGCAACCGCCCACGCAAAGCATTGCATGCGCCAACGCAATCACAAGCAGTGCAAATTTAGGCAACTATTTATACTGTTGCATGCTACGAAGCTGTTGCAATCTGCGCACAGACAGAAGAAGCTGACAGAAATATAATGACAGGTTCGTGTTTAAGGACGTTGCATGGTTACAGTGTTATTTTGTGGTGTTAAAAAGTAGTAAATACTGATTTTCAGCTATGTTTTTCTAACTGTTTGAAACCGTCGTTTTCGGGTATTATCTTTTTTGTGTTTTTTTTGTATTGACTTTGTTACTTTATGTCTTTTTTTTGCTATATTTGCAAAATAATAACACTACTCAGATGATATACATAGCATTACCAGATGAAAAGACAAGGCTTCTCCCATTCTATCTTGCCATGGAGGAATACGTTGCAAAGATAATGGGCGAAGAGGACTGTTTCTTTATGTGGCAGGTTAACCCAACTGTCATATTTGGTAGAAATCAGCTTATTGAAAATGAGGTTAATCAGGATTATTGTCGCAACCGAAACATCAACATGTTTAGGCGCAAAAGCGGAGGTGGCTGTGTATATGCTGACATGAGCAACATAATGTTCTCGTATGTCACTCGTGATGAGAATGTCAATTTTACGTTCAATAGATACATAAATCTTGTAGTGAACGTTCTTTGCAAGATGGGTGTTGATGCTAAGGCAAGTGGAAGAAATGACATCATGATTGACGGTAGGAAAGTGTCAGGCAATGCATTCTACCATATCCCGGGAAGGAGTATCGTTCATGGTACAATGCTATATGATACCAATATGGAGAATATGGTGGGAGCCATCACTCCTTCTGATGCCAAACTCGTGAGCAAGGGCGTCAAGAGTGTGCGCCAGCATATTGCATTGTTGAAAGACTATACATCCATGGATATTGATGAGTTCAAGACGTATGTCAGGACCAATCTGTGTGACTCAGAAAATATGCTTTCATACAGTGATGTTGACGAAATAGAAACTATCATGGCAGAGTATCTTACAGATGAATTCATCTATGGCAAGAACCCCAGTTACTCCCTTGTGGGCAGAAACCGCATTGAAGGAGTGGGGGATATTGAGGTAAGGATGGAACTGCGCAACAATGTAATACGCTCCATAAACGTGATGGGCGACTATTTTCTTGTGGGAGACATCGACAACAGAGTACTGCGTCCGTTAAGGGGAAAGTCTTTGGAACGCCAATCCATAGAAAGTGTTCTTCCAGAAAAGATGGACGACATAATACTCAATCTCAAGAGAGATGATTTCGTAACCCTGTTACTTACCCTAAAGGAACAGCGTAGCCATTAGGAAACGACTTTATAAACACTTAAATTATTATATATGGAAAACAAAAAAACATGTCTTTATGACAAACACGTTGCTCTTGGAGCCTTGATGCAGCCCTTTGCAGGATTCGAGATGCCAATCCAGTACTCGTCTATACAAGAGGAACACTTTGCCGTACGACAGGCTTGTGGAGTGTTTGACGTATCCCACATGGGAGAGGTCATCGTAAGTGGAGCTGATGCGGAAAAGTATATCAACTATATCTTCACCAACGATGTGGCGGGTGCTCCTGATGGTAAGATATTCTATGGAATGATGTGCTATCCTGATGGTGGTACTGTTGATGATTTGCTTGTATATAAGATAATGAACAACAACTATTTCGTCGTTATCAATGCTGCCAATATCGACAAGGATGTTGAGTGGATGCGCAAACAGGCAGAGAAGTTCAACGTAATACTCTGCCATAAGTCTGAGTATTTCGGTCAGTTGGCTGTGCAGGGACCAGAGTCTGAGGGAGTCGTGGAGGATGTACTCGGACTTCCATGCAAAGACCTCGCTTTTTACACATGCAAGACCCTAGACCGATTTGACGAAACTATTTATCTGAGCAGAACAGGTTATACGGGAGAGGATGGATTTGAGATATACGGTTCTCATGAATTCATACAAGAAGCATGGGACAAACTCCTTGCAAGTGGTAGGTGCAAGCCATGCGGACTTGGATGCAGAGACACATTGCGTTTTGAAGTGGGACTTCCTCTCTATGGAGACGAATTGTCTCAGGACATATCCCCAATAATGGCAGGACTGGGCTTTTTCGTAAAACTTGATAAAGAGGACTTCATAGGCAAAGAAGCTCTCAAGGCGCAGAAGGAAAACGGAGTTGAAAGAAAACTTGTGGGCATAGAACTTGAGGGTAAGGCTATACCTCGTCATGGCTACTCTGTGTTGAAGGATGGAGAAACTATTGGAGAAGTGACAACTGGTTACCACTGCCTGTCTGTTGACAAGAGTGTATGCATGGCACTCGTTGACTCTCGTTTTGCAAAACTTGGCACACCGCTTGACATACAGATAAGGAAGAAGACTTTCCCGGGCATTGTAGTGAAAAAGAAATTCTACGAGAAACATTATAAGAAATAACTCAAGTTTTTTCGCAAAGCTCAAGGGAACTCCTTTTCCCCTCGGTCAGTGACCGTTGGTTTGCATGTCTTCGACATGCTGTCAGTTAACGAGTTGACAAGTCAACAAGTTGCTACTCTTCTTGTTTGAATTTGTCAATGGATAGAACAACTAATAACTTGTCAACTTTGAGCAAGTCTTAACTTGCGAAACTTGAAGAAATTAACATCAAAATAATAATATTATATGGCAAAAGTAATTGATGGACTCTATTATTCAGAGTCACACGAGTTTGTGAGAATTGAAGGTAACTATGGTTATGTGGGCATAACTGATTATGCTCAGCACGCATTAGGCAATGTCGTCTATGTTGATATGCCGGATGTTGATGACGAGGTAGAGGCTGGCAGCGATTTCGGAGCTGTAGAAAGCGTCAAGGCAGCCAGCGACCTTATCTCGCCTGTCAGTGGCACAGTAGTGGAGGTAAATGAGAGACTTGAGGATGAGCCTGAACTTATCAATAAGGATGCTTTTGAGAACTGGATTATCAAAGTGGAGTTGTCGGACAACTCAGAACTTGGCAATCTTATGGATGCAAAGGCATACGAGGACTTCTGCAACAAGGAATAGTCATAGTAACCAATAAGTATTTCAAGTTCCGCATGTCTCTGACATGCTGTCAGTTAACAAGTTGAGGCTTACTCCCAGCCCCCTCTCTGGGGAGGGGGTTACCATAAGAGGTAACAACTTGTTGACTCGTCAACTCATCAACTTGTCAACTAAAGTAACAACTTGTTGACTTGTCAGCTTGTATTTTAGCTTCGCTCAAGGAAACTCCTTAGAGCAAGTATTTAACTTGCGAAACTTAAAAAAGTATTAAAATGGATTTCAAGTATTTCCCACAAACTGAAGGGGACGTTCGGGATATGCTCCAGAAAATAGGTGCCGACAGCCTTGGCAATCTGTTTTCAATGATTCCCGAGCAGATAAGGTTCAAAGGTGAGTACGACTTACCTTCTTCAAAAAGCGAGATAGAGGTTAGGGAGGAGTTCGATAGTCTTGGACGAATGAACACACCACTCCTTTGTTTCGCAGGAGCTGGAGTCTATGACCATTACACTCCATCAATAGTGCCAGCCTTGCTTCGCAGGTCTGAGTTCCTTACAAGTTATACTCCATATCAGGCTGAGATTTCTCAAGGTACATTGCACTATATATTCGAGTATCAGTCAATGATGTCTGAACTCACTGGCATGGATATAAGCAATGCCTCCATGTATGACGGAACGACTGCAACAGCCGAGGCTGTACTCATGGCTTTCCATGCAGGAAAGAAAGCCAGAAAGGTGCTCGTATCCAACACTGTTGACCCAAAGACCCTTGCCGTCGTCAACACATACGCTCATTTTCATGGTGTGGAGATAGAGATTATTGCAGAGAAAGACGGAGTAACCTCTATCGACGACATGAAGGCGAGACTTGCTCAGGGTGGAGTTGCCGGAGTCCTTGTGCAACAGCCCAATTATTATGGAGTGGTAGAGGACTATAGTGGATTCTCAGATGCTGTACATGAATCAAAGGCTGTGTTTATCATCAACAGCATTGCGGCCGATTTGGCTCTGCTTAAGACACCAGGTGAGTATGGTGCTGACATTGCTGTGGGAGACGTTCAGAGTCTTGGATTGCCAATGTCTTTTGGAGGACCATATGCCGGTTATATGTGCTGTACTTCCAAACTCATGCGCAAGATGCCGGGAAGGATAGTAGGAATGACCAAGGACAATAGGGGACAGAGGGCATTCGTGTTGACTTTGCAGGCAAGGGAACAGCATATACGTCGCCAGAAAGCCACTTCAAACATTTGCTCAAACGAAAGCCTTATGGCACTTTTTGCTACCATCTATATGAGTGTTATGGGAAAGGAGGGATTAAAAGAGGCTGCACAACTTTCGTATGATGGTGCCCATTACCTGCTTGAGAAACTTCTCGATACGGGAAGGTTCAGACTTTCTTTTGACAAACCGTTCTTCAACGAGTTCTGCGTAACATTTGATGGTGACATTGATGCACTTCAGAAAATGTTGTTAGACAACGGAATCATGGGAGGCGTAAAAGTTGGTGATGACAAACTCATGTTTGCCGTTACTGAGAAACGCACAAAGAAAGAGGTAGATAATCTTGTGGCGTTAATTGTTGAATTCATAAATAATGAGGGTAAGTGACTATGAACAACAAACTTTATGGAAATCTGATATTTGAATTGTCACATGAAGGAAGACGAGGATACTCGCTGCCAGTCAATGAATTCGGCAATCATTGCTTGCCAAAAGAATTAACTAGAGAAACAGATGCTAATCTGCCACAATGCGATGAGATGACCGTTGTGCGCCATTATACAAACCACAGTGCCAACAACTTTGGAGTTGACAATGGATTCTATCCTCTCGGTTCGTGTACCATGAAGTATAATCCGTCAATAAACGAGGAAATGGCAACTCTTCCCGCTTTCTCCTGTCTGCATCCTATGCAGCCAGAAGAGACTGTGGCTGGTGCAAAGGAATTGGAAAGGCGTCTTATACACTCTTTGTGTGAATTGACTGGAATGGCGGATTTCACACTGAAACCTTTTGCAGGAGCTCATGGAGAGTTGACAGGACTCATGATAATCCGTTCTTATCACGAGAGCAGAAATGACATCGCTCGTACAAAAGTTATCGTACCAGACTCGGCACACGGAACGAATCCCGCTTCAGCAGCCGTATGTGGACTTGATGTTATTGAGGTAAGAAGCAAGGAAGATGGAACAGTCGATGTAGATGACCTCAGAAACATTGTTGAAAAAAGCGGTGATGAGATTGCAGCTATGATGATGACCAATCCCAATACTCTCGGATTGTTTGAATACAATATTCCAGAGATAGCCGATTTGATTCACGCATGTGGAGGTCTCATGTATTATGACGGTGCTAATCTGAATCCAATGCTTGGAGTGGCAAGACCAGGTGACATGGGATTTGATGTCATGCACGTGAATCTGCATAAGACATTCTCTACTCCGCATGGAGGCGGTGGACCTGGTGCAGGACCTGTGGGTGTAAGGAAAGGACTTGAATCATTCTTCCCCGTAGTAGGTGCTTTCGATGGAAACTATGCTGTCCTGATGAGGGCATATGCCTACATATTGACTTTGGGAAAGGAACAAGTGTCGAATGTTGGACCGTTGGCAACCTTGAACGCTAACTACATAAAGGAGTCATTGCGAGACAGATACAAGTTGCCGATAGATAAAACATGCATGCATGAGTTTGTCTTCGATGGATTGTGCGACAAGTCAACAGGAGTAACCACAATGGATGTTGCCAAGAGACTACTTGATTATGGTTACCATGCTCCAACTATATATTTCCCGCTACTCTTCCATGAATCAATGATGATTGAGCCAACAGAGAATGAGAGTAAGGAGACAATGGATAGTTTCATACGCGTGATGAATACCATTGCTGATGAGGCATCCACAAATCCGGAACTTGTGAAGGGTGCACCACACAACACTCCTATAGGAAGAGTTGATGATGTACTCGCAGCCAAGCAACCAGTACTTACGTATAAGCAACTTAAAGATGGAGAAAACTGATTTAATTATTATTGGCAGCGGTCCTGGTGGTTACAGGGCTGCTGCCTATGCTGCTACGAATGGACTTCGCGTGGTACTCTTGGAAAAGGAAGAGATGGGCGGCACATGTCTTAACAGGGGATGTATTCCGACAAAGACTCTCTGTCATGAGGCGGACGTAATCAGGACTTTGCATCGCTCTGGTGTGCAACCCGCAGTTGATTTTAAAGGTGCCGTGAATAGAATGAAAGGAGTGGTTGAATCGTTGCGTCAAGGAGTTGAATCGCTGATGTCGTCTCACAAAATCAGAGTTGTGAGAGGTGCTGCATCCTTCGTTGGAAAGAATACCGTGAACGTGGAAACATCTGAAGGCCCCTTAACTATTGAAGCAGACAATATCATTATAGCTACGGGTGCAACACCGGCAATACCTCCTATTCAGGGCTTGTCAGAATCAGGTGTAATGACTTCTGACGATATACTGCGAATGGAAAAACTCCCAGAGTCTATAATAATTATAGGTGCGGGAGTTATAGGTATGGAGTTCGCTTCAATACTCAATACATTCGGGAGCAAAGTAACAGTGGTGGAGTTTATGAAGGAATGTCTGCCCGGAATAGACCAGGACATAGCTAAGCGTTTCAGGAAATCCCTGGAGAAGGCTGGTGTCACTTTCGCCATGCAAGCTGCAGTCAAGGCTGTTTGTGGTAATGTCGTAACATATGAACAGAAAGGAAAGTCATTTGATATAGAGTCAGACACCATACTCCTTGCAACTGGACGGTGTCCTGCAGTCATGGGACTCGTTCTTGAGAATGCAGGAGTGGAATATACTGCTAAAGGCATTACCGTAGATGACAACATGCGGACAAATGTTTCAAATATATATGCTATTGGAGACGTTAACGGAAAAACATTGCTCGCACATGCTGCTACAATGCAAGGCATAAAGGCGGTGAACAGCATTTTGGGCAAGAGTGACAATATCAGGCTTGATGTTATGCCGGCTGCCGTGTTTACATATCCAGAGATAGCAAGTGTCGGGATAACCGAGAGTGAGGCAAAGGAACAAGGTGGTTATGAATGCAGGAAAGTATTTTATAGGTCCAATGGCAAGGCATTGGCTGCAGATGAGACAGATGGACTGCTTAAACTCATTGCCGACAGCAAAGGAAGAATAGCGGGATGCCATGTCATGGGAACTCATGCTGCGGACATTGTTCAGGAGGCGGCATCGCTGATGGCATTGGGTACTACTGTAGCGCAACTTGCGGAAATAGTACATATTCATCCAACTGTTGGAGAGATGCTGCATGATGCAGCTATGGCTTTTTAAATATATATTCGTTATCCAGTATTAGCATATTTTAGATGGAACAAATACGTTTCGAGAATGTTTTGCCACAAGTCTTTGCTACACGCGATGACCTCGTGTCTGAGATATGGAGAAAAGACATATGCTTTCAAAAAGGTAACTCTTATCTTGTGGAAGCAGAGAGCGGAAAGGGGAAAAGTACTTTCTGTAGCTATATCCTTGGATACCGCAATGACTATACAGGTCGTGTGTTGTTCGATAACAACGACACACGCTGTTTCTCCATTGCTGAATGGACTGACATAAGGAAGCATAGAGTGAGTCATCTCTTTCAGGAACTGAGACTGTTTCCAGAGTTGACAGCAATGGAGAATGTTGAGATAAAGAACTGCCTAACCAACTGGAAGACTCGCAAAGAGATTGAGGAATGGTTCGAGAGATTGGGAATAGCAGACAAGATGAATGCCAAGATTGGACGCATGTCCTTCGGGCAGCAGCAAAGGGTTGCTCTTATACGTTCCCTTGTGCAGCCTTTTGATTTCATTCTTGCCGATGAGCCTGTTAGTCATCTTGACGAGCGTAATAGTCAGGTGCTTGGTGAGATATTGATGGAGGAATCTGTCAGACAAGGTGCAGGTGTCATAGTGACAAGTATTGGAAAGCATGTGGAGATTGACTACACATCCATAGTGAAACTATAAGACATTGTTGGCAGCTGTTTGGACTTTATGCCTAAAGTCATTCGCCTTTAGTGATATAAAGTGGATATTCAGCCTTCATCTGCAAGAATGTAAAATAATCAATCAAGAAGGGTTTTTATATAGATGAATTTGGTATGGAAGCTGCTGAGGCAGCATATAAGTATAGGACAATTTGCAGGTTTTTTCTTTGCAAATCTGTTTGGAATGTTTATAGTATTACTTGGAATACAATTCTATTATGATGTGCAGCCTGTTTTCACTGCAGAGGATAGTTTCATGAAAGCTGACTATATGACTGTCAGCAAGCGCATTGGAACGACAAATACGTTAAGTGGTGGAAACAATTCCTTTGCCAATGCTGAGATAGAGGACATAAAGTCACAGTCGTTCATAAAGGATGCTGGTTGTTTCACAGGCAATGAGTTCAGGGTGTCTGCAAAGATGGGTATAAGTGGTACGTCGATAATAAATAGCGAGATATTTATCCAGAGTGTTCCCGACCGTTTCGTTGATGTATCACTTGACCAATGGAATTACTCTGAAGGAGATAAGACGGTGCCAATCATCCTTCCAAGAACATACATCAACATGTATAATTTTGGTTTCGCACAAAGTCGTTCGCTTCCAAGAATTAGTGATGGGCTTGTAGGACTTATTGATTTAAGGCTTTATATTCATGGCAATGGAGGGCAGGATGAGTTTCGTGGTAAGGTTATAGGATTCTCTAACAAGCTCAATGAAATACTTGTCCCTGAGAGTTTCATGAAATGGGCAAATGCTCGTTATGCTCCACAAAACACGCCTTCAGCAAATAGGTTGTTGGTAACGGTTGACAATCCGGGTAATCCGCATATATCCGAGTATGCAGACAATAATGGTTATGAAATAAGTTCAAATAGTGCAGATGCAGAGAAGGCAGCGTATTTCCTTCGTCTTATTATCTCACTTGTAATGGTAATAGGCATTGTTATTTCAGCACTTAGCTTTTATATATTAATGCTTAGCATTTATCTGCTTGTACAGAAAAACTCAGGCAAACTTGAGAACCTTCTGCTTATTGGCTATTCTCCGAAGACAGTTTCCAAACCATATCAGTTGCTTACCTTGTTGCTTAATGTATCAGTACTTATCATTGCATTGGTTGTGTTGACTGTTGTTAGAACCCAGTATATGGATGTGGTATTTACGTTGTATCCCCAGATTGATGACAGTACAATGATGCCTTCTGTCATAACAGGACTGTCATTGCTCATCTTGGTAACACTAATAAATCAGTATGTCATATATAAAAAGATAATGTCCATTTGGAATAGACAATAAATAATGAGAGACTGTGCCAAAAACCAAATCTTTTTGACACAGTCTCTTGTTTGTGGCAATCTGTCAGTTATGACAAATCGCTTTATGAGTTTATATTCGCAATTACTTTTGTCTTAGAACCTGAAGCATAGTTCCATGTCAAGCATTGAGTAGTTATGCTTTTCTATAGCCCTGTTGTTTACAAAAGCATATTCCATATTCAATTGTAGGTTCTTGTGAAACTTGTAGTTCATACCAATTTCATACATGGTCTTAGCCTGATTCCAGTCACCTGTAGGGCGGTACATGTCGTATCGTGCCTTGGCATATAGCTTTTTCTTCACTACTGGTGCTATGGTAAGAACATAAACTCCGTCTGCTTTGTCTCCGTTTGAGGAAATGGTGCAGTCTTTTGCATCGTCAGCATCTTGGTATCTTGTCTTGAAAGCCTGTCCTGTGGAATGTATATACTCCGAACGGAAAGTCCAGTCGTTTACAAGATATTCAGCAGAGAATGCGTAGCGTCGTTGTTGTAGCTTGCGAATACCGCTATGTGTAGTCTCTACTCCGTCAGTATTTTCAGTCCATGTGCCTTTCCTGGCGTATGAGCCTGTCCATCCGAAAGCACCGATGCGCATACCTTTTACAGGCATAACCCAGATGCCACCTATAAGATCCTTTTGCTCATCCACGTCACTGGTGTTGATGCCTTGTCCATTATACACTCCTATTTGATAATGGATAAGGTTCCTTCCATTGGAGTTTTTAAGAAAATCTCCCTGAAGCTGCACACCGATATCCCTTCCGTTGGATGCATGTCCACCAGCTCTGTCATTGAATCCAGCCAGGGCACTAACGTTCTGGGAATAGCTCATGAATCCCTGGTCAATAGGATTCATTGGATTTTCAAATGTGAATGGTCTCTTGAATTGTCCGACCTTGATTTTTGCAAACTCGTATTTTTGCCATTCTGCAAACAAATCCACAACGCGGGGGCTTGTACCAAGTGTTGACGTATTGCCGTTGAACTGAATCTGACTTTTCCAATAAAAGTCATCAAGGATGCGTCCTTCAAGAGAGACCCTCGCCATCCTTATGTTAAAGGAGTTTGATTTTGCATTTTCTTGTGAACTGTACTGATATTGCATCATGCCATATCCGCTCAGTTTTACATTGTTAATCCATGATGGACTTTTTTTCTCTTGCGCACCTGCTGTTATGAATGTACTTGCAAGCAGGGCTACCATAATTTGTTTCTTCATGACTAAATATGTATAATGTAATAATTCTTTTTATCGTGCTTCAAGCAACACCACATTCTCTACGTGTGGCGTATGCGGGAACATGTCAACGGGCTGTACTGCCGTTACCTTATATAAAGAGTCAAGCAGGGAAAGGTCCCTTGCCTGAGTGGCTGGATTGCAACTTACATAGACTATCCTGTATGGGTGGGCATTTAATATGACGTCTATCACATCAGAATGCATGCCGGCTCTTGGGGGGTCAGTGATTATTACGTCTGGCTTTCCGTGCTCGGATATGAATTCGTTTGTCAGGATATCTTTCATGTCTCCAGCGAAGAACATGGTATTGCCAATGCCATTTATCCTGCTGTTTTCCTTTGCGTCCTCGATAGCTTCCGGTACATATTCTATTCCGATGACTTTCCTTGCCATGCCAGCCACAAAGTTTGCAATAGTGCCTGTTCCAGTATAAAGGTCATATACTAATTCTCCACCCGTTAGTCCTGCAAAATCCCTGGCTACCTTATACAATTCGTATGCCTGTTCAGTATTGGTCTGGTAGAAACTTTTTGGACCAACCTTAAATCGTAGATTCTCCATGTATTCATATATATGGTCTTTTCCTTTGAACACATGGACAGGCAGGTCGCCAAATGTGTCGTTCAACTTGGGATTATATACCCATAGCAAAGATGTTATCTCAGGAAATGTATCTGATATATGTTTCAATAGTCCGTAAGCATCACCTGTAACGTCTGTTGGTGGTATGAATGAAATAGCTGGTAGTTCACCGCTTTTTGCCTCTCTTTCTTCCTTGGTAGCACCGAACTGTATCAAAAGCATCCATTCGCCTGAGTTGGAGTTCCTTATCATGATGTCCCTTAGAAGGCCGTATTGCTCCCTTATGTCATAGAAAGTGAGATGGTTATTTATTGCATAGTTGAATATCTCGTTCCTTATCTTGTTATGCAGGTCGTCCATGAGGTGACATTTCTCGATAGGATATATTTTGTCAAAAGCACCAGTGATATGAAAGCCTAAGGCATTCATGTTGTCAAAACTTTTACCGGACAAAACTTGTTCGGCTGTAAGCCATCTCTTGTTGGAGAATCCGAATTCAAGTTTGTTCCTGTATTCATATGTTTTTGCAGAACCTTTTATTGGACTGATAGAAGGCAAGTCTATTTTCCCAATTCTTATTAGCTGGTCGTATATCTGTTGCTGTTTGGCTTTAAGCTGCTCCTCGTATGGAAGGATTTGCCATTTGCAGCCACCGCAAATACCGAAATGGCAACATGTGGCATCCTGCCTAATTTCACTTTTCTTCTTGAGATTGGCAATGCGTGCTTCACAGTATTTGTGTTTCTTTCTGGTTATTTGCAAGTCAACAACATCGCCAGGAACGGCATAAGGTACAAATATAACCATGTCGTCAATCTTCGCAATCGATTTTCCCTCAGCTGCAACGGACTCAATTTTAACATCCTTGATAATGGGATGTTCTTTCCTCTTTCTGCTCATCAGTATTGTCTATGTTCTTATTTGTAATCAACAATAGGTGTTACGATTTAAAATGACTATTTTTAGTTTCTGAGTTGCAAAGTTACAAATAAAACTGTAGTTCCACAACTTTTGCAATCATTACTTTAGTATGCGTCATTATATGACAAACAGTTGTCAGTTAGGTTACATCCTTTTGCTTTTATTTGGTTGTTATCGCAAACAGACCCAAAATGCAAGATGAAGTTTACAAATTCTTATCCAAATACTTGTATAAACGGATTATTTTATATATTTTTGCGTCACCAAACGCTAACAGCACAATCACTCGAAAAAACAAATAAGAATTATTCATATTTATATAATATAACACAATGAGCGAAAAGAGAGTTTATACCTTCGGCAATGGTAAGGCTGAAGGTAATGCAAAAATGAGAGAGGCTTTGGGTGGCAAGGGCGCAAACCTTGCGGAGATGAACCTAATCGGTGTTCCTGTGCCTCCAGGCTTTACCATCACTACTGATTGCTGCAACGAATATTATGAGGTTGGACAGGACCGTATCAAGGAACTGCTCAACGATGAGGTTAATGCTGCCGTAAAGCACATTGAAACCCTCATGAACTCCAAGTTCGGTGATGTACAGAATCCTCTTCTTGTCAGCGTACGTTCTGGTGCCCGCGCTTCCATGCCGGGTATGATGGACACTATCCTTAACCTCGGTCTCAACGATGAGGTTGCCGAGGGTATGGTGCGCAAGACCAACAATCCACATTTCGTTTACGACTCATACCGCCGCTTCGTACAGATGTATGGTGACGTGGTTCTCGAGATGAAACCTGTAAACAAGGAGGATATCGACCCGTTCGAGGAGATTATAGAGAAGGTAAAGGCTGAGCGTGGAGTGAAACTCGACAAGGACCTCTCTGTCGAGGAACTGAAGAAGCTCGTGAGCCTTTTCAAGACTGCCATCAAGGAACGTACAGGCAAGGACTTCCCCAACGACCCGATTGAGCAGCTTTGGGGTGCCATCTGCGCTGTATTCCGCAGTTGGATGAACGAGCGTGCTATCCTATACCGTAAGATGGAGGGTATTCCTGACGAGTGGGGTACTGCCGTTAGCGTTATGGCTATGGTATTCGGTAACATGGGCGAAACATCTGCTACTGGTGTATGCTTCAGCCGTGATGCCGGTAATGGTGAGAACCTCTTCAATGGTGAGTACCTTGTTAATGCTCAGGGTGAGGACGTTGTGGCTGGTATTCGCACACCACAGCAGATTACAAAGATTGGTTCACAGCGTTGGGCTGAGCGCGCAGGCATCAGCGAGGAAGAGCGTGTGGCAAACTATCCTTCTATGGAGGAGGCTATGCCAGAGATTTACGCACGGCTCAATGACCTGCAGGACAAGCTCGAGAAGCACTATCACGACATGCAGGATATGGAGTTCACCGTACAGGAAGGCAAGCTCTGGTTCCTCCAGACACGTAACGGTAAGCGTACTGGTACCGCTATGGTGAAGATTGCCATCGACCTCCTGCACGAGGGTATGATTGACGAGAAGACCGCCATTATGCGCTGTGAGCCTCAGAAGCTCGACGAGTTGCTCCACCCTGTATTCGACAAGAAGGCTCTCTTGAACGCCAAGGTTATCACTCAGGGTCTGCCTGCATCTCCAGGTGCTGCCTGCGGTCAGATTGTGTTCCATGCTGACGATGCTCAGGCTTGGCATGCTGACGGACATAAGGTTATCATGGTCCGCATAGAGACTTCTCCAGAGGACCTCGCCGGTATGGCTTCTGCTGAGGGTATTCTCACCGCACGTGGCGGTATGACCTCTCACGCTGCCGTTGTGGCACGTGGTATGGGTAAGTGCTGCGTTTCTGGTGCTGGTGGCATCAATGTTGACTATAAGGCTAAGACCGTTGAGATTGACGGCACAGTATATAAGGAAGGTGACTACATCTCTCTGAACGGTTCAACCGGACAGGTTTATGCAGGTGAGGTTCCAACTAAGGCTGCTGAGCTTAGCGGCGACTTCAAGGAGTTGATGGATCTCTGCGACAAATATACCAAACTGCAGGTTCGTACAAATGCAGATACTCCCCACGACGCACAGGTTGCACGCGACTTCGGCGCCAAGGGTATCGGTCTTACACGTACAGAGCACATGTTCTTCGAGGACAAGAAGATTGT
>SAMEA3663083__coassemble_379_pt1 | contig 27080 bp, 15 predicted proteins | sample SAMEA3663083__metabat2_high_PE_004 | metagenome-assembled genome bin SAMEA3663083 (sample SAMEA3663083) | pig gut metagenome | biome: pig gut; feature: pig-associated habitat; material: faeces | place: France | collected 2012 | reverse complement strand
ATCTTACTTTTTATTCATTTTTCTACAGCGTACCTACGCATTTGTCGGATGAGCCATATCAACCCATTTTACGGATTTAGCAGATTTTTCGCTTTAATGTCGGTAAGTCACTGAGATATTGGTTTTATTGTCAGATGTCGCTCGTAGCGGGCGGGCTTGACCTGATAGCCGGGCAGCACATAGCAGGCCGTACAGCCTACGCCTGTGGTGTTGTAGTCCAGGTTCAGGGTGATGCCGTCCTGCTTTTGCAATTGGTAGGTATATACCGCCTTCGTCAGGTTGTCGGTGCTGTAGTGGTAGGCGTTGAAGTTGAACGGCTCATCCATCGCAAAGCGCAGTCCCAGTCCAGATTTATTGCTCATGGCAAGCCAGCGGTTGTCGCACCTCAGGCCGCAGTCCTGTGGAATGAGGTAGGGTTCGAACATATCGTCCACATTGTTCTCATAGATGCCGATGGCATAGCCGGTCTTGCGGTCTGGATAGTTCTCCTCAGGTCCACGGCCGTACCACTTCACCTGTTGCAACGGGTCGATGAGCGTCATGGTCAGGCCGATGCGGGGCAGGAGAGCAGGCATCGGGCCTTCGGGCTCAAGGATGTGATGCAGGGCGATAGTTCCGTCGCCGTTGATGCGGTATTCATAGACCTCAGAGAAGCCTGAATAGCGCAGGCCGGTGATATAGGCATCGAGCGATGTGTTGACGGGTGCCCCGAATTGTGAGAAACAGCGTACGTTGATATACACCTGACCGTTGGCTTCGAAGGCCTGACAAGAGATGGGGATGCGGGTGATGGCATCCAGGTTGTTGCTGTAGAACTCGTTGGCTATCTGCCCGCCGTTCCAGGGCTTGCGGTTGTTGTAGGTGATGTTCCATTGATCCCAGCCGTCAACTTCAAGTGCCAACGGTGCACGCCAGACGTTCAACTGCATTGGCGACTTGAGCAGTTCCTGTCCGCCCTGTCGGATGCTGAAGAGTTGGCCGTCGGGTGTGAAGGTGTAGGAGAAGCCTTCTCCGCTCACGGTGATGGAGTCGTTTTTCTGGCTCAACACAGCCTTCCCAACGGTTTTGTCAGACGGTGTGGCCAACTGTTGCCAAGGCAGTTCCAACTGGTCCCACGCAGCCACGTGCCCCTTCTGCGCCCATAGCTCGTCGGCCTTCAGCGCGCTGGTTATCGTCAGTCGGTATTCGCAGCCCGGTTTGATGGCCGGACGGCTGTAGGGTAGGGTGATGATTTTCTTGCTGAGCGGCTCCACATCAGGAGTGATCGTGCCCTGCTGCAGGCACACGCCGTTCTCGTAGAGTTCCCATGTCATATTGTAATAAGAGGTGTTGAGGAAATGGTTCCTGTTCCAGATCTCTACCGTACCATTGTCGGCACTCAGCAACCGGCATGATACGGGCTGGGCCGATTTCTTCATCTGATAGATTTCCGGCTGTACGGTTCTGTCGGGCCATATCGTACCGTAGGTGCGGGCGCCGATGCCGTAGCTGAAATAGGAGCCTTCTTGTTGCTCTGTCTCGAAGTCGAGATTCAACAACTGGCCCGAATTGTCGGCAATGACGACATTATCCATCAGCGCATCGCAGATATACACATGGGTGTCCTGTCCATGGGTCTGTTCATTGCGGCCGATGTTTACAGGGAACGGGGCGTTGATGATGTTGCCCTGAGCTTCCATCTGTGCCACCTCTGTCTTGTCGATGCTTACTGTCATCTTCTTACCGTCGTAGCAGGCTTCCACATGGTGCCATTTGTTCTCCCAGTCGGCGGGCAGTGGTGCCGATAGTTCGTACTTGTGGTTGGTGGCCGCAGGTCTTCTACCGAAGGGGAATGCCTTGGGCTCGCCTTCTGAGGCTGGTGCCTTGTCGGTGTTGATGTAGAACACCAGATGCTCCTTACCGTTCTGCTGAACGCCGAACTGCCATTCACCCTTGGTCACGAATGAGCCGCAGGAACTGATGAGCTTGCGGGGATAGACATCGAAATGGACGTTCAGGGTGTTGCCGGTCAGTTCCAGACAGTCATCTCGATACACCTCCACCCACTCATCGTGGCCGCTCAGGTCAATCACATGATTTTTTCGGTTACGGCTGTCGGCCACTAATTTGGCATTGCCCATGATATGCGCCATGACATCGTGGCCTGATTTGTCCTTGAGCCTGCGTGCAGGCTGGGTAAGTCCAGGCGACACGAAGTCCCATACGGCACCGCCGATGCAGCGCTCATGGGTATAGACGGCGCGCCACATCTCGTCGAACATACCGCCGCTGTTGCCGGCTACCGATATATACTCATCCATGAACGACGGGCGCACGTCACCGTCACCGTGTTTTCCCACCCTGAGGTCAAGAGCTAGGGCAGTAGGGTAGCGTGGACCGATGATATCCTCTGCGGGATGACTGTAGGCATTGCCACCGTACATCCACCAGCGGATGTGGTCGTATTTGCGCCCTTCGGCAATCACCTCGCCGATGTTAGGACCCTCGCCGCTCTCGTTGCCAGCGCTCCAGAAGAGTACCGCAGGCTGGTTTCTGTCACGCAGCACCATGCGGCGCACACGTTCACGATACATCGGTATAAATCGTTTGTCGCCAGAAACCCATTCGGTGGCATGTGCCTCTACGCCTGCCTCGTCGATGATGTACAGTCCATAGCGGGCGGCATATTCCAGATAGCGCGGTACGGGGGGATAGTGGCTGGTGCGCACACCGTTGAAGCCAAACTGCTTCAGGATGGTCATATCCTTCTTGACCAGTTCGTCGTTCACGGCATGGCCGTTGTCGGGATCCTGCATATGTGAACACTGGGCATTCACCTTCAGCGGCTTACCGTTGAGATAGAACACGTTGTTGCGCATCTCAGTCTCCTTGAAGCCCACATCCTGACGGGCATCCTCAGGCGTGTTTTCTGATAGCCGCTTGCCGGTGGCAGCATCCATGAGGTACATCTTGAGGTTATACAGATTCGGTGTCTCTGCCGTCCATTTCAAGGGGTTGATGATATGCTTGCTCATGTTCAGCGTCAATGTGCTGCTACCGTTGGCGAATGTTGCCGCCTGACTTTCCAGTCGTGCCACCTCTTTTCCATTGGCACCGGTCAGCACGGCCTGCACCTTAAGGGGAGTCGTAATTGGCTGCTTGTCATAGCTTCTGACGCTTACCTCGATGTTCAGGTCGGCATCTCGGTAATCCTTGTCCAGATCGGTGGTCACATACCAGTCGAACAGACGGGTCTTGGGCGTGGCATAGAGAAAAACATCGTCGAAGATACCTGCCAGGCGCCAGTAGTCCTGCCCCTCGAGATAAAAGCCGTCGCTGTATTTGATGACCTTCATGGCCAGTGTGTTACGGCCTTTCTTCAGATACTTTGTAATATTGTACTCGGCAGGTTCCTGAGCTCCCTCGTTGTAGCCCACTTCCTGACCGTTGATCCACAGGAACGATGCCGATGCCACCTTCTCAAAACGCAAAAAGATCTCCTCTCCATTCCAGTCGGAGGGAATAGTGAAGGTGGTGCGGTAGGCGCCTGTTGGGTTGTAGTCGCGTGGTGTCTTGGGCGGGTCGGCCTTGAATGGCGCCGACACGTTGCGGAATAGTGGGTCGCCATAACCCCTCATCTCCCAGTTTGAAGGCACATCGATGGTGCCCCACTTGGCATCTGAGAATTTCTCCTCGAAGAAGTTGTTCGGTATCTCCTGAGGTGTATTGCCGTAAAAGAACTTCCACTTGCCGTTGAGCAGAACGTGATGTCCCGGGATGTAATAGGCACGCGATTCTTCCTGTCCATATTCAAACACGTCAAGGTTTTCAATGTAATGATATAGGTCGTCAAACCCTCTCGTTTTCTCTGTCTGTGCCATAGCACCTATCCATGCGCACAACACCATTGAAGCAAATACAACTTTTTTCATGAACTTCATAAAACATATTAAAACCTTTGGCAAAAGTACTTCATTTTAATGTAAATTCGCAAATTTGCAGCAATTATTAAATAATTTTAGGAAATTTGGCTATGTCATATTATGGACACTCAGATGATTCTGCCGAAGAAGACAGCGTTGTTGTTAGAAATCAAACAAATTAACAAGTAATATATGACTTACAAAAACATTCTTCTCATGGCCGGTTGTGCGCTCTATGCAGCAGTCCAGGCTCAAGTGACTATCGATATCGACGCTCAGCAGCGCGGACCGAAGGTGAGTCCGATGCTCTATGGCATCTTCTATGAAGACATCAACCACGCAGCCGACGGCGGTATCTATGCCGAACTGATACGTAACCGTTCGTTTGAGGACGGACCTCGCTATGGTGCACCAGCCGATATGCAGGGATGGTCAACCTATGCAGCAGCCCCGTCGCAACTCACGGCAAGACTCATACAACCCACGAAAAAGACACCACTGCTTAACAGTGTGCAGCACAACGCCCTGGCACTCGACATCAAGGCTTCGCCCACGATGCCCGTCTGTCTGGTAAACGAGGGCTTTTGGGGCATCAATGCCGTACGGGGACGCTGTTATCGTCTGTCGTTCTGGGCAAAGACTCTGAAATACCAAGGCACCGTGAAAGCCACGCTCTGCTCGAAGGACGGCTCACAACTCTATGCTGAGACCGTGGTCAGCCAATTCCCTGCTGTTAAGGCCCAGGGCTGGACGAAGTACGAAGCCACCCTCACCGCCAATGACAACGATCCGCAGGCGCAGTTTGCACTGGTGTTCGACGGCGTGGGGCAGGTGCAGATAGACATGGTGAGCCTTTTCCCGCCTATCTTCAAGAACCATGAGAACGGCATGCGTCCCGATCTAGCTAACATGCTGTGGCAGCTGCACCCGAAATTCATGCGTTTCCCCGGAGGTTGTTTCGTGGAGGGGCAGGAGAGTCCAGACAATGCTTTCCGCTGGGAACGTACCATCGGTCCGATTGAGGAGCGTGAGGGGCACTGGAACGTGAACTGGGGCTATCGCACTTCCGACGGACTGGGTTACCATGAATACCTGCAGTTGGCCGAGGACTTAGGGGCCAAGCCGCTTTATGTGGTGAATGTGGGAATATGGCATGGGGGCATGACTCCTTATGACAGCATCCAGCCGTGGATCGACGAGTGCATGAATGCCTTGGAGTATGCTAACGGTCCCGTCACATCGAAATACGGTGCTATGCGTGCCAGGAACGGACATCCGGAGCCTTTCGGAATAGAATATTTGGAGATAGGTAACGAAAACAACCAGCCAGACCCTCGTCAGCAGAGTGACCACTACTACGAGCGCTACGAACAGTTCTACAAGGCCATCCGCTCTAAATATCCAGAGATGAAGATCATCGGCAACGTGGTGGCATGGGGCGACGACAACCCCAAGTGGAATAGCAAACTGTCCGTTGACCTGCTTGACGAGCACTACTACCGCTCACCTGACTGGTTTGCCGCGGCATTCCACAAGTACGACAGCTACGACCGCCAAGGCCCAAAGGTTTATGTGGGTGAATATGCAGTGACCAACGGCTACGGCAAACTGGGTAACATGAATGCCGCTTTGGGTGAAGCCGTTTATATGATGGGCTTGGAGAACAACTCTGACGTGGTGGAACTTGCCTCGTATGCCCCCATCTTCGTCAACGAGAACGATGCCCGCTGGCGTCCCGATATGATCCGTTTCAGCAGCAGCCGTGTCATGGGTACCCCGAGTTACTATGTGCAGCAACTTATGCCACAGCATCTGGGTTCACAGGTGGTAAAGGTGGAGCAGAACGATCCCTTTGAAGGAATGGTTAGAAAACTGCTGACACCGAAGCATAGCCGTGTGGGATTCGGAACATGGAACACACGCGCCACGTTCGAGACCAATAAGGATATGGATTATGTCTATGGTGACTGGCAGAAGGAGGGTAACACTGTGCGGCAGACAGGCCATAAGGATGCCACGCTCTGCATAGAGAAGAGCATCATCGACAGCGACCACTACACCTGTAAGTTCCGTGCCCGCAAAGATGAGGGGGCTGAAGGCTTCATCATCATCTTCAACTATGTGGATGAAAAGAATTATTGTTGGGTGAACTTCGGAGGATGGACAAACTCACAGCATGCCATAGAGCAAATTAGCAATGGCGGAAAGCTGCTGACCGCAAGTAAGCGAGGACATATCGAGTCTGGACGCTGGTATGATGTAACCCTTCAGGTGGCAGGAGATAGCGTAAAGGCATGGCTCGACAACGAACTTGTCTTCGACACGGTCTTGAAGCATGATGAAACGAAAGGAATCTTCTCGTCTGCCACTATCGACGATGCCACAGGTGAACTTATCGTAAAGGTAGCAAATACCAGCGATGTCGCAACAACCGCCAACGTCAACCTCAAGAATTTCACACCGGCATCAGCCCGAGTTGTACGCTTGGCAGCCAACGATGGTATGGAAGAGAACACGCTCGATGCCCCTACCACCATTCACCCTGTGGAGCAGTTACTCTCCCCAGAGAACAATAGCGTTCAGTTTGATGTACCTCCATACTCGCTGAACATCATTCGGCTTACAGCTCCAGCCAAGCCCTAACAAGCGTTAGAGAAATAAATAACGTCAGTTGAAATAGATCAAAATACTTTCCTTGTGTCTCCCTCTTATGGGCTGTCCCTTCGATGGCGTTTTGGTACTTTCTCATGGTGTATCACCTTTGTTCCAAATATCGCGTTTTTAAGGGCGTTTTTATTATCTGTTTTACACTCGCGGTAGAAATACTGTGCAAAAATAGCTCGAAAAACTGGTACAAACAAATATGCAACTTGAAGTGTTAAAATACAAAAAGTCCCTCATTTAGAGGGGCTTAGTTCAAATTGCTCCAAGTTGCTCAGAGTTGTTTATAAGGGGTCACTTGCCGATGCAAAAGTGGGAGAAGATGTGTGAGAGCGTTTCGGAAGGGGTTATTTCTCCACCTGTTATGTCTGCGAGATGGTGGAGACAGAGCCGCAGGTCCTCGCTTAGCAGGTCGCTGGGAATGTCCTGTTTGAGTCCCTCTATGACAGTTCCAATGCTGTCCTTTGCTTTCAGCAGAGCTTCGTAGTGGCGTGTGGAGGTCACTATTACATCGTTTTCATTGAATGACGGCAAGTCGGCTGTCTTGAACAATAAGTCTTTCAGACTATCTGTGTTATGGTTGTTGAGTGCGCTGATGCCCGTTACAGTTGCGTGTGGAAATAATGTGGCAAGCTGTGCCGTCAGGTCAGCCTTGTCTGTTTTGTTGTTTACGACAATGAGTTTCTTTCCCTCTGCCATGTGTTCTATCTTCTCCACTTCCTTGTCGTCAGGAATGGAATCGAGCATCCACAGTATGATAGGAGCCTCTTGTATTGTTCTGAATGTCCTGTCAATACCTATCCTTTCTATTGTGTCTTCCGTATCCCTGATGCCGGCAGTGTCTATGAGTCGGAACGTTATACCCTCTATGTTTGTTGTGTCTTCTATAACGTCGCGTGTTGTGCCGTGTATGTCGCTTACTATTGCTTTCTCCTCTCCCACGAGAGTGTTGAGAAGGGTACTTTTCCCCACGTTTGTCTTTCCTGCTATTGCAACAGCAATACCCTCCTTTATAGCCTTGCCCGATTCGAATGACTTGGCAAGGTTGCTGATGTGTCTTTCAATCTCAACGGATAGTTCAAGAAGTTCTGTCCTGTCTGCAAATTCCAAATCCTCATGGTCGGAGAAGTCCAGTTCAAGTTCCATGAGCGATGTCAGTTTAAGCAACTTTTCTCTCAGTATGGACAGTTGGTTGGAGAAGTTCCCCCTTAGCTGTGACATTGCCATCATGTGAGTTGCTTTGTTGGTAGAAGCTATGAGGTCAGCAACTGCCTCTGCCTGGCTGAGGTCCATTTTTCCATTAATGAAAGCCCTCTTTGTATATTCACCTGGTTCAGCCTGCCTGCATCCATTTTCTATGAGAAGGCTGCAAATTCTTTTCATTACATATCTGGAGCCATGGCATGATATTTCCACAGAGTCCTCACCTGTATATGAGTGTGGCTTTCTGAAAATACTTGCGAGAACCTCATCGACAGGTTTCCCATTGCTGTCGAATATTGTTCCGAAGTGAATGGTATTTGGCTTGTTGTCAGCCAGTTTTCCGCCTTTTCCTTGGAATATACGGTCTGCTATGCCAATAGCATTGTCGCCGGATATTCTTATGATTCCAATAGCCCCTCCAGCTGGAGTTGCCAGTGCGCATATAGTATTATAGTCCATTTCCTTATACTTGTTATTATGATGCTTAGTGCCTCCTTTCTTTGCAAAGTTAGTGCAAGTCGAGTGAAGAACAAAATAAAAGACGCAGTTTTTTATTTTTTATTCCGAGACGCCGCCTAAGTTATGTAAAGTTAGTGCAAGTCGAGTGAAGAACAAAATAAAAGACGCAGTTTTTTATTATTTATTCCGAGACGCCGCCTAAGTTATGTAAAGTTAGTGCAAGTCGAAGACAATACAAAATAAAAGACTGAGTTTTTTATTTTTATTGTTGAGGCGCCGCCTAAGTTATGTTTCATTTTAAGTTGACAAGTTGACGAGTTAATACTCTTCTTGCTTGAATTTGTAAACAACCTGAGATTCTAATAATTTATTGACTCGTCAACTTATATAATAAACCCCGTATGGTTTCCATGTAAAAGAGGCTGTACCGTAAATTATTTCAATAACGGCACAGCCTCTTAAATAGTGTTATAATTGTTTAGTCTCCCTATAGATTTCTAATCCTCCCATGGTGAATAGGATAGGGGAGTGTCCTTCTCAGAGATAGGTTTGTTATCCTCTTGCATAGGAATGTCGCCTTTGGCTGCTCCTTGAACTGAAGAAGGAGTGGGATCTGGAGAAATTTCTACATCAAGTATTTTGTATGAGGTATGTATTATTACAATTTCTGATTCTGGTTTCTTATATTTCTTAACTTCCATGTTCATGGTTATTTTACTATTTTCTTTGTTCCGTTTATGATATATATCCCTTTTGGCAAAGATGACACCGATTTTGTCATCCTTTGACCGTTAAGGTTGTAGATGGTGTGTATGGTATTAATTCCATTGTCAGGTGTAGTTATAATGTGTGATACTACATCTTCATTAAATGCTATTTTTGCTGAGACACCCTGTGGGAATTTTAGATAAGCCCTTGTGCCAAATAGCATGAAATTCGAAGCTGACGGGTAGTGCAACTTTCCGTCTATACCAAAATATATGTCAGTCTTGTCGTTGCTGAGTGTTGTTGGAAACAGATTTGGTACAAAGGAATAGTTGTTGAAGGTTACAGTGCTTCCATTAGACAAATTGCCAAGTATCACATTCGTGAATGTTGGCTCGACGACATCCTCTGTAGGTTTGATGAGGTATGGTACACCAGTCTTGATGTCGTTTGACGTTTTGAAATGTAGTGTTGTACCATCCATACTGTAGTATTCTTCTATATCCACAGATTCTCCAAATATATTCTTTATCTGTGTCTCTTCAACATCGAAAGGCAAGGTCAGCGTGTTGTAATAGTCTTTGCTAAAGGTGCGGTTTGCCAACTTTATACTTACGTTTTGACCAACAAATTGTTGAAGAGCGGTCTTTACCTCTTCTTCAGTCGCATTTGCATCCAATGTAAGCAATCCTGGTTTTTCTCCGAAGACTATTACAGGCTCTGTTTCATTCGTGGATGTGATATATGCCGTGGAGCCAGCGGCAGTTTCATTATTCCCAATTACTTTTGTTTTAGCCTTTCCATCGCTTCCTATTTCATATATAGTAGAACCAGAAGTTAAAGAGGAAGTGAACAGGTTGCCTTTGAAAGTGTAATCACCCAATACTTTCTCCTTGCCATTCCTTGTATTATTTGCATTATATAGTACGACATCGGAAAAGACAGGAGAAGATACTACTACTTTCGTTGGCTTTACTATATAAGGACGTGCTGCAACAACAGCATTGTCTGCCGGAATGGTGAAATACAATGTAGAGCCATCATTTGAGATGTCTGTAAGTTCGCGGAGTTCATATCCTTCCCCGAATGTAGCTTCCATCTGTTCTGCTGTGATGCTGAAAGGAACACAAAGTGAGTTGTACGCATTAGATGTGAAGGAACGGTTAGTCATAGTTACATCAAGTATCTTTCCTGTGTTACCAGATATTCCATTCTCATAACTGTATTTTGAAGTGTCGTATGTGAAGCCTTTAGTGCTTTTTGTAGCATATTCGTTGGCTATGGATGTATATTTGTCGTTGACAAACTTAATACGCTTTTCAAGCCACTCCTTAATGTTGGCAACATAAGTGTCAAGATTGCCTAAGTTATATTGCGTCTCCATTCCCAACGATGCGTCACCCCATTTTTCATAATTAAGAGCCCATGTATTCTTTATTCCATTAACTATGTCATCAATATTATTGCTTAGTCTGGTGTAAAGTCCCCCGTCGTATAGCGTTTTCATTTTCTCTGCTATCTTTTTTGTGAATAGAGGGTCTTTCATAATATTCTGTACATAAGAACGTATGGAAGATGCATTCCCAATATCCATCACCAGCTTTTCGTCATTACTATTGTCATAGTTTCCAATGGCAAGGTCTTTGTCCCATACCGGACCCCAGAAAAGCTTTGTGTCAAGATCTCTATATGCCTTTACGGTCATCAGTCCGTCGTAGTCTCCTGTTATGTCTGTGGCGATGAGGAAATCCATCAATGTCTGTTCATCGTTGTATGCCCTCCATCCTTCGTCCACATCACTTGCATCTACATTCCAGCCATCTAAAGATGGTTTCCATTTATCGTCAAACCAGTCTTTGATTACGTTTAATAGCGACGTTGTCTCTTCCTCCGTCAAGCCATCGGTATCGGGATTCTTCACGTTCATCAAGTAACCAGTACTTTGGATGTTTGGATAGTCAAGCATGTCTCCTCTTCCCTGAAATTCGACATACCACCCTGTGTCCTCATCTATATTTATACGTTTCTTATCAACTTCAAGGTGGTCTGAAACCTGATATGTGCCACGATATTCATCGTTAATAACGAGGTCGATAAATCTGTAACCAGCAGCGAAAGGCAGTCCAACCTCTTTGCAAATATGGTAGGATATTGCATTGCGTATCATGGAATGGTCAAAAGCATTGGCAAGGAGTGTCCAGTTGCGTTTCTTGTAACCGAGTCCTAAATCATGTTTGTGTGAAGCAATGAGATTGCCTTCAGCATCCTTCTCGTCCTTAGCGAATTTGAGTCGATAAGGTTTTTTTCCATTATTTACCTTTGCAGTTGAATTTCCCCTTACCTTCATCTGCAACTTGTCCGATTCCTCTATGAAAGGTTCTATGTGGTTTGCACTTGTAGCGTCATTAGACACAACCTGTATCTTCGCAGCCCTGTATGGTGCATCCTCGACTCCATTTGTAACTGTTTTATAAAGGTAATCGCTAAGTGGGGTGTCTCCAATGCCTGGCAGTGTAATATATATAGTAGGAACGTCAGTTAGTTGCATTCTGTTCTTTATCTTGTAATCAAGAGAATTAGTGTCACTTCCCCCTGACTCTCCTCCTTCTTCAGAGCCACTCCCTGATGATGATGATGTTAGGATGTCGTTTCCTTCTTCATCTAATAATGATGGCTTCGTGTTGTGGTCATTATATACTATAATATGAATATTGCAGCCCATTTGTCTCCTGGATTCAAAGTTATTCCAATCTCCGTTATTGATTAATGTGCCAGAATAGAATATCCAAGGTTCATTTTTATTATTGCTTTCTTCAAACAGATATGCATCTATTTTGTAATAATGCCCTTTTAGTTTTGCTGTCTCTGACGAAGAACAAAGACTGTGAATAACAAATGGATTGTCTTTTTTCACATCCTCTAAAATAGTGACATTTGAGAATGCCATATTTCCAGTAAAATCAGTCGTTGTCCTAATGAGATAAGGCTCATTCCCAGAAATGCCTTCATCCTCGGCAAGTTTCCTAAAGGTGAACTTACATTTATCTACGGATTTTAATTTCCTTATGTCATATTTTCCAGAGCCAAATACTCCATCTAATTGCTCTCTTGATACGTTAAAAGGCAGACATAGTCCGTCCCATTGATTGGCTGTGTATGTCCTGCCAGTAACGGTTATATTTACAGTTTTTCCACTGGCAGATGTAAAATTACTATTATCGTAAGCACTCTTTGTCACATCCAACGTCACATCATCCACAGCGAAGCAGCGTGTTGCAGCTGTAATGATGAGCAGGAGGGAGAGAAGGTACTTAAGCGGTTTACGCAGCATACCCCCCCTGATATTCCACAATCCGGTATGTACACAATGGGGGCTTGCGGTAAATGATTCTAAAGTTTTAAACATAGTTTGATGTTATTAGTTATATTTGGTATTATATTGGTTTAGTTATTACACTTGCAAAGGTAGTAATTATTTTTTACAAACAATCCATTATGTACCAAATATTTTACCCAAACCCGTCATAATAGACAGATTTGGGTAATTAGTAGAAATAGGTTTCGCAAGTTACAAGCTTGTTTTTCTTGCAATGCTCAAGGAAACTCCTGACAGCATGGCGGAGATATGCGAAACTTCAGTTGTCAGATTATATCCTGTCGAGAACAATGTTTATAAGGTCGTCAATCTGATTCTTGTAGCCAGTATTTGCCTTTCCTGCCCTGCGGTTAGCAATGACCATGCATGTGGTTACTGCCTTGTGTCCCATGAGCTTGGCAAGTCCTGCGAGAGCGGAGCTTTCCATCTCGAAGTTGGTTATTCTCCTGCCCTGATATTCAAAGCTCTCTATTTTCTGGTTTTGGCGTGGGTCAGCCAATGGTATGCGCAGTTCTCTTCCCTGCGGTCCAAAGAATCCTCCGCAGGCGATGGTTATACCTCTTACCATGTCGTCTTTGGCTATTCGATCCACCATTTCCCTGTCGGCATCGATGACGTAAGGGTGAGGTTGGCATTGGTTGCCTATCCATCCGAGGTGGTTTATGAGAGCCTTTTCAAGTTCAAGGTCACAAACGTCATTGCGTCCTGCATAGAAATTGAGCAGGCCATCGAAGCCTATGGATGTCTCAGAGCAGATGAAAGTGCCTTCCGGAGTATATGGTTGCAGTCCTCCGCATGTACCAATACGCACTATCTGGAGACATCTGTGGGTGTCGTTCTCAGAACGTGTGTTGAAGTCGATGTTTGCGAGCGCATCCAGTTCGTTCATCACTATGTCAATGTTGTCACATCCTATACCTGTGCTCAACACCGTGATACGTTTCTCTTTGTATGTTCCTGTTACGGTATGGAACTCCCGGCTTTGGATGTCACATTCCTTGTCTGTGAAGTGTGATGCCACGAGGTTAACCCTTCCTGGGTCTCCAACGAGGATGACCTTGTCAGCTAGTTGCGATGGTTTTACATGCAGGTGGAAGACACTTCCGTCATTATTGATGATTAGTTCCGATTCAGCAAAATGTTTTTTCATAATAGTTGTGTCTTTTAAAGGTTATTGGTATTACGGTGGGCTTTATGAGTGTCATGCAGCAACACTTCACTTTTAATATACTTAGTCTATGTCGCCGCTTTTCACGAGTAACCCCGCTCTTTGTATTGCATTCCATATAGAGTGGCGAGCTTCTGGATTCAAGTCCTCTATCTTTCTGAATATCTCTGCCACTGTCTCCCTGTTTGTTGCTTTGTCGTAAGGACATATCTTCCTCTGTTGCCTGTATGCGCTCAGGGAGGCATATTTCCTTATGTCGCTTTCCTTCATAAGGCATAGCGGTCTTATGATAGATAGAGGCATCTTCTCCATTCTTAGGATGGCAGGCATGGTGTCGTAACGTCCCTGGAAGAATTCATTCATCAAGGCTGTGTGTATGATGTCGTCCTGATGGTGTCCCAGCGCAATCTTGTTGAATCCTTCGTCCTGTGCAAGTTTGAACATCTGTTTGCGTCTGTTCCATGAGCATAGGAAACATGGTGATTTCCTTTTGTCGGTATCAGGATTGAATGATGTTGTCAGTACGTGTAGAGGGATGCCAAGTTTCTCGGCGAACAGCTTAAGATAGTTGGCATCACTCTCATATTCTATATTCTCCATCCTAACATGAACGGCCTCTACTGTTATATGAGGCACAAAGATGCGAGCTTGTGCTGCCAGCATCTCAAGAAGCAGGAGCGAATCCTTACCTCCTGACAGTCCAACGAGTATCTTGTCGCCTTCGCTTATGAGGGAGAATTCCTTGACAGCCTTCCGGTATGACTGTTGGAGGAGACGCCATAGAAGCCTACGTTTCTTCTCGTTAATGTCTGTTTCCATATCTTTAGGAAAGTATGCACCTTGTATTAGGGTGAGAGACTATTTCATGAACACCAGATAGACAGAGCAGATGATGAGCACAAAGGCGAGTATATGGTTCCAGTGGAGATTCTGCCCTTGGAACAGTATGTTAGCTATGACAGCGAACACCACTAAGCTTATGCATTCTTGAATTACCTTTAGCTGAACAAGATTGAAAGGTCCGCCGTTCCCTTCAAAGCCAAGCCTGTTGGCAGGCACCTGACAGCAATATTCCAGGAAAGCAATACCCCACGAGAATGCTATCACCGCCATGAGAGGCCATCCTGTAGAAATGCCGTTCTGCTGTAGTCTGAGATGCCCATACCAGGCAAGTGTCATGAAGACATTGCTTAGTATGAGCAGTATGATAGTGTATAACCCATTCATTGCATTAACTTCTCTGCCATCGCTTTTGCTGCACGACGTCCATCTCCCATGGCAAGAATGACAGTAGCTCCACCACGTACGATGTCGCCTCCAGCGAAGATGTCGGGACGTGAGCTCTGCATGCATTCGTTTACGGCTATGGTGTTCTTGCGTCCCAGTTCAAGTCCCTCGATGCTGTTTGGCACGAGCGGATTTGGCGATACGCCCACGGCTACTATCACCTGGTCGCAGTCTATGGTCACAGTACGTCCTGTTACCACAGGGCTTCGTCTGCCACTGGCATCAGCCTCACCGAGTTCCATAACGTCGAGCACGGCAGCCTTCACGGCACCATTCTCGTCGGCGAGATACTCCTTCGGATTGTGCAGGGTGAGGAAGTTTATTCCCTCCTCCTTTGCATGTTTCACCTCCTCAAGTCGCGCTGGCATCTCTGCCTCCGAGCGGCGGTACACCAGTGTCACATCAGCCCCAAGCCTCTTGGCTGTACGGCATGAGTCCATGGCAGTGTTTCCTCCACCTACAACAACTACCTTCTTCCCGAGATTGATTGGTGTGTCGGTAAGCGGATTGGCAGCATCCATGAGGTTGACGCGTGTCAGATACTCGTTGGATGACATTATGTTGATGGCGTTCTCGCCTGGTATGTTCATGAAGTTGGGCAGTCCGGCACCAGAGCCTACGAAGATGCCCTTGAAGCCAGCTTCCTCCAGCTGCTGCACGGTTATGGTCTTGCCTACTATACAGTCGGTCTGGAAGTGTACGCCCATCTTCTTGAGGTTCTCTATCTCGACATCTACAATCTTGTTTGGCAGACGGAATTCCGGGATGCCATATTTCAGTACACCACCAATCTCATGCAGAGCCTCGAAGACGTATACGTCGTAGCCCTTCTTTGCCATGTCTCCAGCAAAGCTCAATCCCGCAGGTCCGGAACCTACTACTGCAATCTTTATGCCATTGGCAGGCTCAATATCCGGCAGCGAGATGTTTCCGCTCTCACGCTCATAGTCGGCAGCAAATCTTTCCAGATATCCTATGGCAACGGCAGGCTCTCCCATCTTGGTGTGAATACATCTGCTCTCGCATTGCTTCTCCTGTGGACACACGCGTCCGCACACGGCAGGCAGGGCGGATGTCTGCTTGAGCACTTTGGCTGCGTCAAGGAAATGTCCTCGCTCTATGTTCTTGATGAACGACGGGATATTGATGTTCACCGGACATCCTTCCACGCATGTTGGCTTACCGCAGTCCAGGCACCTCTTCGCCTCGATGAGTGCCATTTCTGGAGTCAGTCCCTTGTTGACCTCCTCCAGTCTTGTTGTCGCGCGGTATTCCGGGTCAAGCTCAGGCATGATAACCCTTGCAATTGCTTTGCGCTCGGAAGCCTTCATAGATGTTCTGAGCTCCTTTCTCCAATCAGCATCGCGGTTGGTGAGTAGGGTAGTGTCGGCTTCACATTCGTCGTAGGGTGAATCCTCGTGCGTTGCAGTCTTTCCTGAAGCGGACTGTACGTTGTTGGCTGCATCTACGTGCTCCTGGAAATGCTCCATTTCCTCACGCTCCACACCCTTGAACGTACCCATTCGCTTGAACATCTCGTCCCAGTCAACCAATGCTCCGTCGAACTCCGGTCCGTCGATGCAGACAAACTTGGTCTTTCCGCCAATAGTTAGTCGGCATGCACCGCACATTCCAGTTCCATCGACCATGATAGTGTTGAGCGAAACATCGGTGGGAATGCCATATTTCTGGGTAAGCAGGCAGCTGAACTTCATCATTATCGGAGGCCCGATGGCAAAAGCCTTGTCGATATGTGGCTCCTGCTGAATGAATTTCTCGATACCGACCGTTACGACACCCTTCTCGCCGTACGAACCGTCATCGGTCATGATGATAACCTCGTCGGAGTATTTCCTGACCTCTTCCTCAAGGATTATGAGATCCTTGTTTCTACCAGCCAGAACAGAGAGCACCCTGTTGCCAGCCTGCTTCAAGGCCTTGATGATGGGCAGCATAGGAGCCACGCCCACACCGCCGCCGGCACAGATAACGGTACCGAAGTTCTCAATGTGTGTTGGGTTGCCCAGCGGACCGACAACATCGGTAATGTAGTCGCCCTCATTGAGCTGGCACAGCTTGGTTGACGACAGGCCTACTTCCTGCACTACTATCGTAATAGTTCCCTTGTCGGTATCGGCGTCGGCAATGGTAAGCGGCATACGCTCACCATTCTTCCCGATGCGCAGGATTACAAAGTTTCCGGCCTTGCGGCTTTTGGCAATTAAAGGTGCCTCAACCTCGAACAGGAATACTTTCTCCGAGAATTGTCTTTTTGCAATTATCTTGTTCATTTTTTTTATATTGAATGTTGAAGATTGAAGATTGAAGATTGAAGATTGAAGGCTTATATATTTCATTTTTATTTTTCAATTTTCAATTTTCAATTTTACATTTTCAATCTTCCATTTTCAATCTTCAATTATTTCTTATTCTTGATGCTTTCTTTTACGCTTTTTACGATATTAACGAGTGTTCCAACAATAATTTTACTATCATTGAATAAAGAACGGAATTGTTCTTCTGATATATAGTTAGACTCGTGTAAAAGTTCTAACCAATATTGTGTTTCATCAGCTTCTTTTAACGCAATGTTTATTTTATTCAAAAAATCCAGTTGACTTTGAGCATTTTTACTCTCGCGAACATTAGCACCAATGCTTGTCCCACTTCTTAACAGTTGTTTTGACAAGACAAACTCATTCTTTTCTTTTGTTAGGAAAGAATAGATTTGTATGATTCTTAATGCAAAAGTTTTACTCTCGTCTTGAATATTTATATATCCCATTGTGCGAAGCAATTCAATTTTCAATTTTCAATTTTCAATTTATTATCTCGCATCCCATGTATGGTACGAGTGCTTTTGGCACACGGATTCCCTCTGGTGTCTGGTTGTCCTCAATGATGGCAGCCACGATGCGGGGTAGGGCGAGAGCTGAGCCGTTGAGTGTATGACAGAGCTCTATCTTCTTGTCCTCGGCATGGCGGTAGCGGCATTTCAGGCGGTTGGCCTGATAGGTATCGAAGTTGCTTACGGACGAAACCTCAAGCCAGCGGCCCTGAGCCTCGGAATAAACCTCAAAGTCATAGCAGATGGCTGATGTGAACGACTGGTCGCCCCCACAGAGCAGTAGGATGCGATAGGGCAGCTCCAGTTTCTTGAGCAGACCTTCCACGTGCTCAAGCATCTCCTTGTGTGACTCCTTTGAATGCTCAGGCTTGTCGATGCGTACAATCTCTATCTTCGAGAACTCATGCAGGCGGTTCAATCCGCGAACATCCTTGCCATAGCTTCCAGCCTCACGGCGGAAACATTGTGTGTATGCGCAGTTCTTGATGGGCAGGTCTTTCTCGTCGAGGATAACGTCGCGGTAGATGTTTGTTACGGGTACCTCAGCCGTTGGGATAAGATACAGGTCGTCAACCTCACAATGATACATCTGTCCCTCCTTGTCAGGCAGCTGTCCCGTGCCGTAGCCTGATGCCTGATTTACAACTGTAGGTGGCATAATCTCTGTATATCCGGCAGCCCTTGCCTCATCGAGGAAGAAGTTGATGAGAGCTCTCTGTAGGCGCGCGCCCATACCTATATATACAGGGAAGCCTGCTCCTGTGATTTTCACACCGAGGTCGAAGTCAATAAGATTGTATTTCTTTGCCAGTTCCCAGTGTGGCAGCTTTGCCTCTGCGTTCTCCGGGTTGAGAGTCCAGTTGCCCACGGTATCTGTTCCGTCGCATTCCTTGAGATTGCTCTTCACTACGATATTGTCTTCTGCTGCTACGCCTTCCGGTACCTCATCGTATGGTATGTTTGGAATAGTGCAAAGCAGTTCCCTTGTCTGCCTCTCAGCCTCTTCCATTGCCTGCTCCATGGCCTTGTCCTGACTTTTCAGTACAGCCACCTGAGCCTTAATCTCCTCAGCCTCGTCTTTTTTACCCTGTTTCATGAGCTGTCCTATCTGGGCAGCCATCTTCTTACTTTCCTGCTTTGCCTTGTCTGACTTCTGCTGTGCCTCGCGGCGACATTTGTCGAGTTCAAGAACTTTCTCTACGGCTTCTTTGGCACCCTTGAAGTGCTTTTTCTCCAAGCCTTTGATAACGCGTTCAGTTTCCTCACTGATGAGTTTAAGTGTAAGCATAATCCTTATGTTTATAATTATTCAATTCAAGTTTCAAACTGCAAACTTATAAAAAAATGTCGTAATAAACGAATTTAAACTGATTTATTTGTAGTAAAGGCAATCAATACTATTGCAATACTATTGCAAGTGGCATCGCAATACTATTGCAAGTGGCATCGCAATGTTTTGCAAGTGGCGATAAAAGGCTATCCCATTAACTTAATACCCCTTTCACCAATGCAGATACAACCCAGGCGAGCGTTGTAGTATATGCCGCTGTGAACAAAGCCCATTTCCATGACCCTGTCTCGCTCTTGATGGCAGCGATGGTAGCGATGCAAGGGAAATAGAGCAAGACAAACAACAGGAAGCAATATGCCGTGAGCGGTGTTATGCCGTCAGCTTCCATCTTTGAACGCAGTTGCGAGTGCACGAAGTCATCGCCCTCCTGTACATTGTCGGATGCCGAGTAAAGCACCCCTATGGTTGAAGCCACTATTTCCTTGGCACCCGCTCCTGATATTATTCCCACACCAAGTTTCCAGTTGAAGCCCTGTGGTGCGAACACAGGCTCTATGGCATGCCCTATCTTGCCAATGTAACTCTCTTCCAGTTGCTGTTCCTTGTCCACGTTGTCGTTGTGTGGGAAATATCCCAAAGCCCATACGATGACGCTTGCTACGAGGATGACGCCACCCATTTTCCGCAGATATTGCTTTCCCTTCTCCCATGTGTGCCTTGCCGTAGCCTGCCACGTAGGGAAGCGGTAGGGCGGCAGCTCCATGACGAAAGGCATGTCCTCGCCCTTGATGACATGTTTGCTCAGTATTCGGCTCACGACAACCGCAACAACCATGCCCGTAATGTATATTGACAGCATTATGGCAGAACGGTATTGGGCGGCGAAGAACGTACCTATTATCATGACATATATGGGAATTCTGGCAGAACAGCTCATGAACGGCAGCACGAGCATGGTTATGAGTCTCGACTTCCTGCTCTCTATGGTGCGTGTAGCCATCACGGCAGGCACGTTGCATCCGAAACCCATGATAAGCGGGATGAAGGACTTCCCGTGGAGCCCCATCTTGTGCATCAGCTTGTCCATGATGAATGCCGCCCTTGCCATGTATCCACTGTCTTCCATGAAGGAGATGAAGGCATAGAGAATGAGTATCTGTGGAAGGAACACAATTACGGCACCTACGCCTCCGATGATGCCGTCGCACACCAAGTCTTTCAGCGGTCCGTCAGGCATCGTGTCGCTTACGAAGTTGCTCAAAGCCCCAATGCCACAGTCAATCCAGTCCATGGGATACTCACCGAGATTGAACGTTGCGTGGAACATCAGGTATATGATGGTGAAGAAGATGGGGAACCCCAGATATTTGTTGGTTATGATGGTGTCTATGGCGTGAGTGGTGTGGTATGTGTCCTTTTGCTTTCCAATGCTGTACTCCGCTTCCTTCAGGGCACCGTTTATGAAAGCGTATTTGGCATTCATTATTGCAGTCTCCGCATCCTCGTTGAGTTCCTCTTTTATTTTCCTACCCTCCTTGTCGCGTATGGAGATGATGGACTCCCCGTTGGGGAGAGTCGCCATCAGCTGTTCAGCATGGCTGTCACCCTCAAGGAGTTTTATGGCGAGGTATCGAGTGGAATACCTGTGCCTTATGTCCTCGTTCTCCCCAATAGCCCGCTTGACAGCAGAGATGGAGTCCTCTATGTATTTTCCGTGGTTCAGGTGTATATGCCGGAACACACTCCTGTTAGGTTTCTCTCCATGAGCGAAATCCTCGCCGTGGTTACCTCCGTGATGCCGCTCGTAGTCCTTGTGCCACATCTGTATGTCGTGTGCCACCTCAGGGTTTAGGTTACCATCCTTGTCAACGAAGTCAACGCCCTCGTACATGTTTATGATGATATGGAACAGGAGATCTACGCCCATGCCAGTCTTGAAGGAAGTAGGTATGAGCGGCACTCCGAGCAGCTGTCCGAGAGTCTGCACGTCAAGGTGGTCGCCTCTTTTCTCAAACTCGTCGTACATGTTGAGGGCACACACCATTCTCAGGTGCATATCGACGAGCTGAGTGGTGAGATACAGGTTCCTCTCTATGTTGCTTGCGTCTATGACATTTATCACGACATCTGGAGTCTTGTCTATTATCTGGCGTCTTACGTACATCTCCTCAGGCGAGTAAGCGGAGAGGGAGTATGTGCCGGGAAGGTCCACCAAGTGGAACTCATACCCCTCGAAACAGAATTTTCCCACCTTGGCATCGACGGTGACACCGCTGTAGTTGCCCACGCGCTCATGAGCTCCCGATGCAAAGTTAAACAGTGTCGTCTTGCCACAGTTGGGGTTGCCTACGAGAGCCACGTTTATAGCCCTGCGCTTTCTCATGGCGGCATTGCGCAACTGCTCGTACGTCAGTGCAGACATGCACGTGTCGTCGTTGTCAATGGAGACACTGCCGTCCATGGGGAGCGATGTCGTCTCCATCTCCCTTGCCTCTTCAATGGATATTACTTCTATCATCTCCGCCTCCTTATGGCGCAATGACACTTCATACCCCATGATCTTGTATTTTACAGGGTCTTTGAGTGGTGCGTTGAGCAGTACTTCAACGACCTTTCCCTTGATGAATCCCATCTCCACAATTCTTTTGCGGAATCCTCCGTGACCAAGGATTTTCACTATCACGCCACGTTCGCCTGTATTTAAATCTGAAAGTTTCATCGTTAATAACCTCATTATTATTTTAGTTGACAAGTCAACAAGTTATTAGTTGTTCTGGTCATTGACAAATTCAAACAAGAAGAGTAGCAACTTGTTGACTTGTCAACTCGTTAGCTGACAGCATGTCGAAGACATGCGAAACTTAACCTCATAACCTCATAACCTTTTAACCATTTAATTCAAGTCTCTGATGTACTCAATGTTTTGGGAGTTAAGCCATTAGTATTGAGCATTGGATTTAAGTGCAAAGACTTTTAATAGCATGTACATTTGGCTTGACTCCTTAACTCCCAACAATCAACCTTACTTCCGAAAGTTGAGCCATTTAACCTTATTTTGGGTGAGGCTTCTTCTTTCCCCTGAAGAGCTCTCCAAGACTGTTGAAATCCCTTTTCATTATGATGCCTAAGCCTTGTGTGTTAAGACTGTTGCGGGTGAAATAACGGTCGTTCGTCTGGTTATACACCCTTACGGCGAGATTGCCGCTTGGGAACAGCAGGTATCTTATGTCAAAGTCGCCTATGAAATTCGACTCGTTGGCATCGTTGACATTATCCCTGTATCCGAACTCACCGTTTATGAGAAGCCTGTTGTTCATGAGCCTGCCACTGAGCAGTCCCTCATACTCGGCATTGTTCCATCCCTCGTCGCCCGTCGAGATGTTGGCTCCAAAGTTCCAGTTGCTGCTCTTCACGAAATTGGAGAGCACGTTGTTTATCTGCTGTGATATGGTTCCGCTCAGCAGGCTTTGCATGGCGAGGGAAGTCTGGCTGCGGCTTTCTGCCGTCTCCTGCGAGGCATTGTTGTTGGCTGGGGCATAGAATCTCCCTACTGCCAGCAAATACAGAACCTGCTGGTTCATGTCCTCCTCAGAGTTGATGACCGATTTCACCATTTGCCTTGCGTCCGTGCTTAGTGTTGGGAGGTCAAGGTCGAAGGTGACAGAAGGGCTGCCCGCAGTACCCCCTATGTTCATCATGCAGTTCACTTTCGTATTATTCGACTTGAACGACTTGCCTATTTGCAGGTCGCTGAGGCTCACTGCGTTAAGCGTATATATGCCTTTAAGGTCGATGGCAGAGGAGAAGGGGTCGCCGCTGAACACAATCTGGCTGCCTTGAGTGAAGCTGAATTCCTTTTTAATCATGTTTTGGACAGTGAGCCTGTACGTTCCCTGTGTCACAAGGTAGTTGCCAAACATCTCGAAGGCACCCTTGTTGTAGTAGTTCGCCCTAATGTTGCCTGTGCCGTTGAGCGTTATCTTGTCGCCTGTCTGCTCGTCCATCAGCATACGGAGGGTAAAGTCGGGCGTGGCGTTGATTCTTAAGTTCAGCTTAATGTCCGATGCCATTTCATGCACCTCCTCCGCCCTCTCTCTCACGTGGCTGCTTACCGACGTGCTGTCAGCATCGACGGAGTCGCGATAGGTGACGTCCCGCCACGTGATGTACCTCACCTCATCGATGCTCGCTGGAGAAGCAGCGTTATACTCTATGAAACTATCTTTCTGCGGTGTAGCGTCAATGTCGAAGGTAATCTCGCCCTTCCTGCCCTTGATATAGCAGTTGCCAGTGGCGAAGACCGTGCCGTAGAAAGTGTCCTCCCCATAGTCGTGGCTGTCAAGTACAAGCATCTGCATGGCATTGACATACAGGTCGAAGGTGAGTCGTGTCAGGCTTTTGTGGTGCAGTGCACCGCCTACCGTTCCCATGTTGCCGTATTTGTCCTTGATGACAGCGTTGTCGAACAGTATCTCGTCGGGTATCATCGTAATGGTGTCAGACATGAGAGTGTATGTGGTGCCCAGAGGCTTGATGAAGATGGTACCGTCAGCCACCATCCTTCCCTCTATGTTAACGTCCCTTAGGTCTCCGAACACTCTGCAATGTCCGTTGCCCCATGCCTGTATGTTGTCCATGAAGCTGCCGCAGAAGCTTTTCAGGAACTCCAGCCTTGTGTTCCTTGCCTCTATGCCCAAGTCTATGTAGTTCCTTTTTGGAGACACATAGCCATTGATGATAGTCTGCCTTTCACCGTCGTTTGCCACGGCATCAATGTCTATCTGCTCTTCCCTGTTGTTGTAGTTCACGTTAGCAAGGAGAACCCCCATCCTTCCATCCTCGAACTTGAAGTCTTCCACCACCACGTGAGCCGTTGCTTCCGGCTTGTTTAGGAATGGCTTTACCACAGCCCTGCCTGATGCGCTGCCACCGAAGGTGACGCTATGGAAATTCACGAGGTCGAGAGCATACCCCACGTCAATGCCGTTGAGGTCGATGGTGAGGGAGTCGGAAGGACTGTTGCTCATGGTGCCCCTAAGCATCAGGTATTGCTTACCGTTGCTTACGGTGAAGTTGTCAATGGCAATGCTTCTTGCCCATGTAATCCTCGAAGGCTGAATAATCCATTTCGAGTCACCCACCATGACATCCGATTTCTCAATCTGCACATTGGCTGTCGCTTCGCCGTTCTTGTCCTCGTGGAAGTCAGCCACGGCATTCAGTCTTCCCCTGAGAGGCTGCTTGCTGTGCGTGTCCCAGTCAATGCAAGTCCTAAGTTGTCCGCCCATAGCCTTCGCCGTAGCCTTCACCGTCAGGTCTTTACCGTTGTCGCCTGTCTTCTCGCAGTAGAGTAGCGCATTGAGGGAGTCGCCCATCGCCACTACGTGCGCCTTGGCGTTTGTCAGCCTGTTGCCGCTCATGCTGAAGTCCGGCATGTCGAGGTCGAGATCCATTGCCATGTCCCGCTCGCTGATGGTGCCGTTAACCGATACCGGCTTGTTTATGGTGAAGGGAAGCCCCAAATACTCGTTTATCCATCCCAGTTGCCTTACTCTGAGGTAAATGCTGAAATCGTTGCTCTTCAAACCCTTCAAACCTTTTAACCCTTTAACCTCATAACCCTTTAACCCTTTAACCTCACATGGCATTGACGGCACCTTGTCGGCTATCACGTTTATCACGCTCTGTCCCAGTTGTGCCAAGCTATACCTGCCTCTCACTTCCGCATCGGCGAAATCGCTGTTGAGCCTCATGTAATGCCCGTCAGCATCGTTGCCTGCATCAATCTTCATCAAGCTAATCCTATTCGTGGTGCCCCCTGACGATATGGAGAAGTCGTTGACGGTGACGCTGCCACAAAAGTCATCGACGGAAGTGCCGCTTACCTCTGCATGGGCAGTCATGCCTATGGTCTTGCTGCCAATCTTGTCTGTGATGCCAAGGGCAAGGAGATTCAGCCTCTCCATCTGCGCCACTACATTCATGCCCTTCCTTGTACCAAACGCCACGTCACCCCTGACGCTTGCCTTCCCGTTGGGGTCGTTGATGGCAACCTCGCCTGCCACCACGCTCTTCTCTATGTCTGCAGCTAAGTCGAGAGATATGTTGTGGTATGTAACCCCATTGTATGTCATGCTTTCCACCGTGCCCTTGGCAGCTGCCGTTTTCGGTCGTTTGTCCTTTCCCTTGTCCCCTGTTGTGCCGCTAACCTCCAGTCGCGCCACCAACTTGCCGAAGCGGCTGTCTTTTGCCAAGCGTCCAACGTCGAAGCCTTTAGTGTCTATCTTGCCATGGAATTTCCCGTGGCTGTACCCTGCCGTCACGTCAGCCGTGCCAACGTCGCTCTTGACATGCCCCCTTACATACGCCATGTCGCTGCCACCCTCGGTCTTGCCTGTGAAGTCAACGCTACCCAATCTCCCCACCACCTCAGGCACGGCTACCTTGTTGGCAGACAAGATGGAGGTTATCGCCCCCATGCTCTTCCTCCCTAAGCGGAGAGCCTTTATGTCAGCCTTCCAGCGTGGATGTCCTCCTATGCCCGTGACGCTGCCCCTTACGTCAAGCAGCATGTCGCCATCATCGCTCTTCATGGCGAGCCTGTCTATGGTCACGCTCCTGTCGCTTCCCGACAATGATGCATCATAGATGTTGAGGCCCAGCCCAGTTGTCAACTTGTCAACTTGTAAGAATATGCTCGAAGGGGCAAAAAAGCACCTCCATGTCAGCGACCCAGGAAGTATTTTCCCGTCCTTCATGCAGTATGTCGCAGTGAAGTCCCTGAGGTCAACATGCGTTTCACCCGACCTCAGCTTAAGGTCACGCACGGCACACCCCCTGTGACCCGCATTGACAGTGAAGGAAAGCGACGACACTTCGACACCCGACTTCTCGGTGAAAGACAGTCTCCTCGCATCCACAGCCAATGAGTCGTCAGTAATACGGTCTATCTTGACATTGGCATTGAAGCTGCCCACGTCGATATGGCAGGGATTGAGAACCCCCGGTGTCCGTGGCTTGTCATGCTCGTCGTAAGTAAAGCTCGCATTCCTTATGACAAGCGACTGGATGCTGAGGTTCAGAGGCTCCTTCGGCTCTTCCCCGTCAGAACGGAGAGAGTCAAGTACAAACTGGAAGTTAGGCTCGCTTGCAGAATCCTTGCGCCACAGGCGAGCCTTCATGCCAAACAGCTGGGCAGAGTAAACCTCTATCCTGTCGTTACAGAGGGCAGAAAGGCGTACCTTCACAGACACCCTTCCGGCTCTCAGCATCTTCGCCCCCTGCTGGTCATAGATCTCCACGTCATCCACTATAAGCCTGTTGAAGAGACCCACCCTTACCTTGCCTACATGGACCCTCGTGCCAAGCTTGCCGCCAATGACCTCAGCTGCCATAACCCCAGCGACACTCTGTATCGCCGGTAACCTCAGCAGCACTGCCACCGACAGGTATATGCCCGCCATGGTCCAGATAGTCCATGTTATTATCGTCTTAACTTTACCCAATGTTCTTTTTGTGCAAAGTTACGGGTTTTGACGTTTCCCACCAAATTTTTGAATGTTGAAAATTGCTCAAAGTTTACAAGTTGACTAGTTGACGAGTTTACAAGTTGACAAGTCAACAAGTTATTAACTCTTATGGTAACTACCTCCCCTCTCCTTTTGGAGAAAGTTCCGATTAAGCGAGAGTAATAGGGAAACCGGTTTTCTTATTACCGAGCGTAAGGAACTTCGCCGAAGGCAAAGGGTTGGGGGTGAGGCTTTTTGTAATCTCCTTTTTCTGGCTGCAAAGTTAACATGTCCCTTCTCATCACCTATGCCCTGTGATGCCCTATGATGCCCTGACTGTTCTGTAACCTTGTCTGGACACATTTTCGAGTATGTAATTTAGTAGTTCCTCGTATGTAAACCTGCGGTTTTCTATTCAGAAACCGCCGTTTAATTTTAGTAAACCAGTGGTTTCCTATCCAAAAACCGCCGTTTAATTTTTGTAAACCAGCGGTTTCCTGTCCAAAAACCGCTGTTTAATTTTAGTAAACCAGTGGTTAAGGTAGGGAGATTGCTGATTACTGATTGTTGATTACTGATTGTTGATTGCTGATTGTTGATTGCTGATTACTGATTGCTGATTATTCGCACATCGTTTATATTAAGCGGAGCTCATCAAGCTACGCAAGTTTC